>Ga0214917_10002477_pt1 | contig 22399 bp, 18 predicted proteins | sample LL_1208_BB_MetaG_FD_177983 | JGI IMG/M metagenome (GOLD analysis project Ga0214917, IMG submission 177983) | Freshwater microbial communities from Lake Lanier, Atlanta, Georgia, United States - LL_1208_BB | ecosystem: Environmental > Aquatic > Freshwater > Lake | place: USA: Georgia | collected...
CCCTGGAATGGATGCTCAAATGGAATCCCAAAGAATACGTTGAACAGGACCTTGATTTTTTTGAACACTTGATTTTAAATAAGTCCTGGTGGGATACCGTTGACGGAATTGCACCGAATCTGGTAGGGAAATACGCGCAGAAGTTCCCAGAAAAAATGCAGGAAACCTTTAAGGAATGGGAAAAACATGAATCCCTTTGGATCCGACGTACTTGCCTAATTTTTCAATTGCGTTACAAGCAAAAAACTGACCTCGATGTGCTGAAGTATTTTATAAGGGTTTTTAAACACGAAAAAGAATTTTTTATTCAAAAGGCCATCGGTTGGTCGCTGCGTGAAGTCTCCAAATGGAACCCTGGTTGGACGGCGCAGATAGTGGCCAGCGAAGATTTGAAGGGACTTGCACGACGCGAAGCATTAAAATATGTGAGTTAGGATTACTTTTATGTAATTTTGAACCATGAGAAGTTGGTACATGGCTCTTTTGCTCTTGATTCATTCTTATGTTAGTCTGGGTCAATTTAAACCTTCAAATGGGCTACCGCAAACCAAGTTCGAGAATATTGCCTTGTCGCATGTAGACGTGTTGGTCAAACCAGGAACGAAACTAAAGAATGTAACGGTTTTGATTGTGAACGGTAGAATAAGCTCAATAAACGAGTTGAATACCATTCCAGAGGGCTTTGTAGAATACGACAGGGACGGTTACACTATTGTGCCCGCATTTGTGGAAACCCATTCTGATGCAGGTACATTGCCCGCTAAATCGGAATTTCAAGGAGAATATCCTCAGCTGGAAACAGCGAAAAAAGGCGATTTCTATTGGAACGAGGCTATTCACCCGGAAATTAGAGCAGTTGAAAATATCCAGGCACAAGATGCAAAGTTCAAGACTTTGGTGCAAAGTGGATTTGGTTTTGTGTCTCCAATTCAAAACGATGGAATTGTGCAAGGTACCTCTCCAATTTTAGCGCTGGGCACTGAGAAAGAAACCGCTTTTATTTTGAACACCGATCAAGCCTTGCATTATTCCTTCAATAAAGGGGTTTCTCAGCAAACCTATCCTTCTTCGCTTATGGGTTCCATTGCATTGCTTCGTCAAGCTTTGTATGACCTTGAGTACTTTAAAAAAGTTTCCAATGCCCCCCTTGGAAAACAGTCCATGCAACCTTGGTTAGCATGGGAGAAACTGCCTTCTTTTATGAAGGTACAAGACAAGTGGGATATTGCCAGAGGGCAGCGAATTGCAAAAGAATTCAATAAAACGTTCGTGTACATAACCAGTGGAAACGAATATGCTATGATCGACTTCCTCAAGAATGATAAGATTAGATTGGTGGTGCCATTGAATTTTCCAAAATCCTTTGATCTAAAAGACCCAAATGCTGTCCGATATATTTCTATCGAAGACTTGAAACATTGGGAGCTAGCTCCATTTAATTTCATTTTACTTAAACGGGAAGGGCTTGATGTTGCTCTTACGAGCCATGGGCTAACATCGGGAGAATTTTGGAAGTCTATTCACAAGCTCATTACAATAGGAGGTGATCCTGATGAAATTTTGGCGGCGCTCACCCTAACACCTTCATCCTTTCTCGGTTTGGATTCTTTAATAGGTTCCTTGGAGCCAGGAAAATATGCAAGTTTTGGTATCTACAATAAAGACCCCTTCCTATATGAAAGCACCCTTCATGAAATGTGGAGTTTAGGACATCCCACGACAATTAAACCTTTGGTTCCCCATACCCTAGGTAAATATAACTTAGTATTAGAAAAAGCAAGGTTCGAATTGGAAGTTTACGGTAATCCAGAAAATCCCTCAGCATCCCTTATTGAACGCAAGGAGATTTGGGATGCTAAGTTGAAAATATATAAAAAAGATTCCATTCGTACCTCCGTTTCTTTTTCAGTAACTGAGAACGATGTCACGTTTAATTTTACTTTAGAGAAAAACAAAAAGAGCAGCCCATATATTTTTCGAGGCAAAATTACCGGTAAAGGGAATATTTGGGAAGGTGATTTATTATATCCCGATGGTACCTGGGGTCATTGGTCCGCCATTCGAAAAGTGAGAGCAAAAGATACCTTGCAAAAAATTAAAATCCATACCCAATCAATTCCAAAAGTTTGGTTCCCAAATATGGCATACGGTAATCCTGAATTACCTAAACAAGTAAATGCCCTGTTTGAAAATGTTACGATTTGGACCAATGATTCCTCAAGGATAATTCGAGACGGTTATGTCGTCGTCGAAAATGGAAAAATCTCTTATGTGGGAAGCACTAAACCGATTATTCCTATTGGTGTAGTGGTTATTAATGGTAAAGATATGCACCTTACCTCCGGTATTATTGACGAACATTCCCATATTGCCATTACGCGTGGCGTCAACGAAGGAGGCCAGTCGGTTTCTGCCGAAGTAAGCATCGGCGATGTAGTGTATCCTGAAGATATTTCTGTTTACCGCCAATTGGCAGGGGGTGTTACAGCTGCTCAGTTGCTTCATGGTTCCGCTAACGCGATAGGTGGACAGTCGGCGTTAATAAAATTGAAATGGGGGGAAACGCCAGAAAACATGAAGATTAATAATGCTCCCGGATTCATCAAATTTGCACTTGGCGAAAATGTTAAGCAGTCGAATTGGGGAGATCGAAATGTAATTCGGTTCCCTCAAACAAGAATGGGGGTGGAACAAGTGTATTACGATGCGTTTTATAGAGCAAAAGCGTATCAGAAATTAAAAGCAAATTCAAAAAAAATGAATACGCCTTTTCGCCAAGATTTGGAATTGGATGTGCTTGCTGAAATCCTTGACGGCAAGCGCTTTATTACCTGCCATTCTTACGTGCAAAGTGAAATCAATATGCTCATGAAAGTGGCAGATTCCTTAAAATTCAAAGTCAATACCTTTACGCACATTCTAGAAGGTTATAAAGTTGCCGACAAAATGGCGAGGCATGGCGCCGGTGGTTCAACTTTCGCCGATTGGTGGGCCTATAAATTTGAAGTGAACGAAGCCATTCCTTATAACGCAGCGTTAATGCATCGCCAAGGGGTAGTGGTGGCCATCAATTCGGACGATGCCGAAATGGGACGACGCCTGAACCAAGAAGCAGCCAAAACGGTAAAATATGGTGGTGTTTCCGAGGAAGATGCATGGAAAATGGTCACATTAAACCCAGCGAAATTATTACATTTAGATAATCGGATGGGCAGTGTTTCCGTGGGTAAAGATGCCGATTTGGTACTTTGGTCTGACAACCCCCTTTCCATTTTAGCCAAAGTGAAACTCACTATGATCGATGGGGCTATTTATTATAGTGAAGACCACTACAAGCTTGCCCAAAGCAGAAACACTGAAGAAAAAATGCGATTAATTCAAGCCATGGCGATTAAATCCTCAAGCGATGAAATAAAACAATCCATTTTTAAAAAAAGGAAGAAGTTCTACCATTGCAATACGATGGGAGAAGAAGGGTCTACAATTGAAAACATGCATTAAATGATGAAATACGGTTTCCTAATAATTTGCCTTGTTGTATTCAAATCCATGTTCACACAAAGGATTTTAATCGCAAACGGACACCTTCATCCAGTCGAAGGACAAGAAATCACATCCAGTTTAATTGAAATTGAAAACGGAGTAATTACAGGAATAAAAAACGCGCTAAGTTACAGGTATAACCCCTCTGAATGGGATACGGTAATCGATGCTTCAAACCAACACGTTTACCCTGGAATTGTGGCACCAAACAGTACGCTCGGACTTACCGAAATTGACGCGGTAAGGGCCACCAACGATTTTAATGAGGTGGGTATTTTTAATCCACATATTCGGGCTCAAATTGCATTTAATCCAGAGTCAAAAGTTTTGGAAACAGTCAAAACGAACGGCGTGCTTTTGGTACAATCAACCCCTCGTGGCGGCCTAATTTCTGGCTGCTCTTCGGTCATGTTTACGGATGGTTGGAATTGGGAGGATGCTACAGTTATTGTGGACGATGGCATTCATGTAAATTGGCCAAACGCCCATTGGAATAGCGCGAGAAACGAGGATAATGGTGCAGCGAATAAAGAGAATCAATACAGGGATGAGGTAAGAAAATTAACCGATTTCTTTGAAGTTGCAAAGGCCTATGCGGAAAATAAGGAAGCCAATCGAGACCTTCGGCTTGAAGCATTGAAGCAGTGTTTTAAAGGTAAAAGGCGCACTTATTTTCATGCCAATGACATCCGTCAGTTATCAGATATTCTTGAATTTTGTTCCAAATTAGATTTGAATTTCCCAGTTATCGTCGGAGGGAATGATGCTCCTTTGCTTGGACAAAGAATCATTGATGCACGAATTCCCATTATGTTGGAACGCCTTCACCGCCTTCCTGACCTGGATGAAGATAACATTGACTTGCCTTTCTCCCTTCCAGCCACATTATTAAAAATGGGCGTGAAATTTTGCCTTCAAAATGAGGGGGGTATGGAGGCCATGAACGCTCGGAATATACCATTTTTAGCAGGAACTGCCCAAGCATATGGCTTATCAGAAGAGGAAGCATTAAAATCAATTACCCTATCACCTTGCGAAATCATTGGAATTTCGGATAAATTTGGATCCATTAAGGTCGGAAAATCAGCTACGCTCTTTGTTTCCAAAGGCCCAGCTTTAGACATGAGAACCAACCAAGTAACCCACGTGCTAATTCATGGAAAAATCAAAAATTGCCGAAACTTTCAAGAAGGGTTGTACTTGAAATATCAAAAAAAATACGCGGAAATTTCGGATTAGAACGGCAAATCGTCTGCATCGTCGTTGGTGGCTTCTAATGGATTAGCATCATTTGAACTCGCCTCACCCGCTGTGCGGATCCCGAAATCATTTGGAGAAGGAGTCGCTGCATTCCCAGTATTGTACCGTTCTATTTTCCATGCCTCCAAAGAAGTGAAGTACTTTACCTCCCCTTGTGGACTGGTCCATTCTCTACCTCGAATGTTGAATGATATATCCACTTGATCGTTTACTTGAAAACTATCCAATAAGGTACATTTTTCTTGTGTAGATTGAAGGAGAATGTCCTGTGGATAATTCCCGTTACTGCTTTCGGTCACTACAAATTCTCGCTTGGTAAACCTGTCGGACACTTGAACCGTTTCGTATATTACCTTAATTCTTACATTTTTTAATTGGTGGCTCATGTTTTATTTATTTTAGTTATTAAAGCTCAATAAAGTTAACCAGGCTTCCTCGATATGATGATGACGCAATAAATTTTTGGCGTGGGCATGAAGTGCGTCCTCTAATGCCCTAGCGTTGTCTTGAAAGGTAAGAAAGGTTTCACTTAATTCTGTGAGTTTATATTCGTTAACTTCGGTTTCATTAGGTAAAGATGTTATTCCAGCCAATCGAGCTAAATCCTGAGGGCTCAATACCTTACTGTTTTTTATGTCCAATGGAAGGGCATCGAACCCAATACCACAGGAAGTGATTGGTTTCTTAATTTCGAACATGCTTTCAGGATTTGCGCGACAATACCAATCCCCACCCATTCGTGAAACCAAATCAATTTTGAGGGGATCAATCATCCCGTCACTATCTAAAATAGATGCTTCGATATGCAGTTTTAAAACTTCACAAATGATGAGGTTACCCGCACCGCCTTCTGCGCCAAGCTCTATCACTTGGTTGACCTTGCATTCAAATTGTACGGGAGATTCTTTCACGCGATAGGGTCTTATCCGGTCTGAAGCGATAGGGGATAAACCAGACTTTTCAAATTCACTCACCCCATGTGGATAGGGAGAACTTGCTAAACTTACCGCTTCTGCTATGGAATAGGTTACGACATTGATGACGACCTCTGGAATGGCCTTAACGTTATGATAGGTGTCCTTTAAACTATTCGTCCGACCTGATCGAGCAGGAGAAAAAATTAAAATCGGAGGATTGGCACTAAACACATTGAAGAAGCTAAAAGGCGCAAGGTTAGGAGCACCCTCCTCGTTCACCGTCGAAGCCAAAGCAATGGGTCTTGGACCAACAGCGGCTAATAAAAAATGATGCAAACGCTGTATGGAAATATCGCCCGGATTAATTTCAATCATAAACAAAAGTACAAAAGTTAAATCACCATTAATCCCCTTGTATTCTATTCTTTTCAACAATAATTGTAACTTTAAAAGCCAAAACTCTTTATGAACGCTGCCCACGTGTTAATCCTATTTATCCTTCTACCATGCGGTATTACCCTCGGTCAAAATAAACACGACGACCAAGGAAAAAAACACGGCGATTGGGTTGTTAAAGGAAAAGATCGACCAGGTTCAGGGTATGCTCAGGATGCAGTGGTAGAAAAAGGCAGTTATTCCCACGGTAGAAAATCTGGCGTATGGGTAAAATTCTACAAGGATGGTCAACATGTGAAACTAAAAGGAAATTATGTCAATAACCGTCCAAATGGGAATTACACAAGATATTATCCAAATGGAAAGATAAAAGAAGTGGGTACTTTTGGCAATAAAAAACAGACGGGTAGCTTGATTCGATATTATAATAACGGAAAAGTTTCCTATAAAGCCACCTTCGGTGCCGACGGAAAAGAAAGTGGGGCGGTCACTCACTATTATGAAAACGGTAAAATTCAATCTGAATATTCTATCCTCGCTGGTAAAGTCAATGGTACCTATAAACAATACAACGAAAATGGGACCCTTAAAGCGGTTCTGAAATTTAACAAAGGTAAAATGACCGAAACCGTCAAAGCGGATAAATTATCTGGTAAGGATGATTATTCTAATCCCGATTCAAAAGAACCGCCACCTTTCGTTAAAAATCCAATCACTAAAGGTGTGAAATTCTTCCCTGATGGTTACAATAAAGTGTACAACACGAATGATGAAATCTGGCTTGATGGAAACTTCAAAAGTGGGCAGCTATTTGATGGAAAAGTTTATATTTACTCGTCAAATGGTCTTTTAAAAAAAATCAAAATATATAAAGAAGGAAAATTTCATTCCGTGGGGCAAAATTAAATCATGAAAGCATATATTTTTCCGGGCCAAGGGGCCCAATTTCGGGGTATGGGGAAAGAGTTGTATGAGCAAAGTTCTCTAGCAAAGGCAAGGTTCTTACAAGCCAATGAAATTCTTGGATTCGATATCGCGAGCATCATGTTTGACGGTACGGATGAGGAGCTTAAACAGACGAAAGTAACACAGCCTGCCATCTTTTTGCATTCGACCATCCTTGCTGAAGCGCTCGGAAATGGATTTTCACCCGATGCGGTTGCAGGGCATTCCTTGGGCGAATTTTCAGCTTTAGTGGCCAATCGATGTTTATCATTTGAAGATGGCTTAAAGTTGGTCAGCGCTCGTGCTTTAGCTATGCAAAAGGCTTGCGATCTTGAACCCTCCACTATGGCCGCAATTCTTGGCTTGGAAGACGATGTGGTGGAGCAAATTTGCCAGGAAATCCCAGATATCGTAGTTCCGGCCAATTATAATTGTCCAGGACAACTCGTAATCTCTGGATCCGTTCCGGCCGTGGAAGAGGCCTGCAGTTTACTCACCGAGGCAGGAGCAAAACGAGCCCTCATCCTACAAGTGGGAGGGGCCTTTCATTCGCCGTTAATGGAACCAGCCCGTGAAGAATTAGCCCAAGCTATAGAAGCCACCATTTTTAACACGCCCATTTGCCCCATCTATCAAAATGTGAACGCATTGGCCGTCGTAGACCCCAAAGAAATTAAAAAAAATATTTTGGCACAACTTACGGCCCCAGTGAGGTGGACCCAAACCATGCTTGCCATGGAAAAGGCAGGGCTTACCGAGGTAATTGAGGTGGGCCCAGGTAAGGTGCTACAAGGACTTTTCAAAAAAATGAATCGCGACTTGAAGACATCCTCTGCCGGAATGGGTTAGAAAAAGATAAAGGATTCGTTTGTTAGTGCAATCTTATTAAACTTTAAATTATGTATACAAAATCATTTACCCTTATTGCTTTATTATTTTCCTTTGTTTCTTTTGGACAATCCGTTACAGGAGACGCCATTGGTACCGTTATCGATACAGACGCTAAGCAACCCATGGAGTTTGTAAAAGCCCTAATTCAAGACCAAGGTAAGAAATACCAAGCGCTTACCGATAAAGACGGAAGATTTCGCATTACAGCCTTGCCTTCTGGAACCTATTCCTTGGTGCTTATTTTTGGGCCAGATACCTCGAAAGCTTTCGAAATTGAAGTGCCAATCGAGGCGTATGCTAACATAGGAACCGTGGAATTTAAACCTAAAGGCATAAGCAAAGATGAAGTCGTGGTGAAGCAAAAACTAAAACTTCGGATGGGAGAATTACCCATGCCTGAGCTTACGACCAAGGAAATCGCCCACAATCCTAACAAATTCAGCATTGCTACCATGGCTACCCAGTTGTCTTCGGAAGTTAAAATGGCCGATGACGGTCAATTGATGTTCCGAGGAGCTCGAAAAGGGGATATGATTTACGTGGTGGATGGCGTTAAATTACCCGATGTTTACAACCTTCCAAGCTGTGCCATTAATCGAATGACCGTCTACACTGGTGGACTTCCTGCCAAATACGGCGATACCCTAGGCGGGGCCATTGTTGTCGAAACCCTGGGATATTTCGACTTACTTCGGCAGCGTAATTGATAGCTAATATTCTATTTTCCAAAGGAATAAACCTTGTGCAGGTACTGATTCGGAAGCGGAACTTCGGCTTTTTTGGGCTAAAATATGGGGGATTTCTGAAGTTTTGATTTTTCCTAAGCCTATATCTACCGTTGTCCCCACCATGGCACGCACCATATTTCGCAAGAAACGATTGGCACATACAGTAAAAATATATTCGTTTTCCCTTTCCTCCCATCCAATATCATATATTTCACAAAGGGTGGTTTTTACATCGGTATCGCCTTTGGCAAAGGATGCAAAGTCATGTTCTCCAAGCAAATATTGGCATGAAAGATTCATCTTTTCGACATCCAAGTTGCGCGCCAATATCCAACAATGCCTGAAGTGAAAAGGCTTTTTTTCTTTGCTGATAAAGTATTTATACGTGCGACGTTTGGCGTCGAAGCGCGCGTGCAGAAGACTAGGATAAATGGCAAAAATTATGATGTCAGGGGGTAACATTTTGTTCATTTTATATTTCAATTGTTCCCCATCAAGGTCAAACCCGTCAAAATGAGCAAAGTATTGATGTGCGTGCACACCCGTATCGGTACGGCCGCAACCGGTAATGCTCACTGAAATATTTCGGTTGATTTTACTTAACACTTTTTCGATGGTTCCCTGAACGGTCTTCCTGTCCGGTTGAATTTGCCAACCCTCGTAGGCCTCACCAGAATAGGATAACTCCATTAACATTCGATTTAACATGGCGTAAATTTCGCTCATTTGATAGGAATAAGCAACGATAACCAGTCGAATCCGTATTGGTGAAGGTCGCAATGATTGAATATGTTGAAAGAAAAATGTAACTTTAGTGCGCGAAAAAAAGTATTGTTATAAAAAACAAGGTGAATCTCTATCGTTTGCTTATTGTCTCTCTTTTTTCACTCATGGTGGCTTATTTGAGCACAACCCATGCTCAATGTCCTTTTGCACCCACTGTGAATACCATTTCCCAACCCAATTGTTATAACAATTATGGCGTAGTGAATGTATCCGGATTACCCATAGGGAATTGGACTTTGTACGCTACTCCAGTCGCAGGATGTGGTGGTGTACCAGTTACGATTTCGGGTACGGGTTCAACTTCTCCCATGACAGGCCTCACCCCAGGTTGCGGGTATACATTTCACTATGTCCAAGCATCGCCTGCTTGCACTTCGAACCAGTCAAGTACGGTAAATGTTTCCACCGTGCCATCGCCTCCAAGCACCCCCGTAGTTTTATCCATTAATCAACCAAATTGTCCTCCAGGTGCCACAACGGGTTGCGTGCTTTTGGGTAATTTGCCCTCAACAGGGGCGTGGTTTATCCAAGCAATCGGGCCTTCAGGGCCTCCAGGAATTATCACATCAAATTTACTAGGAACTACCCATGTGGTTTGTGGATTAGGAACGGGTCTATGGACTTTTACGGTTACGCGTGTCATTGATTCATGCGTTTCTGCAGGGGTAACGGTCAACATTGTGGCACCAACTAATCCTAACCCACCCACCATAAACCAAGTTACGCAACCCTCTTGTGCTGCGAATTACGGTGCTGTTTCGTTTAATGGTTTGCCCTCCGGGATGTCATGGACACTTACCGCTTCGCCCAACCTTGGCATACCTAATAATGGTAACTTTAATGGTTCGGGCACCAGCGCTACATTTTCCAATTTAACCCCCGGAAGCTGTTATCAATTTACTTTAAAAGATTCAAACAATTGTATTTCTAGTCCTACAGCTCCGGTTTGCATCAATGCGGCTTTATCGGTTCCTCCAGTACCAACGGCTACCATTGGTCAGCCTACCTGTCCTCAGCCCACCGGGAACATTACGTTTACTAGCCCCATCGGTGCCCAGTATTTATATTCGATCAACGGTACAAATTTTCAAATTTCACCTGTGTTTAACGCCGTTTCCGGTGGGACATACACGCTTTATGTACAGCAGAACGGGTCCGGTTGCACCACACCTTCCGCAAGCTCGTATGTGGTGAATCCTGCGCCAACGCCTCCAGTCATAAGCATTCCCGTGGTTCACAATGTTACGTGCAATGGCGCTAATAACGGCTGGGCAGTTGGAAAGGTAATTTCCGGGGGAACCGCACCTTTCATATATTCTTGGTCACCTGGTAACATTGCCAATGATACGGCCACCAATTTAGCACCGGGAAGCTATAATTTTGTGGTAGTAGATGCGCTACAGTGTGTCGTGATTCAATCGATTACTATAGGTCAGCCCAATGTTTTAGTAGTTGTAGGTGATTCAACCCCCATTAATTGTGCTACCGGTCAGTTAGGTACTATGGATGTAACGGCTTCTGGGGGGGTACTGCCTTATACGTACACATGGTCTACCGGTCAAACAGGGGTAGATAGTATTTTCAACCTAAATGCGGGTAATTATACAGTGATTGTAGCAGATTCCAATAATTGCCAAGTAATTTATGGTGCCACCATTACCCCAATCAATAGTTTACCGGCAAATATTACTCCGGGAGATATTACTATCAACCCGGGTGTATCCTTTGCTGCCAATGTAACTCCTGGTTCCATTTTCACCTGGACTCCTAGTCAAGGCTTGTCTTGTTCCAATTGCCCGAATCCAATAGTAAGTCCAGATACAACTACTTTGTATTTTGTAAATGTGTCCGACGCTAACGGTTGTCTTGGAAAAGATTCGATGTTGGTTACTGTTCAATTGATTTGTGGTGATTTTTTCGTGCCCACTATATTTAGTCCAAATGGAGTTGGACCGGATGCGAATAATACTTTGAAAGTGTTTGGAAAAGAGAGTTGTATTAAAGATTTCAGTTTCGTTATCTACGACCGTTGGGGACAAAAAGTTTTTGAATCTGTAAGCATCAACGACGCATGGGATGGGTTGTACAAGGGGCGTCCGGCACAAGAAGGGAATTTTGTGTACGATTTAAGTTTGCAATTGTACGATGACTCCATAATCCGAAAATCTGGCAGTTTAACCTTGGTACGATGAAAAAAGTATTTTTGAAATCGCTTTATGTTTGTGTGCTGCTGATGGTGATAAGCCCTTTTATGGCACAGGATGTTCATTTTTCGCAAACCGATTTTTCTCCGTTAACGCTAAATCCTGCCTTGGCGGGTTCAAGCGCAACATTTCAAGGTATAGCCATGTACCGAAGCCAATATGGAAGTTTCGCGACGCCTTATAAAACTTTTATGGGTTCCTTTGATGGTCGTTTATCTGCAGGCATCAAAAATTCCAATGGGATAATAGGTGGAGGATTATGTTTCTTCAACGACCGCATGGGCGATGGGTATTTTAGCCAGACGACGGTTGGATTGAATGCCTCATACAATTTAAAAGTAAGTCGATTTAGCCACGCTGCAGTTGGACTGAACACTACTTTTGGCCAATGTGCTGCTAATCCTACAGCAGGGCAATGGGGATCTCAATACAACGGCACGACGTATAATCCTGCTATGGCAAGTGGTGAAAATTTTTATCAACAAAGTTTTTCCTATTTTGATCTTGGCGTTGGCGCCGTGTATACGTATCAAACGGACATGGCGTACATTACTAACGTTGCGGATAAGGGTTTCAGCGTTGGCTTTGCAGCATATCATGTCAATAATCCTCGTTATTCTTTCTATAATTCTAGCATACAAAATTTAGCTGTAAGGTATTCTTTATTCACCAACGCTAATATTGGTCTCGATAGAACAAATGGCGTTTTACAGCCTGCGATTTATTATCAGCGTCAGAAAAAATCCAACGAGTTACTTTACGGAGTAAGTTATAAGCAGATTATTCAAAAAGCATCTACGGCAACCGATAAGATCAAGGAAATCTCGTTTAGTTTAGGATTGTTCAGCCGATTGAAGGACGCCATCGTTGTGAAAACCATGCTCTTTTATGGCCCCTTTTCAACAGGGATATCCTATGATATAAATACATCCAAACTATCACTGGTTTCGAATTTTAAAGGTGGTTTTGAGATGTTTATTCGCTACAACGTGAACAATATCAAGGGCAAGCGCTTAAGGGTAAGGTAGTTCCTATTTTAGAAAAGGAAAATCCATTCCGGACAAATCCAATTCGAATAAATCATAAGAGAAAAACCCATTTTGGTCGGATACTGAAGCATAAACAGCCCCAGTCTTGTTTTCTTTTAATCTAAAATGGGTATCGTTGTTGACCGTATTGACTGTAGCGCCTAAATTAATAGGGATGGACCATGTTCCCGACTCATTGACACAATAAAACACGTCATATCCACCATAACCTGGCAATTCATCACTGCTGAAGAATAAATACTTTCCATCTGCGCTTAGCCAAGGGGTGGTCTCGTTTCCTAAAGAATTAATCGATTTAGGTAACGGGCTTACTTCACCAAAACCTGTTTCTAATTTCTTACATGTGTACAAATCCATACCCGAAATGTCAGCTTTTCTATCGCTGATAAAAACAATAAAGTCTCCGTCTTCGGCACCCTCTGTTGCGCAAACGCCACCTTCAAAGTAATCCGTATTTAAACCCTTGCTTTTGATTACAGTGGGCACCTCCCATTCATAAGGATTTTCAGAACTGACTTCAAAAATATCAGAGCTTTTAGTGGTTTTTTCGGCTGACGAGGTATTGACCGTGAAGAGCGCATAAGTCCCTGTAGAATTCACGTAATTGAGCGCGTCAAACCCATTGGTATTAATTTCCTTGAAAAAGGCGTAGTCCATATCGTAATCTTTTGTAGATGGATTCCAATTGGCGCGATACATATCCTCAAAGTAACGTAAATCATCAGGGTTTAGGTTTTCACCCTTCGTTTCAGGACGACGGGATGTAAAGAATAATATCTCACCACCTTTGCTCAAGATCGGACCATACTCATCTTCTACTGTGTTTATTTTTTTCGATATCGGTTTTCTCGAAAGTTGAATCCCTCGTTTTTTATCGCTAAGTGCCAATTCGCATTGCGCAATATACATGTCTAACCCAAATTCCTTGGCCATTTTAGCGCCCATCAGAATAGATGCTTTTTTGTAGCCAGATAAGGCGTTTTCAAGCTGACCAAGTCTATGAAAAATCTTTCCCTCAAGTTCGTAAAAGGGTGCGTCACCCTCTTTTCCTTCTACTAATTTTTTTTTCGCATTGCCAATATATTGCTCAGCAGCATAGTAGGCATTCAGGTCGTAATGACATGCGGCCATCCAATAGTTTAATTTCCAATCTTCGGCATCCAACGCTTCAGATTTTTTGAAGGACTCCAAAGCATCATAAGTCCTTTCCGATTCAAAAAGCTCGATGCCCTTGTTCAAATTCCGCATATAGTTGGTCTTCTTAGACCCTGTTAGCTTTGTTTGACCATGGACAGAAATTAGAAAGGAAAACACAAAAGAGATAGAAAGTAAAATTGGTTTTTTCATGCCCCTAAATTAATTAAGAATTCCTTTCGTTTGTTCATATTCTAACTAATTTATTTATTTCGGAAAGATTCTTTTCTTACCTTCGTTTCAGGAAATTTTACCTATGAAAATACCGCAATCCTTTACTTGTCATATAAAATTTTTCCTGATCAACGATATGTTTTCTCAATCCTATGCTAATAGGCTGTACCAAGGGCAAGAATCTGAGGACAACCAGAAGTATCAATGGGAGGATGAATTAGTCGTGCGCCATGTAATGGAGGTAAATACCTTGACAAACGATGTATACTTGTTGCGCGGAACAACACCAAAGTTTGGTGATTTCTCCTTTCCAATTCCGAACATGCACATTATCCAAATGACATGCGAGAATGGGGACAAAGCGGAATGTGCCATTTCAACAAAACTGTTGTCTTCAATGGTTCAAGAAGAGCGGGAGGATGATATCGAAATGAAACTAGAAATAAACGACAACGAACCATTCATCAACCCAATAGCGGGAGTCTATATCGCTCATCAAGACATTCCGTCAGAATTAAAGAATGCTTGAAGTAAGAAATTTGAGTTTGGTGTTGGATACCGCTAGGATATTGCACCAAGTTTCATTTCGATTAAAGAAGGGGGCAACCTACGGGATTTTAGGTCAAAGCGGAACAGGCAAGTCAAGTTTATTAAATATTATTTCAGGCCATTTGGCGCCATCGGATGGTCAAATTATATGCGATGGAAAATTAATGCCTAAGGCGCAACATATGCTCGTGCCAGGGTATCCAGATATTGCCCTCGTTTCTGCATCGTATCATTTAGATTGGAATCATAGCTGTAAGGAAAATATACGGGAATCGATCCTTGGCTGGGAAATTGAAAGGCGCGAGCAAAAAATCGAAGAAATGCTATGGCACCTCAAATTGCACAAAGTCAAAGACACCAAAGCAAAATTCCTTTCAGAAGGCGAAAAGCAGCGCTTGGCGATAGCACGATCCTTGTCCAATAAACCGAGTTGGTTGTTGTTGGATGAACCATTTGGTCACCAGGATTTGGTCAATAAAATCACATTGATGCACTTCATGGCGACTACCTGTAAATCTCACAATATAGGGATGCTATTGGTATCGCATGACCCCCAGGAAATCATGATGTTTTGTCAAAAAACAGCTATATTAGACACCAAGGGTAAAGTGACACCTTTTAAAACGGCTGTTCAGTCTTATTTTAATCTGAAGAACAAAGCGTTGTCTCAATTAATGGGACCCGTGAATGTGGTAAAATGGAAGGGGAGTACAATATCATTTCGTCCCAATGCATATTCCATTTGTGACGATGGTATTTTTCTTCAGCTTCAGGATGTTTATTTTAACGGGATGGTATATGTACATCTTTTCGTTACCAATATATTCGAAGAAGTTATATTGTATAATCAAAACAAACTGAACAATCCCATTATCATTCAACCGAGATTTGATGACTAAGTTAAAAAAGAACCGCACACTACTTATTTTGCAGGAAACGTTTTCGGAGTATTTTAAAGAGCGGGCCCATTTTCATGCCGCTACCGTATCTTATTACACCTTATTCTCGTTGATTCCCCTTCTCTATTTGGCAGTTGCACTCTTTGGTTATTTTTTTGGCGAAACGTTCTGTATCAATGCGATTACTGCTTTTTTTAGTACATACATCGGTTTAAAAGATGTATATGTTTTTACTGAGTATTTTAAAAGTATCAATCAACAATCCAACAGTGCGCTGTTGAACTTTATCATGATCTTGCTTTTGCTTTATTCCTGTTCAGCATTTATGTTGGCATTCAAGCACAGTTTGAACGACTTTTTTGATGTTGAAATAAAACATAGCAAAAAAAGAATCAAAATATGGAAGAAAATTCAAGTCAGGTTTGCGTCGGTTGTTCAGCTTACCGGCATTGGATCAATAATTTTTATTTTCTATTTCGTACAACTTTTCCTTATTAATGTATTGTCATCGCGGGTTTCCATTCCCTATACGGACTTTTTTCTATTGCATGTTTTTTTTCCTTTTGTGTTGAACCTCGTATTAATTGTAGTAATGTTCAAATTCTTACAGGATGGCCCGCTTCGATGGCGCTTCGCACTGGTCGGGGCAGCTGTGACATCGATACTTTTGTTAATAAGTCAATTGTGTATAAAATGGTATTTACATAATTATTTTTTGCTGGGAAAAAGCGACCTTATTGGATCCGTCTTTATTCTAATGGCATGGGTTTTTTACTCGGTTCAGGTAATTTTTTTTGGCGCAAAGTTTACCTATATTTACCACAAGTTTTCGAGTTCAAAACCTTATCTGCCCTAAAATGAGTTTTCGCAATTATCACAGAATCCTCCTTGGTTTCGCACTTTTTCTTGTGCTTACCTTGTTGCCCGCCTGTAAAGATTCAGGAGTTTTAATCAAACCAAAATATAACACCACAATTTTTCGTGGTGAACAGGGAGAAACGAAAGTAACTGTTTTCAATAAAAAGCAAGCAGACAGAGAGAAAAGTTTAGCGGAAGAAATTGAAAAAGCCGAACAGGCAATGAAACTTGTGGAACAACAAAAGAAAATGTTTTATTCCATAGACTCCACGCAACGGGTTAAAGAAATTGAATTACAACTGGAACGCTTGCTAGCGAGAAGCCAAGAAATTATTCAACAACTTAATACCACAGATCCTTATTCACCCGAAGGCCATGAAAAGACATTAAAACTTGCAAAAGAACTGAATGATTTATTGTACATGTACGTGGTGCCCATGGGAGAATTAATTTCTGCCAATAAAGAAATAAAAAATATCTCAGCGGACATTAGTTTTGAAACAGGTAGTGCATTGATTAATTCCGATGGTGTAAAAATGATCAGAACAATCATGGATTCCATTAAAGCAGACATCAACCATTGGCAATCTTATTTGGACCACCATAATGAAAATATTTTTTCCGAAAGCGACTTTTCAACCATTCTGATTATTTCCGGTTATTCCGATAAACAAGGTACAGGGGATGAAAAAACAAGAGCACAACGTAATTTTGAACTTTCCCAAGCAAGGGCAAAGGCAGTGGCTTCCGAGTTTGAAAAACAACTCAAAGAGCTTGGGGTTAAATGGAAACTAACTTATAGAATTTCTTATGAGGGGAAAGGTGAAGAACTTCCACCGAGCACCGTGGATGATAGCAAAAAAAATAATCCAAACCGACGAATTACCTCTATACGTATGGTTGTTGGACCTAAAATTTTACTCTTTAACACGGGAGAATAAGCCTAAAAAAACGAGGGGGGTTTTCTTAAGTCAATTTTTGCATCACGAAACAAGGATGAAGCATTTCTAATGCTTAATAGAAAACTCTTATTACCACCTATAGGGGTCCAAAAGAAACTTAATGTCCAACAATGCATATTTCGGTTCAAGGTTAGATTCATGTTGGTGATTTTTCCTGTTTTCAAATCCATGTTTACATTACTTGCCAGTTTCCAACGCTTTGTAAATGATACATCCCCGCTCAAGGAAATGGTTTGAACCCCTAACCATGAGGAGGGATTGCCTATGGTTTTATTGGTGTTGGCAACCAAGGTGTATACATGGGAAAGATTAACCTTCCAAGGAATATCAAAATAGATCGCCTGTTCTGGATGTAAGGTAAAGTAAGTATAATCTTGGTTCCACGGTTGTTGTATGGGTATACTTGACTTTTCAAGCAGTTCTCGGCTTTTCTTTGAACTGAGTATTATGGTTGTAGCCAAACCAGTATTGCGCATTCTTCCAATTCCCTGACCACTTTTCCAAGCGAATTCTTTTTGGACAGAACCCGTACTTTCGTTCCAAGAATAGGGACTTAAGGAGCCATTGGCCACGAAATTAACCCATGAAAATGGACTTACCCTCATGTTGATCGAAATATCAGATAAGCGCATGGAGTCCTTTTCAAAGTCATAATTACCCCCCAACGAAAATTGATCAAGTATCCTTAACTTGCGATATCCTGTTATGGTATCCTTATCGGATTTACATTTTAATTCCAAGCTATTATTCATGCTAAAATTTAGAAAGGAAGAACTAGTGGTGTTACCTACAGCATAAATACTTCGCTCAAATGGAGAATAGGTTATTGGTACTTGATTCGCCCCCACATTTTTAGTAACTAGGGAATTCAACTGTGGCACATACCTATACCCGATGGATGGGGTTAGTATATGTCTTAGTATGGGCGTTCTTTTCCCTAAAAACTTATAGTAGCTGTAAATTACGGTCGTAGCAATGATGTTCATCGTCAATTCTTGTGCTATTCCAGGTTTTTGAACGGTGTCAATGACCGTGTTATTAAGAAGGGGAGAATATATTTTATCTATTTGCTGAAAATTAACCTTGTTTCCATAAGTGATGCTTGGGGTTATTTTTAAGGCGTTTTTGAATATTCCTGTTGTGGTCTGTAGGGTCATACCTTGTTGTATACCGTTCATGAACGTGGCACCCATTCCTACTAGGTCGAACACTTTCAGAAGGCTATCCGAAAATGTATTTTTATTTTGAATTTCAAAATTATAGCTCACCCCAATGCGCTGAATGGTTTTTGCTAATTCAGTTTTTGGAAATGGAAACAACTTTTGAAAAGGGAACACCCTCGTCATATTGAAATTTATTATTGGAGCTACAAGGGCAATATTTTTCGCAATCGAATTTTGACGCACCGAAACTTTCCCCCCCACATTAAACGGCTTCCCCGGAAACATCCGGCCCACATTGATATCTGAGTTGAAGGAATTTGTAAAGTAGTCTGGATTGATAGGATCCAAATTGTTCTTCGCCGTATTGTCTGAAATGAAATTCACGTTCGAATTGAATTGCCAGTAAGGATTTGATTTTGGCAGTTTATTATGACTCCATGTCAAGGTGAATTTATTATTTCGAGTGTAGTTAGGAAAACCATTGCTGAATTGCTGAAATCCAATACCAAGTCTACCAGAATAACCGTAGCGTTTCGCATAATCGAGTTCATTGCGAAGCCCCCAACTTCCCCGGCTGTATAAATTAAGGTATACCGTGGTTTGTATCCTATCGTTGATGGGAATGAAATAACCCAAGTTTTGTAGACCAAAGCCATATGGTGAAGAGGGTACAAATTCAGGAAACAATAGTCCACGCGTGCGTGCCTTCTCTTGCGGAATAAAGGCAAATGGTAAACCAAAAGGTGTTGGAATACCACTTATCCATAAATTCAAGGGTCCAGTTACAATGCGTTTATCTGGAATAATAATACCTCGCGATAACTGAAAATGATAATGAGGTTCTTCTAGGTCACATGTTGTGAGCATGCCCTTCTTTAAATGCACATCGTCCGTCGGATAGCGCTTCGCCACCGACATTTTGAATAGAAGTTCATCCTGTTTGATTGCCATGGATTCAATGTAAATTTTTTCGGTCTTCGTGTTTAAACGGAGCCTTTTGCAGGTTAGGTTTTCCGTGCCATCTTGCAATTCAGGGTATTCTATTTCTTCTCCGCTAGAATTTATCCTGTACGACGCCTCTATTTCATTCAGTTCAAAATCTATGACAATAATTCCTGCCTTGATTCTTGAGGTCTGTGTTTCAACATAAGACGCACCAAACAAATAGGCACGTTTATTCTTTGCATCGTAATAACTGGAATCCTTTGCACCATATTTAACAATTTCTTCCATCACCGTTTTTTCAACGTAAATGGTGTCCTTCATTAATGGTTGGCCAGAAATAAACAATAAATTTATTAACACTCCTAAGAAGAAAAAAAAACGGATTGGCATTAATTTGGTAAGAAGTGGTGGGTATTTTCGTAAAAGGCATGCAACACGATACAAATCTATTAAAAAAAGACAATAATCTAAGGAGCGTTATCCTCGCACTCCTTCTGATTTCCGTTGTGTCAAGCCTAACCATTTTTGGTCAAAATCAGGGAAAGGTAAACACCATTAAAACAGTTGTTATCGACGCTGGACACGGCGGTAAGGACCCCGGTTGTCATGGAGCTTATTCCCACGAAAAAGATGTTTGCTTGGCTATGGCGCTAAAACTTGGTAAGCTCATTAAAGAAAAGTATCCAGAAATTAAAGTTAAATATACCCGCGAAACGGATGTGTTTATTGAATTAATTGAAAGAGCAAATATTGCAAATCGGGCAAATGCTGATCTTTTCATTTGTATTCATGCGAATGCAGGTAGCGCGACAGCCTTTGGGACAGAGACCTACGTATTGGGTTTGCATAGAACAGATGCACAACAAAAGGTTATGGAGCGTGAGAATGCCATCATTTCTCTCGAAGATGATAAAGGAGCAAAGTACAAGGATTTTGACCTCACCCCCGACGCCATGATTGCCATTCAACTTCAACAAAATGTGAACTTAAATCACGCCATTAAGTTCGCCACCTTTTTACAACAAGAATTTAAGGCCATTGACCGTTACGACAGGGAAGTAAAACAAGCAGGGTTTTTAGTCCTATATAAAACAGCAATGCCTAGCGTCCTCATTGAAACAGGCTTTTTAACCAATCCCACGGAGGAAGGTTTTATTGGAAAACAAGATGGTCAAGAGAAAATGGCAAAAGCGATGCTAAAAGCCTTTTCCAAATACAAGTCATATTTAGAAGGCAAAGAAGAAACGTCAAAGGATAAATCTTCAGAGGAGTTACCCCAAAACGAGGCAAAGGAATCCACTTCCTTGGAAATCCCCACAAAGGACCTTTTTTTCAGTGTACAAATTATAAATTCTCCAAAACAACTTTCGCCAAACGCATCCAAGTTTAAAGGAGAAATAGTTTTTGCTTATGAACAAGATAAGATTTTTAAATACTGTTCTGGGGTCTTTTTAAAAGACATAGAAGCCGCTAAAAAACACAAACTAGCCATGCAAACGAAAGGGTTTGAAGACGCATTTGTGGTAGCATTCTTTAATGGAATTCGAATTAGTATCGAAAAAGCCACTAAATTAGCAGAAAATTAAATTTTGAAGTTTTCAAAAGAAATTCTGGCAGGCCTCATAGCCATAATAGCCATTGTTTTATTGGTAGTTGGGATTAACTTCTTGAAAGGTTATAGTCTTTTTGGAGGAGATAATACCTATACCGCCTACTTTCCTAACTCAGGTCAATTGATGGTGTCGAGTGATGTAACCTTAAACGGTGTAGTTATCGGTAAAGTACTCGAAATTCATAACATGCCTAAAAACAATGAATCACGACGCGTTAAAATAAAGTTTAGCATCTCTGAATCCAATATTTCGCTTCCTAAAGGCACTATGGTCGAACTGGGATCCCTGGACCTGCTAAAAAAAGGGCTGATCATTATCTATCCGAATTCTGATAAAAATGGTTACTTCAAGCCGGGCGATGAAGTACCAGGAAAAATGGCAGTGGATATGTTCTCGCAAGTTAAACAATACGCTGACCCAATATCACAGAAAATTCAATCCCTCATTATTCATATCGATGACATGGTGAATTCTCTTTCCGGCGTGTTTGATAAAAATGGAACAAGCAGCATTACTTTAGGAATCCAAGAACTAAGATCTACCATTAAAAATATTGGTGGTTTATCCCTCGATATGAAAAAGTTCTTGGCGGATGAGAAAAGAGAATTAGGAAGAATTATGGGCCATGTGGAGAGCATAGCCTATAATCTAAAGAAAAGCAATGACGTGGTCACAAAAATTATTGGTAACTCCAAAAAAATTACGGATGAAATGTTAAGTTCCGATTTTAAAGGTACAATCCTAGAGGCTCAAACTACCCTTAAAAAGTTGAATTTTGCGATTGACGATATCAATCAAGGTAAAGGTACCCTTGGAAAATTAATCAAAGATGAAAAATTGTACAACGAATTAGTCGAATCAAATAACGAATTACAAGAACTCGTCGACGATCTCCAGGCCAATCCAAAGAAATATGTCCATATTTCCGTTTTTGGAAAGAAAAACAAAGGCCTTGAACTCACAAATCAAGAGGAAATGAAACTTAAAAAAATATTAGACTCGATTCCTGAGTAATATGTGGTTATCCATCATCCTTTTTTCGTTGCTATCTCTGCTTTCTGTAGGCTTTTTTGCCCGCAAGATGAATTCCATTATAAAGCAAATTCAATTGGGCCGCGCTACTACTTTGGAAGGCAGCAAGGCCGAACGCTGGAAAACGATGCTCCTGGTGGCCTTCGGTCAAAAGAAAATGTTTTCACGACCTTTCGTCGCCATTCTTCATTTCATCTTCTATGTCGCTTTTATCATCACCCAAATCGAATTGATCGAAGTGTTTATTGACGGCTTCTCAGGCTCCCACCGCTTCTTTTGGCACGCAGGAAT
>Ga0214917_10002478_pt1 | contig 22397 bp, 12 predicted proteins | sample LL_1208_BB_MetaG_FD_177983 | JGI IMG/M metagenome (GOLD analysis project Ga0214917, IMG submission 177983) | Freshwater microbial communities from Lake Lanier, Atlanta, Georgia, United States - LL_1208_BB | ecosystem: Environmental > Aquatic > Freshwater > Lake | place: USA: Georgia | collected...
TGCTGCTCTACCGCCTGGGCGACTTCTTCGAGTGCTTCTTTGAGGACGCGATTCAGCTGTCGCGCCTGCTGGAGCTCACGCTCACGGGCAAGGAGGGTGGCAAGGGCATCGGTCGGGTGCCGATGGCGGGCATTCCCCATCACGCCGCCGAGCGCTACTGCGGTGAACTGGTGCGCCGCGGCCTCAGCGTGGCCCTGTGCGACCAATTGGAAGCCACCCCTGCCAAGGGCGAGCTGCTGAAGCGCGAGATCACCCGGGTGCTCACCCCCGGCACGGTGCTGGAGGAGGGCATGCTCAGCGCCCGGCGCAACAACTGGCTCTGCGCCGTGGTGCTGGAGGGCGAGGGCAGCAGCGCCGCCCGCTGGGGGCTGGCGGTGGCGGATGTGAGCACGGGGGACTTCCGCGTCACCGAGCGGGAGGGCTCGGATCTGCTGCACCAGGAACTGCTGCAGCTGGAGGCCGCCGAAGTGCTGTGGCCATCGCCTGCGGGAGGAGAACACCAGGGCACCGAAACCCCGCCGCCCTGGTGCCCCGCGGCCCTGCGGCTCACGGGCTTGCCGCGCACCCCTTTCGCCGCCGCCGAGGCCCGGGCCACCCTGCTGCAGCGCTTCCACCTGGCCAGCCTCGATGGCCTCGGCCTGGGGGAGGCCCCCCTGGCCCTGCGGGCGGCGGGGGGCCTGCTGCGCTATCTCGACGACACCCAACCCGGCAGCGCCATCCCCCTGGAGCTGCCCACCACCTGGCATGCCGGCGACCAGCTGGTGCTGGACGCCGCCACCCGCCGCAACCTGGAGCTCACCCGCACCCAGCTAGGCGGCGGCTTCCACGGCTCCCTGCTCTGGGCCCTCGATCGCACCATGACCGCCATGGGTGGCCGCTGTCTGCGGCGCTGGATCGAGGCCCCCCTGGTGGATCAGGCCGCCATCACGCCCCGCCAGGATGCCATCGCCGAACTGGTGGAGACCACAGCCGCCCGCCGCGGCCGCCCGCTGCGGCTAGCCCTGCGCCGGCTGCTGCGCCCCATGGGCGACCTGGAGCGGCTGGCGGGCCGGGCCGGCGCCGGCACCGCCTCCGCCCGGGATCTGGTGGCCCTGGCCGATGGTCTGGAGCGGCTGCCGCAGTTGGCGGGGTTGCTGAACGAGGCGGCGGTGACCAGTGCGCCGTTGCTGGCCCTGGCCCGCCCCTGGCCAGAGTTGGCGGAGCTGGCGGCGGAACTGCGCCACGCCCTGCTGGACACGCCTCCGCTGACGCTGCTGGAGGGGGGCCTGATTCACGACGGCGTCGACCCGGAGCTCGACGACCTGCGCAACCAGCTCGACGATCAGGACGCCTGGCTGGCCGATCAAGAGGCCGCCGAGCGGCGCAACAGCGGCATCAGCACCCTCAAACTGCAGTATCACCGCACCTTCGGCTACTTCCTCTCGGTGAGCCGGGCCAAGGCCGCGGCCGTGCCCGAGCACTGGATCCGCCGCCAGACCCTCGCCAACGAAGAGCGCTTCGTGACCCCCGAGCTCAAGGGGCGCGAGGGCAAGATCCTGCAGCTCAAGGCCCGGGCCGCCCTGCGGGAATACGCGCTGTTCTGCGAGCTGCGCCAGGCAGTGGGCGAACAGGCCGGTCCGATTCGCGCCGCGGCGCGGCTGGTGGCGGAACTGGACGCCCTCGCCTCGCTGGCGGAGGTGGCGGCCAGCGGCGGCTACTGCCGGCCGGAGATCACAGCAGGGCGCGAGCTGCTGATTGAGGCCGGCAGGCACCCGGTGGTGGAACAGCTGCTGGTGGAACAGCCCTTCACCCCCAACGCCATCGCCCTTGGATCCGCCGGGGCCGCTGTGGATGCCGGGGATACCGATCACCCCGACCTGATCGTGCTCACCGGCCCCAACGCCAGCGGCAAGAGCTGCTACCTGCGCCAGACCGGCCTGCTACAGCTGATGGCCCAGATCGGCAGCTGGATTCCGGCCCGTTCGGCCCGGCTCGGCATCGCCGATCGCATCTTCACCCGCGTCGGCGCCGGCGACGACCTGGCGGCCGGCCAGTCCACCTTCATGGTGGAGATGGCGGAAACGGCCAACATCCTCCACCACGCCACCGATCGCTCGCTGGTGCTGCTGGATGAAATCGGCCGCGGCACCGCCACCTTCGACGGCCTCTCGATCGCCTGGGCCGTGGCCGAGCACCTGGCGATCGAGATCCGGGCCCGCTCGGTGTTTGCCACCCACTACCACGAGCTCAACGAGCTGGGCGAGCAGCTGGCCAATGTGGCCAATGCCCAGGTGCTGGTGCAGGAAACCGGCGAGGAACTGGTGTTCCTGCACCAGGTGGTGCCCGGCGGCGCCAGCCGCAGCTACGGCATCGAAGCAGCCCGCCTGGCCGGGGTGCCGGCAACGGTGGTGCGCCGCGCCCGCCAGGTGCTGAGCCGCATCGAGGCCAACAGCCACGTGGCGGTGGGGCTGGAAGTGAGTCGGGCTCAGGCGGATCAGCTGCCGGCCGCGGCCTGATCCAGCCAGGCGCGGCGCAACAGGGCATTCACGGCGGCTCCCACCAGACCGGCGCCACCGCGGCTGCCCTCCAGGCGGATCTGGGGCAGGGGGCTGCTGGCCAGATGGCGCTTGCTTTCGGCCACCCCCACAAAGCCCACCGGCATGCCGATCACCAGGGCCGGCGCCGGCACCAGCGCTGCGGCCACCTGCTCCAGCAGCACCTCCAGAGCGGTGGGAGCACTGCCGATCAGCACCACCGCACCGGGATGCGCGGCCAAGGCCCGCTCGATGCCGGCGGCGCTGCGGGTGCTGCCGCGGGGAGCCCGGGCAGGGGCCCAATCGAGCACGCTGCACACCCTGTTGCCAAAGGTGCGGCGTGCCATCGGAGCCACCGCCGCGGCCGCCATGGCGGTGTCGGTGAGGATCGGCACCCCGGCCGCCAACGCCTCCAGACCCGCCTCACAGGCACCATCGGAAAAGCGCAGCAGGGGGGCCAGATCACAATCACCGCTGCTGTGCACCAACCTCAGCAGCACGTCCTGCTGCACCGGGCTCAGGGGAGCCAGGAGTGCCTGAATCTGCGGCTCCTGGCGGATCAGCCGGATGCTCTCCACAAAGATCGGGTGATCCAAGGCTGGCTGGTCTACGGAGTCAGCCAGATCGGTGTCGGTGGATTCAATCGCCATGGCACCGAGACTTGGCAAGGGGAGCGACCCACCCAGCGAAGAGAGGTCGAGCTGGGGTCCCCGGAGATCTGGGGATCCGGTTCCAGGGGGTCCTCGAAGGAAGTCTCCCTAATTCTGTACAGGCTGTACACAATTAGGGAGAGCCGTGGGGACTACCCACACCCAGCCCCATCACACCCCAACCATCGCACCCATGGAATCCACCACTACCAGCCTGGGCGTCCAGGAGGCGAGGCGGCGTCTGCCGGAGCTGCTGGAGCGGGCGGCGGCCGGGGAGAGATTTGTGATCCGGCGTCACCAGACGCCCCTGGCAGCTTTGATGCCCCTCAGCGGACGGGCGCCCAGTGATCCACGGCTGCGCCAGCAGCAGATCCAGAAGCTGATGAACCTGCAGGGCAGTGGCCGCGGCTACTGGGATGCCCAGCAGCGGCAGCCGGCCCGGCCCGCGCCGACGCCACCCAGCTTCGTGCAACCTCTGCAGCGCCAGCAGCGCTTCAACCCGCAGCTGCTCCAGCCGGGTTCGCGCGTGGCCATTGATGGCGCCGCCCTGGTGGCCTTCCTCGCCGATGCCAAGGGCACCGGCCTCTACCTGGAACCCCTGATGAAGGGCATCGCCTCGGGCCATTGGACGGGGGTGATCAGCTGCGTGAGCCTGATGCGGGTGCTGGAGGGTCCGCTGGCCCGCGGCGATGAGGCCCTGGCCCAGCGCTACGCGCAGGCCTTCGCCGACCCCAACCACTGGCTGCAGATCCCCCCGGATGCGGCCATCGTGACGGCGGCCGCGCGCCTGCGGCAGCAGGAACCGCAACTGCCCGAATGCAGCGCCATTGAACTGGCCACCGCCATTGAGGCCGGTGCCGCGGTGCTGGTGAGCGATCAACCCGCCCTGGCTCAGACTGGCCAGCACCCTGTGATCAGCGCCCTGCGGATCTGAGGCCCGAGCCCGATGCCGATCCACCTGCTCTGGGGCGACGACGAGGCGGCCCGCAACCGGGCCGTGGAGGCCCTGATCAGCAAGCGCACCGATCCCGCCTGGCAGAGCATCAACCTCAGCCGCCTCGATGGCAACGACTCCGCGCAAGCGGCCCAGGCCCTCTCCGAGGCCCGCACGCCCCCCTTCGGCGGCGGCGATCGGGTGGTGGTGCTGCAGCGCAGCCCGTTCTGCAACCAATGCCCGGCCGAACTGGCGGAGCAGCTGGAGGCGGCGCTGGAGCTGATCCCCGACAGCTGCCACCTGGTGTTGGTGAGTGCCAGCAAACCCGATGCACGGCTGCGCACCACCAAGGCGCTGCAGAAGCTGGTGAAGGCCGGCGGCGCCTTCGAACGCAGCTTCCAGCTGCCGGCGGTGTGGGATGGGGCCGGCCAGGTGGACCTGATGGCCCGCACGGCGCGAGAGATGGGGCTGGTGCTGGAACCAGCAGCAGCCGAGGCCCTGGCGGAGGCGATCGGCAGCGACAGCGCCCGGCTGGCCAGCGAGCTGGAGAAACTCTCCCTCTATGTGGGGGCAACCAGTGGCGGCAGCAGTGGCACCAGCCAACCGATCACCGCCGCGGCCGTTCAGGCCCTGATCGGCAGCCAGGCCACCACGAGCCTGCAGGTGGGGGACGCGCTGCTGGCCGGTCGCCCAGCGGAGGCAATCGCCCTGGTGGATGCGCTGCTGCTGGCCAACGAGCCGGGCCTGCGGATCGTGGCGGCGCTCACCAGTCAGATCCGCGGCTGGCTGTGGGTGAGCCTGCTGGATCAGCAAGGGGAACAGGACGTGGCCGTCATCGCCAAGGCCGCCGGCATCGGCAACCCCAAGCGCATCTATGTGATGCGAAAGCAGATCCGCGGCCGGCAGCCCAGTCGGTTTCTGGCGCTGCTGGGGCAGTTGCTCACGGTGGAGGCGGCCCTCAAGCGCGGCACCGCAGCAGGGGATGCCTTCCGCGATGGCTTCCTGCTGGCGGGCTGAGAACGGCAGGCCGGCACAGCGACGGTCGGCATAGGAAAATCGGCGATTCCCGCCGCATCGGCGCCGAGCCGGCGCCCCTCCGCCATGGCCCTGCTGGTTCAGAAGTTCGGGGGCACCTCCGTGGCGGATGTGGAGCGCATCCAGGCGGTGGCCCGGCGGATCGCGGACAGCCGGGATGCCGGCAACGACCTGGTGATCGTGGTGTCGGCCATGGGCCACACCACCGACGAACTCACCGGCCTGGCCCGTGCCATCAGCGCTGATCCGCCCCAGCGGGAGATGGACATGCTGCTGGCCACCGGCGAACAGGTGTCGATCGCGCTGCTGGCGATGGCCCTGCAGGCGATCGGCATGCCGGCCGTGTCGATGACCGGCCCCCAGGTGGGCATCCTCACCGAATCGGCCCACGGCCGGGCCCGCATCCTGGAGGTGCGCACCGATCGGTTGCGGCGACTGCTCGACGACGGCCAGGTGGTGGTGGTGGCCGGCTTCCAAGGCACCAGCAGCGGCCTCTCGGGCACCCCCGAGATCACCACCCTCGGCCGCGGCGGCTCCGACACCTCTGCGGTGGCCCTGGCGGCGGCCCTCGGCGCCGATGCCTGCGAGATCTACACCGATGTGCCCGGGGTGCTCACCACCGACCCCCGCAAGGTGGCCGATGCCCAGCTGATGGACACGATCACCTGCAACGAGATGCTGGAGCTGGCCAGCCTCGGGGCGGCCGTGCTGCATCCGCGGGCGGTGGAGATCGCCCGCAACTACGGCGTGCCACTGGTGGTGCGCTCCAGCTGGAGCGACGCCCCCGGCACCGTGCTCACCAGCGACGCCGCCAGCCGCCGCGGCAGCAGCGAGGGGCTGGAGCTGGGCAAGCCGGTGGACGGCGCCGAACTGGAGAGCCAGCAGGCGGTGCTGGCCCTGGCCCATGTGCCGGATCGTCCCGGCGTGGCGGCCCAGTTGTTCGAGGCGCTCTCGGCCGCCGGGCTGAACGTGGATCTGATCGTGCAGGCCACCCATGAAGCCGATCCCCATTGCAGCGGCAGCGCCTGCGGATTCACCAACGACATTGCCTTCACCGTGGCGGAGGCCCAGCTGGAGCCTGCCCAACTGGTGTGCCGCGAGGTGCTGGCGGCGATGGGTGCCGCCGCTGCCGGGGCCACCCTCAGCGCCGAGGCGGGCATGGCCAAGCTGAGCATCTCCGGCGCTGGCATCATGGGGCGCCCCGGCGTGGCCGCCCGCCTGTTCGACACCCTGGCCAAGGGGGGCATCAACCTGCGGCTGATCGCCACCAGCGAGGTGAAGGTGAGCTGCTTGGTGGCGGGGCACCAGGGCACCAAAGCCCTGCAGGCGGCAGCCAGCTGCTTCGAGTTGATCGACCAGCAACTGCGCCTCGATCCAGCCCCGTCGGGCACCGGCGAACCGGAGGTGCGCGGCGTGGCCCTCGACCGCGACCAGGCCCAGGTGTCCGTGCGCCGCATTCCCGACAAGCCCGGCACCGCCGCGGCCGTGTGCCGGGCCCTGGCCGATGCCGGCATCAGCCTCGATGCGATCGTGCAATCGGAGCGCACCCACGGCAGCGGCGAACAGCTCAGCCGCGACATGGGCTTCACCCTGCGCCGCGACGACCTGCCCCGGGCCCAGGCGGCCCTGCAACCGCTGCTGGCCCAATGGCCCGGCGCCAGCTTCGAGGAGGGCATGGCCATCGCCCGGGTGAGCGCCGTGGGGGCCGGCATGCCCTCCACCGCCGGCACCGCCGGCCGCATGTTCCGCGCCCTGGCGGAAGCCGGCATCAACATCGAGATGATCGCCACCAGCGAGATCCGCACCAGCTGCGTGGTGCCGGAGGCCGAGGGCGTGCGGGCCCTACAGGCCGTTCACGCCGCCTTCGGCCTGGGCGGCGCCGTGGTGCACCAGGCCCAGGGCACCGAAGCACCGGTTTGAGCGGGGGATCAGTTCTGAACTGACCCTGCGGGGCTAAGACCTCTAAGACCTACAGCTTGGCGGCGATGCCGGCGGGCTCCAGCATCAGCTTGCTGTTGCGCAGCGACTCCTCCATCTCGATCGGGTAGGCGCCGTCGAAGCAGGCGGTGCAGAAGTGGGCGGCGTTGGCCTGGGCCGCCTCCACCATGGCCTGCTTGCTGAGGTAGGCCAGGGAATCCACGCCCAGGTGGGCGGCGATCTCCTCCAGGGTGAGGCGGGCTGCGATCAGCTGGTCCTGGGTGTCAGTGTCAATGCCGTAGAAGCAGGGGTGGGTGACGGGCGGTGAGCTGATGCGCATGTGCACCTCGGTGGCACCGGCATCCCGCAGGGCAGCCACCAGCTTGCGGCTGGTGGTGCCGCGCACGATCGAGTCGTCGATCACCACCACCCGCTTGCCGGCCAGCACATCCGGCAGCGGGTTGAGCTTCACGCGGATGCCCGCCTCCCGCATGGCCTGGGTGGGCTGGATGAAGGTGCGGCCCACATAGCGGTTCTTGATCAGGCCATCGCCGAAGGGGATGCCGCTGAGCTGGGAGTAGCCGATCGCCGCCGGGATGCCGGAATCGGGCACACCGATCACGATGTCGGCATCCACCGGTGTTTCGCGGGCCAGGGCCTCGCCGATGCGCACCCGGTAGCTGTAGAGCGATTCGCCGAAGAAGCGGCTGTCGGGCCGGGCGAAGTAGATCATCTCGAACACGCACAGCTTGGCCGGCTCCTCGCACCAGCGGCTGCGGTGGGGGGTGGGATCCCCCGGGCGGAAGTGGATCAGCTCGCCGGGCTGCACATCGCCGTCGAAGCTGGCGCCGATGATGTCGAGCCCGCAGGTTTCGCTGCTGGCCACCCACTGGGCCTCGCTCAGCTCGCCCATGTGGCCGAACACCAGGGGCCGGATGCCGTGGCCGTCCCGCAGGGCGAACAGACCCTCCGGCGTGCCGATCACCAGGCTGAAGGCACCGCGGCAGCGGCCGGCCGCCTCGCGGATAGCAGGCTCCCAGTCCAGGCCAGCGTTCACGGCGTGCTGGAGAGCAAAGGCAATCAGCTCCGAGTCGGTGGTGGAGGTGAACTGGGCCTCGGGGGTGTCGGCGGCGATGGCCTCGCGCAGCTCAGCCGCGTTCACCAGGTTGCCGTTGTGGGCCAGGGCCAGCGGCCCCAGGCGGGTGTTGAGCACCACGGGCTGGGCGTTGCAGGCCTTGCTGCTGCCGGTGGTGGAGTAGCGGTTGTGGCCGATGGCCAGGTGGCCGGTGAGCCGCTCCAGCACGTCCTGGTCGAACACCTGGCTCACCAGGCCCATGTCCTTGTGGAGGCGCACCTTGTGGGAGGCGCCTGGGCCCGCCTCGAACACGGCGATGCCGGCCGACTCCTGGCCGCGGTGCTGCAGGGCGTAGAGACCGAAGTAGGTGAGGTTCGCCACCGGCTGATCAGAGGCCAGCACCGCAAACACCCCACAGGCCTCCTCGGGCTTGTCGGGACGCTCCGGCTGGCTTGGACGCTCCGGCTGGATGGGATGGGCCGGCTGGTTCACGGACAAGGGCCTTCCCATCTTTCGATTCCTTTCAACATTGTGCATCAGTGCTCGAAAACCCCCATGCGGCGGGGGATCGCCTGCTCGAAACGCTCGGCCAGCTGGGCCACCGGCAGGTGCAGCAGGGTGGATCCGGCCTGGCGGATCTCAAGGGTGGCCGCGCCGTCGCCGGAGGTCACCACCCCGAGGCATTGGGCCGGCACCGCACCGGGAGCCTGGGCATTGGCCTGATCCAGGGCCTGCTGCCAGGCGGCCGTTTGGGCCGGAGCCACGCTCACCAGGATGCGGGCGCCGCCCTCAGCGAACAGCAGCCGATCGGTGCGGGTGCCGCTGGCCGGCAGCTCCAGGTGAGCACCAAGGGACGTGCCGGCGGATGCAGCCGAGATGCAGCACTCGGCCGCGGCCACGGCCAGGCCGCCATCGCTGAGGTCGTGGGCGGAGCGCACCAGCCCCTGGGCGATCGCCTGGCGCAGGAAGCCCTGAACCGAGCGCTCCAGCACCAGATCGATCTCGGGCGGGCGCCCTGTGACGGCTCCATGCATCCGCTCCAGATAGCTGCTGCCGGCCAGGCCCAGGCGCGGATCGGCTGGAGCATCCCCCGCCTCCAATGGCACCCCCAGCAGCCAGATCGCATCGCCGGCCTCACGCCAGGCCTGGCCACGCACCTGGGCCAGATCGTGCACCAGACCCACCATGCCCACCACGGGGGTGGGGTGGATCGGCTGCATGCTGCCGTCGGGCAGGCGGGTCTCGTTGTAGAGCGACACGTTGCCGCCGGTGACGGGGGTGTCGAGGGCTGAGCAGGCGGCGGAGAGGCCGCGGCAGGCCAGGGCCAACTGCCAGTAGCCGGTGGGGGTTTCGGGCGAGGGGAAGTTGAGGTTGTCCGTCACGGCCAGGGGCTCGGCACCAACACAGCTGAGGTTGCGGGCGGCCTCGGCCACCGCCGCCATGGCGCCGCGCTCGGGGTCGAGGGCCACCCAGCGGTTGGGGCAATCCACCACCGCCGCCACCCCGCGGGTGGCTGGGGCCATGGCGCCCTCGCCCTGCTGGGGCCGCAGCCGCACCACGGCCGCATCGGCGCCGCCAGGTGGCATCACGGTGTTGGCCTGCACCTGGTGGTCGTATTGGCGATACACCCAGCGCTTGGAGGCGATGGTGGGGTCGTCGAGCAGCTCCAGCAGGGCGTGATTCCAGCTGAAGGGCAGCTCAGCGGGCAGGTCGGCCTCGCTCCAGCGCCAGTGGGATTGGATCTCGGCCGGGGGTTCGCTGATCAGCTCATGGCGGTTGATCGGGGTGTCGTCGGCCAGGGCGCTGGCGGGCACCTCGGCGGCCACCTGGCCGTGCTGGAGCACGCGCACGATGTTGTCTTCCAGCACGCGGCCCACCACAGCGGCCTGCAGGCCCCAGCGGGTGAAGCGCTCCATCAGCGCCTGTTCGCGGCCGGGCTTCACCACAAACAGCATCCGCTCCTGGGATTCGCTGAGCAGGAACTCGTAGGGGGTCATGCCGGCCTCGCGGGCGGGCACGCGGTCGAGATCGAGCTCGATGCCCAGGCCCCCCTTGGCGGCCATCTCCGAGCAGCTGCAGGTGAGGCCGGCGGCGCCCATATCTTGCGCGGCCACCACATCACCGCTCTGGAAGGCTTCAAGGCAGGCCTCGATCAAGCCCTTCTCCAGGAAGGGGTCACCCACCTGCACGGCGGGACGGTCGTCGAGGGAGGCTTCGGTGAGCTCAGCGCTGGCGAAGCTGGCGCCGCCCATGCCATCGCGGCCGGTGGTGCTGCCCACATAAACCACTGGGTAGCCCACCCCCTCGGCGCCGGAACAGACGATCTGCTCGGTCTCCATCAGCCCCAGGGCCATGGCATTCACCAGCGGGTTGCCGGAGTAGCTGGGGTCGAAGGCCACCTCACCGCCCACGGTGGGCACGCCCACGCAGTTGCCGTAGTGGGCGATGCCGGCCACCACGCCCTCCATCAGACCCACGTTGCGCTCGTCCTCCAGGGGCCCGAAGCGCAGGGCGTTGAGCAGGGCGATCGGCCGGGCGCCCATGGTGAAGATGTCGCGCAGGATGCCGCCCACGCCCGTGGCCGCCCCCTGGAACGGCTCCACCGCTGAGGGGTGGTTGTGGCTCTCGATCTTGAAGGCCAGGCGCTGGCCCTCGCCCAGATCCACCACGCCGGCGTTCTCGCCGGGGCCCACCAGGATGCGCGGGCCTGTGGTGGGGAAGCCCTGCAGCAGCGGCCGCGAGTTGCGGTAGCAGCAGTGCTCCGACCACATCACCCCGAACATGCCCAGCTCAGCGCGGTTTGGGGCGCGGCCGAGGCGGCGGCAGATCTCGTCGTAGTCGGCCTGGCTGAGGTTCTCCTTCTTCAGCGCCTCGGGCACCGCGTAATCGGGGGCGGCGAACGCTGAAGCGGCGGAATCGGCGGCGACCACAGGCGGCTGGGCAAGATCCATCCAGTCTCGCCGAGCGACTCACCGGGCTTCCAGGGGTGCGGGAGCAGCGCGGGCCTGGGGGCCGCCTCTGGACCTGTGCTCGCAGGACTCTCCGGGATTACGTACAGGCTGTACAGAATTCGGGAGAGTGGCGCGAGGGCTAACCGGGTGCCGGAGCCGGGATGCCTCGCCTCAGAACCTCAGAACCCCAGAACCTCAGAGGCTCAGAACCAGGGATCCTCCTCCTCGGGGGGCGGTTGCGGCGCCGACCGGCGGGGGCGCGGAGCGGAATCCATCGGTTCGGGCCAGTTGTCCCAGTCGTCGTCGGGGTCGGTGGTGTCGGCGGGATCCCAGCGGCGGGGTTCCTGTTCCGCCGGCTCCCAGGGGGGTTCCTCCAGCCAGCCCTCCAGCCGCTCCTCGAAGCGATCGCCGGCCTGCTGCATCTGCTCGCGCCAGCGGCGGGAGCGGCGCAGGAACTGTTGGCGCACGCTGGCCTTGGCCAAGGGCAGGTCGTCCAGGCCTGCGAGGCCCGTGCTCACCTGGCCGGGCTGCTGATCCACGATGCGATCGGGGGGCAGGCGCCAGCGGCTGCTGCCGGGCAGCCGCGGATCACTGCGCGACACCAGGTAGTGCAGGATCCGGCCGCTGCTCAGCTCCACGGCCGCATCGGCCACGCTGCCGATCACCTCGCCGGAGCGGGCCAGCACCGCCGCCTCGATCAGGGTGGGCAGGCGCTCCACGGTGGCTTGGTCTGTTGGAGCCGGCGGACCCTGCACAAACAACTCCAGTTCCGCCAGGCCCCGCAGTTGATTGAGGCGCCAGGCCTCGCGGCGATCGCCGAAGGCGGAGGGCTTGCTGATCCAGCCCAGGAGCCGATGCACCGGCGGATGCATCCAGGCGGAGGCGCCCACGCCATGGTCGAGGCCCTGATCACAGCGCACCCGGCGGCGGAGCAGATCGCTGAGCAGCAGTTGTTCCGGCAGAGCCACGGGCCGCTTCCGCCCTCAGCTGCGAATCTGCACCGGCATCACCAGGTAGGTGAAACCGGGATCATCCAGCGGAGCCAGCACCACGGGGGTGGTGGGGGCGTTGCAGCGCAGCTCCACCCGCTCGGAGCCCATGGCCTTGAGGCCCTCGAGCACGTAGCGCACGTTGAAGGCGATCTGGATGGCATCGCCGCTCACTTCGGCGGCCAGGGCCTCGGAACCACTGCCCACATCCTGGGCATCGGCGCTGATGGCCAGCTGCCCAGCCGCCGGATCGGTGCTGATCTTCACCACGTTGTTGTGCTGATCGGCCAGCACCGCCACCCGCTCCAGGGCGCTCACCAGCGCCTTGCGATCGAGGCGCAGGCTGCGGGCAAAGCTGTCGGGGATCAGCTGGCGGTAGTTGGGGTAGGTGCCATCGAGGCTGCGGCTGGTGAGCACCTGATCGGCCCAGTGGAACACCACCTGGCCCCGGTCGCAGAAGAGGGTGACGGCATCGCCGCCGGAGCGGGCGGAGAGCAACCGCTCCAGCTCCCGCAGCGACCGGGCCGGCACGGTGACATCCACGCTGCCCTCGCCCTCGGCGCTGTTCTCCAGCCGCAGCACCGCCAGCCGGTGGCCATCGGTGGCGGCGCACTCCAAGCCCTGCTCGTCGAGGCCCAGGTGCACGCCGGTGAGCAGCTGCTTGGCCTCATCGCCGCTGCTGGCGAACAGGGTGGCCCGCAGACCCTTCACCAGCACGTCGGGATCCAGCCGGATCGGGGTGCTGCTCTGGGCCAGGGGCAGTTCGGGGAAGTCGTCGGCCGGCATGCCCCGCATCTGATAGCTGCCGGAGGCGCTGGTGAGCTCCACCTGCTCGCCGCCCTCCTCGCAGCTGAGGGTGATCGGGCTGTCGGCCGGCATGCGCGACACGATCTCGCCAAACAGCCGCGCCGGCAGGGTGATGGCACCGCTGCTCTGCACCGAGGCGGGAAGGCTGGTCTGGATACCGAGGCTGAGGTCGAAGCCGGTGAGGCTCAGGCGCCCGGTGCCGGCATCGGCGGTGAGCAGCACGTTGGCCAGCACCGGATGGGTGGGACGACCTGCCACAGCCCGGCTCACCAGCTGAAGGCTGGCATTGAGTTCGGCCTGGGAGCAGACCAGCTTCATGGCTCGGCGGGAAGGCCCCCCACGCTTCCACAAGGCGCCCCGAAGCGCAACGGCCCTGAAGCACCGGATTCCCCGCTCTCCCCAACCGACTGTTCAACGGATTAAAGACTCTTGAAAACAAAACCGCAATCCGTAGCCGTAGGGGCCGGGGAAAACGGCAAAAACCACTCAGAAGCCTTGCACTGCAAAGGCTTTCATTTCATCAGCCTGTGGAATGTGTCTGAGGAGATCGGGCGGAGCTGTGGCGGCGGGTGGCTTTTCCACCCTTTCCCGTGATTGCGGAAAACCGATGCTGGCTGGGCCGATGGGCGCGCCTCTGGTTTTCCCGGTTGCTCAGGGCCCTTTTCCCCAGGTTGTGGGCAGACGGTTTGTGGGGTGGTTGCACAGCTGGTTGCACAAAAAAGCCCCGCCAGCGGCGGGGCAGGGCAGCAAGAAGGGGTGAGCGGTTGCGGAGTTGGAGCCTGCTCAGAAGCCCATCACGCGGGCCACGGTTCCGGTGTCGGGGTCGAGGCCGGTGTGGAACTTGGAATCGTTGTGCTCGTTGGCGGTGGTGGGGTCCTTGAGGCCGTTGCCGGTGAGCACGCACACCACGGTGGCGCCGGCGGGCACCTCTTCGCGCCGCTTGATCAGGCCGGCCACGGAGGCCGCGCTGGCGGGCTCGCAGAACACTCCCTCGCCGGCCCCCAGCAGCTTGTAGGCCTCGATGATCTCGGCGTCGGTCACGGCCATGAAGCTGCCGTTGCTCTCGGCTTGGGCCTTGAGGGCGTTCTCCCGGTTCACCGGGTTGCCGATGCGGATGGCGGTGGCGATCGTGTCGGGCTGTTCCACGGTGTGGCCCAGCACCAGGGGGGCGGCGCCGGCGGCCTGGAAGCCCATCATCCGCGGCAGCTTGCGGCTGTGGCCGGCCGCCTTGTACTCGTTGAAGCCCATCCAGTAGGCGCTGATGTTGCCGGCGTTGCCCACGGGAATGCACAGCCAGTCGGGCGCCTCGCCCAGGGCATCCACCACCTCGAAGGCCGCGGTTTTCTGGCCCTGCAGGCGGTAGGGGTTGAGGGAGTTCACCAGGGTGACCGGGTACTGGTCGGCCACCTCGCGCACGATCGCCAGGGCCCGGTCGAAGTTCCCCTTCACCGCCAGCACTTCGGCGCCGTAGAGCAGGGCCTGGGCCAGCTTGCCCTGGGCCACATAGCCATCGGGGATCAACACGAAGGCCCGCATGCCACCGCGGCGGGCATAGGCGGCGGCGGCGGCCGAGGTGTTGCCGGTGCTGGCGCAGATCACCGCCTCCGAACCCGCCTCCCGGGCCTTGGAGATGGCCATGGTCATGCCCCGGTCCTTGAAGGAGCCCGTGGGGTTGAGGCCGTCGTATTTGAGGAACACCTTCACGCCCTTGCCGATGCGCTCGGCGATCACCGGAGCGGGGATCAGTGGCGTGGCCCCCTCCCGCAGGGTGATCACCGGGGTCTTGTCGCTCACCGGCAGCCAGCGGCGGTAGCCCTCAATCAGCCCGGGCCAGTCCTGCATGGCCGGGCGGGTGTGTCCCAGGCGCCGGCGAAGGGAGGACAGCAGGGCCACGGGCAGCAGGAATCGGTCTGAAGCCGAATCTACGGGGCAGCTTTGGCCGGCTCGCCGCGCAGGCCATCCAGGGGCGACTCCGAGAAGAACTTCACCAGTTCGCTGATGGAGCTGGCCTTCTGCATCACGGCCAGCAGGGCCGGGATGCTCACCTCCATCTCGCCCGTGGGATAGGCCTTGAGGAAGCCGATGGCCGAGAGGCTGCCGTTGCCCTGGGCCAGGCCGTTGATCACGCCGGCCTTGAGGGCCGGGATGCCCACCTGGCTGGCCTTGAGCGGGTACACGATCTTGGCCAGTCGCGCCAGGATCGCCTCGCCAATGCGGGTGCCGAGCAGCCGCGTGGTGAGCACCAGGGGCAGGCTCAGCTCCTGTTTCAGTAGCTTTCCCACCTCCGCGGGTTGTTGCTTGGCCAGGGCCAGCACGTCCACCAGCAGCCCGCGGGCCTGGCCCGTGTTGGCCAAATACTCCAGGTCGTCCACGGCGATCGAGCGGCGGAAGGCGCCACTCACGAACACCACGTTGTCGGCGGCCAGGCCCGCCGCGGGCAGTGCCGCCCAGAGGGTTGCCCCCAGCATCGCGGCGGCCAGGCGCTGGCGCTTGTGGGTGCCCATGGGCAAGGGGGTGATCAGCAGTTTTGAAACCCTAGGCCGCTCCCGCCGTACGACCGCCCGCCAACACATCCCGCACCAGCCGCACCACACCCCGCTCCGCCAGGCCCCGCGCCAGCTCTGCCCCCATGCGCCGCAGTTCGGTTTCCTGCAACAGGCGCGGCAACCGCTTCAGCAGCAGCTGGGGCTCAAAGCCCGGCAGCTGGCGCAGGATCGCCACCAGGCGCTGGATCGGCTCCAGCGACAGCAGCTCCAGGTCGCTGGCGGTGGGGGCCGGTCGGTCGCGCAGGCCCGGTGGCAGCAGCGGCCGCGGCAGACGCTGGCTGAGGCGCAGGGTGGTCTGCCAGCCGATGGCATCCATCTGGTTGATGGCCGCCTCCACCAGTTGGTTGCGCAGCAGGCCGGCCTTGGGGGAGAACAGGAAATCGAGCACCTGATCCAGCAGGCCATCGAGATCGAGCTGGCTGCCGCTGGCGGCGCTGCTGATCAGGTTGTCGAGCCGCTGCCAGCGGAAGATCTCGCCATCGAACAGCATCTCCTTGAGGCTGTTGCGCAGCTGGGGATCGGGGTCCTCCATCAGCCGGCGGGCGAAGTAGGGGTAGGCGGCGCCGAGGATCTTGAAATCGGGGTCCACACTCAGGGCGATGCCCTCCAGCGTGACCAGCGAACGGATGATCAGGGCGTAGTAGGGCGGCACCCGGAAGGGGAAGCGATACATCACCCCCGAGAGGTCGTCGGTGACGGCCTTGAAATCCATGCGGCTGACGCCCATCTCCAGGGCCTGGCCGAACACGCTCTCGAAGGCCGGCACGATTGGCTCGAGGTCCACGTCTTCCGCCAGGAAGCCCAGGCTCACGAAGTCGCCCGAGAGCTTCTTGAAGTTGCGGTTCACCAGATGCACCACCGCCTGGATCAGGCCGGTGCGGCTCTCGCGGCTCACCTCGCTCATCATGCCGAAATCGAGGTAGGCCAGCCGGCCATCGGCCAGGGCCAGCAGGTTGCCCGGATGGGGGTCGGCGTGGAAGAAGCCATGCTCCAGCAGCTGCTGCAGGCTGCAGTTCACCCCCACGGTCACCATGTCGTCGGGGTCGATGCCCAGCTGGCGCACCGCCTCGAGGTTGGTGAGTTTCACCCCATCGATCCACTCCATGGTGAGCACGCGCCGGGCTGTGGCGTGGCGGTGGATTCTCGGAACGGCGATGCGGTGGTTGTGGCTGTGGAGCTGGGCGAATTTCTCTGCGTTGGAGGCCTCGTTGCAGTAGTCCATCTCCTCGAACACCCGCTTGCCCAGCTCATCGATCAGGGCCACCAGATCGGAGCGGATCAGGCCCACGTTGCGGTTGAGCCATGCGGCGATGTTGCGCACGATGTAGAGATCGAGCGTGATCTGCTCCCGCAGGCCCGGCCGCTGCACCTTCACGGCCACCTTCTCGCCGTTGAGCAACACGCCCCGGTGCACCTGGCCCAGGGAGGCCGCCGAGATCGGCTCCCGCTCTAGCTCGGCGTAGATGCTGTGGATCGGGGCGCCGAGGTCTTCCTCGATGCAGGCCATGGCCAGGGCGGAATCGAAGCCCGGCAGCTGGTCTTGTAGTTGGGCCAGCTCCTCCAGCAGCAGGGGCGGAATGATGTCGGGCCGGGTGGAGAGGGCCTGACCGGCCTTGATGAAGGCCGGGCCGAGGGAGGCCACCAGATCCGCCGCCTCCTTGGCGCGGGCCCGGGCGTGGGCCTGGTTCTTGAGTTGGCCGGTGAGCCAGTCGACCCCCACCCCCAGCAGGTAGAGCCCGATCGGCACCAGCGTTTGCCAGAGGCGCCGGATCAGGCGCTGGGGGTGGCCGGCATAGATGCGGGTGATGGCCGCCGGGTCGTACTCCAGCAGGCCAGAGGCCTCGATGAAATCGCTGAGCTCGCCGGTGGTGGTTGGGTTGGCGGAGGCTGGGTTTTCGGTTGTTGGGTTTGCGGTCGCGGTTGCCGGGGAGTGGTCGTCCTCGCGTCTCCCGGAATCTGTACAGGCTGTACGGATTTCAGGAGACTCCGCGGCGGAGTTGTCGGCCGTGCTGTCGGCCGTGGCCTCACCCAGAACGGCCGAGCGCATGGCCTGCGTGGCCGCCTCGATCGCGGTGGGCGGGGCCGAGGAGTGGGGGGAGGCGCTCGCCATGCCGCAGGGCCGCGGGGCCGTTTCAAGGGTGTCCCCCTTCTAAACGAAAGACACAGCCGCTACGGTCGGGCCCAACACGGCTGGCCGCCGGCCGCCACCCGCTGCTCCTGTGCTCACCGGACTGCGCCTCGAGAACATTGCCCTGATCGAGCGGCTGCAGCTCGACTTCAGTGCTGGTTTCACGGTGCTCACCGGCGAAACCGGGGCCGGCAAATCAATCCTGCTCGATGCCCTCGATGCGCTGTTGGGGGGCAGCGGCCCAAGGCTGCTGCGCCAGGGGGCCGAGCGCGGTGTGATCGAGGCCAGTTTCACGCTCACCCCACCCCTGCAGGGTTGGCTGGAGCAGGAGCAGCTGGAGGCGGAGGAAGGGGAGATCCTGCTCAGCCGCGAGTGGCGCCTCAGTGAGGATCGCCTCAGCAGCCGCCACCGACTCAATGGTGTGGCGGTGAACCGCGCCCAGATCCAGGAGCTGCGGCCGCTGCTGCTCGATCTCACCGTGCAGGGCCAGACCCAGCAACTGGCCCGGCCGGGCCAGCAGCGCCGCTGGCTGGATCGCTTTGGTGGCGAAGGCCTGCAGGCGCTGTTGCCGCCGGTGGCGGCAGCCCATCGCGCCTGGCGGGCGGCCACCCAGGCTCTGGAGCAGGCCCGGGCCAACTGGCAGCAGCTGCAGCAGGAGCGCGAGCGGCAGGAGCAGCTGCTGGCGGATCTGGAGGCGGCCCAGTTGGAGGATCCGGCCGAGCGGGAGCGGCTGCAGGCCGAGGAAAACCGCCTGGCCCATGGTGTGCGCCTGCAGGAGGGGGTGATGGCCCTGATTGGCCGGCTGGTGGAGGGGGCCGAGGCGGCGCCCTCGGTGCTGGATCACCTGGCGGCCTGCGAGGGGGAGCTGGCGGCCATGCAGCAGCTGGATCCCGGGTTGGCCGAATTGGCGGGCCGTTGCAGCGATGGCCTGGCCCAGCTGCAGGATCTGGCCCGCGATCTCGACCGCTACGGCGCCGGCCTGGAGAGCGACCCCGAGAGCCTGGGGCAGCTGCAGGAGCGCATCGCCCAGCTGAAGGCCCTGGAGCGACGCCACGGCCAGGATCTGGCGGAGCTGATCGCCTGGCGCGATCGCTTGCGGGAGCAACTGGCCCCCGGGGGTGCCGAGGGCAGCCTGGAGGCGCTTGAGGCCGCCGAGGCTGAGGCCCGCCGCGCCCGCGACCGGGCCAATGGCGCCCTCAGCGCCGCCCGCCGCGATGCGGCCACCGCCCTGGAGCAGCAGTTGATGCAGGCGCTGCGGCCCATGGGTCTGGCCAATGTGCGCTTTGCCGTTGCGATCGAGCCGGCGGCGCCCTCGGAGGAGGGGGCCGATGCGGTGCAGTTCCGGTTTTCCGCCAACCCCGGCCAGCCCCTGGCGCCCCTGGCGGAGGTGGCCTCCGGCGGTGAGATGTCGCGCTTCCTGCTGGCGCTGAAAACCTGCCTGGCGGCGGCGGATCCCCATGTGACCCTGCTGTTCGATGAGATCGATGCCGGCGTAAGCGGCCGGGTGAGCGGCGCCATGGCCGAGCTGCTGCAGCGGCTGGCGGCCCAGCGCCAGGTGTTCTGCGTGACCCACCAGCCCCTGGTGGCCGCGGCGGCCGATCACCACTTCCGCGTGGCCAAAGAGGTGCGGGATGGCCTCACCCACACGCGAGTGTCCCAACTGCGGGACACTCAGGCCCGCCAGGCGGAACTGGCGGAACTGGCCGGGGGCGATTCCGGCGAAACCCGCAGCTACGCCGCCAGCCTGCTCAAGCGCACAGCCTGATTGGGCGCCTGCTGCCAAGCCGGCGGCGGCGGGGGGGTAGCTGTTGGCGCGCCTCCCTGATTCTGTACAAGCTGTACAGAATCAGGGAGAGCTCCGGGAGTTGCACGCATGCACCAACCGCTCGCTGTTCCCTTGATCCGTTGGACCAGCGTGAGCAACGGTCAGCCCCCGTAGACTCCACGGTTCCCGAGCCGCCCGGATGCCCCGCGCCCTCGCCAAGAGCGTGAACGAAAAAGCGGCGCAGCAGGCCCTGGAGGCGCTCAACGGCGGCACGCTCGAGGATGTGATCCGGGTGCGCGGCGCGCGCCAGCACAACCTCAAGAACGTCGACGTCACCATTCCGCGCAACCGGCTGGTGGTGTTCACCGGGGTGAGTGGCAGCGGCAAGAGCTCCCTGGCCTTCGACACGATTTTTGCCGAGGGTCAGCGCCGCTACGTCGAGAGTTTGTCGGCGTATGCGCGCCAATTCCTCGGCCAGGTCGACAAGCCGGACGTGGATGCGATTGAGGGGCTGTCGCCGGCCATTTCGATCGACCAGAAATCCACCAGCCACAACCCGCGCTCCACCGTCGGCACGGTCACGGAGATCCAGGACTATCTGCGCCTGCTGTTCGGCCGCGCCGGCGAGCCCCACTGTCCCGCGTGCGATCGCTCGATCCGGCCCCAGTCGATCGACGAGATGGTGGATCAGATTCTGGCTCTGCCGGACAACACCCGCTATCAGCTGCTGGCGCCGGTGGTGCGCGGCAAGAAGGGCACCCACGTGAAGCTGCTGAGCGGCCTGGTGGCGGAGGGCTTCGCCCGGGTGCGCATCAACGGCGAGGTGCGCGAGCTGGCCGACAACATCGAGCTCGACAAGAACCACGCCCACAACATCGAAGTGGTGGTGGATCGCCTGGTGGCCCGCGAGGGGGTGCAGGAACGGCTCACCGATTCACTGCGCACGGCCCTCAAGCGCGGCGATGGTTTGGCCCTGGTGGAGGTGGTGCCCAAGGCCGATGAGGAACTGCCGGAGGGCGTGGAGAAGGAGCGGCTCTACTCCGAGAACTTCGCCTGCCCGGTGCATGGTGCCGTGATGGAGGAGCTCTCGCCGCGGCTGTTCTCCTTCAACAGTCCCTATGGCGCCTGCCCCGATTGCCATGGCATCGGCCACCTGCGCAAGTTCACCACCGAGCGGGTGATCCCCGATCCCTCCCTGCCGGTGTATGCCGCCGTGGCGCCCTGGGCCGAGAAAGACAACGCCTACTACTTCTCGCTGCTCTACTCGGTGGGCGAGGCCTTTGGCTTCGAGATCAAGACCCCCTGGAACCAGCTCACGGCCGAACAGCACGATGTGCTGCTCAACGGCTCCCGGGAGCCGATTCCCATCCAGGCCGATAGCCGCTACCGCAAGGGCCAGAGCTACCTGCGGCCGTTCGAGGGGATCCTGCCGATCCTGGAGCGCCAGCTGCGCGACGCCAGCGGCGAATCGGTGCGCCAGAAGTTGGAGAAGTACCTGGAGTTGGTGCCCTGCGCCAGCTGCCAGGGGTTGCGCCTGAAGCCGGAGGCCCTGGCGGTGCGGGTGGGGCCCTACCGGATCCATGAGCTCACCAGCAGCAGCGTGGGCGAGAGCCTGCGGCGCATCGAGCAGCTGATGGGGGTGGGTGCCCACGAGGGCGATGAGCCGTTGCTGAGTCCGCGTCAGATTCAGATCGGCGATCTGGTGCTGCGGGAGATCCGCATGCGCTTGAAGTTCCTGCTGGATGTGGGGCTCGACTACCTCAGCCTCGATCGCCCGGCGATGACCCTCAGCGGCGGCGAGGCCCAGCGCATTCGCCTGGCCACGCAGATCGGCGCCGGCCTCACGGGGGTGCTCTATGTGCTGGATGAACCGAGCATCGGCCTGCACCAGCGCGACAACGACCGGCTGCTGAACACCCTGATCAAGCTGCGGGACCTGGGCAACACCCTGATCGTGGTGGAGCACGACGAGGACACGATCCGCGCCGCCGACCACATCGTCGACATCGGCCCCGGCGCCGGCGTGCACGGCGGCCACATCGTGGCCGAGGGCAGTCTCGACAATCTGCTGAGTGCTGAAGAGTCGCTCACCGGGGCCTACCTGAGCGGTCGGCGGGCCATCCCCACGCCGGCGGAGCGGCGCAGCAGTGGTTCCCGCAAGCTCACGCTGGTGGGCTGCGAGCGCAACAACCTCTCCGGCTTCGATGTGGAATTTCCCCTCGGGCGCCTGGTGTGCGTGACCGGTGTAAGCGGCAGCGGCAAGAGCACGATGGTGAACGAGCTGCTGCACCCGGCCCTGGAGCACAAGCTGGGGATGAAGGTGCCCTTCCCCTCCGGCGTGAAGGAACTGAAGGGGATCAAGGCGATCGACAAAGTGATCGTGATCGACCAATCGCCGATCGGCCGCACGCCCCGCTCCAATCCCGCCACCTACACGGGGGCCTTTGATCCGATCCGCCAGGTGTTCGCCGCCACGGTGGAGGCCAAAGCCCGCGGTTATCAGGTGGGCCAGTTCAGCTTCAACGTGAAGGGCGGGCGCTGCGAGGCCTGCGGCGGCCAGGGGGTGAACGTGATTGAGATGAACTTCCTGCCCGATGTCTACGTGCAGTGCGACGTATGCAAAGGCGCTCGCTACAACCGCGAGACGTTGCAGGTGAAAGTCAAGGGCCACACCATCGCCGATGTGCTGGAGATGACGGTGGAGCAGGCCTGCGAGGTGTTCTCCGCCATCCCCCAGGCGGCCGATCGGTTGCGCACCTTGGTGGATGTGGGCCTGGGCTACGTGAAGCTGGGCCAGCCGGCCCCCACACTTTCCGGCGGAGAAGCGCAGCGGGTGAAGCTGGCCACCGAGCTTTCCAAACGCGCCACTGGCAAAACCCTCTATCTGATCGACGAACCCACCACCGGCCTCAGCTTCTACGACGTGCACAAGCTGATGGATGTGATCCAGCGGTTGGTGGACAAGGGCAACTCCGTGCTCGTCATTGAGCACAACTTGGACGTGATTCGCTGCTCCGACTGGATCATTGATCTAGGTCCAGAAGGTGGTGACAAAGGCGGGCAGATCGTGGTGTGCGGCACCCCTGA
>Ga0214917_10002479_pt1 | contig 22391 bp, 26 predicted proteins | sample LL_1208_BB_MetaG_FD_177983 | JGI IMG/M metagenome (GOLD analysis project Ga0214917, IMG submission 177983) | Freshwater microbial communities from Lake Lanier, Atlanta, Georgia, United States - LL_1208_BB | ecosystem: Environmental > Aquatic > Freshwater > Lake | place: USA: Georgia | collected...
GTTAACCCAATGTTAAGGGGGTCCCCACCCCCTTAGGTCATAGCTCGGAGGCAAAGTTGCATACTCCTTTGGTTTTCACACAGGCCAGAATTTTCCGGCCCAAAGACATCCGGGCATAGATTTTCAATTTTGGTCTAAAACTGGCCAAAGTGGGGTAACCCAAATGGCCAAAGTGGGTTTGAATAAATTCATCAGACTGAGAAAATCCAGTCTCTGATGCTAGCAGACTTTGGATGATGGGTCCTAACTCGCCCAAGTGCCGGGCACAGGATGCCAATTCATCCTCTATGTCCCCTAGGTGGGTGAGGTCGAAGTGGGAATAAATCTCAGAGGCTTCTTCTGCCTCGCACACTTCCCCGTCTGCATCGACATAGTCGTGGGTGCCTCCGAAGTGGGTGGCGTCATCCGAATCCTGGAGGGCGAACCAAAACTTGCCCTCGATGTCTCCTGTGTAGTAGCGTCCCATTTAGATTGTGTTTTCAACTGCCTCTGCTATCCAGGCACAGGCCTGCCAGGTGCCTGTTTCGGAACCGTGATCTGAGGAGTAATGAACCGGGGAGTAGAACCAGGCTCCCTCCCGAAAGAGATAGATATAATCTGCCCAGTCATCAGGGGCTTCCTGCAGAAATTGCTCTGCTGAATTGTAGTTCCTGGGTTTAATCCCAGTCTCGCCCCTGTCCCGGTTGTAGGCCATGGTAACACCAGGGGCAGGAAAAACGAAGGAGTGAATTTGACCGGCCTCTGGGGCCAATTTTTCTGCCAGATAGGATAAATCTCCTAGGGCAATGATTGCCTCGGCAGCAGCTGCCGAGTTGTGGTGGGTTTGCAGGGTGAGACCCACTCCTGCGGGGTAACCATCAAAGTGACAGTAGATTGCCTGGATGGCACCGGTGGGGGATTGAACCCCGATGAGAGAACGTGTGGACATAGGTTTGTTTTTTTTAATGAGGTAAAAGTAAGAGAGAATGCATAAAAAATTCGACGATTTCAAAAAAAAATTTAGCTGGAGGATTTGGGACAAACCCGGGAGTTTTCAGAGTTGAGGTTTCTCAATCAGGTTTTCTGAATCACAACAAATTCTCTTCTGACATTGAAAAGAAGGAGGTTTCTGTGAGAATGATGTGGTCAACCACTCTAACGTCGAAGAGCTCCAGGGCATCAGTTATCTTCTGGGTGATTTCCTTGTCTGCACTGGAGGGCCTTAGATTACCTGAGGGATGGTTGTGGACCAGCACGACGGAACTGGCCAAACAATCAACGGCATACTTACAGATAATTTTGGTGTCTACCACGGTGCCTATCACACCGCCCTGAGAAATCTTGGCCCAGGCAATAGTGTGAAGGGCTCTGTTGAGGAGGATCAGAAAGAAACTTTCATACAGGACCAGGTCATCTCCGTAGAACTGACGGGCGAAGTCTGCAGAATCAGAGGGTTTGGAGATTTTGACAACTGGAAAGTCAGAATTTTTGGTCTGGACCCCCAGCACTTTTTGAAAGGCAAAAGAGGAATTAGTGGTCATAGTTTTTTTGTTTAGTGAAGGCAAATATAAGACCAGAAGCCACCAGAAATTCGACGTTTTCTAAAAAAAATGCAAAAAAAAACCCGGCACTTAGGCCGGGAAATTTCCCCTAGCAGGGACCTCAAAGACTGGGATTTTATCTATTAGGAACAGTATTATCTTTTATCTTCATCTGACTGGCCACCAGCATCAAAAATTTTTGGGTCTGACTAGAACCGCTCGTCTCTTTAAGGGTGTGGATTAATACTCGAAGTAAAGCTCCCAGTTCCCATTGAATAACCTTGTCATCTGCTTGGAGATAATCTTGATAGAGAGTCAGAATCCTTAATTTAAGGTAGTGAATTGGAGGACGTGTCATAAGAGAGTTATCATAACATTAAAATTCTATTAGTGGCCCAAATATAAAAATAATTTGTCAACTATAACCCTCTCGGATGAAATTTTTTTTCAAAAAAAAAAGGTGCCCGAAGGCACCTTCCACCAAACCAAAAAATGAACTAAAGAATCTCGTTAACGAAAACGTTGGTTGTGTAAAAAGTCCGAGTTGAACCCTCTTTTCTTACCCTGACCAGCTGATTACCACCCTCTGCAGTTGCTGCTAGAAAATCCAGGATGACCTCTGTGCCAGACTTCATTCGGGCTGGTTTCTCAGCCTGCAGAGTCTTAGTGGGAAACACGGACAAAGGTGCCTTAGTGGTAACTTTGATGCTCTTTTTGAGCAATTCAGGGGTTGCAACCTCGGTTGCGTCAATCTGTGTTTGTGACATGTGTTTTTTTTAAATAAATTGATTAAAGATAATGGCGCAAGATTACATCTTTCTTGGATTGGAAACCCCGTAGATGGAATTTTTTTTTTTGAATTTTTTTTGAGCCTTGGCAGGGCAACAAAAAAAGGGACCGAAGTCCCTTTTTCTGCCTCCAAAACAGGATTAACCCCGATTGGTGCTAATCAGTTCTGAAAGCTGTTGGTAGAGAGTGGGCCGGTCCTGGGTCATCTCAAACAACATGTTGACCACCGGCACCGACTTTTGCTTGCCCAACAGAATCTGGGACACACTGGACTTGCTGATCTTCAGAGCAGAAGCAATAGCAGATACATCCCCTCTTCTGAGCCTCTTCACTCCATACACCAACTTACCAATGTAACTCTCCTGAACCTGTTGGGGAATGGGTCTGGCTGGAGCCACGGCAACTGGGGTTTGAACCGGCTCTGACCAGCTGAGGGTCTGTTGGTTTTGATGAAAAAAAGCTCTCAATGAAAAGGGGGTGGTGGTGCCGTTGGGTGACCTTTTCATCCTGGGAAGACCGCCATTTTTGGCCAGGGTGGAACGGCGGGTGATGATTGAGGACCTAGTTCTACCTAGAACTCTAGAAATGGTTTCTCCGTCAGTGCCCTTTTCAAGCAGAGAACGCAGAGTGGTGTCATCATCAGCAGTCCAGGCACGATGATGAGCAACGGGGGGGAAATTTTTGGGTTTTTTCATGGTGAAAAAGTTTAGAGTGTTTAAAAGATTAACAAGGCAAATATACAACTTTTATACAAGTAAAAAAATCTTTTTGAAGAAAAACTCCCTCAATTATACAGTTTTAACGGGTTTTTAATGTCGGCCCCAGATCTATTAGAAGATGCGCGCCCGCTACGCGTAAGAGGAAGGACCAAAAAAAAGGTTGCCCGGGGGCAACCTCTTTTTCGATCTCAGGAACCACCCTGAAATCGTCACCATGAACCAACAACCATCACGATAGTCAAGCGGACGGTTAGCTACAAGGGGAAGAAGAATCTTCGTTCCTTATAGACTGGGGCAAAATTAATGTTTCATTTTCATTAATTTCATCTCCTTAAAGAAATAAAATAAGCAGGGCACAGAGCAGCAGGATTCCTGGGATCCAGAGCCACTTTCTCCAGGTGGGTTGGGAGGAGACATTTAGTACTGGTTGGGATTTTTTGGCTGGAGGTGGAGGAACTTGGACCGCCAGGGTTTTGAGGGATTTCATCAACTGTCTAAAACATTTCTTTTTACCACACAGGAGGAAGTAACCGAGATCCAGATTCGTTCTAAGACGTTTAACTGCTTCTCTTTGATAACAAACACAACAAGCATATTTTGTCATAGCTATTGAATTAAAAGAAGTACCCCCATCAGGACTCGAACCTGAAACCGAAGCTTAGAAGGCTGCTGTTATATCCCTTTAACTATAGGGGTGGGCAATTAGAATGTCATATCTTCTGTGGAGATTTCTGCCTTGAGCATGAGGTGTTTCATTTTCCGGATGCCTTTGGCGTATTGGGTTCTGACCCACTCTGGGGTTCTTTTGAGTTCATGACTCAGATCATCGTAGAACTTGGGGGTTTCAAATTTATTCATGCCGTGATAGGATGAGATGATGTGGGCTTGGACTGGGGGCAGTTGAGAGAGGGCTTGTTGGATGAGCTCTTTAGTTTCCATCTGGACCACAACTTTGTCCTGACCCGGCTCTGGAGCAGAATTGAGATCCAGCCAAGTTATCTCTGCATCTGGAGAGATGGGTTGGTCATAGGAAACCACATCGGGCAGAAAAGACAGGATTTCCCTCAATTTTTCGGCGGTTAAATTGGCAGTTTCTTTGGAGAGAGTTCGGACATATGTCAGAATCTCCTCCTGGTCTAGAGCATAGTAGCCTCCATTTTCTGCCTCTTTCTGAGAGATGAATTTTTTTATTTTGGCCAGTAACATCAGGTTGGTGCCTGGCACCTTGATGGTTCTCGCCTGGGTGTGGAGGTATTTGAGCATTTCTTTGCGGATGTGCCACACGGCGTAAGAGTAGAATTTAAAGCCCAGAGTGGGATCGAAATTGGGCGCACACTCATATAAACCAATATTACCCACGGAAATGAGGTCCTGTAGGATTTCAGGATCTGAGGTGTAACTTTTGGCCACAGAAATCACAAATCTGAGGTTGCTGTACACCAATTTTTCTAGAGCCTGCCTATCTCCCTGCTGGATCTTGATCGCCAGTTCAGCCTCTTCCTGGGCCGTTAAAGGTTTGGTTTGTTGTACCTCTCTGAGGTAAATTTGATAAACCCCCTCTTGTCTGGGAGTAATGCGGGATACTACTTGAAATCTTTTCATAAGAGATTAAACAAGAGCTATAGCCTAGATGGAAAGAGCTGTTTCCACTATGACAGTCGGTTTTAAAATTTTTTTCTGGAGCTGTAGTTGATGGGCCAGATGCCTCTTGCCCCAGGCCAGGATAAAAGCCCAGTAGACACTGTTGATGGGGTCCAAATGTTGACCGGTCCAGGTGAAATAATGGGAGAAGCTGGTGACCATTCTCTCCACCCCGGCCAATTGACCAGGGTGTTGACAGGAGTTGATGGCCGCAATAGTCTTGTCCAGAGAGGAGAAAAATTTGTCTATCTGACAGTTGGGTGAAATTTGGGACATAGAGATGAGAAGTGAAATTTCATCCAATATACAGAAATTTCACCCAAATATCCCCCACTAAATTTTTTTTTCTTCAATTTTTCCCATCAGGTAAAATCATCTAACATCTCTAAATCGCTCAGATTGGACCTGGATCTCTGGTTGAGACCGGCCTCAACCTCCTGACACAGTCTGTTCTGAGAGAATCGGGGATCTTTTCTATATTCCAACCAAAGACTGTTGAATTCTTGTCGGTTGGTTCTGTGGAGATCCAACCAAAACTGGGGTTTGAGAAAGGGCAGGGTCCGAAGTAATTTGATGCCATTAGGAGTTATCTTTTTTGAAAATTCGCCAGCAGGGGCGTACCAACCAACAAATTCTAAATTTTTGATCTCCCCCCGAGCCAAGCTATCAATGATATTGATAGGATTCCAAGTACCATTTAAAAATCTCAAATCATTCACAACAAAATCACCCCCAACTCTGAGGGGTGCACCCACTAGAGAAGTTAATGGATTAAGTAGAAAAGAAAAAGAACCACCCACCTCTCGGGGAGCTCCTGTTAGGGATTTAAACAGGTTATTTTCAAATAAGAAATCCCCTGTTACTGTGCCAAATTTTACACCGAAAAAAGACTGTAATTTGTAATCAACTCTGCCCTCACTATAACCTTCACTTACGAATGAGCCTTTCGCATCCACCAGACCAGTGGCAGGGTTTACCTGCCAAACTGTGTGGTTTCTACTGTCAGCCCAGCTATTCAGAAAATCTATTTGTTGGTGGTTTAAAGACCCGGTTGTAGATTCCGAAAGGGAAAAGTTTATGTAACTGGTAACGTGTTTTATGTACATTTTTATTTTTATTTTATCTATCCTAGCTTGGGAAAAGCTTCAATAGCTTCAGAGTTTGAGTGTCTTAGTAACATACTCTCTATTACATGAAATCCCCCAGCATTTCTAGATCGTCTAGATTTGATTTACTGCGACCTGACAGGGCCGATTCAACCTCCTGAAAGAGGGAGGTTTCTCTGACCCTAGCATTTCTTCTCCACCCCACCCAAACATGATTAAATTTTTGTCTGTCCTGACGGTAGAGTTCCAACCAATACTCTGGCTCCAAATAGGGCAAAGTTTCCATCAAATTCTTACTTCGAACATTATTCCCCCTCAAAATTTTCTCCCATCCCACAGGATTCCATTCTGAGCCATATAAATTGAAGCGATGACAGACAAATAAATCCTCTACTAGCAGAGGTGCACCCACTAGAGAAGTAAGAGGGGAGTAGTAACAATCAAACTTGCCTCCCACTATCCAGGGCGAGCCGGTCAATGAAGTGATCTTAGAGTGATAAGAAACACAATCAAAGTTTCCTCCCACCACCTCAGGTGCACCCTCCAAAGAAGTTAAATCATTCCTCCCACATTTGAAATTACCCGTCACAATTTTAGGAGATCCCACCAAAGATTCTAGAAAATTTTCTGAACAATTAAAATCCCCATCTACCCGGCCAAAAGAGATTCCCAACAAACTTACTTGACTTTTGTTTTTAAAATTGATAGAACCCTCCACGTCCACCAGACCTGTCGCCGGGTTGAGTGACCAGGTTCCCTCGGTGTACAGATCAAGAAAGGCCTTTTGGTCCGGGGTCAGAGAACCTGGTCCTGAGGATTCAAAGAGGGCGTAGGTTTGCAGATGCAGCATAATAGGAGGTTCTTTAAGTTTATATATCTCCTCTTCGCGTACGCACGCGCGCCCGGCGCCCAGACTTGAGTATCTTAGTAACATAGTATGTGGGGCTCACAAAACCGGCCCGAGCAAAAACCCGGGCCGAGATCTGTGTTTCTGGGTGAGTCTTATTTCTTAGAAAAGACCGACCAGAGAGTGCCGATGAGAGTCAGCAGAGCTCCGCTGACCTCTGTGACCACTGTTTCTGCGACGATGCCTTGCATCACGAGAAACCCGCCTACGAAGGTGAGAGTGTGTCTCACTAGGCCCATTACCTGTTCTTTTGTCATGGTTGTTTTTTCTCCTATATATCCGTCCTCTCTTCTCGTACGCACGCTCGCCCGGCGCCCAGACTTGAGTGTCTTAGTACCATACTCTCTATCAGGTAAAATCCCTCAGCATCTCCAGATCGTCCAGATTGGATTGGGCTCTGCCGGGCAGGGCCTGCTCGACCTGCTGCCACAGGGTTGTGCTTCTGACCTCTGGGTCCTGTCGATACGGCAGCCAGCGGGTATTGAATTTCTGGCGATCTGACCGGTGCAGGTCCAGCCAGTACTGGGGTTGCAGGTAGGGCAGGGTGAGAATCAACTTTCGGGCCGCTGCAGAGTGTTCCTTCTGAACCTTAGTCCAGCCTGCCGGATTCCACTGGCCAGGATCTATCTGGAACTCTTTACAGCAGAAATAATTCTCCACCGTGAGGGGTGCTCCGACCAGGTCCTTCAGTTGGTTTTGGCCACACCAAAAATCCCCTTCCACTGTCTGAGGTGCTCCGACCAGATCCTTCAGTTGGTTTTCTGTACACCAAAAACCCCCCTTAATCGTCTGAGGTGCTCCCTTGAGGCTGGTCAGTTGGTTGGTCATACAGGAGAAAATCCCCTCCACCTTCTGGGGTGCTCCTTCGAGATCCTTCAGTTTGTTGTCATTACAGTTGAAATCTCCTGTTATCGTCTGAGGAGCTCCGACCAGGCTGGTCAGAAGGTTGTTGGCACAGTAGAAATCCCCTGTCACCTGCCCAAATCGAATCCCAGCCAGAGATGTCAGTCTCCGACTGAAACAATCAAATGAGCCTTGCACATCCACCAGACCTGTCTTCGGGTTGAGTGACCAGGAACCTTTAGTGTACCGATTGAGAAACTCCTTCTGACGTGGAGTGAGGGTGTCAGAGGATCTAGACTTAAATAGGGGCTTGAACAGGGCGAAGGGTTTCAGATGTTGCATGTGCCTATATATCCGTCCTCTCTTCGCGTACGCACGCGCGCCCGGCGCCCAGACTAAATACCTCTCGTCTCTAGGCCTCGATGCAAGCCTTGGGTTCTCATCCAGTCCCCACGAGGCCTCAAGCCGGCCCAGCCCAGATTTTAGGCCTCGGGTCAAAAACCCGGGCCCGAGGCAAAAACCCGGCCCCGAATAAAAGTCCCTATTCACACTCCTATGAAGATCCCTGACAAGACCTCTCAGACAGACACTCCTCCTCAATCCAATGCCAACACCCTAGATTACCAGCCCTCATTCAACCAGACCCTAGCCAGATCAGACAGACAGACAGAGAAACATTAAAGTCAGAAGAAGACAGACAGACAGACAAAGACTACAGACAAGCAGAAAGAAACAGCAGAAGACCGAAGAAGACTGAAGAAGAATGAACAAGAATGAAGAACAACGGAGAAGAATAAAGAAGACTGAGAAACCCAGCCCATTTGACCCTATCTGAGCATTTTTTGACCCATTTTTCAAACTCTGCAAAACTGTTGGGTGGGCTCGGGCCCTGGGTGGTTTTTCAAAGAGAGAGAATGTCTTCCTCGGGCCCGGGTTTTCCGTCTGGTTGATAGGTCTTTTTCTTTCTCTCTGGGTTCTGGTTTTCCGTCTGGTTGATAGGTCTTTCTTCATCTGTCTGATAAGTCTTTTTCCGTCTGTCTTATAGGTCTTTCTTCATCTGTCTGATTGACCTTTCTTCGTCTGGTTGATTGGTCTTTTTCCGTCTGTCTGATAGGTCTTTTTCTTTCTCCCTGGGCCCGGGGTTTCCGTCTGGTTGATAGGTCTTTTTCCTTCTGTCTGATAGGTCTTTTTCTTTCTCCCTGGGTTCTGGTTTTCCGTCTGTCTGATAGGTCTTTTTCTTTCTCCCTGGGTTCTGGTTTTCCGGCTGTCTGATAGGTCTTTCTTCATCTGGCTGATAGAACTTTTTCTTTCTCCCTGGGTTCTGGTTTTCCGGCTGTCTGATAGGTCTTTCTTCATCTGGCTGATAGAACTTTTTCTTTCTCTCTGGGCCCGGGTTTTCCGGCTGTCTGATAGGTCTTTCTTCGTCTGGTTGATTAGGTCTTTTTCTTCCTTGCTGAACTTTGGTTTTTTTTGTCTGATTCATAGTTTTTGTTCCATCTGATTGATAGCTTGTTTTCTTCTTTACTGACAGAGCTTATTTCATCTGGTTGAGAGGGTCTTGTTCTGTCTGGACAGAAGGGGTTTTCATCTGGGTTCATCCTTGTCTCTGGTATGGGTGTTTTCCTGCCAGATGAGAAGTTCTTCTGCTTAAGTGGGTTGGACTGGCTGTGATTTCTGCTGGGAGTTTGTTTGGTTTTTTTTGGTCTTCTGTTTGCTAGCAGGAGTCAGAGTTTCTGTTGGCACTGTGCTCTCCTCTTCTTTTGCTTTTTCTTGTTCTTTTTCTTTCTCTTTTTCTTTTTCTTTTGAGGGGCCGGGTTTTTTGAGATCCTCCCCCTTTTTGCCCCCCGCTTCTCGATCCACTGAGCTGGAGGTTCTGCTGGGGACTGGACTGAAGTGTGAACCAGACAGAGACCCACCCTGCAGAAACAAATTTTTGGGGCCGGGTTTGACTCCCCTGTTTCCCCCGAACAAGACCCTGCCACCAGAGCCCATTTTTTCCCCCGATCTATCTCTGCCAGCCGGGTCCTCCGGACCCGTCTGCAGACCTGCCTGAGGAGCCCCATTTTCCCCCACTTTGCTCCACTTTTTTCCCCTCGCCCCACCTCATCCTGCACCCTATCTGACCCGAGGCCTGAGCCCCGGCCAGATCGCCCCGTCCGCCGGGCCTTAGACCCCCTGTCGGCACCCGCCCCGCCTCTCGCCTCCGGAGCCTCTGGCCGACCCCTCCAGGAGATCCCCCAAAAAAAGGGACAGAGACCGGAATTTGTCCCCGACCAGGACGGATATATAGACACATGCAACATCTGCAACCCTTCGCCCTGTTTGAGGCTAGAGCCTTCGGCACTTTGTCCAAGAGACAAGAAGCATTTCTCGATCGTCACACCCGAGGGACCTGGTCTCTCAACCCGGCCACGGGTCTGGTGGATGTGCAGGGCAAGTTTGATTGTTCCGGACGGGGACTTGAATCTCTGTACGGAATTCAATTTGGGCAGGTGACAGGGGACTTCTGGTGTAACAGCAACCTTCTGACCAGCCTGGCAGGAGCGCCTCAGAAGGTGGGAGGGAGTTTCTTCTTTGTCCGCAACCAACTGACGGATCTTGAAGGAGCACCTCAGACGGTGGGAGGGGAATTCAAATGTTACTGCAACCAACTGACCAGCCTGGCTGGAGCACCTCAGACGGTGGGAGGCGGATTCGACTGTGACTACAACCGTCTGACCGACCTGGCCGGAGCACCTCAGAAGGTAAGAAAGGATTTCCAATGTTTAGGAAACCTTCTGACCAGTCTGGTTGGAGCACCTCAGACGGTGGGAGGCGGATTCGACTGTGACTACAACCGTCTGACCGACCTGGCCGGAGCACCTCAGAAGGTAAGAAAGGATTTCCAATGTTCCGGAAACCTTCTGACCAGTCTGGTTGGAGCACCTCAGACGGTGGGAAGATATTTCTACTGTGATGAGTTCCGGATAGGTCCTGGCCAGTGGAATCCGGCAGGTTGGGTGCAAGTGCTGAGGGAAGGAGACCCTGCAGTTCGCCGGCTGGTGCTGACCCTGCCTGCTTTTGATGCCCAATTCTGGCTGGGCAGGCTGAAGGGGGATCTCAAACAGGACGGTCAGACCCTGCTCCAGCTGGCTGACCTGTGGGGTAGAGAGGACTGGGAAGAAGAGCAGGCCCGACTCCAACAGGAGCTGGATCCGGGTCAGCTCCGGGTCATCCAGGCTCTGAGAGGAAAACTGGCCTATGTCGATCCCTGGCAGGATTTTAAGCTGTAAGGGATATATAGACACATGCAACATCTGCAACCCTTCGCCCTGTTTGAGGCTAGAGCCTCCGGCACTTTGTCCAAGAGACAAGAGGCATTTCTGAATCGATACACCCAAGGGACCTGGTCGGTCAATCCGGCGACGGGTCTGGTGGATGTGAAAGGCTTATTTGATTGTTCCGGACGGGGACTTAAATCTCTGTACGGAATTCAATTTGGTCAGGTGACAGGGGACTTCTGGTGTGTCAAAAACCTTCTGACCAGCCTGGCCGGAGCACCTCAGACGGTGACAGGGAATTTCTACTGTTCCAGCAACCATCTGACCAGCCTGGCAGGAGCACCTCAGACGGTGGGAGGTGGATTCACCTGTGCCGGAAACCGTCTGACCAGCCTGGAAGGAGCACCTCAGACGGTGGGAGGGGGTTTCTACTGTGCCAACAACCTTCTGACCAGCCTGGTCGGAACACCTCAGACGGTGGAAGGGGGTTTCTCGTGTAGCAACAACCTTCTGACCAGCCTGGTCGGAGCACCCCAGCAGGTGGAAGGTAATTTCGACTGTTACCACAACCAACTGACTGACCTGGAAGGAGCACCTAAGACGGTGGGAGGGGATTTCCGCTGTTACAACAACCTTCTGACCAGTCTGGCTGGAGCACCCCAGACGGTGGAAGGGTATTTTTTCTGTTACATCAACCAACTGACCAGCCTGGCCGGAGCACCTCTGACGGTGACAGGAAATTTCTGGAGTGATGCCTTCGATCTGGGCCCTGGTCAGTGGAATCCGGCAGGTTGGGTGCAAGTGCTGAGGGAAGGAGACCCTGCGGCTCGCCGGCTGGTGCTGACCCTGCCTGCTTTTGATGCCCAATTCTGGCTGAACAGACTAAAGGGGGATCTCAAACAGGACGGTCAGACCCTGCTCCAGCTGGCTGACCTGTGGCAGTCTCCAGGCTGGGAAGAAGAGCAGGCCCGACTCCAACAGGAGCTGGATCCGGGTCAGCTGCGGGTCATCCAGGCTCTGAGAGGAAAACTGGCCTATGTCGATCCCTGGCAGGATTTTAAGCTGTAAGGGATATATAGAGTCTCATGCAACATCTGCAGCCCTTCGCCCTGTTTGAGGCTCAAACCTCCGGCACTTTGTCCAAGAGACAAGAAGCATTTCTCGATCGTTACACCCAAGGGACCTGGTCTCTCAACCCGGCGACGGATCTGGTGGATGTGCAAGGCTCATTTGATTGTTACGGACAGAGACTGCCATCTCTGGCTGGGATTCAATTTGGGACGGTGACAGGGGATTTCTCCTGTGACCGTAACCAACTGACCAGCCTGGCAGGAGCACCTCAGACGGTGGGAGGGGGTTTCTACTGTGCCAACAACCTTCTGACCAGCCTGGTCGGAGCACCTCAGACGGTGACAGGGAATTTCTACTGTGCCTACAACCAGCTGACCGACCTGGTTGGAGCACCTCAGACGGTGGAAGGTAAATTCGACTGTGACAACAACCTTCTGACCAGCCTGGTTGGAGCACCTAAGACGGTGGAAGGCGGATTCTTCTGTCAACACAACCAACTGATTTCACTGGCTGGAGCACCCCAGACGGTGAGAAGATATTTCTCCTGTGATGAGTTCCAGATAGATCCTGGCCAGTGGAATCCGACAGGTTGGGTGCAAGTGCTAAGGGAAGGAGACCCTGCAGTTCGCCGGCTGGTGCTGACCCTGCCCGGTTTTGATGCCCAATTCTGGCTGGGCAGACTGAAGGGGGATCTCAAACAGGACGGTCAGACCCTGCTCCAGCTGGCTGACCTGTGGGGTAGAGAGGACTGGAAAGAAGAGCAGGTCCGACTCCAACAGGAGCTGGATCCGGGTCAGCTCCGGGCCATCCAGGCTCTGAGAGGAAAACTGGCCTATGTCGATCCCTGGCAGGATTTTAAGCTGTAAGGGATATATAGAGTCTCATGCAACATCTGCAGCCCTTCGTCCTGTTTGAGGCTCAAGCCTCCGGCACTTTGTCCAAGAGACAAGAAGCATTTCTGAATCGATACACCCAAGGGACCTGGTCACTCAACCCGGCGACGGATCTGGTGGATGTGCAAGGCTCATTTGATTGTTACGGACAGAGACTGCCATCTCTGGCTGGGATTCAATTTGGGACGGTGACAGGGGATTTCTCCTGTGACCGTAACCAACTGACCAGCCTGGCAGGAGCACCTCAGACGGTGGGAGGGGGTTTCTACTGTGCCAACAACCTTCTGACCAGCCTGGTCGGAGCACCTCAGACGGTGACAGGGAATTTCTACTGTGGCCACAACCATCTGACCAGCCTGGCAGGAGCACCTCAGACGGTGGGATGGGATTTCCGCTGTTACAACAACCAACTGACCAACCTGGTCGGAGCACCTCAGACGGTGGGAGGTGGATTCACCTGTGCCGGAAACCGTCTGACCAGCCTGGAAGGAGCACCTCAGACGGGGGAAGGGGGTTTCTCGTGTAGCAACAACCTTCTGACCAGCCTGGAAGGAGCACCTCAGACGGTGGAAGGGGGTTTCTCGTGTAGCAACAACCTTCTGACCAGCCTGGTCGGAGCACCTCAGACGGTGGGAGTGAATTTCTGGTGTGATGCCTTCCAACTGAAACCTGGCGAATGGAATCTCGCAGGTTGGCTCCAAGTGCTGAGGGAAGGAAACCCTGCGGCTCGCCGGCTGATCCTAACCTTACCTGCTTTTGATGCCCAATTCTGGCTGGGCAGGTTGAAGGGGGATCTCAAACAGGACGGTCAGACCCTGCTCCAACTGGCTGACCTGTGGGGTAGAGAGGGCTGGGAAGAAAGGCGGGCCCGAGTCCAACAGGAGCTGGATCCGGGTCAGCTCCGGGTCATCCAGGCTCTGAGGACCAAACTGGCCTATGTCGATCCCTGGCAGGATTTTAAGCTGTAAGGGATATATAGTTCATATGCAACACATCCAAAATTTCTTTCTTTTTGAATCTGGGCCGGTCGGTTCCCTGATTAAAAAACAGCAGGAACTCTCGAAGGATCCTGAAAATGTGACCGAGTCTGAGGAAACCTCAATTTTCAGATTATCCCCAGAGCAAGAAGAATTTTTAAATAGCAACACTTCTGGTAGTTGGTCATTCAATGAAAAAACAGGATTGGTAGACATAGAGGGTAGTTTCTACTGTGAGGGATCAGGTTTAGATGGATTTATGGGTATTAAGTTTGGAATTGTTAGAAGAAATTTCGTCTGTAGAAGAAACAAGTTGACCTCTTTAGCTGGAGCTCCTTGGTCAGTGAGAGGTGTTTTCGATTGTAGTGCTAACCAGCTAACTTCTTTGGAAGGAGGCCCCACCAAATGCAAAGATTATATTTGTGTTGGTAATAATCTAAAAAATTTAGCAGGATTTCCTCAAGAACTGAAGTCAAATTTCGAGTGCTCGGACAACCCTTTTGTTTCTTGGTCAGAAGCACCAGCACAAATAGAATCTAGTGGTAAGTTTGTTTTCATTCAAAGAGGTAAATATTCCATTTATTTCTATCTAAAGTTTGAAAATTGGAACTTTGTTGGCTTTCTAGATTTTCTGGAAACTGAAAATAAAATAGATCCGTATTTAAATAACTTAATTTTTACTCTTCCCTTTTTTAATCTGCCCTATTGGATGGATCTCTTACAAAAAAATCGTTACCGATTTAATCAACAGTGGTTAAAAGCTAGAAAATCCCGATTTTTTAAACAAACGGAAATTTTTAAAACGATTGAAGATTCTCTCCCCCCTCGGATCAAGAAAAATTTGGATGATCTAGAGGATTTACAAGATTTTTCTTGATCTCACCTTCTGCCCCTCCAGGTAGATGCTCCACCTTGAAATTTTCGATATGAATTGGCTGAACGTGAGTTCCGTAAAGAGGTAGGATCCATCTCCAATCCAAATGTGTTTTGTAGATGACGTACGTTGGAACTTGGGCCAGAGCCGACAAATGAGCAACTGAGGTGTCAACGGTTACCACAGCAGACAGACCGGCCAGATGATGATAAGTGGTTAGAAAATCCGTTAAATCCAGATTGGTGGCGAAATCAGTGGTAATTCTGTGTTGGAAAGAAATCAAATCTCGACCAGAGGGCACCAAGAGTTCTTTGAATTCGTCAGCCGAAAAGGATTTTTCAGCCGCTATTTTTAGCAAGGGATTGCTGGCAAAACAGAAACCGACTGGACCCTGGGAATCGGTTGGGACCGGAAATAAGGGAGGGTGGAGAGAGGTTTCTAGACAATAAAGAGCAAACAAATCTCCAGCTGGAATCCAGGCCTGATGGGAGGTAACAAAGTCATAACTCAAGCTTCTCTCTGTGAAAAATTCTCCTGTCCACCAGTGTCTAAACAAGGACAGGGTTTCAGGATAAACCTGATAACTAAAATCTTGGTTTTGAATTAGCTGCAAGCCTCGGCTAAACAGCAATTCGTCTCCAAATCCTTGCTCGTTCAAAACCAATAGCCTAGGACAAAGAGCTAAATCATTCAAATTTTTGATCCTGGGGATAGGCAGATTTGGAAATTTTTGCACGGACCCAAGGTAACGATAAGGAAAAAATTTGAAGCCTTCTAGCTTGCCCTGGTGCAGTTGACTGAGACCCAATTCCCAACCGCTGCCCACATGCCCCAGAGACATGCTCCGAAGAAACAGTTTTTCTGCCTCAGCCCAATTTTTTTGGGCATAAACACATAATCCTAAATTGTAGAAGACTACTCCTCGCTCCGCCTCAGGCATCCGAATTTTGAGAGCTTTACGGAAGAGTTCACCGGCTTCGTGAAATCTACCTTGGCCATAAGATTGGATGCCCTTGTTGACTAATTTAGAAATTTTCACTTCATTTTATATCTGACCCAGTTCAGAGAGTTTCAGGGTCAAGCCCACAGATCAAAAGCCACCAGTTGATTGTTTATCAGACCCACATTACCGGAATGAAGATCATAGTCTGTGGGTTTACCAGGACCTTGCCAGATCCGGTCGATTAAATTGGTCACAAGAGCACAAACACTCTTAAATTCTTCGAAAGAAGGAAACAAAAAGTTAGATTGATTAAATTCTTTGTTTATTTTCTCGTAGTAAGAACGGAGATTCTTGTCCGCCAAATAAACTTTTTTAATGATGCTGATGGGCTTGACCCCCCGAGCAGATCCTCTTTTCTTAGCATTGTAACCCTCTTGTTGACAGTGATAGAACCACTCGAAAGCCAGATTTAACAGATCTTTAAATCCAGGCGGTGGAATCTTGACCTGAGCCAGACACACAATCCAAATTTTGGTCAGTTTGTGGGTCTTTTTATTTCTGTTAAAATCGATCCGGGTTTTAAGTGCTCTGTCTGTCATTTTATTGATCTTATTGGCTGTCAGATCGGGAAATTCTTGGACTAATTCTTGGCGAATGAATTCTTTTCTGTCTTTGAATCTTTCCTGGTGTGTTTCCTGACCTTTGCGCGGAGCACCTAAAAGTTTACTCCAGACAGCGTCGGAAGGCAGCACAAATTCTTTGATCCAATAGTATCGCACTATCCCCGGAGCAGATCCACCTTGATTGGAGATGAATTTTTTGACACTTTGGGCCTCGTCAAAGTTGGTAGTCAATTTCAAGACGGTTGGAGTGCCTGAAGGAGGCAGAGATCCTGTAAAATTGTGGGTTTGAAAATCTGGATCCAGCTTCAAATCCTGGTTGGATTTGAAGATCATGCCGAAAGCTCCGGCTCCTTCATACTTCAAATTGGTGTTGGGCAGGAGGGATCCAATGAAAGATTTTAATTTCAGAGGATCCGACAAAAAAGAATTTTTGAGCAGGTTATCGTGGGCTGGAAGTTCAGGAGAAGTGTCCAACACTCCTTTCTTTGTCTTTTTATTCAATCCTAAATCAATGTGTTCGTGAAGATCAGATACTGAGTGAGACCTAAACTGGGAAAAGTTGAATAAGTTACGCATCGATTCTTAGATTAATCAAAAAATTTGGGCAGCCAGCAATTCGGCGAAATTCTGGGCTCCCGACTGGTTGATATCCTTTCTCATCATCTGATAGACCTGGGAGCCCATATCCTCGTTGCCCTTCAATCTGGGTCCTTCTCTGAGCACAAAATCCTGGAAGCCTCCCTCCGACAGAGAATCTAAGGCGAAATTATTGGCGTCTTCTTCTAGTTGGCGGTAGTTGATCAGAAATTCTTCTTTCTCACCCTCCACCACTGGGGTGAAATAACCTTGTTCGAAAATGCCATCTTCGTACTGTTGGCAGTGTCTCGATTCGTGTAGGCAGATAAAGGCTTTGACGGGAGGAGGCACAGGCACTCTCTGGTTCACACACACGTCCCGATCATAGAAGAAAACCCCCAGAATGGGATCTACGCTGCGGAAAGGAAAATAGTGGATTCTATAACCTGGCCTCACTCTGGCCCAGAGCTGGGAGAATTTACGGACATCTGGGGGACTAAGTCTGATCTCTTCGGCAAATCGGGCGGCAGAGATCGGAGCAGGCAGTTGAGATAAAATTTCTTGACGGGTTTCAGACTCCATGAGATTATTTCCCCAAGATTCAAAGTCGAACATTCTTTTCATGAACCGGATTTTCTTGTATATATCCAGATTCTTTTCTTTTCTCTTGGAACCAATTTGCAACAAACGAAGCTACAAAAGAAGCATCAAGGTTGAGTACCAGACCATCGGTGACGATATCTGGAATCCCCTTTGACACACAACAGACCAGGTTGGGTTGCTATCCAGGCCAGGGCATCTCCAGCCGTTTCAATATTTTCTGCTCCAGACGATCTGGCATAACCAATCAGACCAGAATCGTTGAGAATCACTGCCGCTGAAAATCCATAGTTCGTGTAATCTTCTCCTGTTCTCTCCTGATACACAATGTAGCCTCCAATGGGCACATTCACCCCGTTCCAAAATCCGGTTTGAGAAGTTGGAGCATAACTGACTGCATTAATGCCTATTGATGCCCTGCCTTTGCGAATTGAATTTGCAGAACCAGACTCAGAAAATTTGATAACATTAGGCATAGATGGAGAAATTTATTTACTGAATCCCCTTAAATATGGAGAAACGGATCTCAGAGCCTTGATCTGTTTTAGTTGAAGAGGGGATAATCTCTGCTCAATTTCTTTTTTTGTCTCTTGAAATTTTTCAAAATCCCATAAATAGGCCAAATTTAACAGAGCTGGTCCTTTTTCTCTGTTAACTTTCTCCTCCCAGAAGCTTGAATCAAACATATTCTTCAAATCGGGATGGGTTAAGACGAGATTCATTTCTTCAGTTGAAAGCTCTCTGCTTAGAATCTGAACCCATTTGGAAATGTTACCTGGTTCAGGCCAGATTCCGTCTTCAAAAGATAACTTGGTGGTAAGGTAAGTATAAGGCAGACAGAATTTGAATGTGTCAGTGATGATTTCTGGACAACCTTCTAGAGAAGTCAAAGGATTCATGTCACAATCAAAATATTCCAATTTTTTAGGAGCTCCAACCAAATCGGTCAACTTATTCTTCCAACAACTAAAATAATTAATTTCTGAGGGGCAACCGACCAAAGTGGTAATTTTGTTTTCGGAACATTTGAGGCGGTCCATACTTCTTGGAGATCCCTGCAAGTCAGTTAACTGATTCTCTGAAATTTCCAAATTTTTTAGTTGGGGTGGGCAAAAATCAAAATTACTAATTCGGTTTCTATCGCAATCTAATTCTTTTAATGAGTTTGGAAGTCCTTCTAAACTGGTTAAACCACAATCATAGGCATAAATCTTTTCTATTTCTTCAGGACATCCCACAAAATTCCGAAGCAATGGGTTGTAATTACATCGAAAGTAGGTGACCTTTTTAGGAGAACCCTCTAGAGATGTTAACTGATTACCCGAACAATCATAAGAGAATTTAACTTCTTGAGGCCCTCCTACCAGATTTTTCAATTTATTTCCATCGCATTTGAAGCCTGAACATTTCTCTGGACATCCCTCCAGGGAGGTCATTTCATTTTTTGAACAATCGAAATTTTCAACCTCTCCAAATGGAATCCCCTTCAAACCCCCGAGTCCCCGACCAGAACAATTGAAATTACCTGTGATGTCTATTTTGTTGGTGTCCGGGTTTAATCTCCAAGAACCCTCGGTACACTGGTCCAAGAAATTATGCAATTTGTGTGGATTATCCCCCTCAAAAACACTGAAATCTAAATCATTATTCATTTGGGTAAATATTCATGTTTGGTTTTTAAAACATTAATGGCTTTAATCTGCATAGGAGACAAATTTTTCTCAATCTTTATTCTTTCTGTTTGCCAATCGGGAAGATCCCATAAATAAGAGATGTCCAATAATGTCTGGCCGTCTTTTTTGAGATCTCCAGTTAACAAAGATTCCCAAAATTCTGCCTGGAGCAGGGGAAAAGTTGACATTAAATTTGATTCTTCTGCATTTCCATTTTTAAGAATATCAACCCATCCTGCTAAGTTCCATTTTTTATTATTCACATATCCTCCTATAACAATCTGCACAAAATAATCACCATTAATCTCTCTTGAAATTCTTACCGTGGTGCAATTCTCGACGAATAAACCCTTTAAACTTCGAATCTGAAAATCAAGAATCAAATTTTCTAATTTATACTGAGCTGGGTGCAAAAACATACAATTCTCAAATCCTTTGACATTAATAACCTTGATGGTGTTTTTTACCAGAGGAAAAAAGGAAACATTTCGACAATCATCATTAAAGTTCACTGTTTTAACAAACAGATTTTCACATTGCTCAGGCATTAATTGCAGACAATCGGCTAAATTAAGATTTAGCATCCCCGATTTATCAAAATCAGATCCTGAAATAGTTAAATTGTCCACTTTTTTTATTTTATAACCAGAAGATATGAGATTAGACTTGTTTTTCGCATCGATTGTCAAATCCGCGTTTATTTCCACAGTCTTATTGGCAGGATCAATATTGATCATTCCTTTTATTTTCGGGGTAATACCAGGCACACCGTTCAGGAAAAGAGTAAAAATTTCCGGCTCTACCCCGGGGGGAATCAAAGATTTAAGGAGACTGAATTTATTGATAATATAATCAGCCGCTTCTTCCCAGTTCTTGCCTCGGGTAATCCACCCACTGGAGGCAGATTTATCTCTTAGATAACCTGATTCTTGATACACGATCCCATCCGGATAAAAAGGTAATCTATCGTTCATCAGCAGTACGTTATTACCTATTTTTTTCATGATGTTTGAGGTTGCATCCCTAAAGCCCAGTTCTTGCAGAGCTGCCCATTTTTGGGGATACGAAACCTCCCAGGTATTGGGTTTTGAAATTAGGGACTCCTGAATAAATTCTGTGAAATTATAAACTGTCATTATTGTTCTTTAGATTTTCCCATTTCAGGAATATTTCTGGTTTTAAAAATTTTCTCAACTTCATGAAAAGAATTTATTAAGGCAGAGAAAGTTCCTTCCACATCAGAGCCGAATCCCTCAACCGCTCTCAGTACTTCCATGTTGTCAGAGCTGATCTGAAAAATCTTGTCTGCTAAATCCCAGTTGAAATCATTTCCCATAAAATCTTTGAAGATCAAGAAATCTTGGACTGTGGAAAAACCCCTTTCCTCAAAATAATCAATTACTTGTTTTTCAGTTAACTTAAACTCTTTTTTGATAGCACCTGAAACTTCCAGAAACAACTCATCCCAATCTTCTTGAGAAATTTCATTCATCTGAATTTGTGCTTGTATCCACTGAGCTCCCAAATAGCTCAGAAAAGGGGTGTATGAAGATTTTGAGCCTCCCATTTCTTTATAGATCTTATCCAGAAGATTTTTAATTGCTGTTTCGGCTTTGTATTTTTGTTTGACAATATTTAAAATTTCTTCCGAATGTGGCACATTGTCTTTCTCCAAATAATAAGAAAAATGTTTACCAGATCCAAGAGGGCGCATGTTTTGTTTGTTTGCGTAATCCCTAACAATTAAATCTGGATTAATAGTGTAAGATAACAAAGAGTTACTATTAGTGTTACCCAATTCCAATTGATTAATAGAAATTTGGAGACAACCTCTAAGAGTCGAATTCCAAGTGCTTTGGGATTCAATACAGAAAGAAGATCCGGTTATTTTACAAATCTTTGAAATTCCAAACCAAGTTCTAGAAGAGGTTAACATAACATTATCACTGGTAAAAATATTTAAAATTCTAACAGCGGGGGCTTGATTTTCAATATTTTCTATAGTCTCCAAGACATTTTTTCTCCAGCCACTTTCGACTCCTTTCGCCGAATCCAAAAAATATCGAAAAGCAGCCTCGGGCTTGTTTTTATTGGATATTTCTGGGTGATTCTTGGTGTCTTTATAAATTCCAGACTGAGACAGAAGCACATTTTCAGCTTTATTAGGGTATTCCATTAAAACTTCTTCAGTTCTGTTACCATGTTTGTCCCTTTTATATACTTTAATCGTTCCCTCCTTCCCAGGCAGAGTTAAAATGGGATAGAGGGTATCGAAAGTTTCTTTGAAAAGTTCCTGCATTTCAGGGGAAGAATCTTTCTTGCCTAAAACTTCCTTCCTAAAATAATCTTTTATAATAGATTCATGGTTGGAAAAGAACTGATAAATTTTTAATTCTCTTAATTTTTGGTCTAAATCATCATTTAATTTTTCAATAGCTGGCATATCTGGAATATTTCCTGACTCCTTGGCTTTAACGTACCCTTCTGGACTTCCGTATTTTAATGGCGATCTATCGCTAATTTGTTTGCACTTTTCTAATTTACGCAGTAGGTTTGAAAAATTAAGGTCATTGGTTAAATTTTCAACTTCCATCAATTTATCCTCCTCATTTTTGTTTGAATCTTCAATCTTTTTGATTTTTTCCGCCAATTCTTTATCATTCAGACCGATTTCTAAGGAAGGCATTTCTAAAGCAAAATAAACAAAAGGATACGTGTAAGACAGATTGTTTTTCTTCTCTAGAAAATCCTTGACCGTGGCGAAGATAGGTTTCCCCCTTAAAGCTCCTTCTTTAAATCTGGGCTCTTCGAGAGCTCTCATTTTTTCTTTGTCATCCAAATCTATTCCCCTGAGATCGACTTCTTTTAATTTTTCAAGACTTTTGAGTTCTTTTTTTGGATTTGCCTTATTATATTTAGCAATTCTAAAGAGAAAATCTTTAGCAGATTGTACATTTTCCAACAGGGGATTGGAAAAATTATTAAAGGATAAGATGTGAATTTTTTTCATTAATTTTGGCTGAAATTATTTGAAGATATATATCAAAAAAAAAACTTAATGGGAAAGAACATAAGCACCTCTTTTGAAGATTTCTTCAGCAATCTTACGGTTGTTTCCGAGTCATTCGAACAAACCTTGCAGAAAAACATTACTAATTTAAAGAAAAAATACGAAGAAGGGGATTTTGAAGATATGGACGAAGAGCAATTCGATAAAACTTTGAAAAGAGTTGTTGAACTCATTCGAACCGTAAACAAAAGTTTAAAATCCTAGATTAAATTCCAAAATCACCTAACAGTTGGTTTGTATCATTTGTTTTTTCTATTTTTGATAATGAACTGGGATTTTTAAATTTTAACGATTCCCTTAAAACCC
>Ga0214917_10002483_pt1 | contig 22376 bp, 15 predicted proteins | sample LL_1208_BB_MetaG_FD_177983 | JGI IMG/M metagenome (GOLD analysis project Ga0214917, IMG submission 177983) | Freshwater microbial communities from Lake Lanier, Atlanta, Georgia, United States - LL_1208_BB | ecosystem: Environmental > Aquatic > Freshwater > Lake | place: USA: Georgia | collected...
TAAGGGACCACTGCTCCCACAAGGACGATGGTTTTATTTCTTACCTTTTCCGCAATAACCCGGGCATTTTCTGCCATAGTATCGGTTCCATGGGTAATAACAAAATGATTTTCATGGGTTTATTCGTAATTTTTGGCAATGATTAACCTATCCTCTTCAGTAGTCATATCCAAGCTATCCCTTATCATTTTAATTATAAAAGGCAAACTATTCAATGGGAAAAACTTCAATGACCATGGCAGAGGCGCCACCGCCTCCATTACAAATGGCAGCAAGACCGTAACCTCCACCATTTTGTTGCAAAGTATGTATTAAGGTGACCAATATACGAGACCCAGAGGAACCTAAAGGGTGACCCATTGAAACACCTCCTCCTCTGACGTTCAATTTTTCGGAAGGAATCGAGAAAGTTTTAGCAAATACAAGCGGGACGATGGCAAATGCTTCGTTTACCTCAATAAAGGAAATATCTTCCCAGGTTAAGCCCGCTTTATTTAAAGCGAGAGGGGCTGCTTTTACAGGTGCAATGGTGAAAAATTCAGGAGCAACTTCGGCATCTGCAAAAGAAACAATTCTACCCATTGGTTTAATTCCTGATTTTTCACCCGCATTTTTAGAGCCTAGCAATATAGCAGAAGCCCCATCATTTAATGTACTTGCATTCGCAGCTGTTACGGTTCCATCAGGAGAAAAGGCGGGTTTAAGTAAGGGTATTTTTGAAAAATCTACTTTTCTAAATTCTTCATCTTCCTTAAATACGATGTCGACACCCTTTCTTTGGGGAATTGTAATAGGAACAATTTCAGCATTAAATAATCCTTTTTCAGCAGCAAATGCAGTTCTTTTATAAGATTCTATGGCATAATTATCTTGTTCTTCTCTGGTAAAATGATATTTTTTTGCCGTCGCATCCCCACAAGTTCCCATTGCTTCACCATTATAAGCATCGGACAAGCCATCTTTTGATAATCCGTCTAGTATTTCAGCATTGCCATATTTATTTCCCCAACGCAAAGAAGGAATATAATGAGGAACCTGACTCATACTTTCCATTCCACCAGCGATAACCCATTCATTTATCCCAGCCTGGATGGACATAGCAGCTAACTGTGCCGATTTCATGCCAGAGGCACACACTTTATTTATCGTGGTACAGATAACATTTTCACTAAGGCCTGCACCAAGAGCAGCTTGTCTGGCAGGAGCCTGTCCAAGATTTGCAGAAACCACATTACCCATAAATACTTCCTGAATTTCTTCCTTTAAAGGGCTGTTTTCTAAAAACAATCCCTCTATCGCCTTCGATCCAAGCTCAGTTGCAGAAAAAGATGATAATGAGCCTCCAAAACTGCCAGTTGGTGTTCTTTTTGCACCATAAATTAATGCTTCCATTCTCTTTTCTTCATTAAATATTATTTTTTATGAAATTGTTGAGGTATTAATAAAAAAAAAGTCTATATTTGCAATCCAATATCGCGGTGTGGAGCAGTTGGTAGCTCGTCGGGCTCATAACCCGAAGGTCGTAGGTTCAAGTCCTGCCGCCGCTACATAAAAAAAAGGGAACTTATTTGTTCCCTTTTTTTATTTTATCCCTGCCTTGGCCTTGCTAATTTGTTAGATTGCATACGATTTCCTTTTTACCTTTTTATGCTGATTTTTTTCTCTGAGAGAATGCTTATCCCCTCAGAATAAATAAATCTGGTCCTAATTGTGATGTTAACTTTAAAATGGTTACTTTTTTTGGGAAATTTTCAACCCTTACTTCATATTAATAATTTATTACTTTTGTAAATTTATTTAACTTTAATCACATACACATTCATGAGTCAGCGCAGGGAGGATTGGGAGAGAAGGTTTCTGCAATTAGAGAGCAAGTCTTTAGATATACTAATATTGTCAAAAGATGTTGATTTCTTAGAATGGGTTACCGATTCAGGCTATTTCTTAACACCAGCTAACTTAGTTTTTAATACACTTTCTCCCGCCCTTACCTGGGAAATGTATCATCTGGGAGAGGTTAATAAAGCCAGATTTGGCATTCCAGCCCTTAAGTTTGGTTATCCATATCTGGCTATTAAAAAAGATGATTTTTGCCACCTTGTTCCCTTATTTATATGGGATATTTCTTTATTCCCTATTGATAAGGTTGGCATAAAATGGATGTTCAAACGTTATGTTCATGCGCTTCCCAGAGTGAATCCTATTATTTTTCAGGATCCTAGATTTGATGAAATTGCTGGTTTAATTACACCTTTTATAACTCAGGATGAAATCAATCTTGATCAATCTAAGATGATTTTAAAGGCGATTGATCCATTATTTCAAAAAGATGTCATGATCGAATTTGTCCCTAAGGAGTATCAACTTAAACAACAGCTAAATGGCTTCAAAATATATAATGCAGGAACATTGAATCTTTTAAACGATATTTCGGAAAATAAAGAAAATAAATCATACAATTTTATAAATCAGAAAAATTCGCTTCCAGGTCATCCTTTTGGATTACATTTTTTATTCCCTGATCAAACTTCTGCTTTTCATTTTTCCCAGGAAAATACAGGATCAATCATTAGTGGGACATCGGGCTCTGGTAAAAAATACTTGCTTAAGTATATGATTACTAATGCTTTATCTAATGGTAGGAATTGTCTGGTTATTTCTGAAAATAATGGTTTTTTAGCTGATATAAATGCTGCTTTGGCTGCAGATAAATTGGAAGATCTGGTGTTATTCCAACCAAAAAAGGGAAAATTCGGTGATTTACTAAAACATCTGGCATTTATCATCCAAAACGAAAATAACTCCCCTGTCTTTGCAGGAGACAATTTTAAAGAAATTCTGTCTTCCTGTCAGCAGTCACTTGTAAAATTATCAGGCGCTTATAAGGCTTCAAGAAGGAAAATTTTTGGGAGGTACGATTGGATTGAAGTTGTTAGTATGTTTTTACAGAGTGCCCGTTTTATAGATAATCAACTGTTTAACATAAGACTACAAAATGATCTATTTTCCTTTAAAACAGAGGAATTTGAGGAATTAATATTGGAAATTTCACCATTACAAAATGATTTTGCCTCTATTAACACGCTCAATCATCCTTTGAATATCTTACATACAGGAATTCATGAGAACCCTGATGTGGATGAAATTTCAGATTATTTTTACCTGCATCTTAATGAAGAAAAAAATATTTTCAGAATCATACTCAAAGAATATTTAAATGGATTAACTCAATATGCAGATTTTTTGAATATCTCTCTTCATAAAGAAATCCAGCAAATCATTGAAGGAATCGAAGAAGTTATACATAAATATCAAGGATATATGGATCTTTTTGGTAATGATTTTCTCTTTACCAGGAATTTATCTTTAATACTATACAGTAAACTTTCGAAAAGAGGTAAAAAGATTTTATATGCACGGGAAAATATGGTTGAACTTATAATTAACCTAAATACAAACATAGAAAATCAATCTTTTTGGGCATTTCCAAAGCAGCCCGAAGGGTTAAATCATTCCAGTTTATCTGAATGGATGATTTATTTTGACAAACTGAAGGTAAATGCCCTCGAATGGCAAAAGCAATTACCAGAATTTATAAATGAAGAGGTATTGAGGGCATCCAGCTCAAATGTTAATTTTTCTGATCTTTTTAAATCCAAATTTAGTGACCTTGAAACTTTAATGGATGAAGCTATAGAGAACTTTAATGCAAAATCGCTCTTTCTGGAACCCCTGGAACACAAGGTATTGACTTTGATTAAACGTCAGAAATGGCTGGAGGAGGTAATTAATCGGTTTGATTTGATAATATTAAATTTAAGAGATTTTTCTACTTTTTATCACTGGCAGTCGAGATGGAAGGGTCTTTCCCCAGCTGCCAAGGCTATTACTCAGGTTTTTTCAACGATAAATCCAACAGATTGGGTAATGACTTTTAAAAACTGGTACTTACACCAGGTTTTATTAAGAAATTTTAATCATACATTGCCTGATACAGCTCTCCCTCTTGAAACATTTGAAGCAGACTGGGAACTTTTACAAAGTATGATGACCAGGCAAATTCAATCTCTTTGGTTCCAGAAAAGGAAAAAGCGAATCAAACAGATGAGAAAGGAGGAAAAATCTAGCCTTCAGAAAATGATGAGCTGGTTAGAAAAGAGTGATTTCAGTGAATATGATTATCTGTTTTTCTTACGAGATACGTTTCCAATATGGTGTGAATGTTTTCCTGTAGTCTGCTTAACGGTCAAACAGGCAAATGAGCTATTTATGCATTATCCGTCTTTCCAGTTTGATCATATTTTTTGGGGGGATGTTCAATATTCATCAATCCAGGATTTTGGAAAATTTCAAGGATTAGGGAAAAATGTTACCTGTTTTTATCATCCGTCTTTTGATGTATATGGAACTGGAAATGAGCTTGCAAAGCTGTTACCATGTTATAGATTGTCCAAAATTCATGGTTTTTATCAAGGAAACCCCTGGCAGCAATGGAAAGGTGGTGAAGTTTCCATTAATTCAGTAAAGGACGCATCTGTACATTTTCACCGAATAATCGGTGTTTATCAATCAAATGGTGTCAATGAAGCAGAAGCAAGTTATCTTATAAGCGAGCTTTCCAAGATTAGATTTTCATCCTCCGAACAGATTCCTTCAGTTGGAATCATCTGCCTGACCGAAACACAGCGAAACTTCATTTCAACTTTAATTTTTAAGATTAGTAAAGAGGAATCATCTCTGAAAACTCATTTTGATCAATTCCTTAATCATGGCTTAGAAATTTTATTACCCAGTGAAATAGCGTCAAGACATTTTAATCAGGTCTTTCTTCTAACGACTTTCGATGATGCCCAATCCCTGTTGAACCCTTCTTATTCCAACATCATTATTGAACAGATTGCCTCACTACCTTTGAATAATATGACGGTTGTTACATCCATTAAGAGAGCTGATTTAATTGAGATGGATAAAATGGAAAATAATGATTCATTTATTTCGTATTTAAAGTTTTTAGAAGCAATCTATGACAGAGATATGTATGCTTTAGCTTATGAATTTCAAAAATTCAGACCTGAAAAAGAAGTACCTTACAAAGATTATTACGAGCGATTCTGGTTTGAACTCAAAGAAAGATTGGATACTTATCCCGATGCATTTGAGTTTCGTAAAAATATATTTTTTAATCAGGATTACTTTCCATTTTTCCTTAAAAAGGAATCAGCACAATCAAATTATATATTTTTCTTGTTAGATGGATTTCATGCCCACACGACTCACACAGATTTTATATGGGAAGTAAGGCAAACGAACAAACTGAGGAAATATGGCATAGAATTATTACCTATCTGGACCGTAAACTGGTGGAAGAATCATGGTACGGAATTTAAAAGGCTTGTTTCAACAATTAATTCAATGAATTAACCCCTTACTTTAATCCGTCAAATAGCCAATTTGCCAATGCCTGTCTATTGGAAGGTAAAATGAACCTTTGCTGGTCAAGAGTATTTCTTAGATTACCTAATTCAATATAGACTGCTGGCATGGGCGCATTTTCGAGGGAATAGAGTTCTCTGCTGGATAAAGTACCTTTATATATGCCGTTAGATCTATATTGTTTATATTTTACCCTAAAAGTCTGGTGAATTTTATCAGCCATTTGATAAGAAATCTGATTATTTACCTGATGATAAAGAAAAAGATCTACCTGCTGATTTGTATTCCTTGAATCAACATGTATTTCCAATAAGAACTGGCCGTTAGGTGCGATACTTTTGTTCTTTTCAAATAAAGATTTAACTATTTCTATGCGTTGTTCAAGTCGCTCGCGATGTCCCAAAGGTATTTTTTTTCCACCCCATACAGTTTCATCCTTATCGCAAACTAAAAATTCATCATCTCTTATACCGTCATTAACATCGCGGGTAATCATATAAGACATAGCACCTTCCTGTATTAATTTTCTGCAAAGTCGAAGGCCTACATCATAAGCATATTCATCTTCACAAAGGGTATTTCCGTTTTTAACCCCTTGTGCCCCCGGGTCTGGTCCACCATGACCACTAATAATGTAAAAAATTTTACCTTTTAAAACATCAGAAAGAATAGGAGTAGATTCATATTTGCCAAAAATGGGGAAAACCTTTTCTGAGGGAGAAACAGGTTCGCTGCAATTTAAAAAATGATAGGGTACCCAGAGTTGCTTATCTTCCTGAAAGATTTTATCTCTAAGACCAGCTTGGAACATTTTCAGATTATAGTTTTCAATTTCTTTCGCTTTTTCAAATTCGGCAATGCCCAGGGAGGATCTGATAGATTTACCGTCATAGGGTAAGTTTTTAATGGGCAATTGATAGGTTTTATCCAGCAAAAGATTTGAATTAGGGGATAAATTATTAAGATCGAGGAATTTTTTTTCATTGCAAGCAGAAGAAGTCAAATGATAAGTTCTCAATATTTTTTTTATTCCGTCTCCTTTCTTTGCTTTGAAGGTTAGCCAGTCTTCCTTTAAATTTGAGGAAGATAGACTCATCAATATGGCAAAGATTAATAATGTTAGCTTATATTTGTCATCAACATTGCAGTCAGATTGGATTGCAGGCTCTAAGAGGTGATTTATGAAGGATCTGCATTTCATTTTATTGTTATTTCGCAAGGAATTTTTGTTGGAATTCAGAACTCGGTCTGCAATAAGTGGGATTTTACTTTATGTTGTTTCCACTTTATTTGTTGTTTATGAAACATTTGTAAAAATTCAGCCAACTGTATGGAATACCTTATACTGGATCATCTTTTTGTTTGTTGCCGTCAATGCCATGGTAAAAAGTTTTGTTCAAGAAAAAGGAAATAGCGTACTTTATTATTACAGTTTGCTAAACCCAGCCCATGTATTATTGGCAAAGATAGTTTATAATACCCTGTTACTATTTATTTTAAGTTTATTAATTTGGACAGTGTTTATTTTTTTTGGCGACAATCCTGTTAAAGAAGTCTGGTTATTTCTGTTTGTTTTATTCTTGGGCAGTATTGGCTTTTCTGTAACCTTCACGTTCTTAGCCTCTTTAATAAGAGTAAGCAGCCAGAACGCTACCTTACTGGCCGTGTTAAGTTTTCCTTTGATAATTCCTGTCATCTTGATGCTAGTTAAAATTTCAGCTCATGCCTTAAGACTTATTCAAGATACAGCAGTAGGCGGTGATATGGTTATATTGATTGCAATTGATATGTTATTATGTGGTGTAGCACTAATTTTATTTCCATTTATCTGGAGAGATTAAATATATTAAAATGATTAAAAGCGGGAAAATCTGGAAGTTTACGGGCGTTGGACTTATCGTATATGTTATTCTGGCAGGAATGTTGGTTCCCTTAAAAACAGGAATTGAATCGGTAGAGCCCTCATTTGGTAATGCGGGTGAAGTTTTAGAAATTGAAGTAACAGGGTATAATTCACATTTTAAGGAAGCGGGTAATGCTGTCCGTGCCTGGTTGAAATGGGAAAATGGAAAAGCATTAGCGTCAAAAAGTATAATTATAAAAGATGATAGGAAATTGACTTTATCCTTTTCGATTCCAGGAAACTTACCTGAAGATAAAGAAGTCCAGACCGTTTCCCTTTTGATAGATAATCCTATTGATGGCACATCCGTTTTACCCTCTGCTATATTTTTAAGGGCAACAAAAGGAAACGTTCAATCAGAAAATGATAAATGGGTAACTCCCGGTAACTTTTCAAAAGTTACGGGTATTACTTTTCCTTTTAGAAATATACTGGGGGAGACCATTAGGAATACCTATTTTCATGTACCCCTTTGGTTTGGTATGATGTTTCTTTTTTTATTTGCTGTGATTAACAGCATAAAATATCTCAGAAACGGCACCCCTGAATTTGACTTAAAGGCAGAGGCATTTACTCATACGGGTATCTTTTATGGTATTATGGGGCTAGTAACAGGGGCACTTTGGGCGAAAAATACATGGGGAGCCTACTGGAGCTGGGATATAAAGCAAAATATGACGGTGGTAGCATTACTTATTTATGCAGCTTATTTTATATTAAGGGCCTCTTTTGAGGATCCGGAAAAAAGAGGTCGAGTGTGCGCAGCATACAGTATTTTTGCCTTTTCTACACTTATTCCTTTGTTATATGTCATTCCCAGACTGACAGATAGTCTCCATCCAGGTTCAGGAGGTAACCCAGCATTCGGTTCTCAAGATTTAGATAACACGATGAGAATGGTATTTTATCCAGCTGTTATTGGTTGGACTTTATTTGGATTCTGGATAAGTTCTCTACAGTTTCGTTATCTGAGGCTTCAAAAGATTCAGGAGGACTTAGACTAGGTGCTAAAAATCACTTTTTCGAAAAAAAAGTCAATTATATATTCTTTTTTATTAAACAATTTTGTCCTCAATATTTTTTTTAAATTAACACCTTAATGAAATGATTATGTTGCGATATGCCCTTTTTATGTTTATATCAATTTTTTGTACCTTTTCTTTGTCTGCAGCCAATGCTGATTTTATGAGAAGTATTGGTAAAATATACGTAGTTGTAGGTGTTATGCTATTGCTTTTTCTCGGGATTGTTTTTTATTTAATCCAAATTGACCGTCGCCTTACCAATTTTGAAAACCAAATAAAATCAGATGAGTAACAATTTTAGTTTCTTTGAAAGCGTAAATGTCTATTTTGACAAAGCCGCTGAACATACCGGATTACCACAGGGTTTATTGCAGCAGATAAAACTTTGTAATGCTGTGTTTCAGATAAATTTCCCTGTTAAAATTAAAGGAGAAGTAAAGGTAATCGAAGCCTATAGAGTCCAGCACAGCCACCATAGGACGCCAACAAAAGGGGGAATTCGCTACAGTAATCATGTTTCTCAAGACGAAGTTATGGCACTTGCCGCATTGATGACCTACAAATGTGCTATTGTAGATGTGCCTTACGGAGGTGCAAAAGGAGGTGTAAAGATTAGCCCTTGGGAATATTCAGAAGAGGAACTTGAAAAAATTACCCGCCGTTATACCACTGAATTGATAAAGCGAAACCTCATAGGCCCTGCCATTGATGTTCCAGCCCCAGATTATGGCACAGGACCCAGAGAAATGGCCTGGATCTATGATACCTACAGAACTTTTAAAGGAGATGAACTCGATGCTGCGGGTTGTGTTACAGGAAAACCCGTAAATCAGCAAGGAATCAGAGGAAGAACAGAGGCTACAGGTCGTGGAGTATTTTATGGTATTCGTGAAGCATGTTCATTTGAGGAGGATATGGCAAAAATTGGCTTGACCCCTGGAGCTGAAGGGAAAACAATGATTGTTCAGGGATTGGGGAATGTTGGTTCATATACAGCAATGATTTCTCAAGATGAAGGTAAAATAAAGATTATCGGAGTCGGGGAGGCTGAGGGAGCTATTTATAACCCTGATGGCATCGATATTCATGCACTTTTAGCTTACAGGAAAAACAACGGAACAATCATAGGTTTTCCTTCTCAGAAAACTTTTGAAAAAAAGGACAGGGAGTTAATCCTTGAACAACCATGCGATATTTTGGTCCCTGCTGCTTTAGAAAGTGTTATCACCCTTGGAAATGTAGAAAATATAAAGGCTAAAATTATTGCTGAGGCAGCCAATGGTCCTATTACTGCTCCTGCTCAAGAAAAATTATTAGCAAAGGGAGTCATCATTATTCCGGATGTTTATTTGAATGCCGGTGGAGTTACGGTTTCCTACTTCGAATGGTTAAAAAATCTTTCTCACATGCGTTTTGGAAGAATGGAAAAACGATTCAACCAAAATCAACTTTCTCAGGTCATTCACTTAGTAGAAGATCTTACAGGCAGAATGGTAAATGAACGTGAATTTGCTTTGATTGCCAGAGGAGCTGATGAAATTGATCTCGTTCGCTCAGGATTAGAGGAAACTATGGTTAATGCTTATCGAGAAATCAGGGAAGTTATGATCAATAACCCCGCAATTTCTGACCTTAGAACCGCTGCATTTGTCAATGCCATTAATAAAATTAGCAGCGATTATAGCTCTTTAGGCATTTTCCCATAATCGTTACTCATTGGATACGCTAAAATTTAATTGGGATTTAATGATTAAATTTTAGCGTATTAATAATATTATTTGTTCTTTTGCGTTAAATTTTACAAAACAACAATTAAACCATGAGTAACTTGCCGCAACAGGAGTCTTTGGAGAAATTAGATAAAACTGATTTAAAAATTCTACATATTCTTCAGGATAATAGTAAAATTACCAACTTAGATTTATCAAAAAAAATTGGATTGTCGCCAGCACCAACCTTAGAAAGGGTTAAAAAGCTGGAGCAACAGTTCATTATCCAAAGCTATCACGCAAAAGTTAACCAGCAATCTATTGGACTTAACGTAAAAACTTTTGTTCAAGTCTCTCTTGCCTGGCAAAAGGACAATGCTTTAAATAACTTTATGGCAAAAGTGCAGGAAATTGACGAAATCGTAGAATGTTATATTATCACAGGGGAGGCTGATTTCTTAATGAAAATAGTTTGTAAGGACATTCCAACCTATGAGCAACTGCTATTTAAAACTTTGTCTCAAATCGAAGAAATAGAAAGACTTAAAACGTTGATGACTCTTTCTACCATAAAGGATTCTTCCGTTTTGCCTTTCAAATACGACTAATTAAGGAATACAAGCGTCAGCTGTAACAAATATCGAAGATGATTTAAAGGCAAAGTAAGGTTTCAGTGTTATTTTGTCTATATATTTCATGACGACATATATTTCATAACGCCCTGGCCATGGAAGGGGTATAGCTCTTTGGTCTATTGGAGTGTGCCAGCTTCTGAATCCTTCTCTGTGCACAGCATACCATGTGTAAACCGTTCCTGCATTTTCAGGTATTCTTATATTGGGGAGAGCAGAAATCTTTACCTGTGCTGTATTTGATGGCTCGAATCCTGCACAATATTCTTTGTTCTCAATTAACCTTATACGAACTACCTGAGCTCCTAGATTTAATGAAATAAAAAATAGGCAAAAAAATAAAATAAATCTTCCTGGCATCATTTATTATTATATAAACAAAGATATATAAATTATAAATTAATTACATATTTAAGTTTGCTCTCTCTGTTCAGTTTTCTGAATTATGAATATCCTTCACCATTTGTCTATTAATTCTCATTCATTTATTGGTTGAAAAGGCTATATTGAGGCAAAAAATCACAGATTTTATGAGAACTATTTTTTTACTAAGAAATTCTTTTATTACGATAGGATTTGTTTTTTTACAAATCCTTTCACTCTCAGGGCAAAAAAATAATACACAAAAACTTGATTTAAAGGATATTATGTCAGGTGAAAAATTTATTGGTTATTCACCTGAAGGAATTTTCTGGCATCCAAACAGCAAAGAAGTTTTCTTTTCATGGAATCCTACAAATGATTCTTTAAGAAGTACTTATAGTGTTTTTACTCCATTTTCAGAAGCACCGGTAAAATGGCCTTCTGATAAAAAATTCCCTTATCCTCCTGGTGGTCTGGTTTCCAAAAACAAAGAATTCAGATTTATTCTCAGGGAGGGGGATATTTATAAACAACAATTACCTGATGGTCCTTTGACCCCTTTTATGATAACCTCCGAAAGAGAATCAAATTTGGGTTTTGCCAATGGAGATTCTTTGTTAACTTTTCAAAAGAATAATAACCTTTTTTCTTTAAATCTTTTTGATGGAAACCTTAGGCAAATATCTTATTTTACCGATATTAAAGCGAATGCCACAGCACCTAAAAATGCCGCAGAAAGATGGTTGGAAAAGGAACAAATCGAATTGTTTGATGTGCTGGAAGAAAGAAAAGCCTTAGCTGAAAAAAGAAAAAGAGAGGAACCTAAACCAGAAAACTTATTGCCAAAACCTGTTTTTTTGCAAAATAAAAGAATTATTAGCCTGACTCATTCCCCTGATTTAAAGTATATTACCTGTAAAATGGCATTGGATGTTTCCGGAAAAGAAACACAGGTTCCCGATTATGTGACCCAAACTGCCTTTGTAACTCCTTTGCGTGCCCGTGAAAAAGTGGGATTTCCTCAGCCCTCTTATGAAATGGGTGTTTATTTAACCCATAAAGATTCTTTTTATGTGGTTAATCTAAAAAATCTGACGGGGATTAATGCAAAACCTGCGTATCTAAAATTTTATCATAATGATAAAACGCCTTATGTTGATACCTTTCCTGAACCAAAACCAACGGTTATTAATGGTCCGATATGGAGCAGTAAAAATCAGCCTCTATTTGTAGTTCGTTCGTTGGATCATAAAGACAGATGGCTCGTCTTGCTAGATCCCTCCAATGGTAAGTGGGAAGAAATAGATCATCAGCATGATACTGCCTGGATTGGTGGCCCAGGTGTGGAAAGCTGGGATCAGGCAACAGGAAATATTGAGTGGCTGCCCAATGGGGATCAATTTTATTACCAATCGGAAAAATCTGGTTTTTCCCATCTATACCTTTATGATTTGAAAACAAAACTGACGACCCAGTTGACTTCTGGAGCATTTGAAATATTAAATACAAAATTGGCAAATGACGGCGAACACATTTTTTTAACAGCGAATGCTGAAAGTCCACATCAACAGCATTTTTATAAACTTAGCATTTTAGACAAAAAATTAATAAAATTGACAAACGGAGTGGGTAATGCAGAAGTAACGCTTTCCCCTGATGAGAAATTTCTTGCCATAAGATTTTCAAATTCAAACACTCCTTGGGAGCTTTTTATTCAGGAAAATAAACCAGGGGCAAAACCAGTTCAAATCACAAAATCTACTTCTCAGGCATTCAATTCTTATGCTTGGCGAAAACCTGAAATTGTTTGGTTTAAAGCTCAAGATGGGATTTCGGTGCCAGCCCGATTATATAAACCTGATGTAAAAGTTAACCATAAAGGAGCAGTTATTTTTGTACATGGGGCAGGTTATCTTCAAAATGTACATGAATGGTGGAGTACTTACTACAGAGAATATATGTTTCATAATCTGCTTGCCGATAAAGGTTATACCGTATTAGATATAGATTACAGAGGAAGTGCAGGTTATGGTAGAGATTGGCGCACAGGTATTTATAGATATATGGGTGGTAAAGATTTGTCAGATCAGGTTGATGGTGCCAAATATCTTGTTGAAAAACTTAAGGTTGATCCTTCCCGAATTGGAATATATGGTGGTTCTTACGGTGGATTTATCACTTTAATGGCTTTGTTTAATGAAAATAAGGTATTCAAGAGTGGTGCGGCACTAAGGTCTGTGACTGACTGGGCACATTACAACCATGGTTATACTTCTAATATTTTAAATGTACCAACCCTGGATCCTATTGCTTACAAAAGAAGTTCACCCATTTATTTTGCCGAAGGATTAAGAGGGAATTTACTGATGCTACATGGTATGGTTGACGTAAATGTACATTTTCAGGACATAGTACGCCTTTCTCAAAGATTAATTGAACTAAAAAAGGAAAACTGGGAACTTGCTGTTTTTCCCGTTGAAGATCATGGTTTTGTTGAAACTTCCAGTTGGTTAGATGAATACAGACGTATATTAAATCTTTTTGATAGAACAATTGCAAAACCACAAAATGAGAAATAATAAATCCCAACTAAATATAATCAGATGCTAAGGGCAGTAACTATTATTTTTTTTCTTTTTTCTATGCTTGCTTTCAGTCCATTTTATTCGTATGGCCAATCTGATACCATCGAATTACCCTACATTCCAATTACTGCGTCCAGAATAACCGTTGAAAGCAGGCGGATGAATCAAGCAGTAACTGCTTTGACCGAGGATATTTTGGTAAAGGGTCAGCCGAGGACATCACTTCAGGATTATGCTGCTTATGTTCCAGGAGTGCTGGCTCAAAATGCGGAAAATTATGCTCAGGATCTCCGAATTTCCATTCGTGGTTTTGGTTCAAGATCCGCGTTTGGCATAAGAGGTGTTAGAATTCTTGTCGATGGACTTCCTGAAACAACCCCTGATGGACAGGCAAATGTTGATAATATAGATCCGGGATTTATGGAATCTATGGAGGTTATCAGAGGGGTAAGTACGGTGTTATATGGAAATGCTGCAGGTGGCGTATTAGCCCTTTATTCCAGGAATCCTACCTCTAAATTTTCATTTAATTCAGGATATTTATTGGGTAGTAATGGGTTAAAAAAATTAGATTTTTGGATGGGTGGAAAAAGCAAAAAAAGAGAATGGAGTATTTTTGGCAGCAATTTTTCTCATATAGGATTCAGAGAATGGAGTCAGACAAAGACTAATTTGTTGAATGGTAAATATGTGATAAATTTGCCTAAAGGAAAGTTAACGTTTTTGTTCAACTGGGCTTTAAGTCCATTGGCAAATGATCCTGGAGCCTTGATTGCTTCGGAAGTCAGCTTATCCAGAAAATCAGCTTTTTCAAGAAATTTACAATTTAAGGCGGGTGAAGAATTAATGCAATATAGAATTGGGAATACATGGAATCAAAATCTTAAAAATAATAAACAAATTCAGGCATATACCTTTTATTCAAAACGAACTTTTGACAACAGATTACCTTTCGAAGCAGGCGGATATGTTGCTTTTATACGTCAATTCTGGGGAATTGGTCTGTCCCTGCAGCAGTTAAAGCCAAATTTTCAGTGGCTAATTGGAATGGAAGCTTCGAGCCAGGTAGATAACAGACAGAGATTTTCTAATAAAGCAGGGGTTAAAGGCGCTCTTAATCTGGATCAAAAAGAGATGTTCCAGGGTGGGGGGATTTATGGTCAATACCGTTATTTTTTTACTCCGAAATGGGAGGTTATAGCAGGTGCCCGATTAGATAAACTGGAACTGGGCGTTAAGGATTTATTTTTGTCCGATGGCGATAACAGTGGGCAGATTGACTATATCAGACTGAATCCATCTGCTGGTTTTTTGTACAAACAAAATGCTAATTCAAGCATTTTTGGAGATTGGAGTAAGCATTTTGAAACACCAGCCCTAACCGAGTTAAGTGCAAATCCAAGCAATGAAGGTGGATTTAATCCTGATCTTAAACCTCAAACCTCGGTACAATATTCATTAGGCTATCGTTTTAAGCATTCAAAGTGGATAAAATCTGAATTCTCTATTTATCAAATTGATTTAAAAGATGAGTGGATTGCTTACGGATTAGCTGCCTTTCCAGGCAGGACTTTTTATAAAAATGCAGGTATATCCAGGAGGAATGGTTTTGAAATTTTCACCCATTTTTTTCCTGAAGGAAAAATTAGTGCCATTAATTCAATGACTTTCGCCAGTCATACCTTTAGAGATTATCAATCTGGAAATCAAAATTATAAAGGGAACTGGGTCCCTGGTTTTTCACCCTTTCAGTTATTTTCAGAATTAAGAGCTCAGTTAAATCCTTCTTTGTTTTTTTCAGGAAATATAAGATGCTTGGGAAAACAGTTTGCTAATGATAATAATTCGGTGCTTGTTCCAGCCTATTATTTGATCGGGGCCCGTTTTCAATATAATTTACCATTTAAAGATTTAGGTTTTGCCCTAATTGGAGGAGTTAATAACTTGTTAAACGTAGAATATTATTCAAATTTAAGGATAAATGCTGCTGCAAACAGGTTTTTTGAACCAGCCGCTGGAAGAACATTGTATGCTGGAATAAGAGTAAATTTTAATACTACAGACAGGAATGCTAAATAAAATGGACTTTATTCCTGCCGTATCAAAAAATATGAATCGTCTTTTTAAAGATGGGAAAGAAGAATCTCTTTTAGATCAGGTTGCGATAGAATCACCTCTTGAAATTTATGTAAAATATGGACCTTTTGAAAACAGGAAATTAAAAAAATTAGCAGTCATAATGAGATCCCCTGGCGATGATATCGCTTTGGCGGTGGGTTTTCTCTTTACGGCGGGCATCATTCATACTCAAAGTGATTTATTGCCTGAACAGAAATCAACTCCCTTTCAGAAAATACAACTGATAGCACTATCCTACCATTTTATACCCATATTTCCAAAGGAAGACCGAATTTTTATTGTTAATGCAGCCTGTGGTGTATGTGGCGCGCCCGATGCTGAAATTTTGGCTGGTAATATGCCCTATCCCAAATGGGGAAAACACAAAATGATTCATCGTGATGTTATTTTTAATTCTCTTGAAAGAACTAAAATCAATCAACCACTTTTCAATAAAACGGGAGGTTCTCACGCCGTCTGCTGGTTCAGTATTGAAGGTAATTTAATCCATGTTGGGGAGGATATTGGAAGGCACAATGCCTTAGATAAGGTAATTGGACATGCTGTCTTAACGCAAAATAGTCCTAAAATGGATGGATTTGTATTTTTTAGCGGTCGTGCAGGATTTGAAATGTTGCAAAAAGCGGCGCGTGCAGGTATTGAGGTTGTTGCAGCTATAGGGGCTCCTACCACTTTTGCTATAGAAATTGCGGAAGAGAATGAGATAACGCTTATAGGGTTTACCAAGCAAAATGCATTCAATATTTATAGTTGCAAAGATAGAATTCAATAAAAAAAACAGATAAATCTCAATTTTTTTGGATCGGTTTAGAACTACTTTGCATTTAGTTTATTTATTAAGTTTAAATCATTTCATAATTACCTTGTCATGTTGAGAAATTACCTTGTTCTGACTTCAATATATTTCCTTTTTTTTGTTAGTATTTTACATGCTCAATCTGGGATTATTAAGGGAAAAATTACCAATAAACTGACCAATGAACCTATAGGATTTGCCACTGTGGTTATTCCAGAGATTAATAAAGGTGTTACGTCAGATGAGTCGGGTAATTATGAAATTACAGGTTTATCACCCGGTCTTTACAATGTTTCAGCAAGTTATCTTGGATTTAAAGACGGTTCCGTATTTGAAATACAAGTAACAAATGCTCGTCCGGCACAAGTAGATTTTCAATTAGAGGAATCCATTGAAGAATTAACTGAAGTAGTTGTACAGGCTTCACCGTTTAAAAAAACGGAAGAGAGTCCTGTTTCTTTGAGGACCATTGGAGTAGCCGAGATACAAAGAAATCCTGGTGGAGCCAGAGATATTTCAAGAGTAATTCAATCTTTACCCGGGGTAACAACTACTGCATCATTCAGGAATGATTTAATTATCAGAGGGGGTGCACCCAATGAGAACAGGTTTTTTTTAGACGATGTGGAAGTACCAAATATCAATCACTTCGCTACTCAGGGTGCATCGGGCGGCCCTGTTGGGCTTATTAATGTTAATTTTATCAATGAGGTAGATTTTTTTTCGGGTGCTTTTCCTGCAAACAGAGGTAATGCCTTAAGTTCTGTTTTCAATTTTAAGCAAAGGGAGGGAAGAAGTGATAGAATAGGGGGAAATTTTATGGTTGGTGCATCTGATATTGGCTTAACACTGGAAGGACCCGTTGGGGATAAAGGAACCTTTTTAGTATCAGCAAGAAGGTCTTATCTTCAGTTTTTGTTTCAAGCTATTGGATTACCCTTTCTTCCTACCTATAATGATTTTCAAGCTAAAATAAAATTTAGATTAGATGATAAAAATGAATTAACCTTTATAGGATTAGGTGCCATTGATCAATTTGAGTTAAACCTGGAAGCAAATGAAACGGAAGATCAACAATTTTTGCTGGACCAGCTACCTACAACGCCTCAATGGAACTATACCAATGGTCTCGTTTGGAAGCATTATACACAAAAAGGTTACTGGACTTTTGTCCTTTCAAGAAATATGTTAGATAATAAGGCCATAAAATTTGCGGGAAATGATGATCGTAAACCAGAAAATAAAATTTTGGATTATCAGTCTCAGGAAATTGAAAATAAATTACGTATAGAAAGAACTTTAAGAACCGGGGACTTTAAGTTAACCTATGGTGGGGGCTATGAGTTTGTAAAATATAACAATAACACATTTAACAGAATCTTTACCGCCTCAGGTGCTCAAACCATCAATTATAGTTCGGCCTTCAATATGGGAAAATACAGCTTGTTTTCTCAAGCAAGTCAAAATTTTAATGGTGATAAGTTAGTACTTTCAGCTGGATTAAGAGTAGATGGGAATACCTATTCCGATGATATGGCAAACCCATTAAATCAGTTATCTCCTCGTTTCTCCCTTGCTTATGCATTGACTAAGAAATTATCCTTAAATTTTAATACAGGAATCTTTTACCAGTTACCTCCGTTTACCATTCTGGGCTATCAGCAAAATGGTGAATTTATAAATAAAACCAATAACATTAAATACGTTGGAAACAAACAAGTGGTGCTTGGATTGGAATTCAATACCGATTTTAATGCGAAAATTACCATAGAGTCATTTTATAAATTTTACAATAATTATCCATTTCTCTTAAGAGACAGTGTAACCTTAGCAAATTTAGGGGGTGATTTTGGTGTTATTGGCAATGAACCAGCCATTCCCAGGTCAAATGGCAGAAGCTATGGATTTGAATTTCTTTTTCAGCAGAGACTTTACAAAGGCTTTTATGGCATTTTCGCTTACACATTAGGCTGGAGTGCCTTTGAAGATAAGAAGGGTGCTTTAGTTTCCTCCTCCTGGGATGCCAGGCATATCATTAGTGCTACTTTGGGTAAAAAATTTAAAAAAAATTGGGAAGTTGGTCTGAATTGGAGGTTCCAAAGTGGTTTACCCTTCACCCCCTTCTCAGCAGCCTCTTCTTTAGTAGCAAACTGGTCAGTAAATAACAGAGGAATTTTGGATTATAATCAGATTAACACCTTGCGGCGCCAGGCTGCGAACACCTTGGACATCAGAATAGATAAAAAATGGTTTTTCTCTAAATGGAGCCTAAATCTTTATTTAGACATAGAAAATATAACAGGTAGTGCAATCCCAAGTAATCAATTGATTTTAGATCGTCAAAAGGATGCTGATGGGAAACCTATTGGCGGTCCGGTAATTATAAATCCTTCGGCACCACCTGCAGAGCAAAGATATTTGTTAAAAACAATAACAGATGCACAAGGCACCTTATTGCCTACGATTGGTATTATGATTGAATGGTAAAAATAAAATAAAATGGAACCAACTAATATTAATCTTACCGAGGAGGAATTATTTGCCTTCAAATATCCTGTAGGAAAATTCACTCAACCTGAAGTGGTGACAGAGGATGACCATAAATTATGGACAGGTTATTTAGGAGACTTTCCCTCTTTGCTTAAAAATGAAATAGCTGGCTGGACAGAAGAAAAATGGGACACTCCATACAGACCAGGAGGCTGGACTGCCAGGCAGCTGGTTCACCATATTGCTGATAGTCATGCAAATGCCTTAATTAGGGTAAAATTAGCATTGACCGAAAATGAACCAATCATAAAACCGTATCATCAGGATGGATGGGGAAATTTAACTGATAGTTTAAAAGCTCCAGCAGATTTATCTTTAAAGATCATTGAAGGGGTGCATGGCCGGTGGCATTTTATGTTATCCCATTTATCAACAGAGGATTGGCAAAAAACATTTTTTCATCCAGATATGAAATACCTTTTTACCATCGAACGCGCTACGGCACTATATTATTGGCATTCCAGACACCATTTGGCACATTTGGCTAAAATGAATTAAAAATAAAATAGGTTTAAGCTTATATTTGCTCCACAAGAAATTATTATGGGGCAACAAGTATTTGAAACCATTATTGGATTAGAGGTACATGTACAATTAAGTACAAAAAGTAAAGCTTTTTGCACTGATTCAACTTTATTTGGGGAAACTCCGAATGCTAATATTGGAATTGTTTCTTTGGGTCATCCCGGATCCCTGCCTTATATGAATAAAACCCAGGTTCAATACGCATTGAGGCTCGGACTTGCATTAAATGGTTATATAAACAGAGAAAATACCTTTGACAGGAAAAATTATTTCTATGCCGATTTACCCAAAGGATACCAAATCACTCAAGATAAAAAGCCGATAAGTTCTGGGGGGTATCTTCCAATCAAAGTAGGAGATACATGGAAAAATATTAGAATCCATCATATACACATGGAAGAAGATGCTGGCAAATCAATACATACAATGCATGATACCATGTCATATATTGATTTAAACAGAGCAGGCATTCCATTAATTGAAATTGTAACAGAGCCTGACTTGAGATCAGGAGCTGAGGTTGATGCGTTTATGACTGGCATCAGGCAACTTGTTCGTTATTTAGAAATTTCAGATGGCAACATGGAGGAGGGGTCTCTGCGATGTGATGTAAATATTTCAATCAGACCCCAGGGTACAGATATTTTGAATAACCGGTGTGAAATAAAGAATGTTAATTCAATGAAATTTGCCAGACAAGCCATTGAATTCGAAGAAAAAAGACAGCTTAACATTCTTTTGGAAGGGGGGAAAGTAGCTCAGCAAACACTGAATTTCGATCCTTCAACAGGAGTGACCACCCCATTAAGGTCAAAGGAGGATGCCCATGATTACAGATATTTTCCTGAACCTGACCTTCCTCCCATCCATATTTCTGATGAATTTTTAGAAGAGGAGAAGAATAATCTTCCCGTTTTACCCTGGAATGTTTATAAATTTCTTCATCAGGACTTAGGTTTACCCGCTCAGGAGGCCTCAATCTTATCGGAGTTTAAAGATACTTTTGTATATTTTAAAATTTTTTTAGATAAGGTTGAGGACAAAAAACTGTTAACCAACTTTATGGTTAATAAGTTATTACCTTATTTAAATGAAAAGGGAATTTCAATTAAAGAATCACCTTTTGAAAAGGAAGGCGTATTAGGATTTCTATCTCTCATAGAATCAGGTAAAATAAGTCACTCACAGGCATACCAGAAGCTTTTCCCCTTATGGATCGAAAATCCAACCTTAAATCCCTTGGAAATCGCTGAAAAACATCAATTATTACAAGAAAAAATTGAAGGTAAAATTGAAAGCATATTCAATGAATTAATGATTGAGTATCCCCAAAAATGGTCAGAGTTTAAGTCTGGTAAAAAAGGACTTTCAGGCTTTTTTATGGGTGAATTAATGAAAAAGTCAGGTGGCAAATCAGATCCTAAAGAAGCCATGGAAATACTAACCAACTTGCTTAAAAATAGTTAATTTTAATAAACAAATAAAGTAATAAAATGGCTGATAGTGCATCTTTTTCACAACACATTAATGAAGGTTATTCGTTTTCAGATGAATATATCACTTTAGGTGGTGCAATGCTCGAAGGGGAGGCATTGAAGGGTTTACATGTTAAAGCACCTTTGAGAATGTTTAATCGTCATGGACTTATTGCAGGTGCTACCGGAACTGGGAAAACAAAGACCTTACAGGCTTTAGCCGAATCTTTGGCCATAAATGGTGTATCCTGTCTGATGATGGATATAAAGGGGGATTTAAGCGGAATTTCTCAAAAAGGTACGCCCAATCCTAAAATTACAGAAAGAGCCGAAAAAACAGGAATAGATTGGACGCCGACTCAGATAACGACGGAGTTTTTAACGATCAGTAATGAAAATGGCGTTAGATTGAGAGCGACTATTTCAGAGTTTGGTCCCGTATTGCTGTCCAAAATATTAGACTTAAATGAAACACAGGGTGGTCTCGTAGCCCTCGTTTTCAAATATTGTGATGATAAAAAATTACCACTTTTAGACATAAAGGATTTTAGAAAAGCCCTGCAATATATTTCTAATGAAGCAAAAGCGGAAGTTGAAAATGCTTATGGACTTATTAGCTCAGCTACGGTAGGCACCATAATGAGGAAATTATTGGAAATAGAAGAGCAAGGTGCCGAAGTTTTTTTTGGTGAAAGAAGTTTCGATGTGGATGATTTAGTAGCATTGGATGAAAATGGAAGAGGAAAGGTGTATGTCCTGAGATTGGCAGATATTCAATCAAAACCTAAGCTTTTTTCGACCTTTATGTTATGCCTTTTAGCAGAAATTTATGAGAAATTTCCAGAAAAAGGGGATAAGGACAATCCTGAACTCATTTTATTTATAGATGAGGCTCACCTCATTTTCAATGAGTCCTCAGAAGCATTATTAGACCAATTAGAGACGATTATCAAACTTATACGTTCAAAAGGAGTAGGCGTTTTCTTTTGCACCCAAAATCCTACAGATATTCCAGATGCTATTTTGAGTCAGCTGGGTATGAAAATCCAACACGCATTGCGTGCGTTTACACCAAAAGACAGAGCAGGAATAAAAAAAACAGCAGAAAACTATCCGGAATCTAAATACTACAAAACAGATGAATTATTAACCCAACTCGGTATTGGAGAGGCCATTATCACTGTTTTAAATGAAAAGGGAATTCCAACCCCGCTCGCTCATACCATGATGATTGCACCCAG
>Ga0214917_10002484_pt1 | contig 22362 bp, 24 predicted proteins | sample LL_1208_BB_MetaG_FD_177983 | JGI IMG/M metagenome (GOLD analysis project Ga0214917, IMG submission 177983) | Freshwater microbial communities from Lake Lanier, Atlanta, Georgia, United States - LL_1208_BB | ecosystem: Environmental > Aquatic > Freshwater > Lake | place: USA: Georgia | collected...
GGGAGAGCTTTGCCATCTCTGATAACTGTTTTTCAGCATCTTCATACCTTGTCCAAATACCTTCAAGATTTAATACCCCAAGTCCGCCGGCCTTACCAATTGCAATCGCGGTCTCTGGCGAAACAACTGAATCCATTGGAGCCGCTAAAAAAGGTAAATCAAATTTATATGCATCAATCTGCCAAGTAATTGAAACCTCTTCTGGGTCTCGTGTTCGACGAGATGGAACAATTGCAATCTCATCAAATGAGTATGCCGCTCGGGCTCGCTTACCAGGGCCTAACTCAATATCGGACATATAACCAATCGTATCTGTTGGAAGTAATCTGTTGAAATTTAGGCTCTTAAATCCCAAGCTTTAACGCCACCGGTGACTCCAGCTGAGTTTGGAATTATCTTGACTTTGTAATCAAAACTTTTAAGTGCTGATTTACTAATTCTTGCTGAATTGCCACCACCGATATATAACTTATCCCAAACAATCATTGGGTATAACTCCTGTATCAAACTTTTAACTCGCCTAGACCATAATTGATTACCCATACGACGTCTTGAAATCTCCCCGATCCAGGCATCAATTGACTTTCCGTATCTAATAGTGGCGTGAGAAATCTCTAGATGGGGCGCTAACTTGCCATCATTAAAAATCGCACTCCCCAACCCAGTACCAAAAGTGAGTACCGTTTCTAATCCTTTTCCAGTGATTACTGATGCGCCATGAATCTCGGCATCATTCAAAACTAATGTTGGTAACTTTAGTTTTTTGTTTAAGGCTGCATGCATATCAAATCCGTACCAAGCCTTTTTAAGTTGAGAATCGACAGTTCCCCTTGGGCCGCGGTAATTTATATAGTGCGGAATTACTATAACTTTGCCATCTCGGATCATGCCCGGCAGGCCAACAGTTACTCGATTGATTCGATGATCTGCATTTACGAAATCTTTAATAATTTCAATTAAGCGGTTTGGCGATAGCGGATAGGGTGTTTTTAAATATGGAAAATCAATTAAAACATCGCCGCCTTCATCAAGCACAGAGGCTTTGATCCCAGTGCCGCCACAATCAACAGCTAGCGTTGTAACTTTCACCGATTAATATTAGTCGATTTCTTGTTACTTTAGATCAAAGCCTCTATTTAATTTCTTTGCTTAATTAATGAGAATGGCCACCTGCTCCATGTGAGTGACCATGTCCTGAAGCCTCTTCCTTCTTGTCCTCTGGAGTTTCGAAGACTAAAGCCTCGGTCGTGATAAACATTGCTGCAATTGATGCTGCATTTGCTAGTGCTGATCTAGTTACTTTAACTGGATCGATTACACCCTCTTTAACTAGATCGGTGTACTCCTCAGAGTAGGCATTGAAACCTTCATTTGGTTTCATGGTGCGAACCTTAGAAACAACAACGTAACCTTCATGGCCAGCATTTTCTGCAATCCAACGAAGTGGCTCGTCACATGCCTTACGCACTAGACGAACACCAACAGCGCGATCACCTTCAAAGCCCAGATCATTATCAAGGGCAGTTGCAGCATGAACTAATGCAGCGCCACCACCCACAACAATTCCCTCTTCAACTGCAGCTCTAGTTGCAGAGATCGCATCTTCAAGACGATGCTTTTTCTCTTTCAACTCAACCTCAGTATGGGCGCCAACTTTTATTACGCAAACACCACCAGCAAGTTTTGCAACTCGCTCCTGTAGTTTTTCGCGATCCCAATCAGAATCAGTGTTTTCAATCTCGCGACGAATCTCAGTAACTCTGGCTGCCACATCATTCTTATTTCCAGCACCATCAACAATTGTGGTGTTATCTTTTGAAATAACAATGCGGCGAGCTTTACCAAGCATCTCAATATCAATTTGCTCAAGCTTTAAGCCCACTTCGGCAGAAATAACCTGACCGCCAGTTAATATTGCAATATCTTGCAACATTGACTTACGTCGATCACCAAAACCTGGTGCTTTAACAGCTGCTGAGGCAAAGGTGCCACGCATACGGTTAACTACTAATGTCGAAAGTGCTTCACCTTCAACATCTTCGGCAATAATTAATAAAGGCTTACTTGCTTGAGCAACCTTTTCTAGTACCGGCAGAATCTCACTTAAAGCCGAGATCTTCTGTCCTGAGATAAGAATGTAAGCATCCTCCAAGATTGTCTCCATGCGATCAGCATCGGTAACAAAGTATGGCGAGATATAACCCTTATCAAATTGCATACCCTCAGTGAACTCAAGCTCTAACCCAGTGGTTGATGACTCTTCAACGGTGATAACGCCATCTTTGCCAACCTTGTCCATTGCTTCAGCGATTAGATCACCAATCGCTTTATCTTGGGCAGAAATAGTTGCAACATCTGCAATCTGTGACTTACCACTTACTGCAGTTGAATTTTTGCGAAGTGCTTCAGTAATAGCAGAGACTGCTTGTTCAATTCCATACTTAAGCTCCATTGGTTGAGCACCTGCAGCTAAGTTGCGCAGACCCTCTTTGACCATAGCTTGAGCAAGAACTGTTGCAGTAGTAGTTCCATCACCTGCGACATCATTGGTTTTTTCAGCAACCTGCTTAACAAGTTGAGCACCCATATTCTCGGCTGGATCTGATAACTCAATCTCTTTTGCAATTGTTACACCATCATTAGTAATTAATGGTGCGCCATAGCTTTTTGCAATAACAACGTTACGACCCTTAGGTCCAAGAGTTACCTTCACGGTGTCAGCAAGAATATTTACGCCGCGCTCCATCGCGCGACGTGCTGCCTCGTCAAATTGAAGTGATTTACCCACGATTACTTCTTTGCAATAATTGCTAGTACATCACGGGAGGAAAGTACTAAGTACTCCTCATTGTTGTACTTAACCTCAGTACCGCCATACTTTGAGTAAAGCACGACATCACCCTCTTTAATATCTAATGGAATTCGATTTCCATTTTCAAAACGACCAGGTCCTACTGCCATCACAGTTCCCTCTTGTGGCTTTTCTTTAGCAGTATCTGGAATTACTAAACCAGATGCAGTCTTTTGCTCTGCCTCGTTTGCTTTAACGACAATGCGATCTTCTAGTGGCTTAATTGAAATTGCCATCTTGATATCTCCTTTTTATTTGGTTAATCCCTCTGAAGCGCCCCATATTCGAATTAGCACACGGAGGCTTAGAGTGCTAAAGCCAACTTTAAAGGGCGCTTAGGCCAAGGGCAAATTAGGGGCTAGTTACCAGATCACTTGAGCGATAGATGCGGCAGAATCGGCTGATAGGCCCGTCTGAGAGGGCTTTACTCCCTCATTAATGGCGAGTGAGCCAAGGGCAGCAACCATCGCGCCATTGTCGGTGCAAAGACCAGCAGGTGGAATTCGAAGTGCAATATTTGCCACCTCACACCGTTGTTTCGCCAACTCACGCAACCTGCTATTTGCCGCAACTCCGCCGGCGATTACTAAATTATCAATGCCACTTTCTTTGCAAGCTGCAATTGATTTACTAATTAACACATCGACTACCGCCTCTTGGAATGAGGCTGCAACATCAGCCTTTAGGTAATTTGGAGTTTGTTGTAGGTATCTTGAAACTGCAGTTTTTAAACCCGAGAATGAAAAATCATAACGGTGCTCTTCCAAATCAGCACTTTGTGTTAAACCTCTTGGGAAAAGAATTGCATCTTTGTTTCCATCACTTGCTGCTTTATCAATTACTGGCCCACCAGGAAAACCAAGTCCCATAATTCGAGCAATCTTGTCGAAGGCCTCACCTGCTGCATCATCAATTGTGGCGCCTTTAACAATTACATCTTTAGCTAAGTTATTCACCTGTAAAATTGAGGAGTGACCACCACTTACTAATAATGCAACACTCGGTTGCATCTTTGCATCATTATCCAATCGATCAACTGCAATATGAGCAGATAAATGGTTGACTCCATACAAAGGTTTACCTAGTGCCAGCGCTAAACCAGATGCACTGCTGACGCCAACTAAAAGAGCTCCGATTAAGCCAGGACCTGCTGTAACTGCAATCGCATCAATATCTTTAAGAGTTACCGATGCCTCTTTTAGTGCTTGCTTTATTACCTGCTGCATCGCCTCTAAGTGGGCCCGGCTTGCAACCTCAGGAACAACCCCGCCAAACCTGGCATGTTGTTCAACACTTGAAGAAATAACATTTGCCAATAACTTTCGATCATTAACAATGCCAACTGCGGTCTCATCGCATGAGGTTTCAATTCCAAGTACTAGTGCCATTACTTAAGCTCCTTGCGCATTACCACTGCAGTAAGCCCTGGGCCGTAGTAATTTTCCCGCTTTGAAACCTCGGCAAACCCATTTTGTTCATAAAGTGGACGTGCAGCATCATTACCTAGCCGCATCTCAAGCATGATGGCATCTGCTTTTTTAACTCTTGCCCAATCAATTAGCCGCTTTAATAGCTCACGCCCCACACCTTTGCGTCGATACTTCTCAACCACGGTAATTGTGTGAATATCGGCCACATCTGCCACAAAGAAAATGCCGGCGTATGCAACTAACTCACCTTCCGCTTCTGCTGCTAAGTAATAGGCATCCTTAGGAGCTTTTGCAAACTCCTCTTTAAATTGTGCACCCGACCAAGCCGCTTTACCATAAACCTCTTTCTCAATTGCAGTTGCAACAACTAAATCCAGTGCAGTCATAACTCTAAATTTCACACCAGCTGGTAATGGATAGGCATCTGGTTTTCTAATATAAATTGGTTGTTCAACTGAATTATTATTTAGTGCAAGGTTTGCAAGCATTACTGGATCTGGGAAGTACTCACCTTCATTAAATATCGGAACCCCTAATTTTTCTAACTCAGACGCTTTACTAACTGCTGGATCTGAAATTCTTTTACCATCCTTAAATCTTGCCCAAAATCTCTCTTTACGTCTGGCATCGGTAGAAACAATAAATTCGACTTCATTAATACTTGCGGCCATTGCATCAAGGGAACAAACCCCCACCCAGTTAATATCTAACCCAAGTGCAAAACTTTGCGCAAAAGAAATTCCAACTCTAAGTCCCGTAAATGGACCTGGTCCCATACCAACTGAAACCAAATCAATATCTTTACTGATCGATAATGCCTCTTTAACCAACTTTGGTAATACTTCGCCATGGGCAATTGGGTCATCATGAAACTTTGTAAACAAAACTTTTCCATCTGCAACGAGCGCTACAGAGGTGCGACTAGTTGAGGTATCGATTGCCAGAACTGTACTCATACTTTAAATCCACTCCACCGCTGGCCAATTGGAGTAATTTCAACACTCCTTGAAGTTTCACTTGGGCCTTGGTTAATTTTAATCTCTAAATATTGATCAGAAAGAGCTGTGACAAAGGCTGCTCCCCATTCGATCACAAATACACTGCTGGGTAAGTAGCTTTCAAAATCTAAATCTGTAAAACTTTCAATACCACTATCTAATAATCTATATGCATCTATATGAATAAAATTTGGTTTTCCTTTATAAATCCTACTGATTACAAATGTTGGGGAGGTAACATGATCAATTCCAAACGCTGATGCAATACCTTGAGCCAACACGGTTTTTCCGGAACCTAAATCACCACTTAAAACAATTACATCACTTGGCTTTAGCTGTGAACCTATTTTGGCACCTAACTGATGCATCTGTTTTATAGAGTTAATTGAGATATTCATAGCATGAGTAGTTTATAGATATAAAAAGGGCCCCAGTTTCCTGAGGCCCTTTTACTGATTATTTAAGTGCTATTGACGATACTTAAATAGTGGTGCTACATAATTTGGATCTACAAACAGTCTTGGCTGCTTCTTAATCGCAGCAAGTACAGTCTTGTTTGTTGGAGCCTTTCCAGATTTAGCAGCATCGGTCAGCAATTTCGCAACGAGCATTACTTGACTCTCGGTGTAATTGCAGTGCTGAGTACCGTTAGTTGGAGTTGCTGGTGTTTGTGGAACGCCAGCCGCATCAAACGTGGTGTACTCATCTGCTGGCTTATTCCAGATATTAACTAGAAGGCCAGGCTTACTCTGCTTGTTAGCAACTGATGCCTTGTACTTATTAATTAGGTACTGAGTAGCACCTGGAGGCGTAATGTGATCTGCGGTTGCAGTTAGCGTAATTGTTGGAACAGTGATCTTTCCTTCAATTTCACCTAATGCCTTAACTCTTGCTACAGCAGCTTGATCAGCTTTAACACGAGGAGCAGCTGGGTTTAAAGCACTTAAGTAACCCAACATACCTGCGGTTGCAGTCTTACCAGATAATCCGGCTGCGTAGACATCTCCATCATCGCCAAGGCGTGCTGCGTAATTTGTATTTGAGTTATCAAATACAACTCCGCCTGCCTTTAATTCCATATCGTAGTTTCCAACTACAGCAAGGATTGCAGCTTCGGCACCATTCTCAAGTACAGCAAGAGCTGGGCTGATTGCTAATCCAAATGATGTCTCAAGTGGGCCCTTTGGTCCGCTTGATGAGTCAAATGATGAAGATTGCGTTGAAATTCCAGAGATTAATCCGAGCAGTAGTACTGCGCTTCGAACTGGAATTACTCCGGTTAATGCTGCTGGCGCAGTTGAGGTTTTTGGCCATGGTGGAGTTTGAGGATTGGCAGAAATGTCAGCCTTGATCGTGTTAAACACTGTCAAAACTTTAATAATATCTTGAATCATTTCAGCCTTACCTGCGTCTCCTGCTGAATATCCAGTTGCCTTAATAGTTGGGTCAAACAATGTCTTTACTCCCCATAGGAAGTCTCCAGCCATTGTGAACTCAGCTAATGCAGACTCCGCTAAACACATAGGCGCAACTGCATCTACTAATCCTGGATTTTGTTCAGCCAGAAGTTGAGTAGAAAGTCCACCAAGTGAGTTACCCCAAGCGGCTACATGATTGATCTTTGGAAACTTTGTAATAGCTTGATCAATCACGATTGTGGTTGCAAGTACCTGCTCCTGCAAGTTCCAACCTTGAGTTTGTACACCTGATCCACCCAAAGCAAAACCTTGCTTTAGCAGAGCTGCAGCAATCTCTTTTGATGGCGCAATATCAGGGCTGTAATCCACTACATACCCTTGAGGTGAGACTGATGGAAGTTTAGGCAGGTCAGTGTTCTTACGAATACCGTGTGAGTAGACAATAAATGTGCCATTGAACTTCTTTGGCATAGCTATCTCAAACTTAGCACCAAACTGATCTTTGCCAGAACATAGTGTTGTATCAAATGCTCCGTACTTAGATGCAGCTGCAGTTGTGCTGCAGTCCAAATCAGCAGCACGTGCTGCAGTTGGAACTGCTACCGCGAAGGTAGCAATTAAAGCTGCAGAGGTTAGAGCAACTAAGCCTCTAGTTATTTTTAGATTTTTCATGAGTTTGTTGGTATCCCATTCTTAGGAAGTGCTGGACGTGTATAAGTAGAAGCCTCTACTGCTCCTGCAGCTGAATCGGTAGTAAAGATTGCAAGAGTTCCGCCGTATGGCTTTAACTCACCCTTTGCATTTAACTGACCAAACCAGTAGCCGTTGTAACCAACATGGCTAGTTGCTGAGTAATTAAGAGGTACTAAGCCTGCGCTAGCAAACTTTGAGCCCTTATTTTGAATGGCTTCAATTAAGCCAGTGCGAGTTAAGTTTTTACCTGCAGCACGAAGTGCTTGCACAGTTAACATCGCTGAGTTCATGCCTTGTAGAACAATGTTGTCAAAGGAAACACCCTTGTTGTACTTCTCATTGATCTTCATGAACTGGCTTACATATGCATCAGTTGAATCCTTAGCATCTGGGAAGAAGCTAGCTGCAACTGCGCCATCAATTGTGGTTGGCTTAACACCAAGAGCTAGAAGAGTGTTGGCGTCGCCACCAACAGAGCCAGCAATCCAGGTGAACTTGCTAACTAAGTTCAATGACTCTGCAGCCTTGAAAATAAGTGCAGTTACATCAGTTGTACCAAATAGAACAACTACCGGCTTGCCAGGAATTGCACTAAGACCAGTTAGAAGTGCCTTTGCACGAGCATCGGTCAACGAGCTCTGTGGGTACAAAGTTGTATTTGCAAGTGCCAAAGCACCAGCCTTGAAACCATTTACGCCATCTACACCGAACTCATCATCTTGTGCAATGAGAGCAACAGCTTGTCCAGCAAACTTCTCTTTGATGAACTTGGACATAATCTTTGCTTCCATTGCATAGCTTGGAAGTACTGTGAAGGCTGTTGGGTACTTGGAGATATTGCCAAATCCACTAAAACCTGTGTTTACGAAAAGATCAGGAACATTCTTGGCGGCAAGTGATGCTGCTGTGTATGCCTTGGAGTGTGTTGCAGTACCAAGTGCTCCCACTAGCGCAAATACATTGTCCTTAAGAATTAAGTTTGTGGTTTGAGTAGCCGCCAAAGTTGGTAGGTACTTGTCATCACGAACTACTAATTTAATTTTGCGACCATACACTCCGCCATTGGCGTTGATGTAGTCAAAGTAAGCTTTCATTGCGCCAGGAACTTTTCCGTACGCTAAACCAGCAGAACCAGTTAATGGAGTTGATACTCCTAACTTGATTTCAGTGGCAGTAACGCCAGGATCGGCAGCTTGTGCAGGAAGGGTGCTTAGCACCATTGCTCCGGCAGCAACTACCGCTGAAACGATTGAGTAACGTTTCATGCGATTATTTCTGATCATTTATTTCCTTCCGTATGGTTATCTTGCTTATTACTTTTTAATGCTTCTTCCTTTTTATTAAATGCCCTGGTCCATTTGGCGCAAAGAGCACTGCCAAGATCAGCAGAGCGCTTACCAAGAAACCAGGCAAGGTTGCGGTGAATCCTTCAGATCCTCCGATTCGGGTAGTGAGTGAATCGGCAATCTCAGGGATAGCCACCAAAACCAACCCCCCTAGCATCACACCTTTTAGGTTATACACGCCAGTAACTACTGCGCCTGTCAGCAGGGAAAATGAGAGGGAAAGGGGGAAAGCTGAGGGCGAGACGCCACTTATGAGCATAACCAGCAGCCCACCTGCCAAACCAGCCGCCCCAGAGCTAACGGCAAAGGCAATCACCTTTACCCGGCCGGCATTAATTCCTGCCAAGGCCGCAGAAATTTGATTGTCACGAATTGCTCTAAAGGTTCGCCCATACCTGGAGTTAAGTAGATTTGAAATCATCCAAATCATAATTAATGCTGCTAAAGATGAAATCCAGAAAAACCATTTATATTGAGAAAAACCTTCACCAAATCGGGCAGGAGGAGCGCCAACATCAAAAACAACTCCTTGTTCGCCACCTAAAATTGGAAATTGATTTGCAAGGGTTGGTAGCGATACCGCAAGTGCCAAAGTTGTACCAGCCAAATACGGCCCAGTAAGACGTGCAACTGCTACGCCGAGAATCAATCCAAAAACTCCAGCGGTTAGTGTTGCAATGATTAATGCAATTACTGGATGCAAATGAGCATTGTTAATAGATAGCGCTCCAGCATAGGCGCCAACCGCCATGAGTGCGCTGTGTCCAAGTGATAATTGTCCGGAGTAACCAGTAAGTAATATAATTGAGGCTATTGCCAAAGAGTATGTAGCAACAAATGAGCCTTGATATTGACGTAGCTCGCCAACTCGATCACCAACTAATAACAAAACCCAACCAAGTAAAATAAATAATAACAACCTCTTCTTATTACTAGTAAGTTTTAACATTAGTCTTTTCTGCCTTTACGGGATGAAAAAATACCACCTGGTTTGATTAATAAGACTAAAATCAAAATTATAAATGCCATTGGAAAAACTAATTTCGAGCTTATATATGAAGTGGCAAAATTAATTGCGAAACCTAAAATCATTGCACCAGCAACAGCGCCAAACAAACTATCTAGCCCGCCAATTACTGCTGCAATAAAGCCAAATACCAAAAGAACATCCATCGCGTTTGGATATAGATATGAGCTTGGAACAAATAACATGCCAGCTAATCCACCGGCAGCACCGGCAAGTGCCCAACCCAATGTTCTAATTGCATCAACTTTAATTCCAGATAACTTTGCAATTTCTGGTGAATAGGCAGAAGCTCTTAGTGCTAATCCGATATTGGTTTTCTGGAATAATAGAGTAAGTAAAAGCATAGAAATTGTTACAGAAATTAGGACCATTAGATTAAATGGGCTAAATGCAATTGTTGAACCAAAAACTTGGAAACCGTCAGTAGAAACTGGAGCTGGAATTGATTGATAGGTTAGGCCCCAGATAAAACCAATAATTGCTTGAATTATTCCAAGTAACCCTAGAGTTGCTACAACCGGCGCAATCATAACAATTGGTCCACTTTTAATCCGTTTGAAAATTGGGCGCATAAAAAATCTATCAATTACCGCACCAATCAATGCGCCAGAGATTATTGCCGCAACTACACCAATCCAATACGAGCCAGATCTAATTGTTACTTCATAGCCTATATAAGTAGTAAACACCGCTTGACCGGCTTGTGCAAAGTTAATAACTCTAGTTGACCGCCAAACTAAAACTAAGGCGGTCGACATTAGTGCGTAAATAGAACCAGTAGTAAGTGAGGTTAATACCGCAGTAATAAATTTGAGCATTTAAAATCCTAAATAAGCAGCGCGGACTGCTGGGTCATTTAACAAAGTTTGTGCAGAGTCAACCGCGACAACCGATCCAAGATTTAATACAATACCTTCATCGGCAATCTTCAACGCTCCCATTGCATTCTGCTCAACCAGCAATACTGTTAAATCCATTTTTTTAACCAACTCTTTAATTGTTTGAAAAATTTGCTCAACAATCAATGGCGCAAGTCCAAGTGATGGTTCATCTAAAAGCAGAAGCTTTGGTCTGGCAATAAGTGATCTACCAATGGCTAGCATCTGCCGTTCACCACCAGATAATGATCCGGCTGTCTGCGCCATGCGCTGACCTAAAATTGGAAATAATTCAACAACTTCAGAGGTAACTTTTGCAACATCTTTTTTATCTTTACGCCATAGACCAGCTAGCGCTAAATTTTCCTTAACACTTAACTCTGCAATAACAGATTTACCATCAGAAACATGCATGATGCCAGTGCGAGCTAAATCTTCGGCACGCTTGCCTAAAATTGATTTGCCACCCCAGGTTGCAGTTCCAGATTTAGCATCCTTAAGCCCAGATAGTGTCCTAAGTAATGTAGTTTTCCCAGCGCCGTTAGCGCCGATAATTGCAGCTAGCTGTCCCTGTGGAACAGTGAAAGAGACATTACTTATTGCACGTATTGCACCATGATCAATAGTGAGATTTTCGACGATAAGACTCAATTGTTCACCCCAAGATAGGCTGCAACAACTGCTTCATTCCGGCGAACTGTCTCAACATCACCTGAAGCGATTACTTCACCAAAATTAAGAACATACAGGCGATCGCATACTGACATCACCACGTCCATATGGTGTTCAACTAAAATAACTGAACACTGGGTAGCTAAATTATGAATCAGTGAGTTCATCCATTCAATATCTTGGGCGCCCAAGCCACCTGCTGGTTCATCAAGTAGAAGTATTTTTGGTTCACTTACTAAAGCTCGAGCTATGGCTACCCGTTTTGTAACTGGATATGGAAGTGAGTCTGCTCGTTTGTCTGCAATACCGGAGGCATAAACCCGCTCCAAAGCTGTCATTGCTCTAGCTTTTAACTTTGATTCATCTGAACCACTAAATCCAAGCGCTGATGAGATTAAACCACTCTTAGCACTTTTATTATCACCAATCATTACATTTTCTAACACAGTCAACTCTGGAAATAATCCAACGCCTTGCAGTGTTCTAGCAACCCCTAAATTAATTAACTCATGTGGCTTTGGCCATTTATGGGATTTTCCATTGATCTCTAAAGTTCCAGATTCAACATCGGCTAGGCCAGAAAGTGCATTGAACAATGTAGTTTTGCCTGCACCATTTGGTCCTATTAATCCGACAACTTCATTAGCTTGTAAATCTAGATTCACATTAGACAACGCCTTTAATCCACCAAATGAAACAGATAAAGATTTAATTGAAAGCAGATTTGCGTTACTCACGAGGATAGATTCTAGGCACACGAGAGCCAATTCGGGTAACTATCTCGTAATTTATTGTGCCAGAAGCCTTTGCCCACTCATCTGCGGTGTACTCACCACTACTACCATCGCCAAAAACAATCACCTCATCCCCGGTTTTTGCTAAAGAGTTAATCCCAAGATCTACGACAAATTGATCCATCGAAACGCGCCCAATTATCGGTGCCCGTACTCCAGCTGCAAAAACACCAGCTAAATTATTTGCATTACGTGGAATTCCATCTGCATAACCAAGAGTTACCACACCAAGTTTGGTGTCACTTTTTGTAATTGCAGTACCGCCATAACCAACACTTACACCTGCTTTAACTGACTTAACTAAATGCAGTTTTGCTTTCAATTTCATCGCTGGTTTTAACTTTAGTGATTTAGAATCACCTAAATTATTTACATCCGGGCTTAAACCGTATAGGCCAATTCCCCAGCGAATAATATTTTTATGAGCACTTTTGTTTGTTAAAGATGCAGCTGAGTTAGCAATGTGAATAAATTGTGGGCTTACTCCAGCTATTTCTAAACTTTTAATCCGATCTTCAAAAATAGCCAGCTGCTCATTATTCATTTTTTCATCTGGTTCATCTGCCCTAGCAAAGTGTGACCAAATTCCAACCAGATTAATCTCATTAGATTTTGAGGCTTTAACCAAACTATCTAGAAACTTCTGCCAATCATCGCCAACCCCGCCACGACTCATACCGGTATCAATTTCAATATGAACTCTAGGAATCTTATTTACGGAATTTCCAGCCTCGATTACCTCTCTTAGCAATTCAACTGATGAAATCGATAGATCTATATCTAACTCAATCGCAGTTCTAAAATCTTCACCTAGTGGAGTTAACCAAGAAATAATCGGTATTCTAATGCCACTATTTCTAAGTGAGATTCCTTCCTCGAGTAAAGCGGTTCCCAACCAATCAGCTCCGGCATCTGCAGCTGCTTTGCCAACTTGAATTAAGCCGTGGCCATACGCATCTGCTTTAACAACTGCTAATACTTGGGCTTCTGTTTTACTTTTAATATATTTTAAATTATCTGCAATGGCTGAAAGGTTCACCTCTGCGTGGGCACGGTTCATATTCCTAGCCTACCTTTGAATTAAGAAGGTTGACGATCTGACTTAATTGAACGATCAATTGCAATAATTAACACTAAGAGAGCTGAGCCAATGAATAAGCCACCTAGTAAATCTGAAAACCAATGAGTATTTCTATATAGCGAGGCAAGGCAAACACCAATGGTGATTATTGAGACAAACCAAGTTAATCTCATTCCTTCAAATGGTTCTTTATGGGAGTAGCGAAAAATTAAGTAAGCAATTATTCCCCAGGTAAGAACTGCATTTGCAGCATGTCCGCTTGGATAGGAGAGACCACTGTCGGTAAAAACCAAATCAAACCCGGAGTGTGGTTTTGTTCTGCCAAAAAGTAATTTTGAAGCGCCAACAGTGAGATTCAAAAGTAATAAAGCGAGTATTGAAAGATTAATTGGGCGCCATGATTTAAACCTGCGTCCAATCAGAATTGCGGTAATAATTAGGAAAATTGCGGTAACACTTCGTAAACCAAGATCATCGACTAACATAACAAGGGTTGGAGTCTTGCCTGGTGTTATTAGTAAGAAATCTCGGTTATAAATCCATTCATCCAAGCGCCTTATCCAGGTATTTGCTAATACTTGTTGGGTTATAACTGCATAGATAACAAGAAATAAAGCGGTTAGCTTAAGTGCAGAGTTTTTTTGTTCTCTTCTTTTTTCTGGCATTTAATTACTCTACTGTGACAGATTTAGCTAAGTTTCTTGGCTGATCAACATCATTGCCCCTAGCTATCGCCATCTCGTAAGCAATAACTTGAAGAGGTACCACCGATAAAACCGGTTGCAAAAATTGATCAACTTGTGGAATGCGAATTAAGTGATCTGCTCCAGCAAATTCAAACTCACTGATTGCAATTACTATCGCACCTCTTGCTTTGACCTCTTGAATATTACTTGCCATTTTCTCAGCAAGTATCGAACCTTGACTTGGCATAATAGCTACCACTGGAGTGCCTTTATCAATCAATGCGATTGGGCCATGCTTCAATTCACCGCCGGCAAAACCTTCAGCATGCATATAAGCCAACTCTTTTAATTTTAAGGCTCCCTCTAATGCAGTGGGGTAACCAACGTGACGACCCAAGAATAAAACTGATTCAGCCCCCTTAAATTTTCTAGTTAATTCTCTAAGTGGCTCAACCGTCTCCAACACTTGTTCAATCTGGGCAGGTAGTTGTTTGAGTTGGTCAGCTAGCTTAGAAATTTCTTTCTTGCTTAAGTTTTCTAGGTGTCGTGCTATCTCTAGCCCAATTAAATACATAGCAATCAATTGAGTTGCAAAAGCCTTAGTTGAGGCCACCGCAATCTCTGGGCCAGCATGGGTATAAAGAACTGCATCTGACTCTCGCCCGATAGTTGATCCATTTGTATTACAAACGGAAAGAATTGTTGCTCCTTTAGATTTTGCATAACGAAGCGCCATTAAAGTATCCATAGTCTCACCTGATTGCGAAATTGGAATTACTAAGGTTTTTTTATCGAGTGATGGTTCTCGATATCGATACTCAGATGCCAGCTCAACATCTACTGGAATCTGTGCCCATTTTTCAATTGCATATTTGCCAACTAACCCTGCATGATATGCAGTACCACATGCAATAATTACAATTTTTTCAAACTTCTTAAACTTTATCTTTAAATCAAGCCCGGATAATCTGCCAATTAATGTGTCAGCAACTGCCTTTGGTTGTTCATAAATTTCTTTGAGCATGAAGTGAGCAAATCCACCTCGTTCAGCAGCACTTGCATCCCAAGAAACTTCATACTCTTTTGCATTAACTATTTGTCCAACTAAATCTGTGACGACAACTGAGTTTGGGGTTATCTCTACTACCTGATCTTGACCCAACTCAAGAGCGGTTTTTGTATGAGCAATAAACGCAGCAACGTCAGAGGCTAGAAAATTCTCACCTTTACCAACACCAACAACTAAGGGTGAATTACGGCGAGCACCAACAATATGTGTGGGATTGTCGGAATGAATCGCAAGTAATGTAAATGAGCCCTTTAACTGTTTACACACTTGTCGCATACCTGCTGCTAAATCTCCATTATTTTCTTTTCTAGCGTCACTTAACAAATGAACTACAGATTCAGTATCTGTCTCAGATTTGAATTTATGGCCTCGCTTTTCTAACTCTGCGCGCAACTCAACATAATTTTCAATGATTCCATTATGAATAAGGGCTAACTTGCCTTCATTATCTAAATGTGGATGAGCATTGGCATCTGTTGGTCCACCATGAGTTGCCCATCTGGTGTGGCCGATACCGCTAGTTGAATTTGGCGTTTTTGCTAACGCATCTTCTAGGTTTTTTAATTTGCCAGCGCGCTTTTCAATATATAAAGGTTTGCCAATTTCAGTTGGAAGTGCAATACCAGCAGAGTCATAGCCACGGTATTCAAGTCGGCGTAAACCATCAATTACCGGAGTCAGCGCGGAGTTTTTACCGGTGTAGCCAACAATGCCGCACATTTAAACTCCCTTTACTGCTTAAGTTCTAATCTTACTAGTTGCGCTAATGAATCTGCGATCTTTTGAGCCAAATCTAAATCATTTGCTTCCACCATCACTCGCACCAGTGATTCTGTACCAGATGCACGTAGTAAAACCCTACCCAAGCCTGTTAACTCCTTCTCTGCTTTAGAGATTGCATCCTTTATTTTCACTGAGGATTCAAGCTTTTCTTTTGCAACATCTTTAACATTGATCAAAATTTGTGGATACTTTTTCATAGCAGTTGCAAGCTCTAAGAGAGATTTCTTTGATTTAACCACTACTTGCATTACTTGTAGGGCAGTTAATAGGCCATCACCAGTATTAGAAAATTGACGCATAATCACATGTCCTGATTGCTCACCACCTAAGGTGTAATCATTTTCTAACATCTTCTCTAATACGTATCGATCACCAACTGCAGTTTTTTCAAATTTAATGCCCAGAGATTCCATAGATTTAATAAAACCAAGATTACTCATGACTGTGCCAACTACTGCCTTTTTATTTAATTTACCCTCTTCTAACCAAGCGGTAGCCAGAATATTTAGTATGTAATCCCCATCTATTACTTCTCCATTTTTTGCCACCAACAAGCACCGATCTGCATCACCATCATGTGCTATCCCAATATCGGCGCCAGTGTTCTTAACTTCATTAATTAAATTATCCAGGTGGGTTGATCCGCAATTTTCATTAATATTCCAACCAGTTGGTGTTGCTGAAATCGCAGTAACAGTTGCCCCGGCCCTTTGATAGACATTTGGAGCAACAGTTGATGAAGCGCCGTTAGCACAATCAACAATTACCTTAAGTCCGGTTAATTTGGTATCTATGGTTGAAAGTAAATAAGTTATATATCTTTCAGCCGCGCTTTCATCAAATATTATTCGACCAACATTTAAGCCAGTCGGCCTATCCCAAGGCTCACCCAATCGCTTCTCAATTTGTGCCTCAACTTGATCGGCTAATTTATCTCCACCTTTAGCAAAAAATTTAATTCCATTATCCGGCATTGGGTTGTGAGATGCGCTAATCATTACGCCAAGATCTGCGCCGCTTTCCTTTACTAAAAATGCAATCGCTGGCGTTGGTAATACCCCAACTCGATAAACATCAACACCTGCACTGGTAAGGCCAGCAACAACTGCCGCCTCTAAAAAATCACCAGATGCGCGGGAGTCTTGACCAACAATTGCTTTTGGACGATGTCCGGCAAATGCACCGATCTCACCTAGAACATGAGCTGCAGCAATTGCTAAATCGACGGCAAGTTCAGCAGTTAGATCAACGTTAGCAACACCTCGTACACCGTCGGTGCCGAAGAGGGCCATATTAGATTTAAGCGAAGTTTAAAATTAACGCTTGCTGTATTGAGAACGTTTACGTGCCTTCTTAAGGCCGTACTTCTTACGTTCAATAACTCGTGCATCCCGGGTTAAGAAACCAGCCTTTTTAAGTGTTGGTCGGTTTGCATCAGCATCAATTTCATTAAGTGCGCGTGCTACACCTAAACGAAGTGCACCAGCTTGGCCAGAAACCCCACCACCATTAATTCGAGCGAAAACATCATATGTGCCCTCAGCACCAACGGTGCGGAACGGATCAGAAACTGATTGTTGGTGAACTTTGTTTGGAAAATAAACTTCAAGTGGCTTGCCATTAACAACCCAGCGACCAGTTCCAGGAACTAAGCGAACTCTTGCAACCGCCTCTTTACGACGACCAACGCCACCACCAGGAGCAGTGATTGCTTTGCGATTAGTTGCAGCTGCTGGCGTACTAGAGCTGTATGAGGTTGGCAGTGCCTCGTCGTCTACTTCTAAAATTTCGTTAGTCATTGCTCTCCTATTACTTCTTTACAATCTGAGAAACCTGATTGAATTCAAATACCTTTGGATTTTGTGCGGCGTGTGGATGCTCACTACCTGCGTAAACCTTTAACTTAGTTAAAGCTGCTCTGCCAACAGAGTTCTTTGGCAACATTCCCTTAATTGCTTTTTCAACTGCCCGAGTTGGAAACTTTTCAAACATATCTGAATAAACAGTCGCAGTCATTCCACCTGGATAACCAGAGTGTTGGTAGGCAAACTTTTGTGTTCCTTTTGAACCTGTTAAAACAACCTTCTCAGCATTAATTACTACTACGAAATCTCCCATATCCATATGTGGAGCAAATGTAGTTTTATGTTTTCCGTAAAGTAAATGTGCAGCATGGGTTGCAAGACGGCCAAGCACTACATCTTGAGCATCGATGAGGTACCAACTACGGGTAATCTCACCAGCTTTTGGTGTAAATGTGCGCACAAGCATCTCGCTTTCTTATTTAAGGATTTTCCCAATCGGGTCATTTCCAGAGGGGCAAGATTACCTTTCCGCTGGCTTTGGGTCAAAACCGGATTGATCCCCCGCTTAGAAATCCACCTCATCGGCGGCCAGATCTTCAGATTGCAGGTATTTCTCATAATTGCTCAAATATTGATCAGCTGGTGGATATTCAATACTTATTAACGTCAAACCTTTGGCTGGAAAAACATAACTATCTGAAATTCTCACCTTGTCCTGCAAAGTTTTAAGCATCCACTCCGGTTTAAATCTACCTTCACCAACACAAACCGCTGCACCTACTAAATTTCTAACCATGTTATATCGGAAAGAATCAGCCTTAATCTCACCAATCACCACGCCATGTTCATCACGGTACCAATCAAATTTAATAAGATTTTTAACCGTACTTCCGCCCTCTCTAAACTTACAAAAAGCAAAGAAATCATGCTCACCTAGTAAGAGTTTTGAGCCAGCATTCATCAGTTCAATATCTAATGGCCGAAACCACTCAGCGCTGTCATACCGATCAAGAGGTGCGGTTACTTTGCCACCATCATTTATTTTGTATTGATAGGTGCGCGAAATTGGGGTGAAGCGGGCATGAAAATTTGGCTCAGCCCAAGCGGTATTAAGTATTCGAATATCTTCATCTAATAACTGATTTAACCGAAATACTAGATTTTCAATACTGGTGTTTTCCGGTAAATCTGCATGTATTACTTGATGTTTTGCATGCACACCAGCATCGGTACGACCAGCCACAATTGTGGCGACCTGTGTTTGCGTAATGGTTGAAAGTGCTTTTTCGATCTCATCTTGAACTGTTCGCAAATTTGGTTGCTTTGCCCAGCCAGAAAAATTTGTGCCGTCATAGGTTAAATCAACTCTTAAACGAGAAAACCCACTCTTTGGATTAAGAGTGGGTTTAGTCATAATCTTTATTTAGTCGCGTTATTACTCAGCTTTCGCTGCAGCTTTTTTAGCAACTTTTTTAACTGGTGTGCCAGCCTCAACCATTTCGATCACTGCCATTGGTGCATTGTCACCTTTGCGTGGACCGATCTTGGTAATGCGGGTATAGCCACCATCGCGAGATTCAAATCGCTTTGCAATATCTGTGAACAATGTATGCACAACAGATTTGCTAGAGATTCTTGCCATTACGCGACGACGAGCAGACAGGTCACCTTTTTTAGCATGAGTAATTAATCGCTCAGCTAACGGACGAAGACGTTTTGCCTTTGCTTCGGTAGTAGTTAACTTTCCTTTTTCGAAAAGTTGCGCAGCAAGTGTGCCCAGCAATAATTTCTCATGTGCTGGTCCACTTCCTAAACGTGGGCCTTTACTTGGCTTTGGCATGATCTCTCCTAGACCTCTTCTGCGTCGACAAGTTCATCATCAACGTTAGTTCCGTAGTTAGCGTGCTTAGTTGGATCAAAGCCAGCTGGACTATCTTTTAATTGCATTCCCATAGATTGTAACTTCGCCTTAACCTCATCAATTGACTTGGAGCCGAAGTTACGAATATCCATTAGATCTGCCTCTGAACGAGAAAGCAATTCACCAACTGTGTGAATGCCCTCGCGCTTTAAGCAGTTATATGAGCGAACTGTTAGATCAAGATCCTCGATTGGCAGCGCCATATCTGCAGCAAGGGCAGCATCTTGAATGGAAGGTCCCATCTCAATTCCTTCAGCGTTAGCATTTAATTCGCGAGCAAGACCAAATAGCTCAACCAATGTCTTACCAGCTGATGCCATTGCATCTGATGGTTTCATTGATCGCTTAGTCTCAACATCTAGAACTAACCGGTCGAAGTCTGTTCTCTGCTCAACACGTGTTGCCTCTACTTTGTAGGTAACACGAAGCACAGGTGAGTAAATTGAATCAACCGGAATCCGGCCAATCTCGCCTCCTGCTTGTTTGTTTTGAACAGCGGTGATGTAACCACGACCGCGCTCAACAGTTAACTCAATCTCAAACTTTGCCTTCGAGTTTAAGGTCGCAATATGAAGCTCTGGGTTGTGCACCTGCACTCCAGCTGGAGCTGCCACATCTGCACCAGTAACAATTCCCTCACCATTTTTACGAATGTAAAGAAGTGATGGCTCATCGTTATCTGAGGATAAAACTAGGTTTTTGATGTTTAAAACGATCTCAGTTAGATCCTCTTTAACACCTTCTAAAGATGTGAACTCGTGAAGTGCGTCATTAACTCTAATTCCAGTCACAGCAGCGCCAGGAATTGAAGATAACAAGGTACGACGAAGTGAATTACCAAGGGTGTAACCGAAACCTGGTTCTAGTGGCTCAATAATGAACCGTGAACGGTACTCGCTTACTACTTCCTCAGTGAGGATGGGGCGTTGTGCAATTAGCACTGTTTTCCTCCGTAAGTTCTGGAAGACCCTCTATTTGATCTTCCGGTTGGTATTCTCGATATTTAGTTTTACTGCTTTAAATCTTTACTGCTTTAAGTACTTGATTACTTGGAGTAAAGCTCAACGATTAGTTGCTCTTGTACTTGAGTATCAATAATTGGGCGGGTTGGAACGGCGTGGATCAGGATTCTCATCTTGGAACCAACAACCTCCATCCATGCTGGAACAGCCTTCTCACCAAGCTCTGCACTTGCGACGATAAATGGTGTGGTGTCCAGCGAAGCTGGCACAACATCAATTACATCCATAGGTGTAGTTCTAAATGATGGAATGTTTACGCTCTTGCCATTTACTAAGAAGTGACCGTGGCGCACTAATTGGCGTGCCATGTCACGGCTCTTTGCAAAGCCAGCGCGGAAAACAACATTGTCTAGACGAGTTTCAAGTAGTACCAAAAGATTTTCACCAGTCTTACCTTGCAGACGGTTTGCCTCTTCGTAGTAACCACGGAACTGCTTCTCTAGTACTCCGTAAATACGTGCACACTTTTGCTTCTCACGCATCTGTAGTAAGTACTCAGAATCCTTTGAGCGAGCGCGGCCATGTTGTCCTGGTGGATATGGACGTGACTCAATTGGACACTTTGGTCCATCGCACTTAGAGCCCTTAAGGAAGAGCTTTACTTTTTCGCGACGGCATCTTTTGCAATCTGCACCGGTATAGCGAGCCATAGTTTTCTCCCTTTCCTTATACTCGACGTGGTTTACGTGGACGGCAACCGTTGTGTGGTGCTGGAGTCACATCTGCGATGGCTCCAACCTCAAGTCCTGCTGCCTGTAATGAACGAATTGCAGTTTCCCGGCCAGAGCCAGGTCCCTTAACAAATACATCTACCTTCTTTAAACCATGCTCCTGTGCTTTACGAGCGGCAGCCTCTGCTGCCATTTGTGCTGCGAATGGAGTTGATTTACGAGAACCTTTAAATCCAACCTGACCAGATGATGACCAAGCAATTACGCCACCTGCTGGATCGGTAATGGAAACAATGGTGTTATTAAATGTGCTCTTGATGTAAGCATGACCGAAGGCAACATTCTTCTTATCCTTCTTACGTGCTTTAATTTTCTTAGGAGCTGCTTTAGCAGCATCCTTAGCTGGTTTAGTTTTTTCGGCGGCCATTACTTGGTCTCCTTCTTCTTACCAGCGATTGCAACACGTGGACCCTTACGAGTACGAGCGTTGGTGTGAGTACGTTGTCCGCGGACTGGCAATCCCTTGCGGTGACGTGATCCTTGATAACTTTGAATTTCAACTTTACGACGGATATCGCCTGCAACTTCACGGCGAAGATCACCCTCGATTTTGTAATTTGCTTCAATGAATTCACGAAGCTTTGCCAAATCTGGCTCTTGTAAATCTTTAACGCGGATATCTGGTGAGATACCGGTGGCAGCAAGTGTTGCCTGCGCACGGGTAAGACCCATTCCGAAAATATAGGTGAGTGCGATTTCAACCCGCTTTTCGCGAGGAAGATCGACACCGACAAGACGTGCCATATTACTTACCTGTTTCTTTTATCCGAAAGGTCCTTCGCAATGCCTCCGGGTATTTCTACCTGGCCTCAGCCTTTCGGACTGAGGGTCATAATTAAGTTTTACCTTAATTACGTTACATCACGCGTTTTTTAATTAACCCTGACGTTGTTTATGACGTAGGTTTTCGCAGATCACCATAACGCGACCATTACGACGAATGACTTTGCACTTGTCGCAAATCTTTTTCACGCTAGGTTTAACCTTCACGATTACCTTTCTAACAACAACAGTTTAAAAATTATTTATTTGTAACGATAAATAATTCGACCTCTGGTGAGGTCATATGGACTAAGTTCTACGATCACTTTATCTTCCGGCAAAATACGAATGTAGTTCTGTCGCATCTTTCCACTGATATGTGCTAAAACTTTGTG
>Ga0214917_10002485_pt1 | contig 22355 bp, 22 predicted proteins | sample LL_1208_BB_MetaG_FD_177983 | JGI IMG/M metagenome (GOLD analysis project Ga0214917, IMG submission 177983) | Freshwater microbial communities from Lake Lanier, Atlanta, Georgia, United States - LL_1208_BB | ecosystem: Environmental > Aquatic > Freshwater > Lake | place: USA: Georgia | collected...
CTAATCCATACAGCCTAGAACCAGAAGTAACTATTTTGGCAGTTGGAGATGAGTAACCTTGATCCATTGCAAGTTGAATCTTTGCTCCTTGCACCAAGCCAACCCAGCCTTCAGCAATTCCAGTGTTGTGAGCTAGTAATACTTCAAGCACATTGTTTTCTTTAACCCGCCAAAAACCAACCTCAGAGGCAGCGGGTCTAATAATTTCATCATTTTCATCAATGATCCAAGAGCGGGAGAAGTAATTTAAGAAGGCCCTGCCATCGTGATTAAAGGAGACCTCTTGGGCAAATTGAAAGCCTGGCACATTTGGATACTCACCACGACCTTTTCCACGCCATGTACCAATTAACCAGGCAAGTGGCATTAAATCTGGATGTAGATTTTCTGGGATAGTAAATACCATTATTTTTGATCCACCTTTAAAGTTTTCTTAAGCCCGGTTACACCCTTATAAATTAAAAAGATTGAAAAGGTAGATGAAGCAAGAATCAATAAAATTGTGGTGAAAATTTCCATTAGGTAAGCCTAACCCTTACCGAAGTGCTAACTCCTCTTGCGAGGCGCTAACTCCCTCACAAATTAAGGTGGCATCTGCTGGCACATTCCGTTTTATTACAGCCAATGCAATTGGCCCTAACTCATAGTGGCGGGCAACTGTACCTATAAAACCAACCTCTTTATCCGCCAAAAACACCTTTGCTCCATGTTCTGGCATTGCAACCATTGAGCCATCTAAGTGAAGTCTGACTAACTTTCTTGGTGGCTGACCTAAGTTAAAGACCTTTGCCACAGTCTCCTGGCCTCGATAGCAACCTTTATCCATATGCACTGCTTTGTTAATAAAACCTAACTCATTTGGAATAGATTTATGATCTGTTTCAAACAACAATCTAGCTCTACCTTGCGATACACGCTCTGCCTCTAGTGCCCACATGCCAACTTGGATATGAGATTTACTAAAAGCATCTGTTGTTTCCTTAAACTCAACCCTTGGCACAAGTGCGTATGGGCCACCCAATAGATCTGATTTACCGGGTGCTCGTAGCACTGCGTAATCATTTGATTGATCTTTAACATCAACTTCTAACATAAATTTCATCTTATTTAAGTAATCTAAAATTTCTTGTGTTCGAGAGTTTTCAGTATGTAACCAAGTAGTACTTCCATCATCTACTAAAAACAATTGATCAATCACATGCCCTTGCACATCAAGTATTAATGCCTCAACCCACTTACCAGCCTCTAACTTTTCAAGATGTTGGGTGGTTAATGCATGTAGCCAGGTAAGGCGATCATTTCCTGAGATTGAGATGATTCCGCGGTGTGATAAATCTGCCCATGCATTTGCTGCTACTAATGCTTTTTGCTCCTGATTTGGCTCACCAAAGTGCCAAATTGCACCTTTGTCTGGACCTGACTCAACTAATACGGTGGTCATTACTTACCTGATTTATTAGCGCACTTACTGCACAATCCATAAACAGCAAAGTGTGTTACATCTGTCTTAAATCCGTAATCATCTGCCAAGGTGTTAACAAAATTAGCTGCAGTTTCAATTGGGGCATCCCCAATCCCTTCACATTCAGAACAAACTAAATGTAGATGTGTTAACTCTTCAGCTGCGTGATAAGTAGCACCACCATGACCCAAATGAGTGTGTAGTACTAAGCCAACATTTTCTAATGTTTCAAGGTTTCGATAGACAGTTGAAAGATTTATACCGGGATGGGTTGCACGAACCTTCTCTGCTACCTCCTCAGGAGTTGCATGGCCAAGCTCTCTAACCGCTTGCAGCACTAACTCACGTTGTGGAGTTAAGCGAAGCCCCTTTTCCCGTAGCTCATTTGGTTTAGCCATAGGATAAGTCTAACTGGCTCGCTAGCACCACCTAATTTCTTGAAGTTATGCGAGATTTAGCACGCAAAAAGATTAAGTAGAACTGGCAACCTAAGCAAAAACCAAAGGCAGCATTTAGAAATGCTGCGCCCAGTGCAAAGCTAGTTGCAATTAAAAATACCGTTGTGTTTCCAGTTAATCCACCAAGGAGCGCGGTTGCGGCAAAAAGTGCACCAACTAATTGGGCAAATCTTGGGGCTGCCTCATTTTCACTTGGAACCGGGCCTGAAAGCCGTGGCTGAATTAGGTTGCGATAAATAAAACCATAAATGGATCTACGAAGTCCAAATAATACAGCTGATAGAAAGACAGCAAATTGAAATCCAATAATTAAATTAGATTCTGTTACCAGCGCTGCTGATAAAACCACAGTTGTAATTGCTGCGGTATATCTTGGACCTCTGGCATCGATTAAACGCTCAGGCTTTGCTTGGATAGTATTTGACACTTACTTCACTCCTTTGTTAGATAAATTAAATTAATTTTGTAAAGCTAAAGCAATTAATTATTTATCCAACACATACAACCTTTAGCGCGGGAAAAATCAATTACGCGCCGCTTTGTGAAGTAAACAGGTTGTATGAAGAACATGAAGAGGATTTTACGGTATTTACTAAATTACTTCTTGCAAAGGATTTGCACAAAAGCCTTAGATAGCTTTGATTGCCTTGATAAGTTGATCACGTTTTGGTGCACCCTTGGCCCTGGCAATCTCAAACCCTTTACTATCTAAAAAGATCGTGGTCGGGGTGGAGCGAATATCAACTCTTCTAACCAAATCAAGATTGGATTCAGCATCGACTTCAACATAGGTGATGTCTTTAAAATCTTTAACTACATCTCTAACAATTGCTTTTGCAGTTCGACACTCAGAGCAGAAAGTGGTTGAGAATTGAACAAGTGTTGCCTTCCTGCCCAATTTTTGATTTAGTTCTACTTCTGAAATGCTTAGACCATTTACTTTTCTAAATTTCCCATTACGAAGTCTCTGCCAGTAACCTAAAACAAATAGAAAAGCTAACAAGCTTAATAACAAAATTAGGTTATTCATTTCGCAATTATGTCAGATTAAATCTTGGCTATCTAAGCCTAAATTCAGAATGCTTTTTTCTCAAAATCCTTCTGTTTAAGAACGAGGTTAATCTTTCTGCAAAAACTAGTTTATCAAATGCCCCTAAGCGCCAAAAAAATTTAGATCTTCCCCTTGAATCCCTTAAAACCATTTTTTCCAGTGCTTTATAACTCCTAGGAATTCTTTTCGAGTGCATGTGGATATTAACCAACTCCATTTCAGGTGTACCAGTATCTTTGTATAAAAGAACCCCTTGGCTATTGAGGCGAATTTCAGGTTTATCTAAAGCCATGGCGCCTGCACTCATATCTCTGCGACCTCGGGCAGAAAAAGGCAATCTTTGATTTCTTGCATCGGAGCCTAAGAAAAAATATCCAATCGATACGGCATCATATATGTGCGTACTAGAAGAACTAATCAAATTACTTGAGGGTAAAAACGATGCATTTTTTTCAATTTCAACAAACTCTCCAAGTAAATTCATATCTGTAATTTCACCACGACTCCAATTTTGAAGAATAAACTCTAAAAATCTGTTTAAAGTTTCTAAGTTATTTATTATAAAAATTGATGCACAGCCATAGGAATCATGTTGCTTAGGATACTTAATTCCCCAATCGATTTTTTGAAATTCCTTATTTAACCATTTGTCACTAAGTAATATGCTGTCAGATTCCAGGTGTACTGCTTGGTCAAGTTGATACTGATCCATATACATGCCTAGGATAAAAAAACGCTTTGTTGTGTTGGTCCAATAATTTTTTTGAAGCCCGGACCAATTTTTCTGTATCGACTCGAATTTCAACAACATGGAATTTTTGATGATATCTTCTTCTGCAACTTTTTCTATACCAGGAACGTGAATCTCACTTAAATATGCTTTACTTAAGATTAAAATTATTTTTCGGTTTGGAAATCTATTTCTTACGATATTTAAATTATTTACTAAATATCTACTGGGACGGCGCCCCGTTTCAACAAATACCAGAGGTATTGAATGGTTTGATATCATGATCGACGCAAGCCATCTAATAATTCTGCAGAAAAACTTGATACTCTTTCTGCGCTACTACATCGCTCCTTGTATAGTTGTTTGAGTTCAGTAATATCCTTGTCAATCAAAAAATCCCATGAAGGCACAACTAATACGGGCCAACTCACATCACCACAAAAATCTTTCTCAAGTACAACTGGTACTGCTCCTAAATACATTGCCTCCCAAGTCCTATGACAATCTAGACCATTACCAGCAGGTGATGGGACAAATAAGGTTTTCCTCATAAGCTTATGGATTACTTGCGGTGAAATCCTTGAATTAATTATGAGGCTATTTTTTGACTCTCCAAACGCTGCTCGATATTTACTTCGATTTTCATTGGTTTTATCATTCCATGCAACCAAGAATCCGATTTTTCTTTTTGAAATGTCTAATTTAAAAGGTTTTTTAAAATCTTTTAATACTCCAGCACTTCGATAACACTGTCTTTCTAATCCTAGCGGAAGAGGGAAAATACCATCAGCCCTGCCAACCAAGTTGTTTGAGTAAATAATTTTTGCAATGCTCAAAATTGGTACCAATTCGTGGGCATATTGAATGTTATCTGATTCCATGACAATAAGTGTTTTTATTGAATTAGGTCTCATTTTACTTATTAAACTTTTCAATTGATCAACTAAGTATCCATTAATATACACTCGATCTAAATTATTTTGATTTCTCAATAAAGTCTCAAAGTCTTTTTCGGAATTAATTTTATAATCACAAATTTCGTAATAAGTATCTGATGATAGAAAGGGGAAGCTTGATTTTCGACTCTGTAAATTTCTCGGTTTTAGAATTAAACTAATTTTAAACTTGATCCGAAAGTAAACATCTAAGACCAAGTATCGAAAAGGTATTTTCACGCTTTAAGTATAACTACTCAGGTTTATCTATTTGTGGGCGCAGGCGCGTTGGTTGTACCATTACTAGTATGGCTCGTTTACTTCTTTTGACAAATGCAAGTGGTGCTAGCGCCGATGTAGTGCCAGCACTTGGCTTGTTGCAGCATGATGTCAAGATTTTGCCAATTGAGGCTTCCGTATTAGTGGAACCACCAGCAGTTGATTGCTTACTAATTGATGCCCGTCGTGATCTGCCAGCTACTAAATCATTTACCAAGTTGATCACCTCAACTGGGGTGGATGTGCCGATCATGGTTATTACAACAGAGGGTGGCCTATCTGCAATAAATGCAGATTGGGGTATTGATGATGTAATTCTTGATACCGCAGGCCCAGCAGAGGTTGATGCACGAATTCGGATTGTGATTGGCCAATCTGCAATTGCGCAATTAGCAAGTAATCCATCCTCTGGTGAGATTAGAAGTGGTGAGGTGATAATTGATGAGTCCTCATACACCGCCAAAATTAAGGGACGTGTTCTTGATCTGACCTTTAAAGAGTTTGAATTACTAAAGTACTTAGCTCAACACCCAGGCAGAGTATTTACAAGATCGCAATTACTGCAAGAGATCTGGGGATATGACTACTTTGGTGGAACTAGAACTGTTGATGTTCATATCAGACGTCTGCGTTCAAAGCTTGGTCCAGAGTTTGAAGCAATTATTGGCACGGTGCGTAATGTTGGCTATCGCTTTTCAGTACAAAATAATCAAACAACAGCGGATATTAATTAGCATCTCTTGCAACACTTAAATCACCTATCTGAATCACAACAACAAGGTGTTTTGGCATTGATAAAGGCTTCCCATGATTTTGATGGCACACCTCCCATTGCAGAGCATGTATTACTTCACCTTCGCCATGGTGGTGATAAATCAGATTCACACATAGTGTTTGAAGAGAACAATCAAGTAATCGCCTACGCCCACCTTGATACAACTGACCTAGTAGCGGGACCCAGTGTTGAAGCTGTAGTCCATCCAAACCATCGAAGCAAAGGTTTGGGTTCTTCTATTTTAAAAGAAGCGATAAAGGTATGCGGTGATAAAACCCGAATCTGGTCACATGGTGATCTACCTGCTGCAAAGGCGATTGCTGCATCGCTAAACCTGGAAAGGCTTTGGTCAAACCTTTTAATGAGCAAGACATTAGGTGAAATACAACCAGTAACTTCGAAATACCCCATCCGCACTTTCATTTCTGATTTTGATAATCAAGCATTTTTATCCTTAAACAATAAAGTCTTTGCTAATTATCCAGATCAAGGTGGGTGGAGTGAGGATGATTTAAAGGTAAGGCTTAATGAATCCTGGTTTGATGAAAAAGGGTTTTTTATAGCTGAAGATAAGGGTGAATTAATTGGATTTTGTTGGACCAAAATACATGGCGCCCATACCCATTCACATACTGGTGAGGATGAAGATCATGGCCATGAAGCTCTCGGTGAGATCTATGTCTTAGCAGTAAATCCAGATTGCAAAGGCAAAGGCGTGGGGCGAGATTTAACGATCACTGGCCTTAATTACTTAAAGTATCAAGGTTTAAACAATGTGATGCTATATGTTGGGGTTGAAAATAAACCAGCATTTAATCTTTATAAATCACTTGGCTTTAATAATTTTGGCAGTGATGTTATGTATCGGGTCAAAGGATAAGTTATAAATCTTCAGTAAAGGTAATTAAGCATTCAATATAAGTATCGCCTTGGATTCCTAAGTTTTGGGCATCTGGAGGGGCTGTTACAGGTTCAATACAAATACCATCTTCATCTTGGCTATAAACCATCCAGTAAGGCGTATCGCACTCCATCGTCAGCCTGGCAGCACCTGGCCAAATAATCTCAGGAACTCCCTTTATCTCCATAAATGTGTCATCCCATGGTGGTTGGGTTGGTGAGATGAATTCACCTGTTGGTAGGTAATCATCACCTCTTTTAAACATTTTATTTGCTGCAAATAAAAGTTCAGCTGAATCTCCCTTTCCAATCTCACGGGCAAACCATGGATGAAAACCAAGAGTTACTGGAAGATCACAACCATTTGCTTCGTAATCAAGTGACCAGCGAATAGCGTTATCTAAAATTTCATAACTTTGCGTTACAGTTGCGCCATTAAATGGTGCAGGCAGTTCTAAGAATTGCCGGCCACCGCCAATATCTTCCCAAGAGGATTGAGCGCCAAATCCAATTAATGCATGTGGTGGATCAAAATTATTTGGTAGTTGATGCATATTTCTCTTTGAATCTTTAATAATTCCATCTTTAATTCTTCCAGCAAAGGGAACCATTGAAAACCAACCCCAGGTTAAATCCTGTCCACGAAAAGGAACCACAAATTGCATATCCCGCCACTGCACAGATGCAAGACGTGCTCCTTGATCTAAATCAATGGCTAGTGAAATTTGATCTCCATCAATATATAACAATTACTCAATCTCCTTCAGGGTTGGTGGATTAGCACCACTTCTAGAAACAGTTATCGCAGCAGCCTTTGCAGCCCGTTTAAGCATAATTTCTAATCTAACTCCACTTAAACTGCTTAGACCATCTTTTACAATTGCCTCAACCAAAATAGCTCCTACTGTGTCACCTGCCCCAACTGTGTCAGCAACTACAACCTTTACGGCGTCAACACTTACCTTTTGACCTACTCGATAACCTGCTAGCCCTTTATCACCATATGTGACCACAATCAATGATGGTCCTTTTGTAAGCCAATTGTTAGCAACTTGATCAATTTCAAGGGAAGGATAAAGCCACCTTATATCTTCATCACTTACCTTTACAGCTGATGAAATGGATACCCACCGCTCAACTTGCTTCACATACTTCTCGCGATCATTCATTACAGCCGGTCTAATATTTGGATCAAAAACAATTATTGCAATTTTTGCTACAGATTGCGCCCATTCAAATAAAACAGAGGTGCCCGGCTCAATTACCGTAGCAAGGGTTCCAATGTGAAGAACTGCTGGCTTCTCAGTTTGAGGATTTGGCAGCCAATCTGGAGTGAAATCAAAGGTTGCAGTATTTTCAATTACAAACTCATAGGTGGCGGATCCTGACTCACTGAGTGAGACTATTGCTAAACAGGTTGGCTTATTTGAATACTTTACGTAATCAAGTTTTACACCTGCTGCCACCAATTCATTCTTTGCTATCTGACCATAATCATCAGTTGAAATCCCATCAATAAACTGTGTGTAAGTGCCCAGTTTTGAAAGCGCTTTTGCTGTATTGGCGGGTCCACCGCCGACAATTGGTTTTCGATCTGATCCATCTGGAATCAAATCTATTAACACCTCACCTACTACCCAGACTTGACTCATTAAATCTCTTCACCATTTCTTGCTAAAAATTCTGTCAAAACCTCAACTGCAAATAAGTGGTCTTCAACTTGCGGTAATCCGCTAATAATTAAAATCCCCTTAAAACCTTCTTCTGTGATCAGGGGTAGCGCCCCGCCGTGAATTGCATGGGTTTCATCTTGTAAGTTATTTTCTTTATGCCAATCTACCCCACGCTCCTCAGCCGAAACTCTTTCATGCATAGTTGAATGTTGTTTCAACATCACTACAGCAACTTTACGATTTATCCACCAATCATTTTCAGGTTTTGACCCTTGTAAGGATGCGTGGAAAACTATCCAATCCCCAATTCGAACCTGAATTGCAATTGGCACTTTTCTTTGATTACCTAAAGTAGTTGCTATCTCACCGATTTCAATCGCATCTGAATTTGTAAGTGAGGGGAGCTTTAAGATTTTCTCTTCTTCTAATAATTGTTTGCTGCTAAAGCCGCCAGTTGTCATACCCGTTAGCCTATTAGAGTTATTACTTGGAGTTAAAGGCAGCGATATCTTTGATAATTTGATCAAGGTTAATTTCAGGCGTCCAGCCTAAAACCTTCTTAATCTTTGATATATCCGGTACTCGCCTTTGCATATCTTCGAAACCTTCAGGGTATGCCTTCTCGTATGAAATCCTTTCAATAGTAGAGGAGGATCCAGTAAGTTCAATTACTTTCTTTGCTAGCTCCATAATTGTGATCTGCTGGTTGTTTCCAACATTAAAAACTTCACCAAGAGTAATGTCTGAATCCATCACCAAAAGCAGGGCTCTAACAGCGTCATCTACATGGCAAAAGCATCTAATTTGATCACCACTGCCATAGACCGAAAGTGGCTCATTCTTCAAAGCTGCGCTCACAAATCGCGGTAAAACCATTCCATAATGGCCAACCTGGCGAGGTCCAACTGTGTTAAAAAATCTGACAATACGAACAGGTAATTTCTTCTCTAAGTAATAAAAATATGCCAAGCTTTCATCGACTGCTTTGGCTTCACTGTAAGACCAACGCGATTTAAGTGGATGACCAATAATACGGTCATCTTCTTCGTTTAGTGGAACTTTGTCGTTCTTCCCGTAAATTTCACTTGTTGATGCAATCAGGACCGGCTTACCAAACTTATCACTCGCCTCTAAAACTACTTCGGTTCCTTGTATATTAGTTTTTAAACTTTCCAACGTTTTATTCACAATATTAAGTACACCCAAGGCTGCAGCTAAGTGAACTACGTAATCACTCTCTGCTATTAATTCCTCCATTAATGGTTTGTCTAGGATATTCCCTTGGTGAAAATTAATACTTTTTTTTACCTTCAATAAATTAGCATCACTTCCTGTAGTGAGATTATCAATTATGGTTACGGAGTGACCTTGATCTAAAAGACGTTCAGCAAGATGTGAACCTATAAATCCCGATCCGCCAGTTATAAGGTATTTCATTAAATTGAACCTCTAGTATTGAGCAGTTGAACCTTTCCTATTTTTGATAAATCCAAATAGTTATGTGGAGTTGCAAGGATTGCTAAATCATAATCTGGGCTTAGTGGAACTGATGTCTCTCCAGCCCACTCTTTGACTAAATCATCATGCCATGACACTAATGCTCCTCGATTTCTTAATACTTCTATAAGTCCACTAACAGGTGTTTGTCTTACATCTGAAACATTAGGCTTATATGAAACACCAATAATCAAAACTCTTTTATTAATTAAACTACCCAGCGTTTTTTCAGCAATATCAGTGAAGTAGGTTGGCATCTCAAGATTTATATTTGTTGCAACCTCGATAAAGCGTGCGGTTGCTCCGATCTGTTGGGCTTTATTGGCAAGATATATCGGATCCACAGGTATGCAATGACCTCCAACTCCTAAGCTTGGATAGAAGGGCATAAACCCATATGGCTTTGTTGATGCTGCATGAATTACGCTCTTTATATCAATCCCTAATTTTTGGCAAAATTGTGAAATTTCATTTATAAATGAGATATTCACTAACCTAAAAGAATTTTCTAGAAGTTTAGCAGTTTCGGCAATCTCAAGAGAATCAACTGGCACCAAAGTTTTTACAAACCTTGAGTAGAAATTCATAGCTAGTTGTTTTGATTCCTCTGTTAGTCCAGCAACTATTTTTGGTGTGTTAAATATGTTCCAATTTTGGTTTAAAGGATCGATTCGTTCGGGCGAGAAAGCAACATGAAAATCTTGCCGAGACATGCCGGAACCTTTTTCTAATAATGGAATCATAAAATCTCTAGTTGTTCCTGGCCCTACAGTTGATTCTAGAATTACTAATGTATCTTTACTTAGATACTTAGAGATTTCATTAGTTGCATTTTTAACATAACTTAGATCCGGTAAATTCTCCGCATCAAGTGGAGTTGGTACGCAAATCAAAATTACTTTAGAGTTAGTAATTTCTTCAAATTCAGTAGTAGGTTGATAACTCCTTGATTTTAAGTATTTCGTTACTGCCTGATCACTAACATCTTCTAATCCACTTATCCCAGATTTTAGTATTTTGATTTTCTCTCGATCTGTGTCAATTCCTATTACCTTATATCCAGCCTCACAGGCTGCCATTGCTATCGGTAAACCTACATACCCTTGTCCAATTACTGAAATCTGTATGTTCATGCTAACTATTCGGAGGTCAATATTAATTGCTCTTTAGCTTCTTTAGCTATTGGATCATTTGAAGCAAAAGATAGGATTTTGGACAACATTGAATTCATTTTCTGTTGATCACCTAGCTTTTTATACATCAAACCAAGTGATAAATAATTTGGAGCATTCCAGGGATCATATTTTGCTATTTCATTTCGGTATTTTATAGATTCAGTCAGATTGCCAGACATCTCATTTGCTGCCGCTAATAAACCTAAGGTGTCCAAATTTCGAAAATCCTCGTTGGTAATTTGTTTTAGTTCATCCACAGCTTTTTGCGAGTCAATGCTGTATAGGTTTGTTAAGGTAATATTTTTATAATCATTACTAATAAATCTAGTCCCTAGTGCTTCAATCGAATATTTCTTAAACATCTCTTGAAGTTTAGGATCATTGCTTGAAGGGTTAAAGTAACCTCTGGCTAGCCAAGTATTTTTTTCGCCACTATATAAAGGTAGAATTAGGAATAAAGACAAAGCAGTTGCTCCTGCTGAGATTGATATTTTTGGCCAATCTATTTCGATACTTTTATTAGTTTGAGACTTACTCTGTTGATGGAGTGATTCAGAGAATGATAATCCGATAATAGTGCCGCCTAGAATCCAGCCCCAAATACTAATTCCGATATTGTCGATTGATACAAAAGATTGTGCTTGAAAAGATAACCAACCAACAAAAACTACAACTGAGATTAATCTTTTCTCGTCACGAAAATTCTTTATTAAAGTTAATCCTTTATAAAAAACTAGCAATTGCAATAAAAGGTATGAAGTTCCTACAAATAATCCACCTGTGGCAAAGTTTTGAATAAAAACATTGTGCGCAGCAGAACTTGTAATGTTAAAGCCGTAATTTAATGGATATTGGGCGTCTCGATATTGCTTAAAGAAAGCTCCGTAGTTATCCACGCCAACACCAAACAATGGGTGGTCTTTAAACATTTCGATTCCAGCACGCCAATAGAATCCTCTAACACTGACTGACTGCTTATACAATAAATCAGAAAGTGGTCCAATTTGAAGAGTGCCAAGTACTGCGACAATTGCTGCGGTTATTCCAACCAATCCAAAAAAGTAGGAAGCAATCTTGTTTAGTTCATAAATTTTATAAAGCAAAATTAAGAAAACACCGAAAAAAAGAATCATCAAAGCTTGGCGAGCATTGGTTGGAAGTATCGCTAAAAATAGCAGGATACTTACCGCAAAGGCAGATATTCGATAGAAAGGTGTAAAACTAGAATTAAAAATTTGACCGAAAATTAATATAAAAAATATTGCCATAGAAGCACCTGCAAAATTGGTGTTTCCTAAAGTTGTTATTATTGAACCTTGAGCTGTCCATTCCACAAAGTCGTTGCCAGACAGTTGAATGAAGGCATACGTACTGGTGAGTAATCCAACAAGAATTACTCTACTAAAAACAATATTCAGGTTCTCAAATCTAACAAACTTTGCTGCACTCAGGAAAAATATGGCAAAAGCTATATAGGTCAATGATCCATTACGTCTAAAGGATTCTCCAAAAAATGATGTGTTTTGGTTGTATGACAATATTGAAGATATTAGTAAAAATAAGATATACATAACTAAAATTATTGTAATTTTTATGTAAAACTTTTTATCTCCTGATGAGAAATTAATGTTTCCCCTAATCAATGCACCCAAGAGCAATGAAGCTGAAAGTAATAAAACCCAGAATTTTGGAGAATTAAATGGGTCCTGAATTTTCGAGTGAAATATTACTGTGATTAAAATTGCAAAGTTTAAAATCCAAGACACAGTTTTATTCTTCACAATTACTGTTTTGCTCATTTTTCTCATGTTTAAAGTATAACTAATGAAAGTGGCCTGACCCTTGGAAGGGTCAGGCCACTTTTGATCAGAATAGTTCTAGCTTATTAAGCCTTTACCTTCTTCTGAATCTTTAGGACCAAGTTCGTAAGTGTTGTGATCAAGGTCTTTAGTGATGCAACAGTAGTTGCTAATGCAGAAACAGCAGCTAGTGCTGCAGCTCCTGAATCAGTAACTGTTGCAGAAGCAGAAACCGCTACCCGGCCAGCTAGTGCTACACCAGTACCACCAGTTGCAGATGCTTTAACAGTTGCGCCTGCTGCTGGCATGTATACAGTGTAGATAGCTCTTGGAGTTGTTGCTGTTCCAAGTGATGCATTTGCCATCGAAGTAGTTGTGAAAACTGTTGTCGATGTCAAAGTATCTGAACCGTTACCTGCTGCTGAAGACAGAGTAATTCCGCCTGTATCAAATAGGTTAGTTATGTTACCGCCAGCTGTTGGGTTACCAGCTGAGTCAAGTGTATCTACGAATAGATATGCCTTCTCGCCTGGAGCGTATGATGCTTTATCCCATGACAACTTAACAGATGCAATTGGGTTGTTTGTAACTGTTAACTCAAGTGGTGCTGAAACAACAGCAAGAGTTGAGTTTCGCACAGTTACTTTTGCTTTACCACCAACTACGCCAGTAACAGAACATACGTGGTATCCCTTTGTTGCAACAAGAGCAGCAGAACATGCTGTTCCTGTATCAGAGATAGTTCCAAGTGTGTCTGAGTAAACAGCAAGTGAACCGCCCCATACAGCACCATTCGCATCCTTAGCAGTTGCTAAGAAAGCGTTAGTTGTTGATACACCAACTGTTGTAAACAATGGTGTCAGGGTGATTGTTGTTGGAGTTGCTGCGTAGAACACAACAGTCTTATTAGCAAATGTTACAGATGTTGACTTAACTGTAATTGTTGCTGTGCCTGCTGTGCCATCTGAATAGATGTTATAAGAATCTGGACCTGTATAGGCAACAACAACGCTCTTACCTGCAGCAGATGATGTTCCAATAGTTCCAACAGTTGTTGTAAGTGTTATAGATTCCTTTACGGCTGCACCAGAAGCATTCTTAAGGTTTATGTAAATATAAGCCCTTGGAGTGTTTGTTGATGAAACCGTTGCCAATACAGACGGTACTGAGTCTGATGTTGCTGCTGAATCAGATGCTGTAGTAGAAAGATACGCTGTTGATGTACCTGAAGAAGCAACCTTTGACTCTGAATCAAGAGCTGCTACAACAATATCTAAACTTGCTGTTATTGGAGTGCCAGCAGTTACTCCTGTCCAAGGAGTAGCAACAATTGTAAACGTATATGTTCCAGTTGTGCGAGCAACAGAAGTATCTAGGTGTGCAAGTAATTTAACTTGAACCCTACCTCCTGCAGCTGGTGCTGTAATGAATGCACCTCCGCCAGCAGCAGTAGTAGTTACAGATTCACCGTAAGCCATAACTCCAGAGGCGGCAGCACTGGTTGGACTTCCAACCGCAGCCGTTGAGCCCACTGTGTCACCAAAAGATAACATCAGTCTTGGAGTTGCTGCGCTTGCTGGCATTGATGAAATTACAGAAGAGACAACAACTGAATCGGTTGTGTTTGTAAGATAATTAATTGTTACTGAACCGCCAGAGGTTACAGAGTCTGAATTAGCTTTTGTCGCTATTCCAGCCACAGTAGTAACCGTAGTTGTTTGTAGAAATGTCGCTTGCGAAGGAACTGAGCTAAGTACACCCATTCCTAATGCAGCAACAGCAACAAGCGCAATACGCTTGAAGTTTGTCTTTGTAGACATTTGTTTCCTTTCGTTAGTCGTTACCAGGAATTTCCTAGTAGCGGCTTCGAGATGAGTCGCACGTGCTGACGCATCTCTTTCCTCCTGTGATATCCGGATCACAGGAGAAACCAGTTTGTTAGGTGTCATTTATTTGACCCCTTTGGCGCCGATATTGATCGCCTGAGCAAGGATTGAGCTCTTGCTAGAGTTCAAAATTATACGGGTAGTTATCTCATTTGGAATCGCATCGACATCTAACCCACCAGTAGCAGCCACAAATAGGGCTGAATCCACCGTTGAATCTATATATATGGTGGCTGTTAGGAGGTAATTTCCGTTAGGTAGGCGGGTGATGGTGGAGGCTGAGCCGCTCTGGGTCAATGGAAACCATGAGCCAGCAACGGTCACCGAAGGGCTTGCAAAGTATGAAGTGCCTGCGCCGTCAACAGTAATTGTTTGGGAAACCAAGGCATTTAATACTGATTCGCCCTGAGATTGCGCATACGAAACCAGCACATAACCGTCAGGATTAATAATTGTTGATTGAGATGAAACAGAAAGTGATCCAACATTTCCAGATGCATCAGAAACTGTGAAGCCTGTTGGCAGTCCATCTTTGGAAAGACCAACAAATAATGATTTTGATGGTCGGAAGTTAATCGCAGAATTATCTTCAATAAGTTTTTGATTTGAAAGATCTAAGTTCGTTTCTGTAGGAGATGGGGTTGAGGACTGAGTCGAAGCTGGTGCTTCTTGGGTTAAAGTTGAAACGACCGAACCATTATTAAATTCACTTCCAGTTACAGAGTTAAAACCCAAGAAAGCAACCATTACTATAAGTAATGAAAGTGCAACCTTAGATGATTTCTTAGCAAACTCAGAAGCCTTCTTATATGTGCCAGAAATAGAATCAAGTGCAGTAGTACCGGTTTTCTCATCAACTACCCATTCGGTAAGAACTCGAATAAATGAAGCACGAGCACGTTGCACAACATGGCGAACATTTTTTTCACTTGTTCCAATTGCAGCTGCAATCTCCCTAGTCGTACGACCTTCAACCTCCCACATAACAAGTGCGGTACGTTGTGTCTCTGAAAGACGAGATAGTGCTTCACGAATAATTGAAGCATCCTCAGCCGCAGCAAGAGTTGCATCCATTGGGATGTGATTTTCTGCTGCGATTTGTGATAAGCGCTCCTGAGTGGCATCTGAATCAATCGCAACTAAATTTGGACGTGAGCCCGTTGCTCGGATTACATTTAGGCATAAATTATTTACCGTGGTGCGCAGGTATGCCATGGCACGGTCTGCGGTATCTAGCTCTGGAGCTGCCAAGATAAATTTAAGAAAGGCATCTTGGACAACCTCTGCTGCATCAGCATCGCTTCGAAGAATTCGGCGGGCTTGAGCGATAAGTGATGAGCGATTTTGGGTATAAAGGGCGGATAAATCAGAAACAGACCACGCAGCAACAGTCGCTGGGGCCTGAGCCTTCTTACGAAGTGACACTTTAATTTCCCGCTTTCAGTTGAGCCAACGTCTTGACCCCTCTACTTAGTAAGACACCAACAGGGGGTAAATGTTGCCCCGAAATGGGCCAAGTCCGAAAGCCAATTGGATTATTATTGTGACTTATATCACACAAATACTATAACACACTGAAATGGTCATAATTTGAGATCAAAATTTTGAATAATGAGTAAAGTGATTATAAATTTTATTTTAGCAAAACTAAGACTTGGTCGCTATCGATCTTCCATTGCTCAGAATTATAAAAAACAATTAAGAAAAATCGAAAGTGTCAAAAACCATATTCAATATTTTCAAGTTAGTTCAAATATTTTCTTGCACGAATTTAGTCAAAGTTTTTCAATTTGCAGTAAAAATGGAGGCTATAAAAAATTTATTGGGCACTGGATATGGGTCAATCAAAAAATAATGTATTTTCCAACAAATCAAAAAAAAATAATAAACTTTGGTGGAGTACCAAATTTTATTACCGAAGCTGATTTAGTTTGTGCAACGAATGCTGAAATTTTTCCAAATAAATTTGAGAATAATTATAGACAGAAGTACACTTTTCATATAACCGAAAACAAATCCGAGAATATTGATTTAGAGGAAGCAATAACTTTTAATGTTGGGGGCGCAAATTTGTTTCAACACTTTCTACAAGATTGCCTTCCTATAATTGCCATGTCCAAGAAATTCCTTGCAAAAAATCCAACAATTCCAATGCTTCTACCTGAATCAAACTTAAATTTTGAAACTCGAGATTATTTTCTTAAAAAAATGGGAATTTCTAATAAAATTATTGAAACAAACCTTATTGAATCATTAAAAATAAAGTATTTATACTTTTGGAATTTTTATCCATTTAATGCTCAGTATTGCCTTCCACCTATTTTTTATAAAGAAATGAGGGGTTTAATCAGAAACCAAAATTTTTTCTATAAAAAGCGTTCTATTGTTTTGTTTATCAGAATCGAGAAAATGAGAAATTTTAAAAATTTAGAGCATTTGAAAAAAGTTTTAGAAAAATTTGCAGTTTTAAATAATTTAGATTTAGAAATTGTAAACACTTCATCAGTAGAAATTTCTAAACTTAACTCAAAAATGAAACGGGCATTGGTGGTGATTGGAATTCACGGTGGTAGCATGTATAACGCGATTTTATGTCAAGATGACTGCACCGTTATTGAATTTGTACCAATAAAAAATACTAATTCGACGATTAACTTCTTATCTTTTTCAGGCATAAAATACCTACCAATTCCGGGTCATTTTGATTTTTACGATGAAACGGTAGAAGTATCAATTTCAGACTTAATGTCGGCACTTTCGACAATTAATTTTAATGAGCTGGTTTCAAGTACAACTTAACTAATCGTAAACCTATAATTGAAAGTGACTATATTTTACGATCTACTTAAGTCTCCGCTTTAATTCAAACAAACTACCGTAAGTACCATTTTCAGATCCTTGTTCGAACAAGGGAGGGTCCTGCCAATAAGCCTTTGCCCGAGATTTTCTCAGAAGGGCCTGATAAATAAAATCGATCGGTAACCAGTCGGGTAGGCCATACCGGTCTACAAAACCGGTCATTTTTACAGCTAAATCTCTTGAAATCAAATAAGCGACTGCACACCTAGTTGCTGCAGGACGGACTCGAAAGATCCCATTTGAATCAATTTTTTTTTCACTTTTAGTTCTTTCTAATCCAGCTCCCGAGTTGAGATTAATCCAAGTGTTTTTGGCGTCAAAGTTTTCAATAATATTTTTAATTTTATGAAATGCAAAATTATTTGGTAAAGCATCATCCTCGAGAACCAAGATCCATTTGCTTTTAAGCTTAATTCCCGCTCTTAAAGCTGAAAAATGCATGATTTGTAACTCCTGCCAGGCACGCGTGAGTGGTATTTTAGGTGGCAACGACCCAGTGGTGTATGAGTTTCCTTTTCTTGCAATATAGCTTCTCAAATACAATAAATATCCTTGAAGTCTAGCCTTTCTACGTGAGAAGACTAGAGATCGAGAATTAATCCCTAAATCCATTCCTATTTTTTTTTCAGACACCCCAAAAATACCCTTGCTTTCGGAAATTAAAGGTCGTTTTATGGATTCGAGTTTTTTTTCAGTTATCCAATTGACCGTAATTTTATTTTCCAAAAAAAAATTTTCTAAGTAAAGTTTTCTAGTTTTTAATTTAGAATAGTGCACTACAAATATGCTAAGATTAGGTTCATGGTTCACAATTAATTGTATCTTAATCTAGAGCTATAAAATGCTTACGTTGGGAGATTTATGAAAGTGCTTGTCGCTGGTGCTGGGGGTTTTATTGGTGGACATCTGGTGAAAAAACTAGAAGCACAAAATTTTGATGTTGTTGCTGTCGACATTAAAAGTGAGGAGGATTGGTTTATCCAGCCAAAGAATTCAAGACCGAATGTTGCCGATTTGAGAATTTTGGAGTGGGCTAAAAAATACTCTAAAGGTGTTTCTTGGGTCTTTAATTTGGCTTGTGACATGGGGGGAATGGGATTCATTGAGAATAACAAAGCCAAATGCATGGAATCAGTTCTAATTAATACTCATCTATTGCAAAGTGCGCGAACCAATAAAGTCGAAAAATTTTTTTTCTCATCATCGGCCTGTGTATATGCAAGCTTCCATCAAAATTCGCTCGACATAGCGCCTTTAAAGGAAACTGATGCCTACCCTGCGGACCCTGAAGATGGTTATGGTTGGGAAAAACTATTCAGTGAAAGGATGTGTCGTCATTTCGACGAAGATTATGGTGTTCAAACTCGAGTGGCTAGGTATCATAATGTTTATGGACCATATGGTACCTATCAAGGTGGTCGAGAAAAAGTTCCTGCTGCCGCATGTAGAAAAATTATTAACGCAATTAAAAACGGTAACTATGAAATAGAGATTTGGGGTGATGGCAAGCAACTACGATCATTTACTTACATTGATGATTGCATAGACGGAACTTTAAAACTTATGAATTCTAATTTTAATGAACCACTTAATATAGGCAGCTCAGAAATGATATCAATTGAGGACTTATATAAAACGATAATTGAAGTTAAAAATTTGGGACAAAATAATTTTAAATTCAAATATAATTTGAGAGCTCCTCAAGGCGTTCGTGGTAGGAGCTCAGACAATAAAAAATGTATTGAGATTTTGAATTGGGAGCCAAAAGTTTCTTTTTCTATCGGTATTGAAAAAACTTATGACTGGATTCAAAAAGAAATTAATTCTTAGACAAAGTGTAAATACTCTATTGGATGATTTTTAATGAACTCTTCGTACTCTTTCCAATTTACTGCAACTACTACCAAATCTGATTTTTGGATTTGAGAAACTGAATTGATTGAAACGATATTGTCAAATCCGAGAAACAAAGTATTGTCAGACACTAGAGGATCGTGAACGTAAATTTTATCCCATTTTTCAGCAAGTTTCCTAACAAGCATCACTGATTGAGATTCTTCAGTTACAAAACTTCCTGGCTTATATGATAATCCTAAAATAGTTAATGACTGATGGTTATGCAAGAATCTTGAATTGATTCTTTCCGCGCTAACTTTAGGTTGACGTAAGTTAATGCTGTGAGTAGCTTTGGCGAGTTCAACATCAACATTTAACGAATCTCCGATTTTCGCAAAAGCTCTATTGTCTCTTGGAAAACACGGGCCACCAAAACCTAAACCAGGTTTTAAATATTTAAATCCGATTCTGCTATCCGCTCCTAGCGCTTCCAAAATATCATACTTGTTTGCCCCAGAAATCTTGTCGGAAAGCTCAGCAATCATGTTTGCATAGCTAATTTTTGAAGTTACAAATGTGTTAACTGAAATTTTTGTAATTTCTGCACTTACTAAAGACATAACTTTAATATGAGGTTTGTTTAATGTGAAAGATGTTAGAATAGGTACAAGTGTGGCGGCTACATTTTCATCATTAGCTCCAATTAATACCATGTCAGGAAACTGCATGTTATGAATTACTGTTCCTAGCGCAACGAATTCTGGCGAGTAAGCCACTTTAAAATTCGCCTTACTGTCTTTTAACTTAGATGGTATGAATATTTGCTCAAAATATTCACATGTTCCGGGCATGACTGTAGAAACAACACAAATTACATGGTTATTGACTCTAGAATTTTCAACGATTAATTCTATTGCACTTTCAAGGTATGAATTAACAAACTCACCATCAGGGTTAGACGGAGTTGGAACAATTAGAAAAGATATCTCAGACTGTTGAAAATCTTCATTGATAGTGCTTGTGACGCTCAAATTCTTTTGCAAAGTTTCTTTCAACATAACAAGAACGTTGGGTTCTGGCTCAATCTTAAAATTAAGTATATTAGAAATTCGATTTTCTGAAAGATCAAACCCTATGACTTGATGACCAAATTTTGCCAGCAAAATTGCTAGGGGTAAACCCAACTTACCTAGCCCTATCACAGAAATTTTAATTTTACGTCCTTTAGATCGGTTGATAAATTTATATTATTATATCGTTATAGAAGTAAATTTTAAACTCATTTTTCTACTAAAGTCCACGTTGTCTTGTCTAATTTTTTGATTTTGGTCAACAGAATTTGATCATTTAAATGAGGTATCCCTATATCTTTATTCAAAAAATAACTTGCATATAGACTATAAGATGAAAGTGCAAAATTTGAATAACCTGAAGGAATTCCATTGCTTCCATTTTTGTAAAAATTACAACCTGAACCTACTGCGGCAAATGAAATTCTATTTTTTATAAACTTGCTTTCATGATTAGTTGATGACGAATTTCCTTGATCTGGAGAATCCATAAACTTTATCCGTCCGCCATTTTTAGTAATTTCAAAAGTAATCGGATCAAAAAAATCAACTATAGGTTTTAAAGACACCTGTTTACCTAGAATTTTACGCCTTAACCAGAATTTTGGGTATGTGCGAAAATAATCCTTAGTAAAGGCGAAGCAATCTGTGTTGACACAATCCGATCTCAAATCAAGTTGACGTCCATCTCTTCCTTCTCTACGGTAAGGGCGAAATTTATATGGCCTGCGTGAACCAGCTAATACAAAACCTTCGGATTTTATTGCGTAGATTAATTCAGTTATTACATCACCTAAAAAAATAGTATCTGAATCCAAATGAATAAATATATTTTCACTTCTAGAATTTATAATATGTTCCCAAAGTATTGCCGTACCTTTATGACCTTTCTTATAACCATTTAAAACTTTATCTTCACTAATTGAGAATAACTTTGTTTTTTTTCTAAAATTTTCAAAAATTATTAAGTCAGACTTAATTGTAACCTCTCTAAAGTCTTCTTTCGATCCAAAAACGTGAATTGGGTAAGAATGGTGTTTAAGAAATGAAGTAAGCATAGGATTTAAAATTTCGCCACAGTTAAATGCTTCGGTCCAAATAAATATTTCCATGGAACACCAATCTTATATTAACAACAATTAATTGTGGGCCCTGTCGGGATCGAACCGACGACCCACGGATTAAAAGTCCGTTGCTCTACCGACTGAGCTAAAGGCCCTTCTGCACAAGATTTATTACAGAAAGACTTTACTAAAGAAATCGATAAATGCATAATTAAAGCTCCTTCAAAAAGAACTCTTACTGAGATTACATCGATTTTTTAATGTTCAAGTTCTCTGCCTTACTTTTTGAATTTTAAATAATTGTTGGGAAAGGAAGTGGAACCATTAGCATTCCTCCGTTAGATAAATAATTATTCGCCGATTTCTTAATTGAGCTCTTAAAATGCCACGGCAAAATTATACCCAAAATATTCACATTTCTAATGTTTGTATTTTCCAAATATTTTGCCTCATTCACAATTCTAATTTTTGATCCTGGAGTGTACTTGTCAAATTTTTTGGGATTAATCTCACCAATCTCCTCAATTAAATCTCCTAAATGACAATATTGAAGCAAAACATTGCCTTTAGTAGATGCACCTAAACCAAAGATTTGGTAATTCTTATCTTTATACTTTTGCAAAAGTTCTCTAAAATGAACAGAAAATTTCCGAACGTTTGATGCGAAAATTACACAATTTTCATAACTTGTCACTCCACTTTTCTTTTCCCAACTAATTAGCCAATCCACATATGGATTTACATTTTGGAGGACATTTCCTTTCTTGCATACATAGACTTGAAAGCTTCCACCATTTACATCATTTAGCCTCACATCGAAAATCATTAGTCCAGATTTTTTAAAAATATTATCTAGATCTGTCAGAGTAAAATACAATAAGTGCTCGTGACAAATAGTGTCAAATC
>Ga0214917_10002486_pt1 | contig 22354 bp, 27 predicted proteins | sample LL_1208_BB_MetaG_FD_177983 | JGI IMG/M metagenome (GOLD analysis project Ga0214917, IMG submission 177983) | Freshwater microbial communities from Lake Lanier, Atlanta, Georgia, United States - LL_1208_BB | ecosystem: Environmental > Aquatic > Freshwater > Lake | place: USA: Georgia | collected...
CCTTCGGGTCGCTTTGCTCGCTCCAGCGGATGGTTTGCTGGTGGATGCGGACGGGCATCTGCGTCACTCCGCGCGCAAGGAGCGCGCGGGAACGGTGCCGCCCCTCATGCCCCGTCACGTGCGCGATGCGCGGGTCGTCTCCGTCTACGTCCACAAAGAGGCGGGGAACGCCTGCGAACCCGATGCCCGCGCCGATTACGCGCTCCAGCGATGCCTGCGCCTCCTCACGCTTGCCCGGCTCGGCCATGTCGAGAAAGTCCTGCGGGTGCATGAGGACGAGGGCGACGCGCGACTTGTAGCCCGAGCCTTCCTCGTCCGCCTCCGCAAGCGCCTCGGGAGAGAAGTACCGCGCGCCGTCTGCCGCGAGCAGGCGGGGGTCGAGGTCGGGGTTGCGGCGACGGCGTGGGTTCACCGCTCCTCCCTCCTCAAGTGCGATGTCGATGGCCTGCTGCGCCCACTCTTTGTCGGAGAGCACATCTTCGTGTGTGTGCCCCCACTCCCGCGCAACATCAAAGAGGCGCTGGGGGGAGATGAGGGTCGGCGTCACTTCCTGTAGTCCGAGTCCCGACGCGTCCAAGAACCGTTTGCCCACGAACACCCCAGCGTGCTTGAAGTCGCCGGGGAAAAGCGCGAGAGGTGCCTCAACTCCGTAGCGCCGCAGTGTGTCTTGGAGGGCTAGAGCCATGCCGATACAGCCACCCTCCTCAAAGTGGAAACCTGCCTCTACCCGTGCCGTTGCTTGCGGGAGGTGCTGGTCAAGGGCGACTACGATGCGCGGATACGCTGGCTTGTTGGGGTTGCGACGCATCCGCGACCCGATGAACGGAGGCGCGTCCACGCGGACGCTCGTGCCCTGCGACGGGTAGTCGCGCACCAGCGACGCCCACACGCGGCGGGCATCCGCGCTCGTGTTCCCCGCGCCGGAGCACTCGTCGGGGATGAAGAACATCGGGCCGGGCTTGCCCCCGATGCGCGTCTCGCGCACCGCGAAGCCCTCGGTCATCATCGCCTCGTACATCGCCCGCCCGACGCCCTTGCCCTTGTGCTCCTCGTCCGTGATGAAGGCGTGGCTCACGGCGAGGACGTTGGGGTACTTGCCCTCCGCGCCGAGGGCGCGCAGGTCGGTCGCGCAGGAGCGGCCCCGGCCCCGCTGCTTGACCTCCTCCTCGCGCTCCTCGATGGCGCGCATGGAGTAGGCCCAGTAGGCGTCCATGTGCGCGACGCGCTTGGAGCCGAAGTACACGCCGATGAGCGTGTCTCCGTTGGAGTTCTGCTTCGCCCGGTAGGTGTACGGGCCGAAGAGGGGCTTGCGGGGGCCGAAGGCGTTGGACATCAGAGGATCTTTACCACGCCGCCGTAGAGCGCGGGTACGAGGGCGTTGTAGAAGGCGCGGAAGCGCACGTTCATCTTCTCACCGTACTCGGTGAGGATCTCCGCTTGTTGCGCGGAGACCTTCCAAAATGGGTCTCTCCCCATGCGCTGCGCGTCGCAAGGGAGGAACAAGGGGCGACTCGGAGGCGTCAACTCGGAGAGCGGGAAGAGGTCAGCAAGCGCCTGCGCGTAGGTGCTAGAGTAGCCTTCTCGCACCATCTTCGAGTTGACGTGCGTTTTGATGTAGCGGTTTACCAACACGTCGTACCCGTGCGGATTGAAGAAGCCTGACGACATACTATCCGCCTGCGACAGGAGCGCCTCGCTGGCTTCCGCATAAGCATCGAGGCAGGGCTGTAACAAGCGCGCGAGGTTCGCTGCCTTGCCTCCAGCCTTTCCTCGGCTGCTTGGATTTCTGTAAAGAAAGGTCCGAAGGAAGCGCAAGACGGTATCTTCTAGTAAGTCAGGGTCTCCTCCGTAAGTAATCAACAGTTCGTCGAGCACACGATCCCCAAACCTGTGGATATAGGTGAACGCCGTGAAGATACTGACCGACTCGCTCTTTGTTGCCCCATCAAAACTAACCGCGCGCATGAGAGAGTGTTGTTCCATGTGAAGCGTCACCATGCCCGGAGCGTAGGCATCTTTCCGCCATCCCCCGAGGAGCACGCGGAAGTTATGCGGGGAGTCGACGGTGGCCTGCTCGATGGACCGCTGCTTGGCCGGAGACAAGATGGAGGCCCTTGCGCGGTCTTTCCCCTTTCGGATGCTCTCGCGCACCTCGGGAGTGACCTCGAAACGGTTGTCGAAGGTGATGGGGTTCGGGCGGGTACGACGGGTGTTGCGCACGGAGGCTCCTACAGGCGGATGACCGCACCGTCGAGGTCGTCGAGGAGCGACTGGATGAAGGGAGGGAAGTCGGCGTTGATGGCCTCGGCGAACTGGCGCAGCCGCTCCTCGTCCTCGGGCGCATACTCTCCCGGCTTGGGCGGGAAGAGAAGCCACGGCTCACCGCGACCGGGCCGCGCCCGCGCCGACGGCATCTCGGAGAGCGCGACCCAGTCCGCGATGTACTGGGCGGCGTCGTCTGGGTAGGGGTCGTCGCCGTGAAGACCCTCGCGAGACATCTGGGAGTTTGTGTGCGACATGATGTACCTGCGCAGCAGGTTGTAGGTGTCCTGCGGGTCTCCGCGTCGAAACATCTTCTTCGGCTCTAGGAGCCTGCGCGCGAGTTCGCGCGTCACCGTCGAGACCTCGCCGGGAAAGTACATTCGGTCGGGGGAGATCGAGTCGCTCCACCCGCTTCGCACAAGTCGGGTCAACGAGATCGCCAAGTGCGGGTACACCACGCCCTCAAGGGCGGGGTAGAGGACGTCCCCTAGTCGATGGAGAAGTACGAACGCGGAGAAGCGCGACAAGCCCGCCGTCTTGGGGAGGCGCTTGTTCCGCGAACGAAGGTCGAGGTCTTCCATCTCCGCAAGCGACAGGAGCAGGGTGATGCACCCCGGCTGCGACAAGGTCGCGAGGGCCTCGTTGTCGTAGTAGTCCCCCGCAGAGTCGAGAAGGATCACGCGGAAGGTGTGCGGGCTGTCCGCGAGCCGCGCGACCTGCGCGCGTTGCGCCGGAGGTGCCGTAAGGCTCGCGACGACACGCGAACCCGACCGCCGAACGGTCTCGGGGTCGAAGCGGTTGTCGAAGACGAGGGGGTTACGATGCATCACAGGCTCCTAGACGCGGATGACCGCGCCGTCGAGGTCGTCAAGGAGAGACTGCACGAACGCCGGGAAGTAGGTGTTGATGACCTCGGTGTACTGCACGAGCATCTGCTCGATCTCGGAAGAGTGTTCCCCCGGCTTGGGCGGGAAGAGGAGCCACGGCTCGCCGCGACCGGGCCTAGCCCGCGCCGCAGGAAGTTCCGAGAGGGCCACCCAGTCTGCGACGCATTGGTACGCGCCCGCAGAGTAGTCAACGTCCAAGGAGTTTAGCCAAACTCCGCGTCTCGACATGTCGGAGTTTGTGTTCTTGACGATGTGCTTTAGGACTCGGCCCGTCGCGCCGCTGCTCACGGGTACAGGCATGGCAGCCCCCATCCTCTTCACCAAGTCCATCGTCGTCACAGACAGGCCCGCCACAGGAAGGTAGCCTCTGCTAAACTGGGCAAACTGCGTCTTCAAGAAGTCAAACTGTCTGCGAACAGAGGCTTCTTTGGGAGCAGTAGGCTTATACGACATCGAATAATAGTCGTAGTCTAGGTCTGGAGGCATAGCGGCTTCAAGCACTACCTCGTCAAGAGCATCCCCCACGCGATGAAGAAGGGTAAAAGCGGAGTAAAGGCTAAAGCGTTCGTGCTCCTTCTCTGTGCCTGCTCGTAAAAGTTCGTTCTCCACTGCCTTCGCCAGAGGGAGCGGGAGAGTGATGCAGCCCGGCTGCGACAAGGACGCGAAGTCGAGTCCCGCCATGGTATCCAGCACGATCACGCGGAAGGTGTGTGGGCTGTCCGCGAGCCTCTCTACCTGCGCGCGCTGGCGGGGAGGGGCTACGATGCTCGCCACGACGCGCGAGCGCGGGTAGCGCCTCATCGGCTCGGGGTCGAAGCGGTTGTCGAAGATGAGCGGGTTGCGGCGCATCAGGGAATCCTTCGCTCCGCTTCGTAGACCGAAGCGAGCAGGTCGTGGTTCGGGTACTTCGCGACGTCACCTACGCGCATCGGCGCGAAGTCCTCGATGGGGATCCAGTATCTCCGCATCGCCGCGAGGATGGGCTCACCGACGGCGAGTGCGCTGACCTTCGACATGGCGATCCCCTCATCGTTGTCGATGAGCGCCCACGAGCCGCGACGAAGCCGGGGAGTCGCCTGTGTCCCGAAGAACACGTCCTCGACGGTGTAGACCTCATCCACGAGCCCTCGCAGGTCCGTGACGTCGAGCACTGCGAGAGCGTAGGGCCGCGAAGCCGCCGTGAACACATGCACCGCGTCGAAGTGTTCCCGCGCAGCGAGGAGTGCTGCCTCCGCGCCGGGACGCACGAGGACGCTGTAGGACAGCGCGGGCGCACCGAACCCCGTCGGTACGGTGACGCGCTGCGCGCCCTTCACCTGCCCGGTCGAGACGAGCGTCTCGTCGAGGTCGAAGAAGAGGGTGCGCTGTGCCATCAGACAATCTCGTGCTTCGCGAGCACGCGCACCTGCTCGGGGCCGAACACAGCGTAGTAGGGATCTCCGTGTTCATCCTCGGGAAGGTAGATGAGGCCGTCGTAGCCCTGCCTCTTCCAGTCCTCGGGGGTGATGTCCACGTCTTGGAAGTACCGCTCATACTCCTCTTCGGTTGTAAAGACCTTCGGGTTCGTCATGTGCATCAACAGAACGTAGACCGTAGGGACTTCATCCTCTTCGAGCGCGAGGCTCATGTACGACCCGTCCGCAAAACGCTCCGCTGTACGGTAGGACGACGTGGCATACACCGAACGTCCCCTTCGGAACTTTAGGTTCGGGTCTTGGCTTCCGTGGTAGAGGACGAGGGGGAGCCCGTTGTCGCCCACGACCTTGCTCCCCGCGAACCATTTACGGTCGGCACCCGTGAGCGTGGGATGCTCGACCCTGCGCGGGTTCGCCTTCTTCTCGGGCTCCGCTTCCGGCACGAAGTCCTCTAGGCCTATCGCACCCGCGCCCACCTTCGCGATGTCGGTCTTCCACGATCCGCCCTCGCCCTTCAGACGCCGCTTGCCCACCTTGTAGGCCTCCTTGCCCGCGCCGAACAGCATCAGGACTTCTCCCAAGACCGGGATGGCACGCGCGCCCGCTCGCCCAGCGACGGTAGCCCCCACGCGCGCGGCGACCTTGGGAGCGAGTTTCCTCGTCGCCACCTGCGCGATCCCCGCCGTGCCCACAACGGTCTGGGCCGTCGAGAGCGCCTTCTCTCCTGACGTCTTCTCCTCTGGGTTCTGGACCTTCTTTCGCACCAAGCGGCGACGAGGGTCCTTCTCCGACCGCGTGGTGCCGACCCGAAGAGGGGCCTCCTCCCGCTCGGGAAGCACGATGTAGGAGGACTCGATCCACGGCTCGCGTCGGGTCAAATCCCCTTCGCGCACCGAAGGCTCAACCGACGGGAAGCGCACCATCTCCTGCCAGAGCCCTTCGAGGTACGGGATCGAGACGGCCCCGAAGTCTCGGCGGACGTCCGCGCCCGCATCGACAATGGTCTCCGCGTTCAAGCCGTGCTTGGCGCGGAACGCGGTACTCGACATCCGGCCCAACTGGAACCGCGCGAGGTCCTCCAGCATCTGGACGTAGCCCTGCTCGCCCACGAAGGTTCCCCCGTCCACATCGGGGCCCCAGTGGTGCCCCACCGCGACAATGTCCGAGAGCCCCCTCGGCGCGTCGCCGAGGTAGTCCGTGAGCACGAGGTAGGTCTTCCCTGCGTCCTTCCCGTAGTTCATCTGCCGGTAGAGCAGCCCGAGCGTGCCCTGCGGCCCCTGTGCGCGCGCCTCCGCACGCCGTGCGTACTCGCGCGCAGACTGACGTGCCGTGATGGCCCGCGCAGGCTTCACCTTGGCCCGCTTCGCGCGAGAAGAGAGCGTGTTCGAGAAGGGGTAGATGCCGACCCAGAACCCGTTCTCCGCTTCCGTGAGCAGCACGTCCGTGAAGGGTCCGTACACCAGCCCCCGCTTCACCGCCTCGTCGATGCCGCCTCCGTACTTCTTGGCGAAGGCATCCTTGCTCAAGGCAGGGAGGAAGCCTTCGGGGATGCGCTCCCAGAACCCCTCGGCGGCTTCCGTCCGCTCCGTGCTGGGGAAGAGGGCACCCGCTCCCGCCGTGCGCGCGACGTAGGCGGCTGCGTCGTAGAGCAGGGGACCGAAGCCCGGCTCGGCTGCCGCTCGGTCTACGGTTGCGCGGCGATCTTCGACCGAGAAGGTGAGCATCCCCACGACGTCGAACGGCGTAAGGCTCCCCGAGGCGCGCTTCCGGGGAGCCACGAGCATGACCCCCACAGGAAACGGCTTCGCCATCGAGTGTACGAGTACGATGGCACCAAGCGCATCGCTCATCCCGACAGGGGGGTTCCGGCGGCGGGTGCGCCCACCGCTTCGCGCCGCAGCGCGGAGCATGCGTTGACCCGCGTCGAGCAGGCTACGGGGAGAGGTCGAGGTTCGAGACACGGCGTCCTCTCCTAGATGGGCATCGTGATGGTAACGGCGCGGGGGAAGCGTCGGGGGTTCGCCACAAGCAGCGGAGAATCCTGCTCGACGTTGCTCGCACGCCCTGCGTAGATGCTGGCGGCCCGACCCAGATACGAGAAGAAGTCCTCGATGTCGTCCCGGTTCGTGAACCCGGCCTGCTTCAGGGCGGCCTTGAGCGCCTCTCCGCGTCGCAGCATGCGCTCGTGGCTCCTGCGGTTGGCAGCGTTCTCTCCCGCCATGAAGAGGGTCAGCAACCGGGCGACGAGGTCCTGCGCGTACGGCTCTCCTGCGGAGTAGTCTCGGCGGAACTGTCCGAAGAACTGCACCGTGCGCGTTCCGGCGCTGTCGTCCCCAAAGATGCGCGCGATCATGTTCTCGGGTTGGAGCGTGGACGTACCGCGCGAAACCTCCACGAGGTAGGTCTTGGGAAGAAAGTCTCCCGTCGGATCTTCGGGCATCACGAGGGCGAGGTTTCGCTCGACAACGCCACGTCCCTTCTTGCGCTGAAAGGCTTCGACCGTCTCGCGGGGAGACGCCGGACGGGGGACGAGGGGGACGAGGCCTGTTCCCACGTCTGCCGCCATCGTTGAGACCCCGTAGTAGTCGGAAAAGTAGCCCGACCCCGTGCGCCGAAGATCGAGGTAGGCGCTCTCCGTATCAATGTTCTCGGCCTTCGCGACCCGCTTTGCGAGCCGCGCGCCCTTCTGCGTCAGGGCCTTGTAGGTCGTGCCGAACTGCTGCTCGAAGTCCTCTTCCGAGAGCGGCGCGAGCACACCACCCGGCTGCCGACTCCAGAAACGCTTGGCGTACTTCGTCTGACTGTAGGAGCCTTTGAGGACGGGCCGTGCGCGCGCACCATGTCGCGCACGCATCACCTCCCCGAGCAGGGTCGCCATCGTGGCGTAGAGCAGGTAGGCGTACCCCGGCTCCGCTGCCGCAACGCCGATGGCCGCGTCCCCGTTGTATTCGATGTCCGCCGAGGCGTGACCGAGGATGTCCTGCCCCGTGATGCGCTTGCGCCGCATCACACCCGGATCGAAGAGGGTGACGTACAACTCGTGGTTCACGTCCTTCACGGGCGTCACGACGGCGATGGCGCGCGCCGGGAGTTTGCCCTTCTTGACCTTCAGCGACGTCTCGGAGAGCGCCTCGGCCTTCGGCGGCGCGACCGCTAGGCTGGTGTCTGCGACCTGCCTCCGAACGCGCGCAACGATCTCGGAAACCGGGTGTGCATAGCGGACACCCCGCACAGGACGGGCACGGGTTGCGGAGGCAGATGCGGGCTGCGAAGAGGCTGGCCCAGACCGCGAGGAGGAAGGCGTGGTCTCGGGGGGCAGTACAACCCTCCGAATAGAGGCAGGAAGATCGCCATACCGATGGAGTTCGTGCTCACCGAACATCTCTCGACTACCGTCGCGGCGCTCGACCTCGACCAACTGCCCCTCGATGGTGCCCGTCTCTGCCGCGACGTACCCGAGAGGATATGGGTCCTGTGCGTTCGGAGCCCACGCCGCGTACGAGGACATGTGGTAGACAGGCTCGCCTACCCGGAAGCGAGCCTTCTCGGGACGCACCTCGTGCTCGCCTTCCCGCGCACTGTTGTCGCGGTTGAGGACTTGCACGCCTTCTCCGCGTGACCAGATGCCGTGCGGGATGTAGCCTACGACGAAGGGCTTCTCAAACTGAAACAGCCGGAAGACGGGGACACGGTTCGCCAACTGGTACAGCGCCCCAATGTTGCTGGGCGCGAGCGTCCGCGCGACGCCTCCGGCGTCCCACGACTTATTCAGAGCGTCGAATACAGCAGTGTCGAGCGTATCGACGTTGCCAAAGGACTTCCCAATCTGCGGCTGCTCCGCAATAAGGGCGTTGACCGCCTCCTCCGTCCAGAAGGTGGTCCCCGGTGTCCCCCACACCTCGACGTAGTCCTGCCCCTCTCCCACACGAACCTGCTGCGGATCCGTAACATCGGAGATGATGTCCCACACCGCGCCGCCCTCCACCCACAGAGAGATGCGCTTCGCGAAGGTGCCGTTGCGGCGCAGGCGCGGGTTCTTCTCGAACGCCCGCGTCCACGATACTGCCGGATCTCCGCCCCAGTTGAGCCACGCCATGTACCCGCGAGAGGGGCTCGCGTCGTTCCCGAACCCGCCCGCGAGCGTGTCCTTCTTGTGGCGGAAGAGGTACTTCCCCATGCGCTTGAAGGTCGTGTCCGACACGGAGGGGACGATGACCAACTCGATGGCGCGCGCGAGGCCGATGAAGTCCCACGCCCCGTAGTTGTTGGCGTGCGAGAGACGGATGCCCTTCATGGCGGCCTGACGCACGGCGGCGGGGACGCGGTGCGGCCCGTACGGCGTGTCGCCGGAGGGGTTCCCGCCCGCCGTGATGCCGATGAGCAGCATCGCCTGCTCGGGCGTCGGGGTGTCGGGAAGGACCGGGCCCCCGATGGCCGCGAGTTTGTCTCGCCCGCTCCGGTACTGCCGACGCCAGTCGGACGGCATCGTGCGAAGGAGGTCGGCGATCTCCTCGTAGAGAGCATCCTCACGGATGTCCCCGGTGGAGGCGGCAGAACGGCGGGAGGCGCGCGGCATGCTGCGAGCCTACCCTACCTGCGTGCGGACTACCGCCGCTTCTGCGCACTCCGGGTGCTACGAGCACGGGGGTTGCGTCGGATGTCGGGGTCGTTCGGGTCGTAGGTGCCGACGTTCGCGGTTGCGGACTTGATGTTTCGCGGGTCGAACACGACGTAGACGTCCGAGGGTGGGAGTTCGCCGGTCGCGAGGTCCGTGTCTCGGATGTTTCGGAAGATCGCTCCGTCGTAACCCGCATCCTTCGCCGCGTGCGCGACCTCGTAGGTGCTGCTCGCCTGCGGAAACTCCGGCACAACGAGGTCCGTCCACTCTCGCCCCTTTGCGTCGTGGACGAAGGGTCGCTCCATCTTCAGGTACAGACGGTACGCACCTTCGCGGATACCTCCCTGCGCGGGGTCCATGAGGATGCCCGTCATCTTCCCCCGAACGAAGGTGCTGGCGGTGCGGAGGTCGTTCGTGAAGTAGAAGCCGGGGTGCTGCGGCCCCATACGGGAGAGGTCGAACTGCGTGAAGCCGCCCGAAGTCGTCCCGTGGTAGACGACCACCGGACGCCCCGTCTCGTCCTTGACCGCGCTGTCCCCGAACCAACGCACGAACGCCTTGGAGGCTCGGGGATCCTCGAAGGCGATGTGCTCGTGCAGGGGGACAGAAACGCGGCGCGACATGAAACGAGCCTACCCGAGCCGCTCCCGCGTGACCATGCACGGGGAGGGCTCGGGCAGGGGCGGAGTGCTACCGCGCCTCGCGACTAGCGCGCGACGTAGACCTCGAAGGTGTTGATGGTGATGTTGTTCCCCGCCGCTCCCACAAGGAACTGCGCGGTCATGGTGAGGGTGTTCGCCACGGTGGTCGTGGGGCTGCTCGCGCCCGAGCCAACGGCGGTGGAGAAGCAGATGTTCACGCCCGCCGCACCGGAGTTGTAGGAGCCGGACGTGATGCCCGCCGTGCCGACCTGCGTGCCCGTACCCTGAATCGTGCAGGAGGCCTGAAGCCAGAAGGGGACGTTGTTGGCGGGGGTCAGCGCGCTCGTGTCCGCGAGGAGGCCCGTGAACGGAGCGGAACCATCGGAGTCCGCGTAGAACCGGAACTGGAGGGTCGTTCCACCCGCGTTGTTCACGAGACCGCCGACGCGGAAGGTGATCGTCGAGCCCGCCGCGAGCGTGTTCGCGGGAAGCACCACCTGACCGTTCGTGAAGATGTTCTCCGCGCCGCTGCTCGCACAGAACCCCGTGACCGGGGTCGTGAGCGCGAGCACCTTCGTCGTCGTGCCCGCCGCGCTCGACCCGCCGCCGCCGTTCCAGAGGAACGACGTGACCGTCGAGGCGTCGACCTCGGGCTGCCAGCCGCGCTCCAGACGGAAGTTCGCGGATGCGGTCGCGGTGCCGTTGTTGACGAAGGTCACACCCGTGGTGCTCACGGACTGCACCGCGATGCTCGTCGCGCGGTCGGCGATGACGAGCGTGGGGGCCACGGCGGCTCCGTTGCTCTCCAGCGTGTGCGGGACGACGACGGTGGACCCGGCGGCGAGGTTGGTGACAGAGACGACCTGAACGAGAAGTTGAGCCACGATGAAAACTCCGATGTGAGTGTTGAGGAGATGGCTCCCGAGGCTGGGCTTGAACCAGCGACCCACGGATTAACAGTCCGTTGTTCTACCGCTGAACTACTCGGGAACGGGGAGGATAAAGGCCTATGCGCTCTCCGCTGCTTTCACGGCCTCGGACACGCGCAGATAGTTACGGGCATTGTACCAGACAGTCGTGGCCCCGAAGAAGGCGAGAAGGCTCCCGGCGACGGGGTACTCGTGGCGGAGACGCATGCCGCCCCACGCCATGAGGGGACCGATGACGAAGACGTCGAGGACGCGGATGCGCTGCGTCTTCACCACGTCGTCGAGGAGTGCTATCTGCTCCGGGGTCATGCGCAGCACCGCTGCCAGAGCGCGATGCGCGCGTTTACCGAGTTCCAGCAGACGACGTCGAGGAAGCGTGCGAGGTAGTCCTTCCTCTTCGTGCCGTACTGGCAGTAGTAGGCGTGCTCCCACAGGTCCGAGACGAGGATGGGGAACGAGCCGTCGCTCCGCTGGGGGAGGATCGCGTTCGGGAGCGCGACGATGTTTGCGCGGCCCTTCCGGTCGAGCGTGAGCCACACCCACCCCGACCCGAACAAGGCTCCGCCCTTCTCGACCCACGCCTTCTTGAAGGCCTCGTACCCACCCAACTGCTCGACGACCTGCGCGCTCGCGCCCGTGGGCCGCCGACCCCCGCCTTGTGACGCCGGGCGCATGCCCTCCCACCACATGTTGTGGGCCCAGTACTGCGCTGCGTTGTTGTAGAGGGGGGAGCCGATGGGCGCGGTGGCGAGGATGCTGGGAAGACTCGCTCCCTTGGGCGCGAGTTCGTTCACCTTCTTCGTGTATCCCGCGTGGTTATCGAGGTAGTGCCGCCGAACCCCCTGCTCGTCGATGGCCGGAGCCAGCGCGTCGAAGGCGTAAGGTAGGGGCGGAAGGACGAACATCAGGCGAGCCTCGTGACGGTCGCGATGACGGAGGGAATAGCGGGGATGGCAGGGGGCCCGACTACAGCGGAGAACGCCTCAAGCGTGATGTCCGTACCTGTGGAAGCAATAAAGAGCCACTCCAAGTACTGTCCTGCTGTCATGGACACAACCACGTTCGCGTAGGGAAGCGTGCGGTTGTTGTTGTTGCCCATCTCGATGGAGTTGCCCGCGTTCGGCACATTCGTGCCGTTGATCGCGGGCCAGAAGACAATGGTCTCCGTTCCGCCGCCAGTGTGGAGCATCTGGGCCGAGATGTCGAAGCGGTAAACACCCGTAGCGACCACGGTGAGCCGCGTGGGGCCAGTTCCGGGGTCAACCACGGAGACGCCAACCGCGATGTCCGTCGTGTTGAACCGAGCCCGAAGAGGCGTGACCGCCCCGATGGTCTGGTCGGTGGTGTCCGAGAACGAGCCGTATCCCACGACGCCCGCACCACCTACGGTGCCTCCCTGCCACCGCATCTGCGTGACCGAGAACGCATCGACCTCCGGTTGCCAGCCTCGTTCGCAGCGAAAGTTCGCGCTCTCTACACCAGCCCCGAGATTCGTGAACGTGGCAGTCGTGGTCGTCGTCGCGGTGACCACGATGGGTGTCGCCCGGTCGGGGAAGACAAGAGTCGGAGCCACGGAGACATCGTTGCTCGCGAGGTTGTGCGCGAGCGTGACCGAGGCCCCTGCGTTGAGAGGGCCGACCGGAAGCACGCTCACGAGCAGTTGCGTCGGCACGGGCTATCTCCCCGGACTAGGCGGTAGCGGGGAGCGTGGACGCGCCGTCCTCTCCCACATTCGTCTCGCGCGGGGTCTCGGCGACGACGTACACGCCGTCCGCGAAGATCTCCTTGCGGTTCCCAATCTTGAAGGTGTTGTTGCTCTCGATGAGCAGGGTCGGCGTGACGAACGCCCCGGCCTGCCGGATGTTCTCCAGCGCCGTGAGGCGACGGGCCTCGCGCTCCGCGCGGCCCTTCTGCCCGCGACCAGCAAACTGGAGCGCAACCTGACCGACCGCCTCGCCGCGACGAACAGGGGCTCGGACGATCCAGCCCTCACCCTCCTTCATCTCCTCGGGGCGGAAGACGAAGGCGTTCTTCTTCTTGTCAGTGACCGTGAGGCCGCCGCCCGTGCTCTTCCATGCGAGACCGGAGATCACCGGGACCTGCGTGAGGAGGTTCGGGGGGTCGAGCGGGCGGGCGTCGTGACGGTCGGCGTTGACCACCTTTCGCATGCCCTTGTCCGCGCGCCTCTTGTCCTGCGGGCGGGCGAACATGTCCGTCTCAAGCGGAAGGCCGTAGCCGTACTTCGCGGTCTTGTCCTCGGCGACCTGCTCGCTCGTGACCTCGCCGCCCTCGGCCTGCGCCTCCGCTTCTTCCTTCTTCGTGGGGGTGTAGAGCGCGCGCTGGTAGACCTTGCGCCCGCCCTCCTTCTTGATCTTCACGCCCGCGAAAACAACCGCGACGCGCTGCCCGCGCTCGTAGAGGGCGATGCTGCACTCCTCGGCGTTCGTACCGGAGAAGGAGAAGGTGAGGTCGTAGTTGCTCACGCCCACCGCGAGCGGGTCGCGCCCGAAGACCTTCGTGTAGTCGTAGAACTGCACGGGGAAGCCGCGCTTCCCGCCCTGCTGCCACGACCGCTGCATCTCCCGCTTCTGCGAGCGGCTGAAGGTGCGCTGCTTGCGCTCCGCAGGGTTGCGCTTCGGCGCGTTGCTGTACCATGCGCTCGGGGCGTTGTCGTAGAGGTTGAACAGCCACGGCACCATGTGCTCCCACGGGATGTCCGAGAGCAGGTTCATGCGCACGAAGAAGGGCTTGCCGAGCGCAGCGGCTTCCGCGCCCGCCTCGTCCAGCGCGTGGATGAGGAGGCGGAGGTACGCGACCGGGTCCGCCACGAGGGCGAAGAGGCAGGTCGCCTTCTTCCAGTCGTTCTGGAAGGCGCTCGTGTTCTGCCCCGTGTAGACGAGGCAGGTGCTCTTGCAGAAGGCCGAGGCACCGGAGCAGGTCGAGAAGCCGAACTTCTTCGGGAAGGCCTCCTCAAGGTTCGCCACCTGCTGCTCGGTAAGCGTCAGAACGCCCGCCTTCGCGTCGTACCGTCCGACTCCGCTGGGCGTCGTCTGAATCTGCACGGGGATGATGGTCTGGTTCTCGCCCTGCGGGAGAGAGCGCACGACCTTCGGGAACCCGCGACCGCTCTGAATCGAGGTGATGATCTGGGAGAGGGGATGGTTGAACCCGTAGACCTGCATGGTCTCGGCGTCAAACGCGTCGCCGTCAGGGTCGGGACGCCCTGCGTCCACCCAGTTCTCGTACTTCGCCTCTGCCGCCGTCCCGTAGGTGGCGGGAAACTCCGTCGCCAACTTGTCGGCGGGGTAGAGGTTCAGGCCGAGGAGGTCGCCCGAGGTCCGCGTGTCGAGCGACGTCGGGTTGCGGTTGTTCATCGTGTCCTTGACCAACTTCGCGTTCCGGCCCATCAACTCCTTCGCCCACACGCCGGGGTTCTTGGAGGAGAAGAAGCCCGTAGGACCGAAGATGGCCCGACCGAAGCGGTCGAGTTGCGCACGGGTCTTCCGCTCGCGCTCCCCTGTCTTCTTGTTGGTCTCCATGACCGACTGCTTCTGCTCCGAAGCAAGGAAGGCGAAGAGCGGACGGATGCGCTCCACGGCCTGCTCGGGGGTGAGCGCGAAGACGTCGTTCTTCGAGATGGAGTCGGGCAGCCCCGCCAGACCGAGAACCTCGTCGAGGCTCTTGGCGGGGTTGCGCCGCCGGGGGTTCTGCGTGGGGGTGCGCGCGAGCGTTCCGAGATCCTCGACGACAATGTTGCCCTCGACGCCCGCAGCCTTCGCCGCCTCAACGGCGCTCGCCGCCGTCTGGCCGCCTTCGAGGATGCGACCATCGGGGAGAATGGCCGCGTACATCTGGGTGATCATCATGGGGAGTATCTCCGCAAACAGGGTTCAGGGCGTCGGGGCCGCAGGCGCGGTGGGGCCGGGGAGGCTACCGGCTCCCGTAACGCCACCCGGAGCCGTCACGCCGCCAGCACCCTTCGCAGGAGCCTCTTCAGCGGCGGCCTCGCCCGTCCGAACCACACCCCCGACACCGGGACGAAGGTTCGACGCCATGAGCGACATCGGAGAGACACGCGTAGCGCCTCCCCGGAAGATCTGCTTCGGGTCGACGAAGGTGCGCTTGTTCTGGGAGAACCACCACCACGCGCCACCAGCCGCGACGGCCCCGAGCGCGACGAGTGCGAGTACGGCACCCTTGGAGGGGTTGGTGCGCCGCGACTTGCGGTCGCGCTTCTTGCGGGAGGCCTTTGCCAAGAGACACCTCGGGTCGCTTCATCCCTACCGTTAGGCCTGCCCCACGTCGAGCGGTCTAGAAAGGCGGAGTGCTACACGCGTCGCCCGGAACGACAAAGAGCAAACCGGCGTCACGACGGACGTCTCCATGCTCCATACTCCTATAGCGACTCAATAAGGTACGAGCACAAAGCGCGCAGCCGCGTAAGGCCCTATCAAACCGCTGACGCGGAGATAACTCGGTCTCCGCTAACGATAAGGTCGCTCGCCTCGCCGATAACTTATGGGCCGAAGACACCGGTCTCCATAGTCTCCGGTTGCCCGAAGTTATGAAACGGGTGCCGGGGAGAGATGGCAGACGGGCGGCCCAGAGCGCGGGGAGGCTCACCCGGATGTGCGCACGCTCTCGGTCGGCACAGATGCGGTGGCCCGGTTTACGCCCATTCGGGCGTAACTTGGGCAGCACGCACCTGTCAAGGACACTTTCTGGCCCACCTTCGAAACACCTGTCGGCACCTGTGGTGCGCGGAGCGTTTTTGCGCCGGTTCCCTCTCGATTTTGCCCATACTTCCCTAGCCGCTCCATAACATATGGGCATAATCATGATGACGACGGCGCAGAAACGCTCTAGAAGAAGGGGTGGGTCGAAGCGGCATCACGTTGGCTCTTGACGTGGCAACCCCTCGTCGGCGTCTGTCTCGGAACGGGAAGCCCTCGCTAGAGCACACATGCGTCGCGACGAAACCGACGCGCGTCGAGGCATGTTGACGTACGGCGTCTGGGCGAATATGTACTTGTCGCGGAGCGTTCATGTCGGACAGCGAGACGGTGCCCCAGATTTTCGTCTTCGTCAGTGACGAGGGCCGAGTCGTAGGTGTGGGCAAGGAGAAAGACGGTCAGATGGTGGGGGCGTGCCTTGCCGTGCTCGAATCGCCCATCACCCTCCCCGACTGGCTCCTCTTTCTCTCCCGACACGACGACCCCGAGAAGGCAGCCGACGAAGCCATCGAGCGTTTCGGCGGCCTTCGTCTCCATCACATCCTCGTTCTGGAAGACCCCACCATCCTGCCGTCCTTCGCGGGCGGTCCTGTAGGAGAAGCCTAGCCATGTCCACGTCCTCTGTTCCCGTCTCGACCCGCTGGGTGCGCGCGCCGCGCATCCCTGCCGCCACCCGCACGGACGGGCTCACCGTCACGTTCGAGAACGGGTGCTGGCAGGTCGTGCTGCCGGGATCGGTCGAGACCCTCTCGACCCCCGCCGTCGCGTCCTACCTCAACCGGGCCATCGAAGAGGTGGACGAGAAGCACCCGCCCGTCCCGTGGGCCTTCTCGGGCGGCATCTGGCGCGCGGGCGTCTGGGAGATTCGCCCCAACGGCAACGGCTCGTGGGGCATCTACCGCATCATCGACGGACAGGAGGAGCGCGCGAGCCGCCAGCCCTTCCCCTCTGCCGACCGTGCGCGACGCTGGGCCGAGTTGCGCTTCGACCGGGGCGACGCCGGGCTGCGTGGCCCGAAGCCCCGTGCCGGTAGCCGCGCTTCGTTCAAGTTGCCTGACGTCCGCGTGACGGAAGTCGAGCGCGACCACGCCCTCTCCATGCTGGTCACGCTCGGCATCAGTTACAGCGAGTTTGTCCGCGCCGCGCTCGTCTGGGCCGAGCGCAACGTCCTTGACGGTGACGGGTGGGAGATCGAGGAGGACGAGGAGGGCAACCACGCCTTCGTGCCCTCCTCCCCTGCGCCAGAGACGACCTAGCCTTCGTGGGCAGCGCCGAGGATGGCGTACGCCCGAGAGCGGGAGAGCCCCGCTGCGCGTGCGGCCTCGGCCACAGGTGCAGCGGGGTTCTCGGCCATGTAGGCGAGGAGCGCCTCGCGCCGTGCTTCCGCGTCGGTGAAGTAGGGGGAGACGGGGCAGGTCTCCCCGAGGGCCGCACGCCGCTTGGAGACCGCCCTGCGGGAGACGCCGGCTTCGCGTGCGATGGCGCTCGTCGTGCGGTCGCACGCCGCGACCAGCGCATCCACCTGCGCCCTGCGGACCTCGACGTAGGCAGGGATGCCCGCAGCGCGGCGATAGGCCTGCACCGTCTGGGTGGAGACGCCGAACCGGCGCGCGGTGGCAGGGTCGGGCTCGGTCCCGAGGGCGTCTCGGAAGGCGGCGGTCTCGGTGATGGGGTTCTTCGCGGGCATGGGCGTCTCCTTGAACGGGGAAACCCCTACGCGGCCTTTCGGAAGCCGACGTAGGGGTAGAGGTCGCGCGCCTTGGCGAGCGCGTCCTTGTAGTGGGTGAAGCCGTAGCAGCAGGCCGAGACGTCTCGCAGGGAGCCGACGATCACGTTGCCGTGGTAGAGCCGGTGGACGACGTGGACAGGGGCGACGTAGAGGTCGCCCTGTCGGTACGCAACGACCCACCGACCGTCTGGAACCTGCACGACGATGTCGCCGTGGTTCGCAGGGGCGGCCATGAGCCTACTCTTCTCCCGCGTCGTCCTCGTCCTCGTCCTCGTAGGCGTCTTCGTCGTCCTCGTTGTCGAGGGTCTCGGCGTTCGCGATGGCGACCTGCTCCATCACGTACTGCCGCGCCGCAGGACCGCCGGCACGCAGCGGGGCGGGGACGAAGTCCGCGACCATCACCTCTGTGCCGTCGTCCACGTAGATGCCCCCGTCGTCCTCAAGGTCCTCGGGCTCCTCGCCGCCGAAGGCCGCCGTGTGGACGTCCTGCGAGACGTAGACCGCGCCACGGTGAGCGCGCGCGGTCTCGGCGGCCTCCAGCAGCGACCACACCGTGTGGTCCCACGGGTGCTTGCAGAGGACGCTCTCGTCCACGTTGACGACCTCTCCACGCTTGTCAACGACGTCGACCAACCCCGTGATGACGATCAGGGGACGGGCGTAGTAGAACTCCTTGGGGTCGTAGGGAATGTCGTCGGCGTTGGCCTTCTCGCCAGCGTCGCGACGCACGGCCAACTCGGCGCAGAGCGCCTCGACCGTGGGCACGGTCAGGCCGCGCCACGTGAAGGTGAGGTTCGTATCGGTCGACAGGGTTACCTTGGGCATGGGGGCGTTCTCCACGAAGGGGGATGTAGTGGGGGGATGGTCGGGTGTGACAAGGTGAAGGTTCGGTCTGCGCATCCGCAGCCTCTACCAACGTCCAGACGCTCTGTCAACCGACTGTGTAGGACCGACCGTAGGCTTTCCAGCCCGTGTCGTAGCCCTTCACAGGGTGTGGCAGGCGCAGATGGTAGACGGTGTCGATGCAGGGTTCGTCGCCCTCCTCGATCTCCATGCGCGAGGCGACGACCTTCGCGAGGACGGGCTCGGGGAGGCGCACGGGGCCCCTGTGGTCGAAGATGCGGCTCACCTTGACGAGGGTGCCCCGCACGACGCTCGCGTCCCTCTCGGCCATGCGCACGGCGAGGACCGCCGTCGGAACGCGCAGCGCCTCGCGCCTGTGCGTGTCGAGGTCGAGCAGGTAGATGCCCGGTCTCACGCGTCCCCCACAGGGGTGCCGACGAAGTCCTCTACCAGTGGATCGTGGCCCCACTCGGCGCGCACGCTGGGGTAGACCTCGCGCATCCCAGCCTCGACCTCTTCGCGGGTGCTCCCCGTGTGGTGCGATGCGCCACTGTCGTCGGGGGCGATGAGCATCCCACACCAGCGGGCCTCGGGGTGGGTCGCCTCGGGCTCCTCCCACACACGACACGACCAACCGTCGTCCAGTGCGGACGTCGTGACGGGGGTGGCGAGACCGGCCATGTGGTGGCTTTCGGGCGCGTAGCGGTCGAACGTGCGGCGGTCGACGGCGACCATGATGCGGGTCGTCACGCGTCGGTTCCACTGAACGAAGAGCCCGCGCGCCGCGAGCGCGTGGACGAGGTCGCGCCCCACCTTGGCGTGCGTCCGCGCTCCCTCGGACGGGCTCCCCTCGGGGGACCCGTGGAAGCACAGGTAGACGACCCCGTCGGTGAGGGCGTGGTCGGTGTCCTGCGCGTGGTAGAACGCGTAGCCCCTCGGGGCGACCTCGGGGTTGTCGAGCGCCACCTGTCCGCAGGACGAGCAGCAGGAGAAGTCGCCCCGCAGGACGATTCCGGTCTCGGCCTCGACCTCGCGGAAGATGCGGTGGAGGTCGCGCCGGCTGGGGACGATGGGGGTGGGTCCGTGGTTCATGGGCGGGTCCTCGGGTAGGCGTGTTGGCGAGCGTAGGTCCATGCGCCGGGAGCAACCTTGGCGTCCTCGGGGTCGCAGAAGACGAAGTCAACGTAGGCGTCGGCGTATGCCAACTCGGCGTCGTTGGTGGGGTGGGGGGCGACCTTCGTCACCCGCACCTTCACCGGGGGGTCGAAGAGGTAGTCCGCGCCCCCCGGCAGGTCCACGAGGTGAACGTACACCTCGCTCCCCACCAGCATGCGCGCGTCTTCCTCGGCGGCGGCCTCGGCGGCCTCTTGGGTCGGGTGACGCACGACCTCGTGTTGCCAAGCGTCGAGGTCGAGCACGGACACGGCAGGGAGCGTGATGCGTTCGGGCATGTCAGTCCGCCTTGCCGCCGAGAATGACGGTGAACGGGTTGGGCTTTGGGGTGGGTGCGGCGGACGCGCGCTGCGCCGCCGGGAGAGGGGACGGGGTCGCCTCGGCCTTGCGCCCCTTGTCACGGGAGAGGGCGGCGCGCTCCTGTGCCGTGCGCGTGTCCCCCACCACGAAGGCTTCCATGGCGGCCTTGCGCAGGGCGGGCTGGAGGTCGTCTGGGCAGGCGTCGAGGACCTCTCGCGCCAGCCCGTGAATCACGTGGTTCGCCGGTCCCCCGTTGAGGAAGGAGTCGAACCATTCGAACCAGAGGATCGCCTTCTGCCCTGCGCGCTTGCCGCCCGCCGGGGTGGAGTGATGGGCGACGACGTCGACCGTGTCGCAGGTGACCTCCCACGCCCAGCGCAGGGTGTCCACGCCCATGTCCGAGACGAAGGCGTTGAGCACGACCTTGGCCGGCGCGGGGTCGAAGGGGAAGGCGTCCGAGGTGGGGGCGGGCTTCATGCGGCACCCGCCTCTTCCTTGGCCGTGGGCGCGAAGGCCGACTCAATCAGAGCCCTCACCTCCTCGTCGGACAGGCCTGACTGCTTCTTGAGGTCGTAGAGGGCGTCTGCCGTCGCCCCGAGCCGTTCGGTGTCCGCACGCGTCACGTTGCCGTAGATGAACGCGCGCTCGGCAAGCGCAGCGGTCGCCGCGTTGAGGTCCTCGTGCTGGAAGACAATCTTGAGCCCCCAGTAGTACTGGGAGAGCGCCCGAATCGTGTTGAGCAGGGTTTCGAGGACGAAGGTGCGGTTCGCGCCGTTGTCGTCCTGCCAACCGAGGGCGAGGGTCTTGATCGCGTCGTGCGCAGCGTACCCCGAGAGACCGTTCTCGCCCGTGTCGAACACGAGCGTCGACCATGGGTTGCCCTCGGTCTCGGGGGGCTGGGTGAGGTTGTCGAGGTTGAGCGTCTTGGGCATGGGAGGCCTCCTAGAGGTCATGGGGAGAGGGGGAGTCGGTGGGGTCGTCACTGCGCGTCAAGCGGGGGTTGACGGGCTCTTCGCCCGTCGCGTCCGCCGCCTCGTCGTCGTCAACCTCGTCCAGCACGCTGGCGACGTTGAGACGCAGGCTCTCGACGGTCCTGCCCTCGGTGTGGCCTCGGAAGCCTAGGGCGAGGTAGGTCTCGGCCAACTCGTACGCCATGGGGTCACCGTCCACGAAGCGCGAGAGAATCTCACGCGCCCCGGTGAAGGCGTCCGCGAATACGAGGGTGAGGAAGACGAGGGGCGACACGCCCCCCTCCTCCTTCATCGACCGCTCGGCCTCGGCGCGGATGAGGTCGATCTGGCGCATCATGGCCGCCGTGGGGTGCATGACGTCCATGAGGTCGGGTCCCGGCTCCTCGGTGACGAGGATGGTGCTGCCGTCCCGGTCGAAGGTGCCGTAGCCGAACGCGCTGCGGGGGGCGGCCACGGCTACTCCCAGCCCACGATAGCGGCCTGTCCACCGGGGATGCGCCGCCACGCACACTCGCTCTTCCCGCAGGAGACCCACAGGTCGCCTTCGATGCGCTTGACGTCCTCGTCGTTGGTGGGAGAGTCACCGAAGTCGGAAGCACTCGCGATGATGCCCCCCGCGAGCCTGTCGTCGCTGCGCCACGTCGGGATGCCGAGACGGATGCTGGCGATCTCCCAGCGGACGTAGGTGGCTTCCGTGGCCGGCTCGCCGCAGGAGCAGACCATCTTGGGGGCCCACGCGTCCCGCTGGGCCTCGGCGGCGGCCATGGCCGTCTTGTGCGCGGTCGCCTTCGCGGTGAGCCCCTCGATGGACGAGAGGAGGTCGAGCGCCTGCTCGCCCGAGAGGGAGGCGAGGTGCTTGGCGAGGTCGGGGATGGAGAGGGTGTGGTTCGACATGGGTTGGTTCCTAGCGGGTGGGGGGCAGGGAAGAGGGCAGGGTGACAGGCTTCGCAGGGCCGTAGGGCTCCACGTGGATGCAGGACATGGCCCGCCACGCCCTGTGGTAGAAGCACGTCGTGCCGTCCTCAAAGACGACCTTCGTCGTGTTCTGGGCGTGGAAGTCCCAGTCGCTCTCGGGTGCGTTGAGCAGTCCGTAGACCAGTCCCGCCATGGGCGCGACGATGAGAACGCCGAGCACGAGGAGGGCGTAGCGGGGCAGGTCCACCGGCATGGGCGGGCGTAGTGGCATGGGAGGCCTCCTGTCAGAAGGTGGCGGGGGCGTTGGCGAGGGCGAGCATGGCGGGCGACACGCGCCAGCCCCGGCTCCCGTCGTCGCAGTGGTCGACCGTGATGGTCTTCTCGTTGACGCGCGCCACCGTCCCGGTGACGGTGCGCCCCTTGGCCGTAAAGGCCACCCGCTGCCCGATGCGGAACGACGGGCGGGCCGTCCCCGGCATGGGCGGGAGCGCGACCAGCGGCGCGAGCGCCGGGAGGGCGGGCGAGCCCTCCAGCGGGTAGACGAGCGACGGCGCGACGCGCCAGATGGTTCCGACGGGGCGACCGCCGCGCGCCTCGGTCTGCTCGACCTTGACGCTGGCGGCGTTGATCTTCACGACGCGTCCGAGCGTCTTCTCGCCGTTCTCGCGGCCAAACAGGACGGTGTCACCGATGTTGAACGTGGGCATGGGGGGCCTCGGGGAGGTGGGGGTGGGTTGGTCGGGGGTCGCCCGACGAGAGCAGTCTACACTCGTCGGACACCTAGTGTCAAGTCTCGGCTACAGGGCGATGCCGTGGCCCTCACAGGAGGGGCACCCCTTCCAGACGGGGCACTCGTCCGCCGGGACGCCGTCCTCGACCGGGATGCCGTGATGCTCGGCGCAGTCCTCGCACCCGTGGGTGTCGTCCCACAGGTCGCA
>Ga0214917_10002487_pt1 | contig 22350 bp, 19 predicted proteins | sample LL_1208_BB_MetaG_FD_177983 | JGI IMG/M metagenome (GOLD analysis project Ga0214917, IMG submission 177983) | Freshwater microbial communities from Lake Lanier, Atlanta, Georgia, United States - LL_1208_BB | ecosystem: Environmental > Aquatic > Freshwater > Lake | place: USA: Georgia | collected...
GGTCCCTACTCAGGTATTGCTGGCATGGAAAGGTCCGCGCTATGCGTCTTTCACGGACACGCCATTGCATCGAACATCATCATGGTTCAATGCAGCATCGTGTTTATTTTGCGGTGGCAGTGTGGTGCATACCGCTACCGATTTAGCCCTGAAGATGGGTTTTCAAGACATCAGTTTTTGGGGGGTCGATTTTGGCTACCCCAGCGGAAAGACGCACAGCTTTTGGCCTAGCGGGGAACTGGGAGGGCATCCAGAGCGAAGTGGGCATTGGGTGATGGATGTCAACGGACACAAGCTTGCCAGCTCACCCAACTTTGCCAACTACTTAGCTGAAATGGAAGACCATATTGCACGTCATCCCCACACACAGTTTTTCAATGCCAGTCCTTCAGGTGCTGATATTTTGGGCACACAAACATTACCGGAGTCATCATCATGAACCACGTATCACCTCTTCACCAATCATTGCAAACCATGGCCGATGGCTTTCGCCGCGGAAACCATGTTGCTTTAGGTACAGAACTGCCCGATGTGTTGGCGCAAATCGTGGTGCAAACCGTGAACGTTGCCAATACCTCGCCTGATATTGTTCATCAACTCATCAAGAAATGCCTTCATTCCTTTGAGCATGGTGACTGGCTTGGCTTGGCAGATTTACTGGAATACGAGGTTGCGGCATTGCCTATTGAGTAAGCGTTAAATTGAAAGCGGCAAAGATTTGCCGCTGATATCCTGCTGAAGTGCCTGCGATAGGCAGACTGGTGTCGAAAAACGGTGAATTGTGATTGGCACACAACTTGCTGATCCAAGTTATTCATTCACCAACAAAGCCTATCCATCGGCTGTACAACGTCATGAAAAAAAATGCAAACGTGTGCGATCAATCTATCTTGATCACAGGCGGTACAGGTTCATTTGGCAGATCTTTTGTCAAAAGCGTTTTGGACCACTGTCCCAAAATCAAACGCTTGGTGGTTTACAGCCGCGATGAGTTGAAACAGTATGAAATGGCTCAAGAGTTTCCTGAGTCTAAATACCCTCAACTGCGTTTTTTCTTAGGTGATGTGCGTGATGCAGCCCGGTTGAGCCGAGCGCTAGAAGGCATTGACTCGGTGGTTCACGCAGCAGCACTCAAGCAAGTGCCTGCAGCTGAATACAACCCTTTTGAATTCATCAAGACCAATATCTTAGGCGCGCAAAATCTGATCGATGCGTGTTTAGACAGCCAAGTGCGTCGTGTGGTGGCTTTGTCCACTGACAAAGCCGCAGCACCTATTAACTTGTATGGCGCGACCAAATTGTGCAGTGACAAGCTGTTTGTCGCTGCCAATAATTTCAAAGGTGGTCGCGACTTGCGTTTTTCTGTGGTGCGCTACGGCAATGTCATGGGTTCGCGTGGCTCAGTCATCCCCTTCTTCTTGAACAAAGCCAAGGCGGGTGTACTGCCCATCACCGACCCCTTGATGACACGCTTCAATATTTCATTGGACGAAGGCGTTGAAATGGTTTGCTGGGCGCTAGAGCACGCCTTAGGCGGTGAAATTTTGGTTCCTAAAATTCCCTCCTACCGCATCAGTGATGTGGCTGAAGCGATTGGCCCCAACTGCAAAAAGGAAATCATCGGTATTCGTCCTGGCGAAAAACTTCACGAAGAGATGATTACTGTGAGTGACAGCCCCAACACCTTGGACTTAGGCGACTATTTTGCGATTTTGGGCAGTGGTACCGTGGCACAACGTCAAAAGTACATGGCCAAACTCAAAGCGCAACAGGTGAGCAATGATTTTTCATATGACTCGTCAAACAACCCAGAATATTTAAGTGTGGAACAAATCCGCGAGTTGATCAAACTCCACATCAATCCTGAATTCGAACCAGCTTAATTGGGCCACGACATGACGACAGACGTTTTCCAAAACAACATCGCGGCGTTGATGCAAAAGTGTCCGGCGCTTAGCTTGGACGATATTGAACACCATTTGCAGCAAGCATGCCCCACATCATTGCTGACCTACCCTGCAGGTTTTCCCAATATCAGTTTTGAATACAACCACCAAAAGTTCCATCTTTACGATGGTGCTGATCCCATGCAAACCATTCAAAGCTTGGTTGACAAGCAACTCAGTTCTGGACCCGTCAGTCATATCTTGACCATTGGCATGGGTTTAGGATTGCTGCAGCATGAAATTTTGGCGAATAAATCTGCCAATGCGAAAATTTTTGTCGTTGAACCTAACTTGCGTGTCCTCTTAGAGACTTGCAAATACATTGATCTCACGCCGTTATTGACGCACGAGGATCTGTTGCTGTTTGTGCAGTCTGATGCCAGCAAGGCCGCCAGAGAGATGGGTTCTTTCATCAATATTTCAAACAGTGACTTCAAAGGTTGGCGCTTCATCATTTCCACACCGACCCTAGCGCTGTACAAAGACTTTGCAACCCAATTCGTTCATGTATTTGGGTCGATCATGTCCAACCAAAAGTTACAACTCAACACCTTGGATTTGCATGGTGAGATGACTTTGAGAAACAGTCTGCTGAATTTAAAACACCTGAATGGCAACTCGTTTCTGGCTTCTTACAAAGACGCTTACAAAGGACAATCTGCTATCTTGATTGCTGCAGGTCCCTCACTGAAGAAGCAACTTCCCAAACTGAAGGAAGCCCAAAACAACCATATATTGATTGCTGCAGGGCAGACCATCAAAACGCTGCATGCCAACGGCATACACCCGCACTTTGTGGTGGCTGCTGATCCTCAAGATGTTTTACAAAAGTACTTTGACAGTGATTTGTTTACCCGTGAAGTACTGCTGTGCCTGACGGTGTGCAGCTCTGAAGTGGTGAGTAAATTTCCTGGGCATAAAGTCTTTTTCCAGTACACCCCCAAAATTGATGAAGCCTTGCAAGGGATATTGGGCCATATGGGGTCGGTACGCTTAGGTGGTTCAGTGGCTAACGTGGCTTACTCATTGGCCAGGTATTTTGGTATCGACGACATCGCACTCATTGGTCAGGATTTGGCTTTCACCAATGGTGAATCCCACACCGATGGCTATGTTGGCAAGAAAGTTCGAACCGAAGATGAAATGGCAAAAAACCACAGGTACCGGAAAGTTCCTGGCTACTACGGCGACATGCTTTACACCAACCGCCAAATGGACACCTATCGCAACTGGTTTGAACAAGTACTGGAAACAGACAAGCAGGTTAAATTGTTCAATTGCACCGAGGGTGGCGCCAAAATTCAAGGCACTGTACAAATGCCTTTTGCTGAATTCTTAACCAATCATTCACAGCAAGCGGTAGAGCCTGTTGTATTCCATCCGGTTTCGATTGCCGATGACAAACTGCATCAGTTGTTTACCAAGGATTTACAAGTGATTTCTAAAATTTACACCATTGCCAACGATGGATGTGAAGCCTGTATCAAAGGCATTAAGAACGATAAAAGCCCTAAATTGGTATCACGTGCTCGCAAGTCGCTGATCAAACTTCGGTCAACCTTGACCAAAGCAGAGCAGGAGTTCAATCCCTATTTGTTTTTTCTGTGGAACAAGTCCATGATGGATATGAGCAAAATCGATGTGGACCAACATGCATCGACAGCAGATATCTTGAAGCCTTATGTGACTTACTTTAAGCATTTGCTGCACGCATGCCAAAAAAGCCAGCAGCTGATTCATAAAGCCATCACACAATAAAAAAAGCGACCGCTAGGGTCGCTTTTTCCTTGCAAGTCTAAAGCTTACTTCAACAGCGACAAGACCATTTGTGGCTGCTGGTTGGCCTGGGCCAAGATGGCAGTGGCGGCCTGTTGGATGATCTGCGTACGTGCCAACTCGCTGGTCGCTGTCGCGTAATCCGTGTCCGTCACCCGACTTCTGGACTCAGTAGCGTTTTGTGACACATTGGTCAGGTTGTCCACGGCGTGGGTCAAGCGGTTGATCACCGAACCAATCACCGAGCGACGTGTGTTCAACACACTGATCGCATCATCCAAGGCAGTCACCGCGTCGCGTGCATCAGCCACGGTACCGATCGACACCGCACTGATACCCAAAGAAGCGATACCCATTCCAGCAATCGCCACAGAAATCGTTTGACCCGCATTGGCACCCACCTGGAAGGTGAACAAAGAACCACCTCCCCAGTTACCACCTGTGCCGTCCAACAAATTCATGTTGTTCCACTGCGTGTTGTCCGCAATGCGGTCAATCTCACTTTGCAACTGTGTGAACTCGTCATTCATCGCCACACGCTGCGCGGTTGAGTAAGTATCGTTTTGCGCCAAAGTGCCCAACTCACGCATGCGTTGCAGCATGTCGCTGACCTCATTGAGGGCACCGTCTGCAGTTTGCAGCATGCTGATCGCATCGTTGGCATTGCGAACAGCAGCATTCAAACCTTTGATCTGTGCTGTCATGTTCTCGCGAATCGACAAACCAGCTGCATCGTCAGACGCCTTGTTGATACGGCTACCAGTTGACAAGCTCTCCATCGTGTTGGCCATAGCTCGGCCATTCTTCACAAGCGCACTGGTCGATACCAGCGCCTTCACATTGGTGTTAATGACAGTAGACATTTACAGCACTCCTAATGATTTGATTCAGTACCTAAAGAATCGGATGGTGCATGTCAAGCTTTAATTGCATTAACACAAATATTTTTTTAAAGCCACTTGGTTGTAGGTTGGTATCGGTGGCTAGACCTTTGAATAAGTGCGCAAGGTCAACGCTATGTTTCTTCTCATCCCTGATGCGTTCGTACCGCTGTCAGGGATGAGGAATATCAAACTCAAAATTTCTGATTAAACAAAATGCCTTTTAAAGAATCAATGTTTTGAGCGATATGGATAACAACTTCAGAAGGAATGGTTCTAACCACTTCGCCCGATTGCAAATTCTTCACAGTGATCACAGGACCATTGATCGCTTGATTCATGGAGAAACCCAATTGCACCTTTGAATTGGCCATATGTTGGTTAGCCTCTTCTAAGACCTTCTTCAATTTTTGCTGCATCTCTACAGGGTCAATCGCAATATCAGCCTTTTTAATATGAACGATGTCAGCTTTATGCACCGCGTTCTCGGGCTTTGCGCCTGCGGCAGAGACGATTTGAACTTTAGGGGTGCTTACCTCTGGCTTGGGAGGGGGCGAGCCTTTGATATCTGAAATCATATAAATACCCTAAATTGTGGCGACCATGAACGACGAAAAGATGCACATTGCACCGATTCGTCATAGAGATCGACCTGTGTAGGGAAAAGTTTAGCGAAAAATAAAAAATTTATTTTTTAGCCTAATGGTTATTTATATTGGGCCATCATGCCCTCGAAAGTACTCTTTAAGCTGGATTTTGTGCTGTTGTTTTGACCAACCATGCTGTCCATGATGGCAAATTGCTTGTTGTAGCGTTGCAGCAAGGTCTCCATCCGAGTGTTCAGTTTGGCTAACTCTTCCTTGTAACGGGTAATTTCAGTGTTGGTATTGCGCGTCTGGTATGCCAAGTCACCGGTTGAGCGCAGCATTTTGGAGAGTTTTCCAAAGGCATCATTGGCAATGGATATTTTCTCAACACTGTATTCGCTGGTGTTGTTTCGGTTACCTGAAAACAAGGTGACAACATCATCAAAATTGGTTTTAAGTTTGGTATCCAAAATGGTGGAGTCGACCGACATGACACCTGTTTGGTCGATGCTCACCCCAATATCGCGTAACGAAGAAATACCCCCGCTGGGGCTGTTGGAGTTGTCCATGAACATGCTTCGCAGCGTGTTCTTGATGGCTCGAAGCAAAGAATCATTAGGCAGCGTTCCACCATAGGTTTCCAGTGTCGATTTCGCATCGCCCATTTCCTTCAACAGACTTTGGGTGTCGTTGTAGGCAAGTACCAGGTTTTGCACTTTTTCTGCCGTACTGGTGGTTTCACGCGATAGTTGAATACTGGTGGTGGCTAACGACCGCATACTGATGCTCACACCTTGTAATGCATCAGTCACCGTGTTGCTAGAGCGCTTGTAACTGATGCCGTCAATCGTGAAAGCTGCGTCTTGGGCAGTTTGCAAGTCGGTGAAACTCAGATTGCTATCACTGTCTGTCAAGGTGAATGTGTTGTCCTCACCAGTGGCGCTGGTGAGCAAAATTTTGTAAGGACTGGCGTCTGCACTGCTGGTGTAGACCAACTGAGCCTTTACCCCTTTGTTGGCAATATTGATGGCGTCTACAACGCCTTGTGGTGTATCGCTGCCAGCTGTCACGCTGATGGTGGACGTGGTGCCTTGGTAGTTCAAACTCAAGGACATGGCCTGACCGCCATTGATCGATGTTGTCGACAACGGGTAGGTACTGCTGACACTGCGCTGGGCTTTGGCCAAGGCAGTCACCGTCATCTCGTGGATACCCTCGGTGGCTGTTGCACCTGCAGATACAGTAAACGCTGAAGTGTTGTCAGCCGTGGCCGTCACCCCAGTGAAATCGTTTTTGTCGTTCAAGGCGGCGAATGCTTTTTTCACCTCGCCAAGCATGAAGGTCACTGCACCATAACCCGTGACTTTGGCTTCTGATTTTGCAATCTTGGCATTGATCATGTTCTCTTTAGGAACACGTTCGGCATCCACCAAGTTTTGCGCCAAAGTGGCCACGTCGACGCCTGAGCCAGCGCCCAAGGTATTCATGATTTTTTGCGCATTGGCCTTGTTGGCCTTGGCATTATCCGCGGCCGTACCGGTCGTCGTCGAGGTTGAAATTGCTGAGGTGGCCATAAAAATTGAAAAAGCGTGTGTATTGGAGTCGGCTTATAAAAGGGAAACTTGAGCCATTAATTGATATAGCTGAAAAGTGTTAGCTTTGAAATCTTGGCAAAGCTGCTTTGCGCTGACTCCAAAGCCAACTGGTCTTTGTTCATCTTGGTAATGGCTTCGGTGTAGTCCAAATCCTGCACATCGGACAAGGTAGTCTTCAAGCGCAAACTGATTTCATCAAGCACACTGGTTTGCGAGTCCACCACGTTCATATCGGTACCCACTTGGGCATTGGCGTCACTGATACCTTGCTGCATACGGTCAAGTTCTTTGATACCGCGCTGAATATTAGGACGATCAGACGTAGCAACCGCGTTGACCATGTCTGACAAGGCTTGGAAAAACCCAATACCGATTTTGTTGCCTTTACCATCATCACGCACCAAATGCACAAATGCATCCGAGCCAGGGATATTCAAATTCATGCGACGGTTATCTCCCACAGGAACAACCATACGGCTTTGGTCGCCTTGGTAGACCACCCGTCCTTTGGCGTCTTGTGCAAACGGCGCTTGACCCACGCGAGAGCCTGCGAATAAAAAATTGCCGTTCGAATCTTGGGAATTGGCCAAGCTCAAAATCTGCTCACGCAACTGGGTCATCTCTAAAGAGATGGTGCGTCGATCAGCAGGACTTAAGGTGTCGTTACCAGCTTGTACTGCCAACTCTTTAAAACGGTACATGACTTCGCTGGTGCTTCTGAGCGCTGTTTCTTCGGCTTGCAAACGGGTATTGACCGCCTTCAAATTACCTTGGTAGCTTTTTTGACGTGCCAGTTCAGAATCTAAACGTGTAATCAATGAGGCTTTGTCCGGCTCATCGCTGGGCTTGTTGATTTGCTTACCCGTTGACAACTGCTCTTGGGTTTTGGCCAAGCTGCCTTGGATATTGCCGAGCTGCTTGCTGGCCTTATCAAAGAACATGCTGGTCGAGACTTTCATCACCATGGCTGTCAGCTCCTTCAGCGAATTTGAACTATCGAGTCAAACAACTGACCCGAAATTTGTAAGGACTTGGCAGCAGCTTGGTAGGCCTGCTGAAAACGAATCAAGTCGGCGGCTTCGTCATCAAGATTGACACCCGAGACTTTGTCGCGTGACTGCTTGGCCTGGTCATTCACCACGGTCAAGGCTTGTTGTGTGATCTTGGCCTGCTGAGCGGCATTACCCACCGTATTGACTTGATCGATATACGAGTCCGACAAGGTTTTATTGCCAATCACCCCTTTTTTGGCCAGATCTGCCATGACCAACATGTTTTCGTTGTTACCTAAGCCGTCATGGTTACCATCGACTTCAAACACATCGCCGACATCGGGGGCACGGGTGAATTGAATGGCCAAACCTTGGTAATTCACCACTGGTGTCAGCACGCTGGTGTCGTAATTTCTTTCGGCCAAGATGGTGCCAGTGGCACCGTCTTTGATGGTGTAGTGGCTGGGTGCGTCAAACGACACAATCAGGTTTTGTGATCGCAGTTTTTGCTGCGGATCGGTGGGCTGTCCTGAAAAACTTGCAGCGACAGAGGCCTTGCCTTCACCGGTAACAAACACATGTAAGTCATCCGGTACTTTGCCCTCGACATAAGCTGCGGTACGCAAACCCACCAGGCTCAAATCAAACGGCGAGCCTGCATTGGGCGAGGTGCCAAACGACAAACGAATATCTGACTTGGCAGGGTCACCTAAAGTGCGAGTCAAACGCACTTGGCCTTGAATGACGCCATTAGAGCCACTCAAATTTAAGTTGAAAGCATTTGATGACTGCCCATTGCTATCTTTAGGGCCTAAGGTAATGGTCTCGCCCTCATGGCCTAAAGCGTTTTCCAAAATCAAGTCACCGTTATCGGCTATGCGTGCGGTCACGCCGGTTTTGTCTTGAGCGGCCTGTATGGCCTTGACCATGCTGGGCATGTCTTTGTATTCGTTGGCAACCTTGGCGTCTTGGTTGACAGTGCCAATCTTGATGCCGTTGATAGACAAGGCTTTTCGGAAATCCATGGCCGCTGCATTGAAGCGGATCTGGTTATAGACCTCAACCTTCATATCTGAAATCTTGCTGTCGTCCATGCCCTTTTGCAACCAAGCAGCCACTTTTTTAGGCGTCAAAGTTTCATCGGCTGCCAATGTCAACGCACCCAGTGCGTTGTTGTTGAGTTTGATCGCACCGTCTGCAATCAGGGTCAAACCGTCTGAGCCAGCTTGAATTTGCTGAATATGGGCAGTTTCCAACTTAGCAGGCGTAGGGGTGGGCGCGATGGGTTGACCCAATCGGTCAAACTGCTGGGCATACACCACGCTGCCCTTGGCACCATAAAACACATTGGTATGCAAATAGCCGTTGACACCGGATTGATTAAGGTAGGCATCGCTAAAGGTCACAGGGTCGTTGAACCCGTTTTCCTTGGTCAGCACTTGGTACTTCTCGTCAATCGTCATCTCACCGCCAATCAATTGGCGGCCATCCGAGGTCAATACCTGTAACTGTTGTCCAGGCTTGGGGTTATCTAAATAAATAACCGGGTTTTCCATGCCAGCCGACAAAGTGGTGACAGGCGCAAACAATCGACCGCCGCCCACTTCAATGGGAACAGGTGTAGACGTAAACGGGTTATTGATCAACCTGGGATTGCTCACACCCATAGAAGCGCTAGGTGGAAAATAGGCAACTTTGGCTTTGACTTCACTGGCGTTGTCATTGTTTTCAGTGACACGGAACAAAGCGCCAGTTGCCACTCGCATAGGGTCGTTCAACGCCATGCCAATGCCTTGGGCTTTGTTAATGGCAGTTACATCTATCTTCAACAAAGGCTGGCCCATATCGCCATAACCATCGATACCGTTTCTTTGTACCTTGTTAACTTCGTCGACAAAGGTTTGCGCCAAAAAATCTAAATTCTTTTGGGCGGGTTCGAGTACTTGTGAAATAAAAGTATTGAGCCCACCCAAGGTTCCACCGCTAGAGCCTGCTAAAGGCTCGGTATTGCCATAAGGGTCAATCACCATGTCCAATTTGCTGTTGGAGTTGGGGTCCATACCAATAGGACGTGACTTGATGCCATCAACCACCAAGCTTTGCTTCATGGTGGTGCCCAAGCTCACGGACACCATGCCGTTGGCAGTAAAACTGGTTTTGATACGGGAATACTCAGAGATTTGACGCAACAGCAAATCGCGTCGATCCAACAACTCTGGCGGCTGGCTTTCCAACGAAGTGCCTTTGGTCAATTGTTGATTCACCAAAGACAATTGCTCGGTCAAGGTATTGAGTTCACCCGCCGAGCTTTCCAAAGCTTGACGGGTTTCGCTAGAGACCAAATTCAACTGGCCAGACAACTCGGCAAAGCGAGAGCCTACGCCCTCGGTTGAGCGTAAAAAACTGGTGCGCATCACGCCTGAAGCTGGATCCACTGACAAGCTACGCGCCGACTCAAAGAAGGCATCTAAGGCTGAACTCAAGCCCACGCTTTTATCACCCATGATGTCCATCACCCTTTGGGTGTATTCCACCATCGGGGTTTGGGTTGCAAGATCGGTATTGCTGTTGCGCAAATTGGATTCGGCAAAGGTATCGAAAGCTCGCTTCACCGATGTGAACAACACACCGGTACCCAAGTACATATTGGCTTGTTTGGCAGGTGCGCTTTGCTGCAAGGTCGAGGTTTGGCGTGAATAACCCTCGGTGCTGACGTTGGCAATGTTGTTACTGACGGTGCCTAAGGCACGCTGATAGGCGGCAACTGCCGTGCTGCTGATACCGAGTAAGTCACTCATGGCTCATTCCCCAACTTCATGGGCATGGCAGGTGTCAGCGGCAAGGGTTTTAAGGTATTTTTGGGCAAAGCCATGCCAGCAGGTGCTTTATTTACCAACGACATGGGCAACACCGGCGCATTCAACGGCATGCCGTTTTGTACGGTCGAGATCTGGCGCAGTTGCAGCAACTCAGCAGTGCTGGGAGCAGATTTCTGTTGACTGAGGTTTTTCACCACAACATCAGAAAAACCCAGCGCATTGCGCTTGGCCATTTGCATGGAAATTTCTTTGTCGTACATGCCCTCAAAGGTTTCTTGGGCGCTGTTGTGCAACAAGTCGCTTTTCATAGCGCTAGAGGCTTCGCGCATGGACTTGAGCATCATTTGAATGAACAAGGCTTCGAATTGCTCAGCCGATTCACGCATCGCACCCGCTTCATTGCGCTGCGCTTTGCCGCGCAGTTCGCCCAGAGCCGTGAAGTCGGTATAAGACTTGGCGCTGTTGATGGGAGTGGATTCGCTCATGGCAGTCTTCTATGAGGCTTAGATGATGATGAGCTCGGCACGCAAGCTGCCAGAGCTGCGCAGGGCTTCAAGAATGGCAATCAATGAAGAAGGACTGGCACCCACTTGGTTGACGGCATCGACAATTTCACGCAAGTCCACGCCAGGCTTGAAAAGAAACATGGGATTCTTTGGCTCATTCACAGCAATGTCAGCGTTTTGCACATCCTGTGTTTGGCCTTGCGACAAGGGATTGGGTTGCGATACTTCATTGGTCGCTGTGATGGCCACTGAAATCGTGCCGTGCGACACCGCTGCAGCGGTCACACGCACAGCGCGGTTGATGACCACTGTGCCGGTTCGCGAATTGATGACCACACGGGCATTGGGTTCAGAAGGTGTGACTTCGATGTTTTCTAAGAGTCCCATGAATGACACGCGTTGATTCAAGTCTTGAGGAGCTCGAACCGATATCGATGTGCCGTCCACTGCTTGTGCCACGCCATCCCCAAATTTTTTATTGATCGCAGCAACAATACTGCTGCTGGTCGAAAAATCGTTGTCGCGCAGGTTCATCACCAAGAATTCAGCTTTTTCAAAGGGGTTTTCAACTGCACGCTCAACAATCGCGCCTGCTGGGATACGTGCTGCGGTAGGCACGCCAATAGCCACCTTAGAGCCTGCAGCAGAGGCATCGATACCCGTGGCGGTCAAAGCACCTTGGGCCAAGGCGTAAATTTCACCGTCTACACCGCGCATGGCTGTGAGAATCAAATTGCCGCCACGCAAATTGGTGGCCTTGCCTATCGCCGACACATTCACATCGATACGCTGACCAGGCTTGGCAAAGCCAGGTAAATCGGCCGTCACCATCACGGCAGCCGCATTTTTAATATCGATTCGACTGGCTGATGCCGCTTGCTCAAAGTCAGACATGGGGCCATCAATTCGCACACCCATTTGCGCCAACATGGCTTTCATGCTTTGGGTGGTAAAGGGCACAGAGGCATCGTCGCCACTGCCTTGCAAACCGACGACCAAGCCAAAACCAATCAACTGATTGGGACGTTGTGCGGCAACCGTGACCAAGTCTTTGACACGGTCAGCCCATGCCGGCATAGCCAAACCACAGGCCAAGCTCAGCAAACAGGTTTTGATGAAGAAGGTGTTCATGGCGTTTTAGGATGGGTTTAGAAAGGCCACAGTTTCAGCAAAGCGCTGGTACCCCAGCCGGGTTTACTGGCTGCAGCTAAGTCGCCAGTACCGCGGTAAGAAATTTGGGCATTGGCTAAACGCAAGGACTGCACCGTGCCGTTGGGGCCAATGTCTTGGGGGCGAATCACACCAGCGACTTGAATCACTTCAGTGCCTTCAGACAGACCCAGTTTTTTCTCACCACGCACGACCAAATTGCCGTTGGCCAAAATCTCGGTGACAGTGACAGTGACAGAACCGGTCAAGCTGGCCGCTTGTGCCGCGGAGCCTTTACCAGCGCTGGCTGTTTTGGCAGCGTTCAAGCTCAGGCCATCAAAAAAGGGATGGACATTGCCGAGCAAAGTGTTCGCGCCTGAGGGCAAAGCGGTGTTACTGGCGTCACGGCTGATATCGGTTTTTTGGCTGCGGTCAGCTTGGGTGGATTCGTTCAGCATCACCGTGATGAGGTCACCAATTTGGTAATTGCGGCCACGGCCAAACCAAGCATCGCTTTGGCGGTTGCCGTAGATACCGCCAGTGGCAGGCGCCGTTTGGTCTTTTGCCAAAGGGTAAACCGGCGCGAAATCGGGTGAAGGCGACAAGCTGGACAACACCGGCTCTTGCGAGGCACAGCCTTGCAACACAGCCAATAGCGTCAGTACAGAAAAAAGTTTTTTCATGATGATTTGGCCTAATTCAATCAAAGGTTCTGGTTCAAATACTTGAGCATGCCGTCGACTGCTTCGATGGATTTGGAATTGATCTCGTAAGCGCGTTGGGTCTCGATCATGTTGACCATCTCTTCCACCACGTTCACGTTGGACGCTTCCAAAGCGCCTTGGTTCAGCACACCCGCACCCACGGTGCCAGGCTGCAGCAACTGCACCTGACCACTGGAAGCAGTGGCGGCCATCAAGTTGTTTCCTAAGGGTTTCAAACCACTTGGATTAATGAACTTGGCAATTTGGATCTGGCCCAACACCTGCTGGCCACCGCCTGCGACGAGTTCGACGGAAACGGTGCCGTCACGGCCAATCGTTAAAGATGAGGCGTTGTTGGGAATGGTGATATTGGGTTCGAGCAAAAAGCCGGTGGAGGTGACCAGTTGTCCGGTTCCCGACAGTTTGAAGGCGCCATCACGGGTGTAGGCGATGGTGCCGTCTTGTTGCTGGATTTGGAAAAAGCCGTCACCCATGATGGCGACATCCAAGGGGTTTTGGCTGTTGATCAAATTACCTTGGATATGCAGTTTTTCAGTGGCCACAACCTTGGTACCGGTACCGAGCATCAAGCCAGTTGGTGACTGGGTATTGGCCGTGCTTTGGGCACCCGCTTGGCGGATGTTTTGGTAGAGCAAATCTTCAAACACCGCGCGGTCGCGCTTAAAACCCGTTGTAGAAACGTTGGATAAGTTGTTTGAAATGACATTCATGCGCGTTTGCTGCGCATCCAAGCCGGTCTTGGAAACCCATAAAGCTGCATCCATCGCTTATCCCCTGTTCTTCAAAAATCAGCGCCACATGCGCTTGTCATTAGCTGGACAGTTTGAGCATGGTGGAGCCGGATTGGTCGTTTTCTTGGCTGGCTTTCACCATCCGGACCTGCTGCTCAAACATGCGTGACTGCTCTATCAGTTTGACCATGGCCTCGGTGGGGCTGACATTGCTGCCCTCGAGTGCCTGTGTCGTCACTGACGTCTTCACAGGACCTGAAGCAAAATCCGCGCCTGACGGTTTATCGTGCGCTTTAAATAAGCCATCTTCACGGCGTGTCAACGGGGTTTTGCTGGCATCTCTGAGCAAAAGCTGGCCAACCTGGGTCTCAGGCTGTATGCCGGGCAGGTTGGGATCGTGGATAAAAATGCCGCCTTCTTGGGTAATCGTGACTTTGAAGCCAGGGGGAATGGCAATCGGCGACTGGTTACTGCCCAAGACGGGATGGCCATTGCCGGTTTGCAGCACGCCATTGACATTGACTTGCAAATCGCCTCGGCGGGTAAACGCCAACTCGCCATTGGGTGCTTGCACGCCTAAGACGGTTTGGTCGTTCATCAAAATATCCAAGTCGCGACCGGTAGCCATCAAGGGGCCAGGGGCCAATTTGATGAAATCCATGTGCTGGGCTTGGGGTTGGTAATTGGAGTCAAAGCCCTCGCCTTCGGCTTTGAATGCCTTGAGCGAGACCTCATAAGAGCGCTTAAAGCCCGTCGTCGTCATATTGGCCATGTCATTGGCCAAGGCTTGACGCGCCAAACGCATTTCAGTAATTGCAGCAGAAGCGTTAAAGGCTAGGCGATCCATGTCGATTCTCTAAGGAGGGGCTTTACGCTCTGATTTGAATAATCGATTGGGTCAGCGTGGTGCTGGTCTCAATCGCCTTGGCATTGGCCTGGAAGTTACGCTGCTCGGTGATCAAGTCCACCAATTCCTGCGTCAAGTCCACGTTGGCACGCTCGGTCGCACCTGAGCGCACGGTACCGAAACCTGCTGAACCAGCCTCACCGTATTTCGGTGTGCCAGAAGAAGCAGATTTGTAATAACTGGTATCACCAATTTGGCGCAAGCCGGTGGGGTTGGTGAAGTTGACCAACACCACCTTGCCCAGCGATTTTTGGGAACCGTTGGAGTAAGACGCATTGACCAAGCCATCGTCACCCAAAGACAAGCCCACCAAATCACCCTCAGGTGCACCGTCTTGCGACTGTGACAACACCGCATAAGGTGAGGAGAACTGGGTAGATTTGGAATAGTTGATGTTGATGGTCAAAGCACCCTTACCGTCTGGCAGGTAAACCGTATCCAACTGCGAACCTTGTTTAGGAGACACCAAGTTACCGCCGGTGTCAAAGGTGAGTTCGCCTTTTTCCAAGAAGATGGGCGACCACTCAGGCAAGGATTTAAAGCCATCGGGACTGAAGGTTTCGTTGCCAAATTCGTCGATGTACTGCGCTACGGCCACGCCATTGACCACTTGGGTGTACTGCGTAGGCTTGATCCAGCTGGAGGTGGCACCGCGACCACCCTCTACATTGGCCAAACCCCACTGGCTGTCACCTGACACCTTGATAAAGGAGTTGGTCGACGCTGTACCGGTGGTGAATTTCAAACTGTTGGTGGCACTGTCATACGCCACTTTGACACCCGAAACCATAGGACCTGTCAGACCGTTTTGGTCTGCAGGGCCTGCTAGTCGGTTGATGCCGTTTTGCAGCGCCAACACAAAACTGTCGATGGTGTAGGTGTCTTTGGGCTCCAAATACACCGTGCCTTTGACATCGTCGACCGAGACCACGAACTTGTTGTTGGTCAGGTTGACGCTGAAGTTATTGTTGGCGTTGATACCCAAGGGCGAGCCTTGCATCACCGCAGGCTGAGAGGCAATACCGCGTACCGCTGTGGCAGAGGTCTTGACCTCATAGTTGCCGTCAGAGAGCAAACCAAAATGCTCAGAGGCATAGGTGCTGGGATCGGTCAGCTTGATGCTGGAGTTGTCGCCTGTGGTACCTGATTTGAAAATGAATTTCTCATTCACCGTGTCGTATTCCACCTTCATGCCATAGCGCTGCATCTTCAAGGGGCGGATGTAGTTGTTGGTGATGGCAGGTGCGCCTTCGGTACTGAGTGCATCGCTGCCCGAGTCTTGGGTAATGGGTGAGGTAATACCCAGTTGGTTGTTGATACCTGACAACGCCACGATGGTGCCACTGCCCAAAGGTGGGGTGAAGTTGAATTTTTGTGATACAGGGTCGTAGCTGGCAGTGACTTGGTTGCCCAGTTTGGCAATGCTGTAACTTTTTGTGCCAGTGGAGACTGTGGCGGCAGCGCTGGCCTTGGCATTTAGCTCAAAACCAGTGATCTCTGCGCCACCCGCATCAGTGATTTTCAAGTCTTTGCCGTTGACCACAGAAACGTTGATCTTGCTGGTACGGGTGTCATCCCAGGCGGTGCCGTCGCTGGTTTTCAATGTTGAGCGAATCTTGGCTTGCAAAGCCGCGGCCAAATCGGTCATGGGCGAGCTGCTGAGGTTCAACGTATCCAAGGAGATGACGCCTGTGGTGGGATAGACCCTGCCGTTCAATGTGAAGGTGAACGACTCAAACTCGTCCCCCACTGCTTGGACAGACTGCGGAAAGCTGACATTGGACAAAGTCAATGAGCCGCCTGCTGTGACAGCGCCACCTGAGTCCAGCTCGGGGGTCACGATGCTGATGGCGCCGCCCTTGGTAAGCAAGCTGCCAAAGCCAGGATCGCTGGTGTTCAACCTCAAAGACATGCCCGACACAAAGGTGCCGCTGCTCGCCCCTGTGGCAATGGTGAAACTGCTGGTGTCAGACTCCCACGCCAGGGAAAGTGGGTCGCCAACGGCTCTGCTGGTTATGGGGTAAACACCATTCACAGGTGTACCCGACAAATTGGTCCAACCGGTCACGATATTGATCGCTGCATCCATGTAACCCGCCAAAGCAGTCAGTTGAGCCGGACCGTTTTCAGTATCCGTTGGGTCAAAATTCGTCAACTTTGGCGTATCCGTTGCTGCGTCGGTAGCCAAAATGTCGGACATCGGAATGGTCTTGGTCAGCTTCAAACCTGCTGGTGTGGTCAGGTTGACAGTGAACTCTTTGAAGTGGTTAAGCCTGTTTTCGTTGCCAAATTTGGTTTCAGAAAATACCACGTTGTCCAGTGCCAAGCTTGAACCTGCACTTGTACCGGTGATTGGCGCGGAATCGGTGGCGCTTCGTGCGATGGTGAATTGAGTGATTTGATTGCCAGAGCCATCCGTGATTTTGAGACCTGTATCGACAGCAGGATTTCCAGCTTGGTAAACTTCCACGTTGATATGACTGGCTTCAAAGGACGACCAACCCTGCGAGGTCAACTCAGTTTGGATACTGGTTTTCAGCTCTTTGGCAAAGGCTTCCAGCGTGGTGGTATCCATGGTGGAAATATCTAAATCAGTGATGGTGTTAGAGCCAATCTGCATATTCAGCAAGGCGTAGGTACCCACAGGGCCAATGGCGATGGTGCCTGATTCAAAGCTGTTGCTGATGCTCACGGGCGAGCCCGTGCTGACGGTGCTCAAGCTCAGGCCGGAGACGGTGATACCGTCGCCGCTGGTCAAGCGGATTTCGTTGCCGTTTTGCACATTGACGGTGACTTTGGAAGCTGCATCGGTGCTGTAGCCAAAACGGGTAACCAAAGTCAGTTGAATATTTTCTTGCATATTCGAGACCAAATCCTCCATGGGTTTGGTGCTCAGCGGGTCTGATAAGGTGATTTCACCCGAGACGGTGAACGCGTTGGTACCCGACCCTAAGGTGAAGCTGTAGCCTTTGAATTCGCTGGCCAGTGGTGTGCTGCTGAACGCCACATTGGACAAGATATTGCTGCTGCCATTGAGCTGTTCATTGATCTTGTTAACCACCTCTTCGTAGGTCATATCGGTAGCATCGAGTTGAACCATGCGGTTTTCGGTCAGCGTCCCTTCTGAGTTGGTGGCAGAAATGGCAAAGTTTTGCTGACCAGCAAAGTTGAAATAACGCTCGTCACCAAACTTACGGTTGATGACGTTGGTTAATTCCTTGGCGATTTCGGTACCTGACAAGGTCATGTTGCTGCCAGCCAAATGCTCTAAGCCCACTTTCACAGGCAAGCCGGTGCCGTCCACATCCAAACTGAATAAATTGGTCAGCTGGCTTTTTTGTAAATTTTTAAAGTTAATACCTTCCAAGGTACTCAAATTGGGTGCCAAGCCGCCAGTCACGGTAGCGGGTTCGGAAGAGCGTTGATCGGTCAGTTGGTTGAGTGAAAACTTTTGGGTCTTCGAGTTCACCAGCAAGTCACTCACTTCGCTTTCGGGCTTGAGCTGACCGTATTTATTGACATACAGTTTCTCGCCGGTAGTGGAATCCGTGGCTTGCTGCAATGCAGCGGCAACCAACGTGTCACCCACATACACATAGGTTTGCCATTTGTTGTTGGGGTCAGCTTGGCTGGCGTTTTGTGTTTTCGCGTAATACACCGTAGCTAAATAGCCATTACCACCCTTGTCATACACCGTCAAAGCGGTGCTTTTGTTATAGGTCGAGGGGTCGTTGCGGCTGAAAGCCTTGGTCACCACTTGGGCGTCGGCAGGAAAGTTCAAGCCCAGTTGCACAAGCGAGGTTTCTTGCGCCATACCGGTGGTTTTTTGGGGAATGGTCAACACGTTCATGTCGCTCAAATTGGCTTTACCGGTCGAGTCCACTGACGCCGCCATCAAACGCTGGCCTGCAGAGTTCACCACGTTGTATTGGTCGTTCATCATGAACGAGCCGTTACGCGTGAAGATGTCTTGGAAACCGTCGGCCGATTTCAAAGGAAAGAAACCGTCACCGGAAATCGCCAAGTCCAAGGTATTGGACGAGAAGTTCATATTGCCCTGACCAAACTCTTGGGTCACGCGCTTCAAGGACACACCTTGACCTACCGCAGAAGTGGCTTTTTGCAATGGTGAAGTCGCAAAAATATCGCCAAAGTCGGCACGGCTGCGCTTGAAACCCACGGTACTCGCGTTGGCAATGTTGTTCGAGGTCACGCCCAACTGCGCAGTGGCTGCATTCAAACCGGTGAGGGAGGTAAAAAAGGACATGGTTCAGATACTCCGTAATGTTGTCTACGTGTGTTTCAGTAAGCGATTTGTTTGACGTCTGCCAGGCTGACACTTTTGCCACCGTCGACTTCGAGCAACCAGGTGTTGTCGCCTGTGCCTGCGCTGCTGACGCTACGCACGGTAGAGAACATATTGACGGTCGGTTGCACCGCTTTGCCAAACGAACTGGCCAGCACTTGCATGGTGTAGACGCCATCAGGCATGGCCGCACCGCTGTCGCTCATGCCGTCCCAAGCCAATTTCATGGAACCGGATGGCTGAGCGGGGTAAATAAGCTTGCGAACCACTTGGCCTCGAGCGTCGACGATTTGAATTTGCACGCCATCGGCGCCGTTGGGTAAATCGACGCTGGCTTGAACGGGTTGGCCACCCAACAAGATGGCAGGGGCATTAGGAACAGCCACTTTGCGACCAATCATGGATGCACCGGCGAGCATCTTGTCGCCTTGCATGCTTTGCACCATGGTCTCCATGCTGGTTTTCATGGCGGTGGTGGCTTCGAGTTGAGAGAACTGCGCCAACTGCGCCACAAAGGCCTCGTTTTTCACGGGATCCAAGGGGTTTTGGTTTTTTAACTGGGTGGTGAACAAGGTCAGAAAAGCGCCTTGGTCCATGGTGTTGTTGGTAGGCTTGACTTTGTTTTTGGCGATGTAGTCCTCGTAGCTGACGATGCCGCTGGGCAAAGGTGCTTTTGGAGTGGATGCAGTCGTGGCCATGTCAGTCTTTCAAATATCAGGATTTGGTGATGTCCAACGTGCGCATCATGAGTTGCTTGGCGGTATTGACCACCTCGACGTTGTTTTGGTAGGAGCGTGAAGCCGCCATCATTTCGATCATTTCCTGCATCTCGTTGACGTTGGACAAATACACAAAACCGTTGGCATCTGCAGAAGGATTGCCGGGGTCGTACATGCTGCGAATCGGTGTGGGGTCGTCGACGATTTGGTCAACTTTCACGCCGCCCTTGTAGGGAAAGCCGCCGTTGGTCATCTCGTCTTTGAGCAAAGCCTTGAAGACCGTGCGCTTGCCACGAAACGCTTCTTCTTCGGATTTAGCGACCGTGGTGGAGTTGGCCAAGTTCGAAGCCGTTGTGTTCATACGCACGGTTTGTGCGTTCAACGCGGTGGCGGCGATGCCGAAAACTGAATCTAAGGTTCGCATGATGGATTACTCCCCTTTGATGGCTTTGCGAAGACCGCTGATGCGGTTTTCCAAAAAGCTCAATGTGGTTTGGTAGTCGGCAGCAGCCTTACCAAAATTGGCTTGCTCGACGTTGATCTCAACGGTGTTGCCGTCAAACGAGCTGTTGAAAGGCACGCGGTAGCGCATACCGTTATCGGGCTGCTCTTCTAACGCGGCGTAGTGTTTTGAATGCGTGGCAGCGATGTACTCACGCTGGGTTTCTTTGAGCATGGCCTTGAAGTCCAGCTCTTCAGCTTTGTAATTAGGTGTGTCTGCGTTGGCGATGTTGCGCGCCAAGACTTCCATGCGTTGACTGCGAACACCCAAGGCACGCTCGTGGATGCCAAATGCATTGGTAAATAAATCCATCATCCCCTCCTTGCCTTGTTGAATTCGCCGTTTTCACGACGTTTGGGTTGAAAACACAGAAACTCAGACTGACCTTGCAAGTTATGTGCCACGCCAAGCTGAGTACTTATCGGTTCGCTTAAAGCCTGCCCAGCGGCAAAGCCTGTCGAAAGTGCCGACACTGCGGCAAGGTTTTGCCGCTTCATCGCAAATAGTCAGGGTTGAGGTAAGTGCCGACTCGCAAGGCTTGGGCCCGCTGGTGGTTACTGACCACTTGCACTGGCGGACTGCTGCGGGTGAATGTTTGAGCCAGCTTTTGCGCCTGCGCTTTGGCGGTTTCATACAGGCCGAGTCGCTCGTTGGCGTGTTGGTGCAAGCCTTGAACAATCGAGTTGCGGGTAATAAAGGTATTGGGGTCGCGGTTGACGTACAGCTTTTGCGCCTGGGTGCCGGCAATATTCAAATCGGCGTTGGGCGACTTTTCACGCCGCGCTGCAGGCGTGAGCACCGTCAGGTACAAATCGTCCAAATTGGTGGGGCCCATGGACTTCAAGCCATTTTGGTCAAAGTACTTCTCCACCATATCTAATTGCTGCAACACACTGTGACCCAAAATCGCTTTGGGGTTGTGGGCGAAACCGGCGGTGGCGGCACCTCGGTCAGGTCCATCACAAAACTGGATGATGCCGTGACAGCGGTTGTTGGTGGCCTTGGGGTTCATGCCATCGCTCTCCATCAGGGTCAGGCGGGCAAAGTCATCCGGCGCGAACTGGTAGTTGCGCGACATGGCCAATATCTTTTGGTAAACCGCCTGTTTTTCCTCGGCCGGTATGTAGCCCTTCTCGACCGCACGGTCTAATGTTTTTTGCAAAATTGGGTTCTGACCTGGCAATACAGGGAAGTTAGTGCTTGCCTGCAAGCGCTTATTCTGTAAAACCTGTTGGGTGGTGACATTTGCCACGCTAGGCTGGGATTGGCTCAAAACACTCAGGTTTAAGCGTTGGCCTGGAAAAATGCGGTCGGGATTGCTGATGCCGTTGGATCGGGCCACTTCTTGGGAAAGGCGCAAAGCCTCACTGTTAGACACTGGCCGGCCCAGTTCAGCCAAATGGTCTTTGACGATGCTGCTCAAGGTATCGCCCTCTTGGACCGCCACGCTTTTGACCTGCGGGTTCAAAATGGTCGATGAATTGACACCTGACCTTTGTTGCAGTTGTGACAAGGTTTGCGCAAAACCCACCCTGCCCGGCAAGGTCAAGCTGGTGCTGCGCGCAGAAGTGTTCGCGTCATTTGGATTGACAAACGTTGTTCTAACGAGTGCTTTGGGATCAACATTGAAGTTCATTTTGCGTTCGACTCTGGGTTGAAACTTGGCTGGCATCAAATTTGCATCAGGTGTAAACATGACGCTAAAACGTCAAAACTTTCACACCCTTGGAGACCATCTTGCAAATGCTGTGCCGTACCTTTCAGACACTACCCAGACCCGCACGCGGTGCCTTGGCCGTGATGGGTGTGTTGTTGGCTGGCGTGGTGTCGTTGACCCAAGCCCAGAACGTTCCTGCCCCTGTTTCAGCCTGGCCCGCCCTGGAGGCTGGCGCCAAGCAGTTCGTGGTCGATAGCCAAAAAATCGATCCCAGCTTGGTCAGCATCCTGCCCATGGACAGCCGTATCAATATCAAAGCCTGTAACGAAAACATCGTGTTTGACCAGCCTTATGGCAACAAACAAAGCGTTCGTGCCCGTTGTGCCCAGCCGCTGTGGCAACACTTTGTGATGGTTCAGGTGAAAAACACCTTGGGTAACCAAATCAACCAAGCCAATAACAATGGCCAAGTCAGTCGCACCGTCTGGGTCAGCACACAGACCTTAAAGCGCGGTACCACCTTGCAAGCTGGCATGTTCAAACAAACCGATC
>Ga0214917_10002488_pt1 | contig 22331 bp, 15 predicted proteins | sample LL_1208_BB_MetaG_FD_177983 | JGI IMG/M metagenome (GOLD analysis project Ga0214917, IMG submission 177983) | Freshwater microbial communities from Lake Lanier, Atlanta, Georgia, United States - LL_1208_BB | ecosystem: Environmental > Aquatic > Freshwater > Lake | place: USA: Georgia | collected...
TGGCCCGCGAAGCCTGGGCGAGGCGGAGGGCGAGCCAAGGTCGCCCTCGCCTCGCGGCGGCCGGCTTCCTGCCGGCCTGACGTCAGTGCTCCACTCGCGGCCATCCCTGGCCCGCGAAGCCTTGACGAGGCGGAGGGCGTCAAGCGCCTTCCAGGGCCGCGATCCAGTCGCCCGTCGCACCGCGGATCGCGGCGAGTTTCTCGAGCCGGGCGAGGAGCGGGTGCCAGAGCGGACCGTCGGCCGCCGGCTCGACGGGATGCGGCAGTGCGACCGGAAGGCCCGCCGAGTCCACCTGGGCGAAGCCGAACAGGCCGTCCATCCAGGGGAGCGTGTGGCCGTCGAGCGGCATCCCCACCACGCCCGCCACGAGGTAGCCCCGCTTGGACTGCAGCACGGCGCCGCGGATCTCCACGAGCGCCCCTACCGGCACGCTCTGTCGGCACTCGAGCGACAGCACCCGCCGGAGCATGAGGTTGCCCTCGGGCCCCGCGGCCCGGCAGGCGGTGGCGTAGCCGCTCTCGAGGGCGTAGCGGAGCAGGCTGCCGGCGTAGAGCGTGCCGTGATGGTTCGCGTCGGCCGGCAGCACGAGCCGGTGGGAGGTGGTTTCAGGGGCAGTTTTGGGGGCGGTCATGGGGCCGGGTTATACCCGCGCGGCCCGCGGGCGGCCTACCCTGCGCGCCTGGCGTAGCCGGGGTCGATCTTCGCCAGTTCCTCCTGCATCGCCGCGATCGTGCGGCGGATCTGGTCGGGCGTATGGCGGGAGGTGATGAAGAACCGCAGCCGGGCGGCCTTTTCCTCGACGGCCGGATAGAGGATCGGCTGGACGTTGATCCCGCGGGCAAACAGGGCCCGCGAGAGCCGCAGGGCGTTCATCGAGTTGCCGATGATCACCGGCACGATCGCGGTGCCGCCCGAGGTGCCCGTGTCGAGGCCGGCCTCCTTGGCCAGGTGGAGGAACAGCCGGGCGTTCTCCCGCAGCTGCGAGACCCGCTGGGGCTCACGCTGCAAGAGCTGGATCGCACCCAGCGCCGCCCCGGCGGCTGCGGGCGGCAGGCCGATCGAGTAGACGAATCCCGGCACGGTGTACTTCAGCCAGCGGACGAGCGCGGCCGAGCCGGCGATGTAGCCGCCGCAGCTGCCGAAGGCCTTCGAGAGCGTGCCCATCCAGAGGTCGACGTCGGTCGGGGCGACCCCGAAATGCTCGCCGGCGCCCCGTCCCGTCGCGCCCATCACGCCGATCGAGTGCGCCTCGTCGACCATCAGCAGGGCCTTGTGCCGTTTGGCGAGGTCGACGAACCGTGGCACCTCGGCGTAGTCGCCGTCCATGCTGTAGATGCCCTCGATCACGATCAGCACGCGACGGTACTGGCCGCGGACCTGGGCCAGGATCGCCTCGGCGGCGGCGAAATCGTTGTGTGGGAACGGGCGGCGGCGGGCCCCGGAGAGGATCGCCCCCTGGAGCAGGCTGTTGTGGGCGAAGGCGTCGTGGAGCACGAGGTCGCCGGGGCCGACCACATGGCCGATCACCGTCTCGTTGGTGGCGTGGCCGCCCACGAAGGTGACCGCGTCGTCGGCGCCCACGAGGCCCGCGATCGCCCGTTCGAGCTCGCCGTGGATCGTCTTCTCGCCCGAGACGAGCCGGCTGGCCGAGACGCTGGTGCCGAACCGGTCGATCGCCCCCTTGGCCGCCGCGGTCACGGCCGGGTCGCCCGACATGCCGAGGTAGTTGTAGGAGGCCCAGCTGATCAGCTCGCGGCCGGCGATCGTCGTGCGGTCGCTCGTGAGCCCTTCGTGGACGCTGAAGTAGGGGTTTTCGAGGCCCGCATCGCGGACCATGGCGAAGTTCTGCTCGAGCGCCCGGACCTCCGGGAACTCCTCGATCTTCCAGGCGTCCCGCGGGATCTCCATGGCCGGCCGCGCGGCCTGCACCTTCTCGCGGCTCTCGACCGGCATGTGGTCGATGATCGCCTCGGTCACCTCGCGGCAGGTTTCGATCAGCGGCAGCACCTGCTCCGGAAAGCGGGCCCCGAACGCCTCCTCGAGGCTGGCCACGATCTCCATCCGCTCGAGCGAGTCGAGCCCGAGCTCCACGATGTTGGTGTCGAGCGTGAGATTGCCCGCCCGCTCCTTGGCGATGCGGCGGACGTGCTCGAAGACCGTCTGCACGATCTCCTGGGGCAGCTCGCGGTCGGGACGATGCGCCCGGGTCGATTCGCCCAGCGGCCGCTGCCGTGCGAGCCGGGGCAGCGCGGGGCTCGGCGCCGCCGGCGGAGCGGGCTCCAGCCAGCTCACATGCTGCTCGACCACTTCGAGCGTGTGGTCGAGGAACTGGCGGCGGCAGGCATGCCGCTGGATCTTGCCGCTCGAGGTCTTGGGCACGCTGTTGGGCCGCACGAACACGATCGCCTCGGCGGCCACCTCGTGCTCGCGGGCCAGGCGGCTGCGGATCGCGTCCATCGCGGCGAGGATCTCCGCCCGGTCGCGGCGGCCCCGCTCGAGCTCCGCCACGATCACCACCCGCTCGCGGCCGTCGTGGTCCACGGCGAAGGCGGCGAGCGAGCCGGCCCGGACGAGCGGCGAGGCCTCCTCGACCGAGTATTCGAGATCCTGCGGGTAGTGGTTGCGGCCGCGGACGATGATCAGGTCCTTGAGCCGCCCGGTCACGAACAGCTCGCCGTTGTCGAAGAAGCCGAGGTCGCCCGTCCGCATGTAGGGGCCGGGATTGGGCCGCCAGCGGGCCACCACCTGCGCCGGTGCGTGCGGGTCGGGCTCGGCGAGCATCGCGCCGAAGGTTTCCTGCGTCGCCTCGGCGCGGTTCCAGTAGCCCTGCGCCACGCTCGGGCCGCTCACCCAGATCTCCCCCACCCGGCCCGGCTGCAGGGGCTCGTGGGTCTGCGGGTCCACGATCAACACGTCCTGCCCATCCAGTTCGCGGCCGCTGCCCACGAGCCGGCGGGCGTTGGCCGCGTCCTGGCGGATCGGGGCCACGGTGCCGGTCTCGATGGAGACGGCGTCGAAGGAGCGGATCACCGGCGGCTCGAACTTCATCCCGCCCGTGACCATGAGCGTGCTCTCGGCCAGGCCGTAGCAGGGATAGAACGCCTCGCGGCGGAAGCCGCTGACGGCGAAGGCGTCGCAGAAGGCGTCGATCGTCTCGGCCCGCACCGGCTCCGCGCCGTTGAAGGCCAGCGACCAGCTGGAGAGATCGAGTGCGGCCCGCTGCTCCGGCGTGGTCTTTCGCACGCACAACTCGTAGGCGAAGTTGGGCCCGCCGCTGATCGTGGCGCGGTAGCGGGAGATCGCCTGGAGCCAGCGCAGCGGCTTCTGGAGGAAGGCCACGGGCGACATCAGCACGTTGAACTTGCCGCCGTAGAGCGGCACGAGAATGCCGCCGATCAGCCCCATGTCGTGGAAACTCGGCAGCCAGAACACGCCCGACTGGCTGCGGGTGATCTCGAAGGCCTGCATGATCCGCAGCGAGTTGTGCAGCAGGTTCTCGTGCGACAGCATCACCCCCTTGGGCGTGCCGGTCGAGCCGCTCGTGTATTGCAGGAAGGCGAGCGTGTCGCCGTCGATGTCGGGCCGCTCCCAGCGGTCGCCCCAGGTCAGGTCGAGCTCGGCGTCGACCTGCCAGGTGAGGTGTTCGAGGCTGGGGGCGGTCGTGCCAAGGTTCTCGAACCGATCGAGCACGTCCCGGGTCGTGAGCGCCACCGACGCGGCGGCGTCGGCCGCGATCGCCTCGATCCGCTCGACCGAGCGGTTCTTGCGGGGCGGATAGGCCGGCACCGCGATCGCGCCACCGTAGAGGCAGCCCATGAAGGCGGCGATGAAGTCGAGGCCCGAAGGGTAGAGCAGGAGGGCCCGCTTACCCGTCATGCCGCGGTCCATCAGCCACGCACCGACCGCCCGCGCCTTGCGGTCGAGTTCGGCGTAGGTGATGTTCAGTTCCTCGTGCTCGCCGTCGACGAGGAACGTGAACGCCCGGTCGTGGGGGCGGTAGGCGGCCCGCTGCCGCAGAAGGTCGACCAGGGTCGGAGCGAAGGAGGCCTCGGTGGTCGGATTCGGGATCACGCGCTGAGTGCCTCCGCCCTCGACTCCCGCCGCGCCGGCGACGGTGTCGGGATGCCGTGGAGATTGTCGGCCCCGGCTCCGCCGCGACGCCACAGTTTACCCGTGTCGCCCAAACGACCGGTAGTTTCGGCACAAGCGGATTTTCGGGGCTTTTCCACCCCGTTTTCCGGCCGATCGCCGCTTCAGTGGCCCGCCGGGGGGGCGTGAAACGCCCGCTCGAGCAGCACGAACCGATCCGGGGCGATCTCCTCGGCCCGCGCCTCGGGGGCGAGTTCCAGGGCGGCGTAGGCGGCCTCCACCCGGGCCCGAGCCTCCGGGCTGCCCTTCCCGCCGGCCAGCCGCAGGAGCACGCCGCGGAGCAGCTTGCGGCGGTGGCAGAAGATGTCGCGGACGAAGGCGTGGAAGCGGGCCAGGTCGCCGATCGCCGCCCGCCGCCGGGGCTCGAGGTCGAGCCGGACGATCGCGGAGTCGACCTTGGGTCGCGGCCAGAACACGCTCGGCGGCAGGATCCGGACGATCTCGCCGCGGCACTGGCAGCCCACCCAGACGGAGAGCGCGTTGTAGGACGTCGAACCGGCCGCCGCCGTCATCCGCTCGGCCATCTCCCGTTGAACCGTGACCACGGCCGCGTCGAAGGGGCGGGGCAGGGCGAGCAGGTTGGAGATCACGGGCGTGGCGACGCAATAGGGCAGGTTGGCCACCAGCAGGAATCGACCAGCCGGCGACGCGGCACGGGCCGACTCCACCGCCGCCAGCAAGGCCGGCGCGAGCCGGTGCTTCGCCGCGAGCGCGTCGCCTTCGACGATCGTCACGTTGTCGTGGTCGATGAGCCGGTCGCGGGCCAGTTGGGCGAGCCGTGGATCGATCTCGGCGGTCACCACGCGGGCGGCCGCGGCGGCGAGCCGCTCGGTGAGGGCGCCGGTGCCGGTGCCCACCTCCAGCACCACGTCGTCGGGGCCGATCGCCGCCGCCCGGGCCAGCAGGTCGAGGAGGTTGAGGTCCACCAGGAAGTTCTGGCCGCGACGGGCATCGATCGTGAACCCGACCTGGGAGAACAGCTCCTTGAGGTAGGCCGTCGTCTGTCGCGGCGGGCCGACCGGCGTCGAGGCGGCATCGGGCAGGGAAGGGGGCTCGCTCGTCATGCGGCCCCGGGCCCGCTGGCGGCGAGCCACCTGGCGACATACTTGAAGACGAGGTCGGTCTCGAGGTTCACCGCGGCCCCTTCGGCCAGGGGCCCGAGCGTCGTGGCGGCGAGCGTGTGCGGGATCAGGGCCACGCTGAAGGTCTGCTCGTCGACGTCGACCACGGTCAGGCTCACGCCGTCGATGGCGACCGAGCCCTTGGAGGCCATCTGGGCGAGCAGGTCACGGGCCGCGGCAAACCGGCAGGTGGTCCAATCGCCGTCATCCCGCCGGCTCGCCAGCCGCCCCATGCCGTCCACGTGGCCCGTGACGAGATGGCCCCCGAGCCGGTCGGAGAGCCGCAGCGATCGCTCCAGGTTGACGTGGCTGCCCGGGGCGACGCCGCCCAGCGTGGTCCGGGCGAGCGTCTCCGGACCGAGCTGAAACTCGAGCCGCTCGCCATCGATCCGCACCACCGACAGACAGCAGCCATTCACGCAGACGCTGTCACCGAGCGCCGCGTCGGCCGCGACCCCCGCCGCGTCGACGACGAGCCTGACGCCGGGCGGCTCGGGCACGACCGCCACGACCTTCCCCAGCGACTCGACGAGACCGGTGAACATGAATCACACACGCACGGTGGGGAACGCTCTGGACAGGGAATCCGCTCTGGACCCCGCGGGGCCGGCGACTCGGCAGACCGCAGGATACCGCCGGATTCAGTCGCAACCATGCCCGCCCCGAAAACCACTTGCACGCGGCCTCCCCGCCGTCACAATCAACGCCGTTCAGCCCCGGCCCACGGCTTTCCATCCCTTCGGAGGTTTCATGTCCACGATCGTCGACATCCACGCCCGCCAGATCCTCGACAGCCGCGGCAATCCCACCGTCGAGGTCGACGTGACGCTCGCCGACGGGGCCTTCGGCCGGGCGGCCGTGCCGTCGGGCGCGAGCACCGGCGCCCACGAGGCCTGGGAGAAGCGGGACGGCGACAAGGGGGTTTACCTCGGCAAGGGCGTGATGGCGGCGGTCGAGAACATCAACACCCGGATCGCCGAGGAACTCGAGGGCTGCGACGCCCTCGACCAGACGACCGTGGACGAGTTGATGGTCGAGCTCGACGGCACGCCCAACAAGAAGGAGCTCGGCGCCAACGCGATCCTCGGCGTGTCGATGGCCGTGGCCCACGCCGCGGCCGAGCACTGCGGCCTGCCGCTCTACCGCTATTTGGGCGGGGCCGCCGCCCGGCTCCTCCCCGCGCCGATGATGAACATCATCAATGGCGGCGCCCACGCCGACAATCCGCTCGACGTGCAGGAGTTCATGATCCTGCCGCTCGGTTTCGACTCGTTCGACGTCGCGCTGCGGGCCGGCGTGGAGACCTTCCACGCCCTCAAGAAGGTGCTCAAGGACAAGAAGCTCGCCACGAGCGTGGGCGACGAAGGGGGCTTCGCGCCCCACATCGGCAGCTGCGCCGAGGCGCTGGAGGTGATCCTGGCGGCGATCGGCAACGCGGGTTACAAGCCGGGCGAGGAGATCGCCGTGGCGCTCGACGTGGCCGCCACGGAGTTTTACGACGCCAAGACCGGACACTACGCGATCGAGGGCAAATCGCTCGACTCGGCCGGCATGGTGGGCTTCCTGGCCGACCTGGCGGGCAAATATCCGATCGTGTCGATCGAGGACGGCTGCGCCGAGGACGACTGGGCCGGCTGGAAGCTGATCACGGAGCGGCTCGGCGAGCGGGTGCAGCTCGTGGGCGACGACCTGTTCGTGACCAGCTCCGAGCGGCTCGGCCGGGGCATCGCCGAGGGCGTGGCCAACTCGATCCTCGTGAAGGTCAACCAGATCGGCACGCTCACCGAGACGATGGCGGCCGTCCAGCTGGCCCATCGGTCGGGCTACACCTCGATCGCCAGCCATCGCAGCGGTGAGACCGAGGATGCCACGATCGCCGACCTGGCCGTGGGCCTCTCGACGGGCCAGATCAAGACCGGCAGCGCGTCGCGGAGCGACCGGATCGCGAAGTACAACCAGCTGCTGCGAATCCAGGAGTCGCTGGGCGACGGCGCGGTCTACGCGGGCCACGACGTCCAGGTCCGCTGGCCGGGCGTCAGCTGATCGCGGGGGTCCTCCTGCGCACGCTCGGGGTCGCCCGCGTGACTGTCGCCGGACATTCGTTGCGGCCGGCGCGCACAGGCTCGGGGCTGCCGATCCCCGTCGCCCGGACGCTCGCTTCAGCCATCCTGGCTTTCGCTCGCTCGATGCTGGCTACGCTTCGGCATCCTGCCTGCGCTTGCCAGCAACGCCGGCTCCGGGGCATCGGCAACCCCTCGCAGCCCATGGATGCGCCGACGGGACCGTCGATCGCCACAACGCGCACGAACACGGCCGCCCGGAGGTGCGGCCGGCGGCAGCGGCCGAAGGCCGGAGTGCCGCCAAGGCTTCGCGGGCCATGGATGGCCGCGAAGCCGTGTAGTCAGCGCTAGCGCGGGAAGTGGTCGCGGACCACCTCCAAAAACTCGTCCCGGGCCACGACCCGGGAGACGCGGCCGCGGAACTCACGGGCTCCGGGCAGCCCCTGGGCGTAGGCACAGGCGAACTTCCGCATCAAGAGCGTGCCCCGCTCCACGCCGAACCGCCGGCACACCAGGTCGTAGTGGTGGAGCACGAGTTCGCGTTGCTCGGCGAGCGTCGGGTCTGGCGGCGGCGTCTCGCCGCGGAGCAGGGCGGCCACCTGGGCGAAGATCCAGGGCCGGGCGAGCGCCTCGCGGGCGATCATCACGCCGTCGACGCCGCTCTCCCGCAGTCGGCGGACGGCCGTCTCGGCCGAGTCGATGTCACCGTTGCCCACCACGGGCAGTCGCGACACGCTCCGCTTGACCGCGGCGATCGCCTCCCAGTCGGCCGCGCCCGTGAAGAACTGGGCGGCCACGCGGCCGTGGACCGTGAGGCAGGCGGCGCCGGCCTCCTCGACCCGCTGGGCGACTTCGATCGCGGTCCGGCAGGTGTCGCTGCAGCCGAGCCGGATCTTGGCCGTGACCGGCACGCCGTCACAGGCCTCGACGACGCGGCGCACGATCGTGCCGACCCGATCGGGATCGCGGAGCAGCCAGGAGCCGCTGTGGGCCTTTTCGGTCACCTGCCGGACGGGGCAGCCGAAGTTGAGGTCGACCACGCTCACCCGGAAGTCGCGGGCCAGGCGGCGGCCGACGGCGGCCAGATTGTCGGGGTCGTTGTCCCACATCTGCACGGCCAGCGGCCGCGGTTCGTCGCGGACGCCCCAGAGCCGGTCGGGGTGCTCGCCGCGGGCGGTCTCGAGCCAGATCGCGCTGCGGGCGGCGATCATCTCGGTCGCCAGCAGGCCCGCCCCGCCGAACTCCCGCACCACCTGCCGATAGGCGAAGTTGGTGTAGCCGGCCATCGGTGCCTGGAGCACCGGCGGATCGACGACGACCGGGCCGATCACGAGCGGAGCCGTGGCGGCAGGCGTGACGGGAGCGGACGCGACCATGACGACGATGATACCAGCCGCGTTCGCGGGTCATTCCACCCGGCTGGCGGGCGGCACCGCGCCCGGCGGGATGGTCGTCACCGCCGGCGCGCCCGCGGCGGGTGGCAGCGAGGCCGCACCCGTCGGCTCGGTCGGTGGCCGCCATTGGATGGGCGTGCCGATCAGCATCGCCACGAACTGGTCGTCGGGGAGCGAGAGTTCCGCCACCGCCATGGCGTATTCCGCGATCTCGAGGTTGTAGGTTCGGACGGCCTCGAGGAAGTCTTCCTGCTGGCCGACGAGCGCGGCGTGCGCCGCGATCACCGCCTCGATCGGCCGCTTCCCCTTGGCGTGGTCGGCCTCCGCCATGGCCATGGCCTTTTCGGCGGCCAGCACCGCCGCGGCCCGGGCCGCGAGCGCCTCGTGCCTGGCCGGCAGGCTGCGCACGATCGCCCGGACCCGCCCCGTGGCGATCCGGTTGGCGAAGATCGCCTCGAAGTGGGTCTGGTAGGGATCGGCCAGAGGGCGGTCGACCGGCCAAGGCAGCGGCTCGCCGACGGGCAGACGGGCCAGGTCGACGAGTTCCTGCTGGGCCGTGTTGAGCCTTGCCCGAGCGTCGGCGACGTCGGCACGGGCCGCCGCGGCCGCGACGTCGAGCGTGGCCCGGTCGTGCGGGTCGGCCCCGGGCGCCACGAGTTCGAGCCGTTCGAGAGCCTCCGTGCCGCACCGCACGGAAGCGAAGCCGGTGGCCACCTTCCAGTAGGCCTGCACGATCCACAGCCGCCGCGCGCGGTCGCCGCTGCGGATCAGCGGTTCGAGGAGTTGCATCGGTCGCGCATACAACGTCGCGTCCGCCGGCGTCAGGGCTCGGCCGGGCTGGGCCGCGATCGGTTCGAGCATCCGCGCGAGAAGCGAGGCGGACTCGCTCTGGGGCGGCGGCTGGCTCGGTGGCGGCGGGCTGGCGACGGGCGGCTGCGTCGACAGCGCAGGGGGAGCCGGCGGGGTGGCGAGCCCGAGGTTCGGCGGTGATCCCGGCTGGGGTGCCGCCGGTGCGACCGGCCTCTCCGATGGAACCACGACCGACGTGGTGCCATCGGCTGCCGGTTCCCGCGGTGGGGGCTGGGGTGTGGCGGGCGGCGCAGGTGGCGGCGTGGCCGGTGCGGGTTCCGTCGCCCCGGGATCCGCACCGCCCTCAGGCGTGGTCGCCGGCGGCGGATCCCCGGGCGTGGCCTCGTCGTCGGCCCGTGCCGAGCCACCGACGGCGATCGCCCAGACGATCAACCAGATGACACGAAGCCGTGGGCCGGGCATGGCAAATCTCCTCGCCAAAAGGCTCACAAACCCGCCGCCAAGCGTCAACAGCAGAAGAATCGCCCATTTCCCGCACGGCTCGGGTGGCCTCGCGCGTACTCGCTCGGGCTTGCCGGACCCCGTCGCCCGGACGCTCGCTTCGGCCCTCCAGGCCTCCGCTCGCTCGATGCTGCGCTCGCTTCGGCATCCTGCCTGCGCTCGGCCAGCAACGCCGGCTCCGGGGCACCGGCAATCCCTCGCAGTCCATCGGCTGACCAGGTGGCACATCGATTCGTCTGAACGAACGTCGCGCGCCACACCGCGCACGAACACGGCCGCCGTGCCGGCAGGCACGGGCCGTGAGCCGCCGCTCCGCGGCGGCCCTGCGAGCCCGGAGGTGCGAGCAGCCGCGAGGCGAGGGGCACCTTGGCTGCCCCTCCGCCTCGCCAAGGCTGCAGGGGGCATGGATGCCCCTGCAGCCGTGAAATCAGCTCGCCGCGTCGAGATATGGATCCTGGCTCATCTGGATGTGGGCCTCGGCCCGCTGTCGCTCCACGTATTCGAGCACCCGCCGCTGACGCCGGTGCCTGGCCTCGACCCGCTCCTGCGCCCGCTTGAAGCCGGCGAGCAGCCGCTCGGGATTGCCGCCCAGCCGGCCGCTGAGCGAGGCCGCGATCCGCTTGGCCCGCTTGGGGCCGTAGGCCGCGATCAGGATCTCGTCGTCGAGGGCGACGTATTGCCGCCACGTTCCCGGGTCGCCCTGACGGCCGCAGCGGCCGACGAGCTGGCGGTCGATCCGCGCCGAGTCATGCAGTTCCGTGCAGATCACGTGCAGCCCGCCGAGTTCCGCCACGCCCGGGCCGAGCTTGATGTCGGTCCCGCGGCCGGCCATGTTCGTCGAGACGGTGATCTGCCCGAGCCCGCCCGCCCCGGACACGATCTCGGCCTCCTGGGCGATGTGCCGCGCGTTGAGCACGGTGTGGGGCAGACCGCCGGCCTCCAGGAGCCGCGACAGATCCTCCGACTTGTCGATCGACCGCGTCCCGATCAGCACGGGGCGGCCGACGGCGTGCATTTCGGTGATCTCGGCGACGATCCGTTCGAGCTTCGTGGCGTAGTCGGCGGCGACCACCGGCGGCAGTCGCTTGCGGATCGCCGGCTTGTTGGTCGGCACGACGTCGACGCCCACGTCGTAGGTGCGGGCGATCTCCCCCTTGCTGGTCGCGATCGTGCCGGTCATCCCGGCCAGATGGGGCCAGCGGGCGAACAGGTCCTGGATCGTGATTCTCGCGGCGTGTCCCGAGGGCACCGTCGCCTCGAGCTCCTCCTTGGCCTCGACCGCCTGGTGGAGGCCGTCCCGCCAGGTGCGGCCCTCGGCCGCCCGGCCCGTGAACTCGTCGATGATCACGATCTTGCCTTCCCGCACCACGTACTGCCGGTCGCGGATGTAGAACTGCCGCGCCTTGCAGGCTCGCTCGACGGCGTCGTAGATCGCCAGCAGGCTCGTGGCGTCGAGTTCCGCCGGCCGGTCGAGCGCCCGCACGCGGCTCCGGCCCCGGCCGAGCAGCTCGCAGGTGTGCTTGCGGACATCCTCCTCGAAATCCGTCCCTGTCTCGAGTTCCGCCGCTGCCTGGGCGGCGAACCGGAACAGGGCCTGTTCGACGGCCTGGGCCTCGCCCGGGGGTGACGCGATGATCAACGGCGTGCGGGCCTCGTCGATCAGCACGTTGTCGGCCTCGTCGACCAGCGCGAACCAAAACGGCCGCTGCAGCAGCTTCGCCGTCGCCCCGGCGGTGGCCCCGGTGAGCACCGCCCCGAGGTCGCCGCGACCCTCGACGATGTCGCGGTTCATCAGCCGGTCCTTGAGGAAGTCGAACCCGAACTCCTTGGCGGTTCCGTAGGTGACGTCGCAGGCGTAGGCCTTCCGGCGCTCGTCGAAATCCATCTGCGACTCGACGATGCCGACCTTGAGCCCGAGCGCCTCGTAGATCGGCCCCATCCACTCCGCATCGCGGCGGGCCAGATAGTCGTTGACCGTGGCGAGATGGGCCCCCTTGCCGGCCAGCGCGTAGAGCACGAGCGGCAGCGTGGCGACGAGGGTCTTGCCCTCGCCGGTCTGCATCTCGAGGATCGCCCCCTTGACGAGCGCCGCCCCGGCCAGCAGTTGCACGTCGTAATGACGCATCCCGAGGCGGCGGCGGCCCGCTTCCCGGGTGGCGGCGAAGCTCTCGACGATCAGGGAGTCGACGGGTTCCCCGGCCTTCGCCCGGTAGGAGAGCGACCGGCCAAGTTTGCGGAGCGCGGCGTCGTCGAGGGCCTCCATCGGGGCGGCGAGTGATTCGATCTGGCGGACGATCCGTTTCGTGGCAGACGTGATCGCCGGCCGAGTGCCGGGCGAGACGCCTCCGAGCCAGTCGAACATCGGTCAAACCTCCGCGAAATGCCCGCCCTCCATCCTACACCGCCCGACGTCCTGGGTGACGCAGGCTCGGGGCTGCCGATCCCCGTCGCCCGGACGCTCGCTTCAGGCATCCCGCCTTTCGCTCGCTCGATGCTGGCCGCGCTTTCGGCATCCTGCCTGCGCTTGCCAGCAACGCCGGCTCCGGGGAATCGGCAACCCCTCGCAGCCCGACGGTTGACGATGCGATTCGACGGATTCGTCTGCCCGAACGCCGCGCGCCCGAACGCGTAACAGCACTGCCGCCCTCCTTTCGCGCCGCCCCGGCGTTGGCTTGTGGTCCGGGCGAAGCCCGGTGCCAGCCGCCGCTCTGCGGCGGCCCTGCGAGCCCGGACGTGCGAGCAGCCCGCGAGGCGAGGGGCACCTTGGCTGCCCCTCCGCCGAGCCAAGGCTTCGCGGGCCATGAATGGCCGCGAAGCCGTGAAACTAATATCGGGGGATCGCCGTCGTGGGCGTGGCCCGGGCGGGCGGCATGGAGGAGGCGCTCGTCGCGAACGGGTTCCAGGAGTTGGCCGGCGGGGGGGCCTGGTAGGTCGGCATCTGGGCCGTGACCTGCTGCTGGGCGGCCTGGAGCTGGTTATTGGCCTGCTGCTGGGCCGCCTGCACCTGGTTGTTGAAGCCCTGCTGGTACTGATTGGTGGTGTTTTGCAGCTGCTGGTTCCACTGCTGCTGCTGGTTGGCCATGGCCTGCTGCGCCTGATTCGCCATTTGCTGCGGCTGGGCCTGCATCTGGTTGGCGTATTGCTGCGCCTGGTTCGTGAGGCCTGCTTGCGTCTGGGCCGCCGGGTTCTGCAGCTGCTGGCCATACTGCTGGAGCGACGGGGGCGGAGTCGTCGACGGCTGGGCCCACGACCACGAGTTCGGGGCCGCCGGCGCGGTGGGCGACGCGCTTTGCCACTGCGTCGCCGGGCCGGGCATCGGCGGTGCCGTCGCGGCCGTTGCGGCCGGGCCGGGCATCGGCGGGGCGGAAATCGTGGGGGGATACGCGGCTCCCTGCGGAGGCGTGGCCCAGCCGCCGTAGGCTGCGGGCTGGCCGATCATTCCGGTGGCGGGCGGGGCGACCGTCGTCGCGGCGTTGGGGGTCTGGCAGCCGGCCGCGGCGGCCAGGGCCAGGAGCGGGAGCATGGAGGAGAGCCGGAGCAGGCGCGGGCGGAGAGGCTCGTGGTGGCGGCGGTTGACGTGCACGGCGCGGGCTCCGCGGGGGGAATGTTTGGCGAGACTCCGCCGATCCGGAGAATGGGGCTGGGACAATAGCGAGTCCCCCCGGTGGGTCCAGATCAGTTGCGAGCGACGGAACCACCGCCCCGCCCAGGTTCTCCAGGCTGCCGCATCCATGACGTTCGAGCCCTCCGCCGATCACGAGTCGCACGAGTCGGCCATCGTCGACGCGCTGCGGGCCGAGGCGGCGCGGCTGGGATTCGGTCGGATGGGCATCGTCGCCGCGGCCCCGCCGCCCCACCACGAGGCGTTTCGCGGGTGGCTGACCGCCGGTCTTGCCGGGGTCATGGAGCCATGGCTCGCCCGGCACGAACCGTTGCGGCAGTCGCTCGAGGCGATCCTGCCCGGGGCCAGGACGGTCGTGATGCTGGCCATCGACCACGGCCGCGGCGCGGGGCCGGGGAGTGAACCCTTGGCGGCGGGCCACGGCCGGGTGGCCCGCTACGCCCGGGGCGACGACTACCACGACCTGCTGCGGTCGCGGCTCAACACGCTGGCGGCGTGGCTCGAGGCGCGGGTGCCCGGCGGACGCGTCCGGGGCGTCGTCGACTCCGCACCGCTCGCCGAACGGGATTTCGCCTGGCTGGCAGGCCTGGGCTGGGTCGGCAAGAACACGATGCTGATCGACCCGCGCGCGGGCAGCTACTTCCTGTTGGCGGCAGTCGTGACCGACGTCGTGCTCCCTGCCGATCAGCCGCTCCAGGTCGATCACTGCGGCACCTGCACCGCCTGTCTCGACGCCTGCCCCACGGCCGCCTTCCCCGCCCCGCGGGTGCTCGATGCGTCGCGGTGCATCTCCGCGCTCACGATCGAAGACCACGGTGCCGTGCCGGAGCCGCGACGGGCCGAGCTCGACGACTGGATCTTCGGCTGCGACGTCTGCCAGGAGGTGTGTCCCTGGAACCGCCACGCACCGGGGTCGGCCGAACCGGCCTTTCAGCCCCGCGGCGGCCAGGCGTCGCTCCTGCTCGCCGACCTGCTGGCGCTCGATGAACGGGGATTCCGCGACCGGTTTCGCGGCTCGCCGATCCTGCGAGCCAAGCGGCGGGGGCTGCTGCGCTCGGCCGCGCTCGCGCTCGGCAATCGGCCCCACCCGCCCGCCTTCACGTCGCTGGCGGCGGCCTTGGCCGACGACGCCGCCGTGGTCCGCGGCGCGGCGGCCTGGGCCCTGGGCCGCTGGATCGTCGCGGGCGTGATGCCGGCCGAGGCCCGCGCGGCGCTCGAAGCGCGGCTCGCGATCGAGCCGGACGCGAGCGTGCGGACGGAGATCGAGGCGGCGCTCGGGTAGTGCGGGCTCGGGGTCGCCGGTCCCCGTCGCCCGGACGCTCGCTTCAGCCATCCTGGCTTTCGCTCGCTCGATGCTGGCTGCGCTTCGGCATCCTGCCTGCGCTTGCCATCAACGCCGGCTCCGGGGAACCGGCGACCCCTCGCGGCCAACGGTTGTCGATGTGATCGTCGGATTCGTCTGAACGAACGCCGCGCGCTCCAACGTGCACGACCACGGCCGCCCGGAGGTGCGGCCGCCGGGCGGAGGCCCGGCAAGGCTGCAGGGGGCAGGGATGCCCCTGCAGCCGTGTCACGAACTGCACTCGGTCGTTTCGTCGACGTCGCTGGACGGATCACGGCCCGGTGCGTCGATGGCGTAGTGGCGGTCGAGCACGGCCTGCCAGTCCGCCGCCGCCTTGACGGCCACGAAGGCGTCGCGGACGGCGAGATGCTCGGGATGCAGCCGGGCATATTTGATCGCGAACTTCCGCATCGACCGGCCGGCGACCTGTTCGCCGTACAGTTGCTCCGCCAGGGCCCAGTGCTCCCGGAGCACGTCCCGCTGCTCGTGGACCGTCGGTAGGGGCGGCGGCGGGAGGCCGTCCAGGAGCGCGAGCGCCTGGGTGAATATCCAGGGATTGCCGATCGCCCCGCGGGCCACGCTCACGCCGTCGACGCCGGTCTCGGCGAGCATCGCCACGCAGGCCTCGGCCGAGAACAGGTCCCCGGAGCCGATCACGGTCCGGTCGCCCGCGTGCCGCTTGACCTGCCGGAGGAAGCCCCAGTCGCTCGGGCCGACGTACCGCTGTTCGACCGAGCGGCCGTGCACGGTGATCGCCGCGGCGCCGCGGGCGAAGGCGCCGTCAAAGATCGTCCAGAAGTTGTCCCGGCTCTCGGGCGAGTCGTCGAGGCCGCGTCGCATCTTGAGCGTCACCGGGATTCCGGGCGGCACCGCGTCCCGCACCCGCCCCACGATCTCGAGCGCCGTCGCGGGCTGCGAGAGCAGGAAGCCGCCCCGGCAGCGGCCCAACACCTTCTTCACCGGGCAGCCGAAGTTGATGTCGATCACGTCGTATCCCTCCGCCACGAGCCGGCGGGCCGCCGGGGCGAAATCGTCGGGGTTCGCCCCCATCAACTGACCGCCGACGGGGTGCTCTTCCGCGGCGAGCGCGAGTCGGGCGGGCGTCTTGTGGCCCCGCTTGGCCGTCGCCACGAACTGATCGAGCAGCACCTCGCCGAGTGCGTAGGCCGCGCCGTGTCGCCGGGCGAGCACCCGCATCGCCCGGTCGCTGTAGCCCGACAGCGCCGCCTGCACGAGCGGCGACGCGAGCGGCACCCCGCCGATCGCGAGCGGTCGGCGCTGCAGGGCGGTGGGGGGTGTCATGGCAGCCCCCATGGTACCCGGGATCGCGGCCCGGCCGGAGCCGGCTACGTGAGCACGGGGCACTGGTCGAACCAGGTCCGCCCCTGGGCTGCCATCCATTCCACGCTTTCCATCGGCCCCCAGTCGCCCGGTTCGTAGACGGGAACCGGCGGCATGTCGACCGAGCCCCAGGCCCGCACGAAGGGGTCGATGATCTCCCACGACTTCTCCACCTCGTCGGCCCGCGCGAACAGGCTCGCGTCACCGTGCATCACGTCGAGCAGGAGCGGCTCGTAGGCCTCGGGCAGGCGGTCGGCGAACTCCCGGGAGTAGCTGAACTCGAGGTCGGTGTAGCGGAGCCTCATCCCGCCGCCCGGCACCTTGGTGTGGAAGTGGAGTTGGATGCCCTCGGCCGGCTGGATCTGGATCACGAGCCGGTTGGCCTCGCGGTGGAACGAGGAGCGGCCCCCCTTGAAGAGTTCCAGCGGCGGCTGGCGGAAGTCGATCACGATCTGCGTCGTGCGGCAGCTCATCGCCTTGCCGCTGCGCAGGTAGAAGGGCACGCCCTGCCACCGCCAGTTGTCGATCTCGAGGCGGACGGCACCGAAGGTCGCCGTCCGGCTCGTCGGCGGCACCCCCGGCTCGGCCAGGTAGCCGCGATACTGCCCGCGGACGCCGGCGGCGGCCACCTCGCCCAGATCGAGCGGCCGGACCGCCTCGAGCACCTTCACCTTCTCGTTCCGCACGGCCGTGGCGTTGAACCGGGCCGGCGCCTCCATGGCGATCACCATCAGCAGCTGCAGCAGGTGGTTCTGGAACATGTCGCGGAGGACACCGGCCGTGTCGTAGTAGCCTCCGCGCCGGCCCACGCTGACCTCCTCGGCCACCGTGATCTGCACGTGGTCGATGTACCGGCGGTTCCAGATCGGCTCGAAGATCGTGTTGGCGAACCGGAGCGCGAGGATGTTTTGCACCGACTCCTTGCCGAGGTAGTGGTCGATGCGGAACACCTGGCTCTCGCGAAACACGGCATGGAGCCGCTCGTTGAGCGTCTGGGCCGTGGTCAGATCGGTGCCGAAGGGCTTTTCCACCACGATCCGCCGCGGGGCGGCCGTCTCCTCGGCCATGCCCTGCGCGCCGAGGGCGGCCACGACGGGCTCGTAGAACTGCGGGGCCGTGGCGAGGTAGTAGACGCGGGTCGCGGGGGCGGCTCCCTCGAGTTCCGCCAGCCGCGCGGCCAGGCCGGCGAAGTCCTCGGGCCGGCCGATGTCGCCTGGCTGATAGAAGATCGTCGCGGCGAACTCCGCCCAGGCCGCCTCGTCGAAGGCCCGCTCGCCGGCGTGCTTGGCGGTGGAGTCGTGGAGGCTGGCCCGCCATTCGGCGTCGGAGTGGGGCGTCCGCGAGAAACCCACGATCCGGGTGTCGGGCGGCAGCGTCCCGGCCCGCTTCAGGTTGTAGAGCGCGGGCACGAGTTTGCGGCTCGTGAGGTCGCCGGAGGCGCCGAAGATGACGATGGTGTGTGGCATCATGAGGTTCGGAAGGTGAGGGAGACGTTCGGCCGGATGCCGAACGCGGCCGACGAGGGGCAACCCAGGCTTGCCCTCCGCCGGCCCAAGGCTGCAGGGGCCAGGGATGGCCCTGCAGCCGTGAAACTTATAGCCGCATGCCCGTGAATCCGCCGTCGACGTACAGTTCCGCGCCGGTGATGAAACTGCCCGCAACGGGCGCGCAGAGCAGGATCATCGCCCCCACCAGCTCCTCCGGGTCGCCGAAGCGGTTCATCGGGGTCTGACCCATGATCGAGGCGGTCCGCTCGGGCGAGAGAATCTTGCGGTTCTGCTCGGCGGGGAAGAAGCCGGGGCAGAGCACGTTGACCCGCACGCCCCGGGGCGCGAGCTCGCGGGCCACGTTCTTCGTGTAGTTGACGACGGCGGCCTTCGAGGCCGAGTAGATGAACACCTTCGACAGCGGCTTGTCGGCCGAAACGCTGCCGATGTTGAGGATCGCCCCGCCGCCGTGGGCGGCCATGTGCGCCCCGAAGATCTGGCAGCCGAGGTGGGTGCTCTTGAGGTTGGTGTCGAGCACCTTCGCGTAGTCGTCGTCGGGAATGTCGAAGTAGGGCACCGACGAGTTCACGCCCGCGCAGTTGACGAGGATGTCGGCCCGGCCGGTCGCGTGAAGCGTGGCCTCCAGGAGCGCCTTGACGCTCTCCCGGTCGACGGCATCCACGCTCACGAAGGTGCCGTCACCGCCCGCCGCCTTGACCGCGTCGACCCGGGCGGCGCCCCGGTCGGCTCCGCGGCCCGCGACCACCACGAAGGCGCCGGCCCGCGCGAGCCCCTCGGCGAGCGCCCCGCCGAGCACTCCGGTGCCGCCGACGACCACGGCCGTGCGGCCCGACAGGCCGAACAAGTTGTCGAGAAAGCCGCCGGCCATGTCATCCTCCCACGGGCTTGCGGAGATCGAGCCATTCGGTGTGGAACGTGCCCGGCTTGTCGATCCGCTCGTAGGTGTGGGCGCCGAAGTAGTCCCGCTGGGCCTGGAGCAGGTTGGCCGGCAGGGAGGCGTGGCGGTAGCCGTCGTAGTAGGCGAGCGCCGTCATGAAGGCCGGCACGGGGATGCCGATCGTGGCCGCCGTGGCGATCACGTGCCGCCAGGCCTTCTGGGCCTTGGTCAGCGCCTCGGTGAAATAGGGGGCGAGCATGAGATTTTCGAGGTCGGGCTTCGCGCGGTAGGCGTCGGCGATCCGCTCGAGGAACTGGGCGCGGATGATGCAGCCGCCGCGCCACATCATCGCGATCGCACCGTAATCGAGCGGCCAGTCGTGCTCCTTCGCGGCCGCGGCGAGCTGCACGTAGCCTTGGGCGTAGCTGGCGATCTTCGAGGCGTAGAGCGCCTGCCGCACCTGCTCCACGAACTCGGCCGGCCGGTCATGGCTCGGCAGATCCGGTCCCTTGAGGATCGCGCTGGCCCGCACCCGGGCCTCCTTGAGCGCCGACAGGCAGCGGGCGTAGACGGCCTCGGTGACGAGCGTGCTCGGCACGCCCAGGTCGAGGGCCAACTGGCTCATCCACTTGCCCGTGCCCTTGGCTCCCGCCTTGTCGAGGATCTTGTCCACCATGAACTCGCCCGTGTCGGGATCCTTCACGGTGAAGATGTCGCGGGTGATCTCGATCAGGTAGCTGTCGAGTTCGCCCCGGTTCCAGTCCTCGAACACCTTGGCCAGGGCGTCGTTCGAGAGGCCGGCGCCGTGCTTCAGCAGCCAGTAGGCCTCGCAGATCAGCTGCATGTCGCCGTATTCGATGCCGTTGTGGACCATCTTCACGTAGTGGCCCGCGCCCCGCGGTCCGACCCAGTCGCAGCAGGGGATGTCGGCCTTGGGGCCGACCTTCGCCGCGATCGCCTGGAAGATCGGCTGCACGATCGGCCAGGCGGCCTTGGTGCCTCCGGGCATCAGGCTCGGGCCCTTGAGCGCGCCCTCCTCGCCTCCCGACACGCCCGTGCCCACGTAGAGCAGCCCCGCGGCCTCCACCTCCTTCGTCCGCCGCTCGGTGTCGGCGTAGAGGGTGTTGCCGCCGTCGATGATCACGTCGCCCTTCGACAGCAGGGGCAGGAGCGTCTTGATGAGCTCGTCGACGGCCGGCCCAGCCTTGACCATCATCATGACCTTCCGCGGAGCCTTGAGGGCCGCGACGAGGTCGGGCAGCGAATGGCAGCCGACGACGTTCGCCTGCTTGCCGCGGCCGGCCGTAAAGGCGTCGGTGACACTCGTGGTCCGGTTGTAGACGGCGATCCGGAACCCCCGGCTGGCGATGTTGAGGGCCAGGTTCTCGCCCATCACGGCCAGGCCGATCAGGCCGATGTCGCAGGTGCCCTCGTTCGCCATGCTCGGCAGTCTCCTCGTTCAGGGGGTCGAGCGGCGGGGCCGCGGCGGTCCGCGGCCTGGCCGGCCCGATGGTCGAGCCGAGACTATATCGCCCGCGGTTTTCCGCGACCACCATGCCTCCGGCGCTCGCGAAAATCGAATCGATTGAAGGAACGGCCCGGCCCGTGCCGATGCAAGGCATGACCCGGATGACCTGCCTCTCAGGCACGACCGGCCGGGTTCGTGCAGCCGGAAGACCTTGACCAGGTCGCCCAGGCTGCCGTAGCGTGACGAAGGCCGGGGAGATTCCGGCCGCGACCAAAATACGGCTCCGTAGCCAAGTGGCTAAGGCAGCGGATTGCAAATCCGCCATCGTCGGTTCGACTCCGACCGGAGCCTCTTGCTTTTCTTCGCTGCAATCCTCGGGTTTTTCCCGGGGATTGTTGCTTTTTCTGAGGTCTGAGCCGCGCTCAACTCGGAGCGGTCGGCTGCCTGCACAGATGCCCCAGAGTGCCACTCTGAGCCCTCCTGAGCCTTCCCGTAGTGGTCACTTTGGTGGTCACTTTGCCGGTCGGGTGACACCGCGGAATCCGCCACCCCGCAGGTGCCCGTTGCCCGCTGTGCCTCCGGTTCCGGGCGGCTCGGCTGCCCGGTCAGCAGGTCGCCCAAGCCCGCCACCGCCCCCGCCACATCGAGCAGGGTCGCTCGGCTGTACGTGTTCATGGTCAGCAGCGGGGTCGAGTGCCTTGCGAGGGTCTGAGCCTCCTTCACGCTCGCCCCACCTGCGACCACCCGGGAGATGAACAGCACTCGCAGCGAGTGGAAGTCGGCAACCTGCCCCTGCCGGTCGCTGTAGAGCAGGAAGTCGCTCGCCTGCATCTGCTCGCGGACCGGAGCGGGCTGCTGCTCGGCTGCTTTCAGCCATGCCGCCCGGGCGGCTGCGAGGTCGCTCCTGAGCATCCGGGCGGTATCCCCCGCGATGCCTGCGAAGACCGGCTCCCCCGGGTCGAAGCCGGAGAGCCAAGCCCGCAGGGGCTCGACCAAGGCTTCCGGCAGCGGCTGCACATCCCGCTTCCGCCGCTTGCTGTAGCCCGCCTCGACCGTGCATGTGGGCGGAGTGCCATCGAGGTCGAAGGAGTCGATGGTCAGGCTCCGCAGTTCGCTCGCCCGGAACCCGGTCGCTGCCGCGAGGCGGTAGCACATCGCCCGGGTCGGGCCGGGGGCTCCATGTTCGCGGATGGTCCGCTGCTCGGTCACATCGAGCAGCCACCGCACTTCTTCCGCACTCATCTCGCGGCGGATGTGGCGGCGGTCGGTCGCTGCGTTGTAGAGCCCGAGGTCGAGCAGGGCATCTTCCGGGGTCAGCCGCTGCTTCCACAGCCACCGGGAAAAGCCCTTCACGCTCCGCAGGTGCCCGTTGCAGGTCGCGAGCGAGGCGGGCTGCTTCTGCTTCTTCTCGCCCTCGACCGGGGGTGGTGGGTTTCGCAGGGCAGCGATGGCGGACAGCACCGCGGCAGACTTCAACTCGGGCAGCCGCTCGATGCCTGCCGCGGCGAAGACAACTGCGAGATGCCGCTCGACCGTCCGCACATGCTTGGCGGTGTTCCCCGCGGCTCGCAGATGCTCGATGTGGGCGGCGGCATGCTCGGCAATCGGCTGCCGGGCTGCCTTGGCAAACCGCTCCTGCACCGGGTCGAGCAATCCCTCGCGCCGCTGCATCGCCCGCTTTTCCAGTTCGCGGCCCAACTGCTCGGCAGCAGCGTAGTCTCGGCAGCGAGTCGCGACTCGCTGAGGGTGCCCGTGTTCGTCGTAGAACTGCACCGTATAGGTGGCAGCCTCGACACGGATGCCTTTGCCATCCTTCGACAGCGGGGCGGTCCGCCGCTTGCCGTTGGCATCTCGCCACTCTGCGAACTGCTCGCCTTTTCGCTCGACCACCCGAGCCCCCGGGGGCAGCGGCATCTTTTTTACCCGGCGGAATACTCCTGCCATCTCTCAACTCCTGCCCTTGGGGCGGCGCGGCTCAGGCTTCGCGACGATGTGAAACCCGAGCAGGTCCGCGAGTTTGTCGATACTTTCGATGCCGAGCCCTCTCTCGCCATCCATGAATTTCGAAAGGCTGCCTTGGTCGATGCCGGTCTGCTGCCAGATGCTGTATCGGCTCACACCGGACCGCTCGATTGACT
>Ga0214917_10002489_pt1 | contig 22330 bp, 33 predicted proteins | sample LL_1208_BB_MetaG_FD_177983 | JGI IMG/M metagenome (GOLD analysis project Ga0214917, IMG submission 177983) | Freshwater microbial communities from Lake Lanier, Atlanta, Georgia, United States - LL_1208_BB | ecosystem: Environmental > Aquatic > Freshwater > Lake | place: USA: Georgia | collected...
CCTCGGTTTGCGGTTGTAGTAACAGTAACTGCTGAAAGATTGGCAGAAAGTTTTTCCTGTGTAACAGCATTGTTATTTATCTTTGCAGTAGTGACAGCACTGTTTAAAATCTTTGCGGTTGTAACAGCATTTGCTTCTAGTTGAGTAGAAGTAATTACTCCACCACTCAAAACCCATTTTGTTCCGGTCCATGTATATGTACGAGATCCTACTGTGTAGGTATCGTTAGTTGCGGGAGAAGAAGGAAAAGTAAAAGCCATTATGCCCAACTCACGTTTCCAGAACCAGCGGTTATTGTGGTTACGTTGTTAGAACTTACTGTTGTAGTTGAACCTGTTAATCCTGCGCCGAGAGTGATGGTGCGTGTATTTGGGTAGCGCAAAATAACAACACCGCTACCGCCTGAAGCATCTCCGCTTGCTCCATTGCCAGTGTTTGGTGCGCCATTTGCATTTACATATGTGCTTGGCCAGGTATTTGAATTACCTCCTGCTGCATAAGTGACACTAGAGCCAGTAATTGAAATTGCGACTCCTGGTCCACCTGAGGTGCTTGCTCCTCCGCCACCGCCTGCCCCTCCACCACCACCGCCTGCCCAGTGAATCTCTCCTGCGGCCGAAGAGTTTCTTCCTGCATAACCTTGGCAACTGGTTCCTTGACCCACAGTTAATCCGTTAATGTTGTACCATGCACCACCACCGCTACCACCGTTACCACCAGGTTGTTGGTCGGAAGACCCCGCCGCTCCACCACCTACTGAAGTAATTGTGTGGAATACGCTACTCCCTCCTTGCGCTTGTGCATATCTTGCAGCCCCATTACCAACCGTAACTGTGTAGTTTGTGCTAGTGGTAAGTGACAATGCTGATTCAACTCCACAACCGCCCCCAGAGGTAGTTACTGTACTGCGTAACCCACCTGCACCACTTCCTGCACTACGAACACCGCCACCACCAGCACTTCCACCGCCTGCGACAACAAGATAATCAACTGTTATATTTGCCAAAGTTGTAAACGAAACCGCAGAAGATTCTGCTCCTGCACCGTCATTATTTACTCCTTTTAATTTTACATAATAAACAGTTCCTTCACTTAATCCAGAAATTGTTATTGGACTAGTTGCGTCTGCTGGGTTTAATGCTGTAAATGCACCATAAGAAGAACCGCCATTAGTTGAAAGCGCATATTGATAATTAGAAATTGCACTTCCACCCTGAGCTCCTGGTGTGAAAGAGATAGCAACAGATGCTGTTGTAATACTTCCAGCACTCAAAGAAGTTGGGGCATCAGGGGTAGCGAGAGTAGACACAGAAACAGCGGCTGAAGCAACAGAATCTCCCATATCATTAACGGCTTTTAATTTAATGTAATAAGTAGTTGCCGCTGTTAGCCCAGAAATTGTTATTGGGGTTGTAATATCTGCTGGGTCTAGTGCGATGAACGAACCATAAGTTGACCCACCGTTAGTAGACAATGCATATTTGTAATTAGTAATCGGTGAACCATTCGCTCCACCTGCGGTAAATGCAACAGAGACTGAAGTTGTACTGAGAGCAGTTGCGCTCAAAGATGTTGGAGTCTCAGGTGGAGCAAGACTTACATTTATCCAAGATGTTCCATCATAAAGTTGAATTTTTTTGGTATCTGTCAAAACCGCAAGTTGCCCTGTAAATGGGGAAGGAATATCTGTATCCCTGTTGGCTGTAGTGGTTACAGTAACAGCCGAAAGATTTGAAGCAAGTTTGGCTTGAGTAATGGCATTAGCCGCAACTTTTGCCGTTGTGATTGCACTGTTGGCAATTTCTGCGGCTACAATAGTTCCATCGGCAATTTTGGCGGCTGTTATAGATCCATCTGCTACATCTATAATAGCAGTAGCATTAACCAATACCCATCTAGAACCGTTGAAGGTCCAAGTTTTCCCTCCGGCGGAATAAGTTTGATTTAAAGTCGGGCTATCAGGAAAATTTAATGCCATATACTCTCTATAATACTTCTTTATCTGTCAAAGGGCAAGGCATTATGCCCAACTCACATTCCCTGTGCCTGCGGTAATCGTTGTAACTTTGTTTGAACCTGATGTTGCTGTTGAGCCTGTTAGTCCTGCGCCGATAGTGATTGTGTAAGCATTTGAATAACGCAAAATGACTACACCGCTACCGCCTGCACCGCCTTTTGGTGTTGTGTCTGACTGTCCGCCACCGCCACCACCCGTGTTTGCTGTGCCAGCAACGGGTTGAACCGTGTTGTATGTTCCACCAGCACCACCACCACCAGTACCGCCAGCACCACCGCTGACCAAATATCCTGCGCCGCCACCGCCACCAGCATAAGTGACCGATGAACCCGTAATGCTTGACGCCACACCAGCACCGCCAGCCGACCCATTTGCGCTTGAAACATTTGCACCAACCGCACCAGCACCACCGCCACCAGCAGAACCGTCACCCGATGTAACTATGCCACCTGCGTAACCTTGATTCGCTGTGCCTGTGCCAGCAGAACCAGCGGCTTCACCAGCACCACCACCCGACCCACCATTTCGCCCAGCAGTTAAACTATTAGGTGCGCCACCACCACCGCCAGTCGATGTAATAGTTGAAAACACCGAATCGCTACCGTTGTTACCGTAAGTGAAAGTTGATATCGCTGCACCACCAGCACCAACCGTCACGGTGTAATTAGTGCTTAAAGCAAGCGACAACGCTGTTTCAAGTGAGCCACCACCACCCGTATTCGTAACCGTGCAACGCAAACCGCCTGCACCGCCACCACCACCAATTTGAGCACCACCAGAACCGCCACCAGCAACAACTAGATAATCAACTGTTATTGGAGAGCCAGGCCAGTTAAAAGCACCTCGTTCTCTTTGTGCATCACGGATAGCCCAAATACCAGACGCAGCACTAGTACTTACCGTCTTTTTTGGACCAACTATTCCGCCGTTAGAACGCACTAACTAATCTCCTCGTAGGAGCACACCGCCTCAAGATCAGAGTTTACTGCTGCTGTTAAACGCAATGCATCACCCTCTTCTAGATAAATAGATTTAGAAATAATATCCAAAGTTGCATCAGCCGGAACAGATATGGTTGATGCAATTTTATACGCTGTTGATGATCTAAAAATGTCTACTGTTAAATCACAGTTGTTTGTTCCATCAATGTTAGAAACATATAGAGCATTTACTTTAAAAACCTTACCCGAAGCCGCCGAGTTTGTAACAATAGCCGTAGCCGAAGTTGTAACAGCCATTACTGCTGTTTTGCCCGTAATCGTTGTTACGCCTACTATGTTTGGTGCTGCCATATTTTCTCCTTAACCGCTGAAAACAATTGCCATGGCAATCGCCTTACCAGTTGTTGCGTAAGTTGTGGGTGTACTCCATTTTAAACCAGTAGCAGTACTTGTGTCAACTGTAAGTACCTGATCGTTTGTTCCTGTTCCTAATCTTGCAAGAGTATCATTTGCTGTTCCGACAAGTAAATCACCTTTTGCATCAATAACTGTGTTTAATGTTCCTGGAGGAACTGCGCCAATTTCTGCCCATACAGAATTATAATAAACATAAGTCCCGCCATCTGAAGAGTTAAACCACACTTGACCCAAAGCAGGAGATGCTGGGGCTGTATCAGAAACAGTTACTACTGTTCCACCCCCGCCAACTTCAATCCATTGTGAATCATAATAAATATTTGTAGCACCAGTTTCTGAATCAAACCAAAATTGACCAATCGCTGGAGAACTTGGGGCAGAAGCAGAAACGCTTGCGAGACCAGGGGCGGCACCAATTTCAATCCACTGAGAATCGTAGTAAACATAAGTTTGGGCTGTATCAGACTCAAACCACACTTGGCCAGCAGTTGGAGAAGCTGGGGCTGTTTCAGAGATGGTTGCACCGCCTGCACCTAGGTCTGTATATGTGCTTCCGTCATTTGTGAATTGCCATTTATCGGTAGTTTCATTCCACCGAATAGAAACTGTTGTAGATGAACCGCGAAGAACTTCAACTCCCGCATTTTCTGATGGAGCACCAGTTGCATAATCACTATTCAAAGTAATAATATTGTCAGCAATATTTAAAGTTGCTGTATTAACTGTTGTAGTAGTTCCAGAAACTGTAAGATTTCCCGAAACAATGAGGTTGTCATCAATTGTCGTTGTTCCGCTTGCCGAATCAATAGTAAGCCCACCAGAGGTAGTATCAATTTCGTTTGCTGTTGTTATTCCAACTTGAACAGCATCAATCGTTGCACCAGCAAATGCGGGGTTGTCTGTTGTTCCAACACCAAGCGTTGTACGAATTGCACCAGTTGTTGTATCATCAAGAATGCTTCTTGCGGCACTTGTAATGTCAGTTGTAGCAGCAGTACCTGAACCTGTAAAGTAAGGGAGTTTGTCAGTAGCACTTGTTAAACCAGCAATCGCTGTAAGTTCAGCATCTAGTGGTTGATATGTGTTTGCCGTAACAGCAATTGTTGGCGTTCCACCTTCTGATGCAGTAGCGTTTGTTAGCGTAATTCCAGTACCAGCAACGAGAGACTGAACATAGTTGCCAGTTGTATCAGTGCCAAGATCAATCTGATCATTAACCCAAAGTGTGCCGTTATACTTTAAAAAATCACCAGTAGCAAGACTGCCGTTAATTTGGACATTATGAAGTTCATCTAATTCGTAACCATTTTGTGTTGCTACATAAACAATTCCATTATTTGTTGCACGGACAACAACACCAATAAAAACCAAGTGATCTGGGGCTACTGCTTTAGTTTTAGTGAAAGCACCATTTGAACCAAGCCACAAAACATCACCAGGGCTGTATCCAACTGAAAGGTCAATTCCGTCAACATAACCACGGGTTATTACAGGTCCATTTTGAGATGCAAGAATGTTTGCGCCAATAATACCAACAGTCTTAGATGAAGTTGTATCAGAGGCTTTATCAGCACGTTTTACTGTTGCATGGTCGCCAGTTGCACCAAAGAGGTAAACAACTGTGCCAGTGGTAAGAGTTGTTGCTTCGGCGTTACGAACATATGTGACTGTTGAAGCATAATTATTTACCCAATTTGTGCCGTCATATGCAAGTGTTTGAAACTCTGCTGGGGCTGTAATAACAACATCACTAAGATCATCTAAATTACCAACTGCACTACCACTAACATCTGCGTCGTTTACCCATACGGTTCCGTTATACTTAAGAACTTGACCTACCGATGCCGAAGTAATAGTTACGTCGCTTAGGTCATCAATTGACCCAACAGTGCTTGCAGTTCCTGGTATGAACTTAGTGCCATTAAACTTTAAAACTTGATTTGTGGTTGCCCCAGTGGTGTCAATTTCAATATCGTCAACATAAAGTATTGGAGTTTTAAACGTGTCATCTGTCTTTAAAACATTTGCTGAATCACGATAAAGGTTGGTGTCCCCAACAGCCGTACCGTCACCCCAAGTTAAACGACCACCAGCTTCAACTTTTAATCTGGAGTAAGTGTCAGCGTCAACAAATACGGTGATAGCATCAGAACCAGGAGACGATAACTGCTTGACAGTAATAGGTACTGTAAACTTCTGTGCCACGACCTCAATCGCTTTCTATGTTGTGACCCCGCAAGGTCTTTTGTGTTTTAACCTTGTACGATAATAACGTAATCACCAGCGGTGATTGTCCCGTACATGGTTACTGTAACAGTATTGCTATTTGTTCGCACTGTATCACCAATTACGGTGTTGCCAGTTGCGACTTCGTAAATCTGTACTGTTACGTCACTTGTAGCAAAATTGTGGGTTACAACAGTCGTGGATGTACCAGAAGAGCTAGCGGCACATGCTTGCTTAGCAGTACGAGCAAGTGCTGGAGTACTAGTTGTTCGTCCCGATGCTTCACCCGCTGCAGAAGCAAGGTTGGTACGAGCACCAGATTCTGTTGATGATCCAGTACCGCCGTCCGTAACAGCAACGTCTGTACCGTTCCAAACACCCGTAGTAATTGTTCCAAGTGTTGTAATGCTTGCTTGACCAACATAGTTGGTTGAAATGTCTACAGCATCTGCACTAACCGAAATGCGGTTAGTAGTTCCAACTACATTGAGAACGTTGCCAGTTTTGGTAAGACCGTCACCAGCAAGGATTGTGCCAGCAACAGAGAACAAAGCCCATGAAAGACCTGTAACGCCTACGTTGATAGTTCCATTAGTTGTAAGAACCCAACCACTGTCTGCGTTGAGTGCACCTTCTTCTACAAATGTAAATGCACCAGGAGTTACTTCAGCGTTTGAATCAAAATCAGTGGCGCGAACAGCAGCACCAGAAGCTTGAACAACATAGATGCCGTTTTCTGATGCTGTGCTCTGGTCTTTAACAAGAACTCTGTCTCCAGCAACAAGTGTTACGTTTGTGTCAAGAACGTCACCAGCTTCTAGGTTTGTGGCAATAGTTAATGGGCCTGTAGTTGCGGCACGAACTGATTGCTTAACGTCAAGACCAGATCGGGCTGCATCAACATATGATTTAGTTGCAGCATGGTCATCATGTGTTGGTGTTCCAAACTTTGCCTGACCATTGGCATCACGGATAACAAGTTTATTTGCAGTGGCTTCAGAAGTAGCGTTTGCTAACTTTGTGTAGTCCGAAGACGACATAAGACCAGCATTTGAGCCAGAAGCAAGATTTGGAGTAAGGGTTACAGAACCATTAGATTCACTAACGGTAAGACCAGCAGCATAAGAACCTGCAGAAGAAATAGATGTAAGAGCTTTGCGCCAACCAGGAAGTCCAGCATCGTATACTTTAATAACACCTTCTGTGCTATTGAAAATCAAACGACCATCAAAATTACCTGTATTTGGGTCTGTAGCTAAAACCTCAAAAGTGGCATTAATCAGTTGATTTTGATTAAGGTCAAGGTTAGTTAAGAACTTTTGTGCCATTGTACTTCCTTATGTTAGGTAGGCGAAGCCAGAGAACGCTGAGGTAAAGTTTACTACAACTTGTGACGTGCTTGTATATGTGATCTCGCCAACCACAACAGTTTTTGAACTATCTACAATGGACACCGAAGGGTAACCTCCCAAAGCATGGTTTATTGTCCATGTTGTAGCGACTGTTGCTTGAGTATGAACGTGCCGAGCAGATAGTGGGTAAACAAGATTTAATACTTGATTGGGTGCAATGCCTGTAATGGTTGCGCCAGCTTCACCAGTTGTCACCGTACCAATGGTTAATGTGTTTGGTGGTCCTGCAGCGCCTGGTTGCGAAACATTAATTATGTCTGTAGATTTTTTGCTGACGGCTACCGTTTTACGGTTCCTTACAACCTCTACGGTCATACTGGCTCCGTAGACGTGGCTACCTCTACTACAAACGTTCCTTTGACTAGCTGGTCCCAGTCTCCACTTGTGTCTTGAACAAAGATGTCATAAGTGTATGATCCAGGGGCAATGTCGTTTTTGTTAGAAATGTGCAATTCAAGTGTTGCTCCAGCACTTGGCGCAATATATCCACGCTTGTTGGCTGGAGTAAGCGCAATAACTGTTGCTTCGCTAGGAACAGTTGCATACCAACGGATGTCCAAAACTGTTGTGCCAGCAGAGTTCTTGGCTTGCATAAATGCATTTTGAATAGCCAAAATATCACCGTCTTCGTCACGCCACGTAAATACACGTCGGAAGTCTGTTCTCTGTGTGTAACGTAGTTCCATTGCGTCGTCATCCTCCGAAGGTGTAATGCTGTTATAACTGGATACGGTAATCGTTCCTTTTACAATTGGTTGATAGAGTTCATCAACAGTTGCCCATACATCATACGCCAAATTACCTTCTGGCAAATCTATGGTTTCGTCGGCAGTTAATGAAATACGAACGTTGTTGTTGCCGAGAACCTCTGACATAATTTCTTTTTTGTGCAAAGCAGAAACCTGAATATAGGCATTAGTATCCGATGCACTAAGTCGCCAATGAGTTCTACGACTCTTAACAGTAAGTTGTCTGCTCCAAGGAAGTCCTCGGACCAACCTGTAATTTACAACGTTTGGCATCAGTAAACACCCTCACAGCAAGCATCTCGGCTACCGCATTTTGGGCAGCGATAATGGGCATGTTCAGGATTCATTTTCTCACCGCAGTGTATGCACTGCTCGCTACAGTCTTTATTAGGCGTGTCCACCTACACAGTTTACTCTATTTGATAGGGCATGCGATGGCGCATATGGTCGTTCATGTAAGCATCGCCTTCGTCCCAAGCTTCGGGTGTGTCAAACAGACGGACAACGTGGATACAAGGATCGTGCCCTTCGTCCATTTCAAACTCTTCATCAACTGTTAGCGGAATTCCGTCGTGTGTTTGACAGACTGGGTAGTGACACCATTTGTTGTCAATCCCTAATGCCAACCATTCATCAAAATCCATTTCCTTCTTTTTGCCCATGTTGGTGCTCCTACGATACTTGTAATGTGATCTTATAAACCCCATACCTAACCTGATCAACAGACAATACAGATATGCGCTTATAACCTTGTGCTTGAGCCATTCTAATGGCCTGTTCACGAGCATCATGCATCGCTGGTGTAGTGATTTCATATGTGGTTACCATAAACTATCCTCAAAATGTTGTAATGTCAATCGTTTGGATAAAATTTCTTAATTTTCTTTTTGGATTGTCTGTCGTTATGTTCCCGACGGTTGCGTTTACCCACGTGCGGTTGCCATTGGTCGTATTCGTCTTCCAATTCTTCTGAATAGGAAAATTGATTACTTAGTCTGTTCTTGTTCATTAATTGCTAAAGGACTTGGGTGTACCCATAGTCTGCCTAGTGATGTCCACAACTTTTTGTCTTTTTCAAAGTTCTCATCTTTGATTGAACTTATCATTTGCCTAAATCGTTGTTTTCCGTATTCGCCTAAACCTTGTTGTTTTGTCATTTTATTAGTGTAGTACATCTAATCAAAGCCAGGAAGTTTGGTTTGTTCTGGGCCTTTGTACCTTGTTGGATCGTTTTCTTTATAAAACTTATGTGCAACCAAACCTGCCTTACCCAATCCCAAATCATGTAATGTTTTGCGAACATGTTCATGGTTGTCGTACATATAACCAAGAAGTAAAGTATTAGCAATGTGTCGTGATTCTGGAGTAATCTCACCTATTGCGGCCCGCCTACGTGGTGTACGTGGTTTTATTTGGTTATATTTGTTATACAAAGATTCACGAGAAGGAACTTGAGTTAGATCATCTATTCTTGGGTTTGCGGCTGTGTGTGCTGCCATCGCTGCATACAAAGCCTTAGATGTGTTATTAGCAAAACCAGAAAACTTAGTTGAATAACCATAAGTAGAAAATGATTTATCAGTTTTTCCTTGTTCAAGAAGTTCCCTAGATACATCTTTTTTTATAACATGCGCATAAGCAAAACCGTCAGCAACTCCTTCTTGTGCTGGGTCTGGTTTTCCACCAACCATACGGTTTCTAGCCCAGGTGTGTGAATCTCTTTGATTGTACAAATCATTTAGATTGGGGTCAAAATGATGACCTAGTTCATGTACTAAACTTGATTCAGCAATAGCGTCTTTTCCTCTTGTATGAGTAACATATCCTGGGATAACTTCTTCGTGTGAACTTTCGTGCCCTACTATTTTATGACGAGTATGAAATGTTCTTAAAGACTCACCATGTTCGGTCTGGCCATCATATACCATGTGCTTTTTGACTACGATATCTGGATCTGTAACATCTTTTCCAGAACCAGGCCAAACGTTGAAATGGTGTCCCGGTGGTAATACTGGTTCCCCTCCCCTGTTGTGTTTTCCGTAGCCAGCCCTAAAGTCGGGAATATCATTTTTTTCATAATAAGGACTTTTATCAAAAACACTTCCATCAGGTGTAGCAATATCTGCAATTTTAAATACACCATCTTTAATATAATCTTGGGAATCCCAATAAACATCTTTAACCTGTTCTGCTAATTTAGGATTTGGAATAGGCTGTAACTTCAAGCCTGTACGAACAGTTTTAACTTGTTCGGGCACTTCTACTTTTTCATATGTTTCTTGATATGGAAGTCTAATCCTTCCCCCGTCTATGTGCCCACGAGTCATATTTGTATTTGCAATAGCTAATACGGGGTTTGTAGCAAGATGCTTTTCTATTTCGTAAGTAGAAAGGCTTGAATCGTCTAAAGCATCTGTATAAGCATCTATTGCTTTATTTGTTGCTCGTTTTGAAAGAGGTGCTCCTTTGGCCCGTGCATTGCTAGACATTGAATATCCAGCTCTTTTAGCATATTTTTCTGGGTCATCCATTCCAAGCCCTTTTTTAATTGCTTCTATACGCCGTTCATGAGGCACTAGAGGATCGTTTTTTGCGCCAGTACCCGTTTCTGGACTAAACAACATTCCTTGGGTAGGTGTTGAAGTTTCCCCAGATACTTGTGTAACTTTAAACGGTTCATTGGGCGTATTTAATACATACGACTGCATATTGCCTTTGTCATCAACCCAATGGGTATTTTTAAACTGAGGTCCTAACGCCATTTAATAAGTATAAACTATTTTAATATTTGTGTTGTTTATCTATTAAAAACCCAAGACGCTTGTAATCTGGGTTTTTAACAAACACATAGTTATCTGTATCGTAAGCATCTTTTTCGTCCCACACAGGTATGGCAACGGTATTGCCATACACAAAATCTGGGTTATGGCGAAAATGAATTTCAATCAAATGACCGTCAATGAATTCGCAATTTACTTTAGGATACGATCCTTTAAGGTTTTTAAGAATTGCTGGGTAGTCAATGCAGTGGTCAATTTTGGTCCATTTGTCCCACTTGTATATGGGAGACATGGTGTCACGTTCTCCAATTACGGTTAAAACGGGTTTTGTGTCTAGATAATCAACACTTATATGTTTGCCGTAAAAAGTTTCGCACCAAAATTCACCAGGGTGCAAATGGTCGGTATTTTTGTCTAAGTGTTCAAATTTGGCGTTAAGCCCCATACCATGCATGTTTGTTATTGGGCGAACACAATACACGTCTGGTTTAGGTACATCCATACCAGATGGCCCACAAACGTATTTAAGTTTTTTAGAAACAATAAGTTTGTCGTAAACCCAAGAATCATCTGGGTGTGCTATTTGCCAACCTTCTACGTCGGTATCTTTACCCACCGTTGGAGTAGAAACCTCTACCAACAAGATTTACGGCTGGGGCAAAAAACACTGGCTTTAGTGTTTCTCCACACTCCAAACAGTTAATTACGTATTGGTTTTCTTTGATACTACGTTCTTCTTCATGAACGTGGTTGTTAGCGCATTTGTATTGATAAGTAGGCATTAAGCTTTCTTTTTTTTCTTCACAACAATCTTGCGATTCTTTTCCTTTACAGTCATACCAGCATCTTCTGTTTGACCTTTTAGTTGTGCATACTTTTCAGCAGCAGTTAGTTTTTTAACCATTATTTTTTCTTTTTCTTAGACTGCTTAGATTCTGAAAGAGCAATAGCAATGGCTTGCTTTTTAGAAGTTACAACAGGTCCTTTTTTAGACCCAGAGTGTAGTTCTCCTCGTTTGTACTCTCCCATTACCTTTTCAACTTTTTTATCTTTTTTATTTTTATTCGTTGCCATGTTTAGCCTTTCTTTTTAGCCACTGCCATATTATCTACAAGGTTTGGGTAAGGGCGACCTGCTTTTTTAGCACGAGCCTTCGCTTCAGCTTTTTCGGATGGATCAAGTTTTTCTGATTTCTTTTTAGGATTCTTTTTATCCCACACTTTTTTCTTTGTCATTAGCAGTCCCACTTTCTTAACGATTTGTTGATACGACTATCTGGATCACGAGCAGTTTTAGCTGACGTGTTTTCTCTTTTCATGCCTTCCATACGAGCACAAAAAGATCTACGGCGAGCAGCAGATTTGTCAGACTTAGAAGCTTGCTCACGAGACACGGGTGGTTTAAGTGTTCCACCAGTTTCTTTTTTGTAAGAAGCACGACCCTTGGCGTTTAGTCCGCCCTCAGGGTTCTTGCCTTCCTTGCGTTGCCATGCTGCTGATTTAGCCATGAATCTATTGTACAATATCTAAATGACTATTTATCGCAAGGGACAATCACAGTTTGGTTTATACGAACGTGCTCGTGACCAAATGAGGCAAAGACTTGCTCACCGAGACGAACAATACAAAATTTTAGAAAACGAAACAGATGCACATGCCACTGGTCAAGGATCGGTAGAATCTATGGTTCGCGGGTATGACGCCATTCAAGAGTTACGTGAACACACTAAACGTGATATAAATTTCCTTGAAGGTGAGTCAAACGCAACTATTGGTGACCATAAAAATGAAGTTGACGCACTAAATGAAGATGGCGGAATAACATTGGGAAATATTAAAATCCAAGAAGAGCTACCTGTATCTGGTGATGATTTGGCTCTCGGTAGAAGAATGCGAGAACGGGATAACAAAGGCAAATAATGCCTGCACAAGAGCATCTAAATAATTACTTGTTTGCAGAACAATTTGAAAACATGCACGGAATGACTGTAGACCAAGCCCTTTCTGGAAAAGTAGCAAAGATTAATAGAAAATTAGTGACTCCAGAAGAAATGGATGAATTTGATAAATCATTTACAAATCCAAAACACAAGCATGTCCCTTTTGCTGAAAGTCACGCTAGATGGCTTAGCAAAAGTAATGTGCCTGAATTTATAAACAGATATCAAAGTAATTATCAAACCCATTTAGTTGGGAATGAACACCAAATAGCTGCAACACTGCGGGATTTAACAAACATAATTCGTGACCGTAGTAGGCCTAACCCTTCTCCATTGTACAGAGGCGCCGGACGCAGTCCTTCAGAAGATATTGGTAAATCCAAAACTACTCCATTGTCATTTACAGATGATAGGTATGTTGCTCATTCTTTTGCGGCTCTTGGACACATAAACAAACGACAAATTTATAAAGCAGATACAAACATGGTTCGCGGAATACCACTATCTGAACTAGGTGGAATACCAAGAACGATTGGTAAAAACAGGCGTCCTGAATCAGAATGGTTTGTATTGCCTGAGTCTGTTCCAGAACGATGGCCTGAAAAGAAAAAATAATGCCTGCTCACGACCATTTAAACAGTTTTCAATCAGGTAAATACGTGCGTTTGCATCGCGGGTTTGCAGGGGTGCATCATGATGAGGTAGACACCGACGCTTTGGGAGTTCACTGGGTCGCTGACGCCAATGCGCAGCAAGCAGATAGGTTTGCTACAAACCAGATTGGGCAAGGCTGGGGTGAAAACATTTATCCAGAAAATATTAAAGGTACTGTCCTTACTGGTTTAGTGCACAAGCGACATATTATGGACCCACTTTCGGAAGAACATGAAAAATGGTCTAACATTGGAGAAGGGGCTGTTGAATCAGAAAATGAAGTTCCGTTACGTCCTGGAACACCAGTTCACATTATTGGAGCAACCGATTTTTCTAATGTAGACGGCGACAAAGACCATGAATTTATTCCACGCATACGAGGCAGAGCGTAATGGGTAAGAAAGTACACCCATCCAGCAGACTAAATAATGTCCAATTTCGTATGGTGTATCAAAAACCCCATCACGAAGGTGGTGACCACTACATAAACCTTCATGCAAGGTATTTCGCGCCTGTTACTGACAAAGAAACAGGGCAGGTAATTGGTGCTGAAGATTTTACAGATACTACAGCAGGTGAGATGTATTGGGATCATAGAGGTGTGTTACAACAAATTCAAGTTGATCCGTCATGGCGAAGGAAAGGTGCTGCTACCAAAATGTGGCGTTATGCCCAAGGTCTTGCACAAGCAAAACCTAATGTAATTCCTGCTCCTGTACATTCTGAAGAACGAACCCCTAAAGGTGATAAATGGGCAAAGAGCACTGGCGATCCTGTTCCTACAAACATCCATCCAAGTCACTGGGACGACTAATGCCCAAAGGTAAGAAACTCACTGCACAGCAGATAATGGATAACTACCAATCTGGGGAATACGCCGCCCAAAGTGACTCAGAGGCTTCTGTAGGTAGAAATTTTACCTCAGATGAGTTTTGGGCAGGAAAACTGTACGAAGCACAGCGTTTGCGTGGAAACTCGTCTTTGTACCAAGATATTGAAAAATATGGACAAAAAAAGCCCATAAGCCTAAATCAAGAAGAAAAAGAGATAGTTGATGGACATCACCGATTGGTGTCCATGTATCACATGAATCCGCATCAATTTGTTAGATACCGTAGCGTAAAGAGATACTGACATGACCCTCAACGCAAAGCAATTTCATATGCATATGTATCATGGGACTTCAAAAGATAATGCTGAGTATATTAAAGCGCAAGGATTAGGGCCTAACAGCTATGTAACAACTGACCGTGAACTTGCTGAGTATTACGCAGGTAACCATAAAGAACCAAGGATTGTAAAACTTCGTGTTAACCCAAGAAAGCTCCTTGTAGATTGGAATTCATTTGAAGAACCTGTATATACAGAAACACCTAGAGAATTTGATGAATCCAAACTAGATCGTGGAAAAAGCGGCAAAGATTGGAAAAATAGTTTGCGACAAACAGGTTCAGCACAGTATTGGGGTATGATTCCTTCTGAAAACGTAATTGAAGTACAACACCCATAGCGCCCATCCACGGCGTTTTTTTTCGTTCTATACTTGTGTAATGTCTGCTTCCGACCACTTAAACAAAAGTCAATGGGATACAAGGTGGGATAACCAGTTATTTTCTATAGCTGGTAACAAGAAAAAGTTTTCTGGAGAAGGACACATGTGGGGTTCCGAGTACGCTGAAAATAAGATATTTGACCCAATTCAACGATGGGCACGCAAAGGTGGAGAATGGCCCCACGAGGCACTAGCGGATATTGTTAGTGGTAATAACAACAGTGTGAAAAGACATATGCGAGACGCTTTATATGAATCCGGAGCGCCTGAACAGGTGACTGTGTATAGAAAAGGAGATTCTCCAGATAATTACGAGTTTAACAATGGATCAGTTGACCCTAACTGGCCCAAAACAATGTCTGAAGCTGGAAAGTTGTGGCGAGGAATAAATCATGGAAAATTGCACATACACGTAATTCCACAAAATGACATACTAGCAGTAGGTAATTTTGGTGAAAGTGAAGTTTTTTTTAAAACCACCCCACGAGCTTCAAAAGTAGCATGCCCTACTTGCAAACTTCCTAAAAAAAAGACTAAGTAATGCCAGCACGCGACAACCTAAGCAACCAGTTTAAGGTAGTTCACCATAAACTAGGAGAAGGTGTATCTGGTGGAAGAGGATGGCATTCGCTCACCCTTCAAGACGCAAAAAAAGGAGAAGTCCTCGCCCGTGTTTCTTTTGAGCACTACAATGACCCACATGCTGAACCATCGTCAAGAATAGACATAGATTACCTAAAAAGCCATGTTGAAGGCAAAGGTCACGCCCAGCGGCTCATGGAACACATGTACAACCGATACCCTAAATCACACATTGATTGGGGTTTAACCATTAATCCAGCATCTACCCACATTGCTGAAAAGTTTGAAACTAAGTATTACGATAGAACTTCGTATAATCCAATAGAGGATTTGGACTAATGGCAGCATTTGAAAACCTAAGCGAACAGTTTCTATACTCTAAATTTCGTAAAAATTTGCTATACCGTGCTGTTACCCTTAACGACCCTGAAATCACTGAAAGAATCCATTCAGGCAGCATTACCGCTCCAGAAGTGCTTAAACATTTAGGTTCAGACAAAGGCGTAGGAATGCATTGGACTGGTGGTTCTCCTCACGATCTGTACAGCAGTCGTATGCATAATGCAACAGATAACACTTCAGCCACTGTGGTTATGGTTGTCCACCACAACGACCAAATGACAGACAACACTTGGCTTGGTAAATATAAAGGTCAGGGAGCCAGTCTGGCTGAATACCACCCAACCGCGCCGACGCAAGCGATAATGCACAGTATGCATGTAGATACTGGTGATCCTACAAAACCAATGCGGTGGGATAGTGACCCGCATTGGAGACACCTACCCGGCTCTGCTGGTTTAAAGGTTGAAACGTTTCCTACAAAACGATAGGTTAGGTCTATCTAGCGGGTCGGTTGGGCGTGTCCCATTTTTTTGGGGTGGGTCTATCTGGGGAGTGGTTGTTATTGGGGAGTGGGTGCTCCCCCCCTCACAACCCTAAACCTCTACTTAAGGGTGAGGGTATCAAACCCTCAACCTATAGTTGAGACTTTGCCCACCAGCCACACAGCATCAGGTGATGCTCCGATCTCGTCTGCAGCACATCGCCATAAGCGTCAGGATGCGTTCTGAGGGCAGGTTAAACCAATCGCCTATACAGCCACGCAATGGCATACCGAGACTCTCCTAGAGGCTTATAGAGCGTATGGTGACAAATGGGCAATTTCGCCCATATTTCATATGGCTCACGCATCAGGATGCACTGAGAGCATGAGTTATTCGGAGTCAGCCACTACTAGTCATCCAGTGGGGTACTCGGCTGTAATCGCTTCTAAATAGCCTCTGAGGGCAAAACTGCGTATTTGTTGAATAATGCCTAATTTTGGGTCTATCGGGCATACCCGGGGTTTCGTTGGCGTGCATGGGGAGAAGATGACCCATGCACTCGCCACGATGTATCAATTATTTCTTCTCTTGGGTCTCCACGCTCCAGCCATAACTGGCAAGCACTGCCACAGCGTTGCTCTGCTCTTCTTCATTCATTAGTTCATGTGGTGCTCCATCCAAGACTTGGGCGAGAATCCCACACTTCGCATCCACGATTGCAAAGAGTCGCTCATCAATCGTGAGGTCACCTTCAATGCATCCGAGCATGATGTGCGAAACGACTTCGCGCTCCTGACCACGACGAGCCAGTCGGTCTTCGCACTGCATAAGGTCTGCTGATGTCCAGCACATCTCGGCGTTCACATGATGCCTGCCAGCAGTGAGTGTGATGCCGACTCCAGATGCAATGACATTGCCGACGAGCACATTCGCTTCGCCCGACTGGAAAGCATCCACGCTCGCCATCTTCGCTGTGTCGCTCATCTGACCTTCTATGCGTACGACATTGCAGAACTTTCCGTTGGGCATTTTTACTTTGCTCAGGTGATTGACATACGCCTCGGCTACTGCTCGGTGCGTGGTCGTGATGAACACCTGCTCGTTCTCTTCAAGCAGTGATTTCACATAGTCCACGACTCCTGCGACCTTGCCATGTCCTGCCAGTTCTCGGAGCGTGTTGATGCGTGAGATGGCTTCAGCCTTCATCGCACGCTCTGCAGATGGCGTGCCTTTGGCATCCTCAATGAATGCGAAGAGGTCTGCTTCTGCCTCCATGTACTTGTCGGCAATCGCTGGGGCGATTTCAACAAAGGTCGAAATGCGACCCTTGTTTGGCAGTGCCAGCACTTCGCTTCGCTTGCGACGAATCATGAACTTGGCTTTGAGCGTGTCGTGCAGTTCATCGGTGTGGGCAACGCCACGAGCACCCCATCGGTCAATCCTCGGTGCGAAACGACCCATGAAGTAGTCAAAGCCATCCACGCCGTTGTTGGCGAAGTCATCCATGCGATTGAGCACGAGAAGCGACGGGATTAAATCCAATGGATGGTTGATGAGAGGCGTGCCACTCATGACCACACGCACTGCATCTGCTGGCAACGCTCGTGCGATGTCCACGACTGCACGAGCACGCTGACTGCGCTTGGTGCTCTTCATGCGATGGCATTCATCCACGACGATGCCTTTGACCACTGACTTCAGTTGAGTCGCATGACCAGCGATGCTGAGGTCACCTGCGATGTACACATCAGCAACTGGATATGGCACGACTTCGCCATCAATGACTTGGCTGTTTTTGGTGGTGATGACATGGACTTTGAGAGTCGGGGCGAATCGTGCGAACTCACGCACCCATTGCAAGCGCATGGATGGTGGCACGACTACGAGCATTGGCGAGTGACCAGCAGTCACTGCGCTAAGCACGATGCCAATCGCTTGAGGAGTCTTGCCGACACCCATCTCGTCGGCAATCAACACTCGTCGCTTCTCAAGTGCGAACTTCGCACCTTCAACTTGGTATTCACTCAACGGCAACGCTGTGTCCACCAGTGGTATGTCACTCGGTGCAACGACAGATGCGCCAGCAGATTGCTGACGCTGTTGAATGAAGTTTTGTAACTCGTTAATTGCATTACTCATGATGTGAATCCCCCTTCAGGACTATGCGAAATTGCATCCCCTCAGTATATGGCTGAGAGGATGCATTTCCACCTTTATTTTCAATGGTTTTGATGGACATTACAAGACTTTTACAGGCCTGTTTTGTCACACGCCTAACTCCAGCGCATTCTTCAAACACTCAGCACCCATGCCACGAGCACGAGATGCTTCATCAGTGAGAGTCCTGCCACATAGACAGCACCTGCCGAGATTGTGTGCGAATGCTTGCATCGCAGAGTTTGATTCTTCAGTGCTCATCGCTCGCAATGTGTTGAGCACACGCTCTGCTTCTGACTTGCGAACGACTGGCGATGATTCAAATGAACGACCACCAAGCACACGGCGAAGCACCATCACTGTGCCTGTCTTGCGATGCGATTGCACGAGTGCATAGAAGTCCAAGTCATTGTTGCCAGTGTGACTCGGCAAGGCGAAGTACACATTGCCCATGTTCAAGCAGTTGTCCTGCACGAATTGTTCAACTTGCAAATGCAGTGGTGAACCCTCTTTGGCATCAGGGCATTCACCGTTGTTGTGAAATGTGCGCCAAACTTTTCCGTCAAGCACTGCGATGCCTTTTCCAGTTTCAACATCATTGCCACACAGTGAGCATTCTTTGCTGAACTTATTTGTGATGATTCGTGTCACCGATTGCACGACAGAATCTGTGTGCGAAATATCTCGTGCAACAACTGTCTTCGGTGCTGGCACTGCCAACAGTTTTTCAATCATCTCACTTGCATCTTTGGTCGTGAACAATTTGCAACTGCCGATGTAATCAATCACCGATTGTTCAGTCGGATTCTGAATGCCGAGAATCTCGGCACGCTCAAAGACCAAAGTTTGCAAAAACTTGGTCTGCTTTTCGCTGATGTATTTTTCCATGTTTACCCTCCTCAGAGTAGGACTCCAGTTTATGTCCAAGATTGTGGACATTACAACACTTTTTAAATGACAAAATCCCCAGCATCGGGGGGTGATGCTGGGGATTCAGCCGAACGCTGATTGAAGGGGATTAAACCAGCGTTAATTCTTTCAATCGGTCAAGCACGAGTGCATCCTCGGTTGCCTGCTGACCGTTCACCAACTTGTTGTAGTTGCGACCCACACGCTTCGCATCAGTGCCTGCGATGTGTTGGTTGTATGTGGTGAACGCTTGCACAACACCGAGTGCTGTGTTTTTCCAAGGCAACACACGCTCATCTGTGCGCCACAAGTTTTCAAGTGCTTCACGCTTGGTTGTTTGCATGGTCACACTTTTCTTTGATGGCTGGTCATTCGTGCCGAGACCGACAGCGATTGGATACATCACCTTCACAAGTTCTGTGAACTTGTTGTCAGTGACTGCCCACGCTGTGAGCGCATTGAGTTCTGCAACCATCTCATCAGATGTTTGGTAAATGATTTCAAGTGCATCACGAACTTCTGTGATGCGACCACTGAACGATGCAGTGCCTTTGTGACGAATCTTGAACATCGCTTTGGTGTTCTCGTTCAACGCCATCTCAAGAGTGTTGTCACAGACCACAGCCTGCATCACTCGTCGGTATGTCGTTGCAAGTGAACCGTTGTGTGCAGTGCTTGCGAGAAGTGTCGGGCGAAATGTGAATCCATCTGCCGTTGTGACATTCTCAGGCACGCTGATTTGCACCCAAGCCTTGCCACCGTCTTGCAACAATCCTGCCGAGTCAATGCCAAGTTCGTTTGAATCAATTATCTGTTCAAGATTCTTGAGCAGTGCATCGTCGTACTGGTGAATGTTGAAGCGATTTGAAAACACTCCAAACACCTTTTTTGTTTTGTCATGCATGACTGCTTTTCGGTCTTCAATCTCAACGAAGTTTCCGTTTTCATTTTTGATGAAGACTGGAGTCTGAACTGCTGACCAATCAAACAACCTTCTGCGAACATCTTCTACTGGTACGAAACCGTCGTAGTGATTTGATTCGCCTTCTTGCTCTGACTCACGCCAGTGCCATGCTTTTCCTCGCTTCAACACATTGCCAATTAAGGTCATTGTGTTGAGCCACTTGCTGGTCTCTTTGGACATTATTTTTACCTCCTGTAAGTGTGGGCTTATTCCCACAAACATAAACATAACCGATGGGTGTACGAACCACAACCTTAAATAAAAACATTATTTGAGCCAATAAAGATAAAGGCTGGGGCGTTTAGCCCCAGCCTCATCTTCTTGTTTTTGGACATTACAAGACTTATTTGTTATTGATTGTCCTTATGAGTTCAAGAAGGCTCATCACCATGTCCAACGACTTCTTGTTGTGCTCTCGCAGTGAGTTGCACTCCATCTTCAGGTCGTGAATGTCTCGTCGCAATTCTGTGATTGTCGGAGTGTCGCCCAGTTGAGTTATCAATGCAACTCGGACTTTTTCCTCCAAGTCAAATGCATCGTTCTCATCAATCGCTTCGTTTATCTTTTCGCTCCAGTCAATCGCATCATCAATTTTGTCTTGCCAATCAATGTTGTCAATCGCAGATTCAATTTTTTCTTCAACTTCATCTTCACTCATGATTGATTCATCAGAAATATATTCTTTGATGATTTCGTTAATTGCGTCGTCACATTTTTCATTTGCAATCGTTGTGACGATTATATCTGTTACTGCATTCACAAACTGCTCTTCTGTCATGTCGTGCAGTTTCATTATTGGGCTTTCTATCGTGGTCATTTTTTGTTCCTCCTTGTTTGGTGAAAATGCCATGTTGTTAAATGTAATGTCAGATTGCCTTGCCAACAACCTGACATTACAAAACTTTTTAAACACTTTGCATTGCCTCGGATAAACCGATTGCTAATGTCCCTGTGAACTCGTCTTGCCAAACCTCGTACGCATCTCGCCAATCACTCTCGTCGGGATACTGCTCGTCGGTTGGTACATTTATTTCGTATTCGGCTTCAGCAACTGTTTCACCGTTTTTGTAGATGACCCACCCAGCGAAAGCGTTGGATTCTTCTGTGAACCAAACTCCGAATGTAAGTGTCGGAAACAACATGGACATTCCACGAAGTAAACCTGTGGCTGGTGACCATGCAGATTGAAATGAATAATCTATTTTTGCATCGTCGGGATTTAGTTCTGAGTTTCGGTAAACATCACACGCACCCCATTTTGTTCCGTACACAACACACGCCCAGTCGTACCAAGTTTTATATCCATATCTGAGCAGATTCTTTTTTTGTTGTTCTTCCAATTCTTTTTGTTTTTGTTCATCGCCATACGAACCTTCTATCGTGTCCGTTAGTTCTTGTGGGCATGGAATCAAACCATTGAATGAAATGAACTTCTTACCTTCTTCATCTAACTTTTCTGTTTCTTTAATCAAACGATTCAATTCGGCGTTATCGCCTTGAACCGTTAGATATTGGTTGCACCAGTTTGGCATTTCGTTTCCTCCTTGTTTGTGTTTGTTATTACTTTGATAACTCTTCAATAAACGCAGTTGATGCTTCTGACATTCCTTCTTTCAATGACATTCCTGCACAAGCAAGTAAGTCCAAAATATCCAACGCCGTAAGTTCTGACACTTCATTAAAATCGCCTTGCAATTCTTGGACTAATGTTTCTGCCATTTCTTTTTGTGTTCTTTTGTTTGTGTTCATTTTGTTTTCTCCTTGTTTGTGTTTACATTTTTAAATGTAATGGTCAGGTCACCGTCAAACAACCCGACCATTACAAAACTTTTCTTCAATTTGAATCTGTAGCGTCAAAAAGTATTTTTAATACCTCAAGATAAGTTTCTTCTACTCCTTCCCAAAAAGTAAAACGCTCAGGTTCGTAGTCCTGACTTGCAACTTCTATTTGTGCGTCATTTAGTAACTCTTTTACAGTTTTTACAAACTCCTCAGTTTGAGCGAGTGCCATGAGTATTCCTTCTTCATAACCCTGCCAGTAAGCGTAATCAGAATTACCGTCTGCCTCAGCGTGTTTTTTTGCTTCAACAGCATCTGCCAACGCTTCTTTGATTTTGGCAATAATCATTTTTTTACCTTTCCGTGTTCGTCGTAGCGATTCACAGTCACCCACTTGTCTGATTGCATTTCCCAATTTCCGTTTATGT
>Ga0214917_10002490_pt1 | contig 22329 bp, 27 predicted proteins | sample LL_1208_BB_MetaG_FD_177983 | JGI IMG/M metagenome (GOLD analysis project Ga0214917, IMG submission 177983) | Freshwater microbial communities from Lake Lanier, Atlanta, Georgia, United States - LL_1208_BB | ecosystem: Environmental > Aquatic > Freshwater > Lake | place: USA: Georgia | collected...
AACCCTTCATGCGTCTTGGTGGCGAGCCCAGAGCCGTAAAACACGATGGCCGCCACTACGGCGACCGCCAAGAGCGTGGCCCATCCACTGCCGCTCATCCTCTGTCGTGGGAGGTGCTTTCTGGCTCACCAGTCTTCCGCTCTAGCAGCTCTTTCACAACGTGTGGCTCCAATACTCGAGGAGGTTCCATAAATCCTGCCTGTTTTGAGAAACCCATTATCAGCACATTTGCCGTTCCTTGTATTGCCTTTCCCATTATATCAAGTCCGAAAAAAAGAAATAGGATGAATCCAACAACGCCCAACAGAATATGGTGAAGCTCCATTTGCTCTGAGTGCTAGTGCGAAATAGAAGGCTGCGCCCAATCGCAACAGCTGTTAGAGGGATGGCTGGCGCTGAATCGCAGGTCGGTGGTCGCCTGCTCGGTCAGGGGGTCTACGGATGTACATTTGAACCGGCTCCGCGCTGCGCCGGCGGGCGGGTGTTTCGCGACATCGGCGGACGGCCCGCGGTTGGCAAGGTGACCGTGGAGGATATCGGCGACGAACTGGCGGCGGGGCGGCGCGTCATGGCGCTTCCGATGGCCTCCGCCTATTTTGCACTGCCGACGGTGGGCTGCCGCCCCGAGATGCCGCTGGCCGATCCCGATGCCAGTCGCTGCCGCGTGCTGACAGAGGCAACCGAGGAGAAACGGCGATCGATGGAGATGCTCGTGCTGCCCGCGGCGGGCCAGCAGATTGTCCAGTGGGGCGCAGCGGACCCCGCGCGGATGGCGGCGAACTTCGTGCGGATATTCGTTCATCTGTTGGAGGGAATGGTGCTTTATCAGGATGCCGGCTACGTCCACAACGACATTCATGAGGGGAACATTTTGGTGGATGAGCGGGGCGTGGCGCGCTACATTGATTTCGGTCTGGCATTCCGGCCGGCGGGCGTGCGGACATGGGAAGATGCGAATCTGGGGCGCACCTTCCGTCCTAAATATATCTGGCAGGCTCCGGAGGTCCATGCGTGGCGGATGGCGCTCGGGGGTGTGTCGGTGCGGCATGGTGTGGCGCAGCTGGCGGCGGTCAACGAAGAGTACGGGCGGCTGGAGGCACAGTATCCGGCGCGGCCTTCGGCGCTGGCATCTCTCCACGCATTTATGAGCCGCGACCGCTACGTGGCGGCGGGGGATTTTGGTGGATTCGCGCGGGCCTACGGACCGCTGTTTGATTCGTGGCGCATCGGCCTCTGTATGTGGTTCCAGTGGAACGACCTATTGCGATTTGGTGGGATACGGGAGACGGCGCTCTGGCAGCGGTATCGGGAGCGGGTGCGGGCGGTCATCGGGGGTCTAACAGAGTTTGATCCACGACGGCGTTGGAGCGCACGGAGGGCGTTGGCGGTGCTGGATCCGGGCAATCGGATGGCGGCGGCGCCTGCGCCTACCGCTCCCGTGCGAGCTTGAGCGTCCGCCGCCGCGGAGCGCAGTAATAACCGCAAAAGTCGCGGTAGTTCAAAAAAGAGCCGCGGGGACGGTAGTCGCGCGCCGCTGTGCGCGGATCCCAGATCGGCATCCCCTCTGCATCATAGCGCTTGACACGGTTCGCACCGTCTTTGTGCGACCACCAACCATCTGCGTCCTGCCGGTAGAAATGGTAATCCTCACCGGGATGGACGACCAGGGCGATTTTGCTGGAGCCACGGGGGCAGCGTGCTGCGAAAGTAGTCGGCGTGATATCCGCCACATCCGCGCGCATCAGGTCCGCCACGACCGCACACTGCCGCCCCTCGGCCCCGCGGAGACGGGTCGCGAGACCCTTGGTTCCACCGGGCTGGTGATACAGAAGCTGACAGTCTTTTTTGGTCGCGCCATTGCCATCCAGACACTGCGTGAGCTGAGCGGGGTCCACCACATCCATGCCGTAGGCCCAGCAGTTGTGGGTCTCACGCACCAGCGGATTGGCGTTGTAGCGGTCAGGATTGTAGGGCGGCTCGTCGCCGCTGAGCGGAGAGGCCCGACAGTGGTCGCGATGGGTGCGACAGAATACGGTTCCACGCTCGGCGAGTCGGTGGCACCCAGCACAGCGGCAACGGTGTCGCATCCGGCGTTTGAGTGTCTTGGCAGCGGCAGCGGCAGCGTTCGGCATGCCCCCTAATTGGCGTTGCTAAAGTTGACCCGCGGCGTGCCTTCGGCTGCTGTAATCATAGCAAGAAAATGGCAGCGAACGAATTCTTTATACAGTGCCGCCCCTATGACGGGGCCACGCACGAGCTCCACGCATCGGACCAGATTACCGTGCCGGCGGCGCGATGGCAGGAGCTCTACAGCGCGGCGCACGACGGCAGCGGGCGACCTCTCTTTGTTCGGCTGGGAGATCCGACCAGCAGCGGCGTCGTGGTGGGGCGTCTGCGACCGGCAGAGTTCGGTAGTGCGGATGAGGTGGGGGAAGAGGGACTACTGGTACCGCTCTGGATGTGGCTACAGCTCGGCGCGCCGGATGAGGAGCACTGGCTGCGAATGGCGGTGGTGGCGCTGCCGGATGCTGGCTCGGTGACGCTGCGGCCGCGGTCCATCGCAACGCTGGGGGAGCTGCCTGGCGATCCGGTGGCTGTGCTCGCGGAGGCGTTGTCGGGGGCGGGCGGTGGGCCGAGCTGGGCCTGTCTGAACGCGGGGGCGGAGCTGCCGTTGGCGCTCGGGGCGTTTGACGTATTGCGGGTGGCCGACGTGGAGGGACAGGAGGTAGGCGCTGCCTGTATTCTGAACCTGGATGTCACGCTGGAGCTGGAGCCGGCACTCAATACGCCGGTGCTGCGACCGCAGGAACCATCACCAGAGCTGCTTGTTCCACCGGCGATTGAGCCTGCTCCAACTGCTATGCCACCGCCGCCGCCAGCAACAGGCCGACGGTTCGGTCCTCATCCAACGGGCTTTATTCCATTCTCAGGAACTGGGCATCGGCTTGGCTAAAGCTGACAGGGGCGACTTTTGGTAAGAGAGGGGGGAGGGAGATGTTAGCACGCCTCAGTAGAATGCGAATACAGTATGCGTCGGACCTCCATCTTGAAATGAGCGGACCCGTTGCGTTCGGAGCGCTGCTACGGCCAGTCGCACCGGTGTTGGTCTTGGCCGGCGACGTGGGACGACCAGACCGACCGGGCTATCTGGAGATGCTACGCTGGGCCGCGCGCTCCTGGGACCATGTCGTTGTGGTGGCCGGGAATCACGAACTCTACAACAGCTGCGATGCGCGGCGATGGCGGTACAAGCCCGCTGGAGAAATTCAGACCGCCGAAGAGCGCCTGGAGGGCTGTGCGATGGCGGCGCAGGCAGCGGGGGCGAATGTACATTTTCTGGAGCGTCAGCGGGTAGATATTCACGGCTGGGCGTTTCTGGGCTGTACGCTGTGGAGTGAGGTTGCCGAAAGCAGTGAGGCTGCGACCATCAACGACTATCGGCTGATTGCGGTATCTCCAGATAAACCCGCGACTCCTGCGGACACCACCGCGTGGCACCGCCGCGACCGAGCCTGGTTACAGGAGGCGCTCGCAGTCTGTGCCGAAGAGGAGCAGCCGGTGGTGGTGGTGACGCATCACCTGCCCTCCTATGAGCTCATCGCGGCCCGCTACGCCGATTCTCCGCTAAACAGCGCCTTTGCCTCTGAGTGCGATGACCTGATACGCCCGCCTGTACGTGGCTGGATAGCCGGACACACACATGTGGGAACTACACGGATAATGGGAGGAGACATCCAGGTCGGTGTCAATCCACGGGGCTATCTGGGCGAAACCGGCACCGGCTACTGCCGAGAGCTGTTTATGGACCTAGCGCGGCCGACCAGTGGGGGTGGGGGTAGCAGCACGGCCGATCCGCTACTCAGAGCAGCCTCTGCAGAAGTAACCAGCTAGCAGGACCCCCAAACTTGACGACACACCCCCCCGCATGTTGATGTGTTCATCAAGACAAACATATACTCCAATTTACAGTTGCAAGAGACAATTAATGCCCGCCACTAAGATTACAGTCGGTTCAAGCACCCGACGTACAACGGATCTGAAAATCCCGACCAAGAATGATGGGACAAAAGATAAGAGGTTTAAGACAGCGCAGTTCGTAAAAGCTGACGGCACGCGCGATATGCGCACGAAACTTACGAGTGAGCGTCGTTAACGTACAATACTAGGCGGTTTCACCGTATGCCTCAATTTTGGTACCGTACAATTCCAAAATTAAGACCAGGCGGTTTCACCGCCTGGAATTGTACGTTAACGTAGCTTTCCCATATGAATTTGTCGGTTTCTGGAAGAAACCGACAGGTCTTAAATTTGGAAAGCTACGGTATTGTATGGTACTGTAGATTTCCAGCTTATTTTTGCGTAGATATAGGAACTCTGATTTTATAACCTTATTTAAAATGACTCTACAGCCGTTCCACTTCTCTCAGAGCAGCCTCTGCGGAGCCGCCCGTGGGAGAATCAGTGTGCGCACCTGTTCCTCAAAGGCCCGCATCGCCGGAGCAAAGTTTGGAGTGGGTCTGAAGGCGACCGGTCGGCGACTCTGTATGAGATACATGACCTGAATCAGGGGGCGGCCTGTCAGCACCATCAGGAAAAAGGCGGTGGCGGCGGTAGAGCGCTGCATTCCCGCGTGGCAGTGTATTAGAATTGCGCGACCCGCGTTGAATTCACGGAGAATCTTGAAGGCGATTTCGGGCGCCCAGATCTCCATGTTTTTGATTTCGGCGGGCTGGAGGTTATCATCCACGGGCACACGGAACTGATTGGGGACCGATGGATGAAACGGTGCCGTCTTGGTACAGTTAAACACGCTCTGAATCCGGTGGGCCGCGAGCCACTCGGGATTGAGTGCGACTTCCCAGCGACCGATCCAGACATTTGGAATAATCTCATCTGCGTCGGTGGCCGGTGTTCGTGGCTGCTGCTGCTGCTGTCGCATCTCCTCTACATTCGGAACAGAGCCTGGTGAATCAGCGCAATCGCCTCATCGCTGCTCATTGCGCCGTTGCCACCGGAGATATCTATCATCGGCAGTGCCGGGAACAGCAGCGATAGCGCCGACGCAGCAGGAGGACGAAACGGGATTACAACCGGCTCTCCCATGACCGCCGGTGCGCGCATGAGCACGGGTGGCATACCGGGCATCGCAGGTGTACGGAGGGCGCGCAGGCGCGGTCCGGCAGTATCGGACTCCCGCATCGGTGTACGCTCATAGAGCTGTCGCACCTCGCAATAGATGGCGGACTCATCGTGCCAGGAGCGGCGGGGCTGAAGGTGAAGATTGACCCACAGAGTGTAGTCGCGGGCCATTGCCAGCCACTCTCGGTGCGCCGGTGTCAGGGGCGACTGTCGGGACCAGCGGCGAATCGCCGTCATGGAGTAATTCACACCGGCATCGGCAAGCATCTGGAAGAGCGTTTCACAGAAGGTCTCGCGATTATCATCGTGAATATCGCGGAAGTAGGATTGAATTGCATGTTGACTGAGGAGTGATGGATTCTCGGATTCATAACGGCGGGTGTTATAGCCGGAGGCACAGAAAGCGGCAAACAGCACCGGCGGGCAGGCTCCACGCGCAGCGTAATCGGCCGTGAGACGCTGACAGAGCGCGATGGTCTGGGCGAGAGTGAGCGGTTGGTTCGTCCAGGGGTTCGTCGGAGTGCGCGGAGTCGGCAGGAACTCATCGGACGCGGTGATATTTGATAGCAGATTGTTGAAGATGTCGCGGCGGTGGAATCGGTAAATGGCACGATTGCGCGTGTCGGTCAGAAGCACGGCGTCGCGATCGGGGACGGGGGTGTTTTCAATTAGGTCCACATCACACTGAACACGACGGGACCAGATACGCTGCTGGATGCAGCGGAGGAATTTACGGGCCAGCCAGCGCTGGTGCTGGAGGTCCCAGAGAAGCGCACGGACGCTGGTGGCGTAGCCGGCGGGATGGAGAGAGGCAGCGCCCGGCAAAATGATGTCGCCTCCGATGGGGGGAGGCTCAGCGGCTTCAAATTCATCAATCTCAGAATGCCATTCCGTAAGCGTACGGTCGCGGGCCCACCAGTACTCCATCCCTTCGCGTGGGGGGATTAGCGGGCGAATTATGCTGGGAGGCGGTGGGGCAGTACAGCGTTCTTCCCATGATGGTGGGGTCACCGAGGGTATTTCTAGTGGAGGCGGCGGTGGCTGTCTAGTGGTGGTGGCCCCACGCATCTGCTGCTCTGGCTCTGATTCCATACCCATGTCTACATCTTCATTATCATCAATCGAACTCTGAGCCGGCGACTGCTGCTGCTGCTCGTCGTCAGCCATTGCCTATTCTGATGGGGAACTTTCTTTAACACGCGGAACCTGATAATGGAAACCATGTAAGTACGGGGCGTCCACGGAAGGAGATGGCTCGCACTCGTCCATCCGCCACCGTGCCATCCTCGTTGTAGGTGGGGGCCACGTTGGCGGGATCATACCAGAGAAGTCGGTCTCCGAAGCGGGCGGGCTGGAGACGCGGAAGAGCACAAATGACGGGGTCGCTATCTAGGCGTGTGAGTGGACAGGGAACAGAGCGTTCGTGAACTGCGCACGGTAGTGTGGGGCTCAGGCGACTTCGGCAGCAGCGGCGCCACAGACCGTCGCCATACTGCTGCCACCAGGGACAACGACCGGGACTCTCGACATCACCGACTAGGATTGGAACAGACTGGGGGGCGCCGGTGCCCAGACAGCGTCGTAGCACCTCGGCAACGGGCAAACCAAGAGTGCGGGCCACCTCGGTCAAGAACTGGCGGTCCTGTTGAATAACTGTTGCTTCCAGATCAGCCCAGAGGCCGCGAGGCAAGCGTAGCGTCTGGAGCGGTGGCGTAGATAATTCCATTGGGAGGGCAAATCTTCTTATTCACGCTAAGGGGCCGCCTGTGTTAGGCACGGGGGTCAATTTTACCTGGCGCTCGCAGAGTGTGAAAGGAATGGCTGGCGGGGGCGCCAACGATAAGCACTGGTGGGGGCCGCGTATATGGCGCGTGCTACACGGACTAGCAGAGGTGAGTGACCGTCCGGGCTGCGGACCGGCATGGCGGCAGCTGCTGCGGGCGACCGTGGAGCTGTTGCCCTGCGAAGTCTGTCGGCGGCACTTTGCGGCGGCGTCGGCGGCTATCGCGTTGCCGGTTCTCGGGGACTGTCGGGGGCGAGTACGACACGGTCTCTGGGCGGCTCACGCGGCGACCGGTGGGACGCTTCCCGAAGATGGACTGACAGCGGAATATGGAGCCGGTGGCGACCGGGAGGCGGTGTTTGCGACGGTTTCAGGGCTGGTATCTGAAATCGGCACGGCGTTCCGTGCGGAGAATGTGTTGGGGCGGTTTCGTGCGGGGGCGCTGCCGGACTGGGAGAGGGCGGTTGGGGCGCTAGTGGTGCTGCTGCGGTTGCCGCCACCAGCGGCTTCAGGACCCAGGAACACACGCCAGCGGCGACGTCCGTAGATTACCGGGGCGGAGAGCGGCCATTACGCCGTGAATGTCGCCGGCCAGCGGGTCTGATGCACTGAAGGCGCGCCACAGACCATAGCCGAGGATCGCGCCCACTGCCGCGCCGCTCATGGTTCCCAGCACAGTCTCGCAGCTGGTACGAAGGCGCGCAATCATCAGGAACAGCAGCAGGAGAACAGTGGTGACTATGGATAGCATCCCCACCGATTTACGCTGCTGAACCGCCATAGAGTCCTTGGAGGCGGTGGCTGGGCGAGTGTTGAGCACCGACGCGGCGCTCGTAATAATATACGTCCCAACGAAGGCGGTCATCGCGACCCAGACAGAGGGAGTCGCGTAGTATTCTGTTCCTGCCGCGGCAACGGGAATAACACCGCAGGCCTGTAGCACCGCGTCGCCGGGCATCGGGCCGAGGGCGAAACCCTTCTGGAGAATATACTGGATGCCCAGCGTAATGACGGCCGTTATAATGGTGCCGACCGCGGCGACAATCCAGGCAGGGCGACCGGTGGAGAGACCCGCGACCGCTAGTGCGCCGGTGAGCGCCGTCGGAAAGTGGCGGACAGTTCCGCTGAACAGCTCTGTAACAGTGGCGGCGGCCATCTCCTTACTTTCCTTCTAGGTTCTCCCTGGGCAGATATAGACTGCGCTGCCGTTGTTGATGCGGTCACGGAGCAGCGGGATGCCCCAGAGATTCGTACCGCGGCGGCCCGTAGCAGCAGCCAGAATGACGGCACCGAAATAGCCGGCCGCCGCACCAAACAGGAGACCGATCACCGCGCCGAACAGCGACTCGCAACCGCTCGCATAGCGGAATGTCAGGGCCAGTACCAGCAGAATCGCGCTGACGACCCCACAGGCAATGAGCGTGTGTCGCGGCCAGACACCGGCATCAATCTCATCCTTGTATATCTGCGATAGCGCGCCACCGGCTGCCGTAAAGTAGCCGAGGGTCGCCATGTAGACACTGGGAGCCAGCGGGTGCCACAGGTGGGCGGTGCCGGGTCGGAACAGACGGGCCCAGCTCTGCCCCACGTAGCCGCCGGTACAGATATCTAGTGACGAACGGGGGACCGCGGAGTCGGGCTGGTAGGCCATCACGAGGGAGCCGACCGCGTGCGTCAGTGCCTGTGTGCCGAGGGCGCCGGCGGCCAATGCGACCACCGTGGGGTTTGTCAGCAGAATCGCCAGAACAACGGTGCCCATAATTAGCGAGTCTGGTAGAATCTGGAGGTTGTATAGTAGCGCAGCGGCCAGATAATCCTTGATAATAGGCATTGCTTGTCCTATCCCTAATGGAGCCGCATATAAAGCTGACACGGGCCTGACAGAGGAGTGGTGTGTGCGAGGCTATAATGGGTATTCCAAGTTTCTATCGGCATCTCTGCCGGCGACATCCACGTCTGATTGGGGTCGGCGTGGGGCGGACCCCTGAGTGGCTGTGCCTGGATTTCAACTGCGCGATGTACCATGTGCTGCGGAAGATGCGGCCGGTTGGCTCAACAGAGGCAGGAGGGCGGGAGGCATGGGAGGCTGAGTTCGCGGATGCAATTGCGGGCTACATGCGACAGCTCGTGGAGCTAGCGCGCCCGACGAAAGGTGTCTACGTGAGTTGCGACGGTGTTGTCTGCGCAGCGAAGCGGAGGCAACAGCGTATGCGGCGTTTCCGCGGACCGTGGTTTGCCGCTGCAGAGGGAGAGGCGCGGCGGGCGCAGGATGGGCCTAAAGAAGATGACGGTCCGACCTGGGACCAAAATGCGCTGACGCCGGGCACGGTGTTCATGGAGCGGCTCGGAGGCGTGCTGGAGGCGATGGGGCGACGGATTGCGGCTGCCAGTGGTGGAGCCCTGGATGTGCGCGTCAGCACCACGGCGGAGCCGGGGGAGGGTGAGCACAAGCTGCTGGCGGCGATGCGGGGGCTGCCGGTGGCGCCACGCACGGTCACCATCTACGGACTGGATGCCGACCTGATTCTGCTGTCGGCGCTGCTGGGGGCAGACACCGGTGCAGAGGTGCTGTTGATGCGGGAGGCGCAGGAGTTTGAGCGCGGGGGTCCGCCTAACTTGTTTGGGGGAAGTGATGAATGGCGGCATCTGAACGTGCGGGGGCTCGTAGAGGCAGTTATTGGCAGCAAGGGCGATGGGGTCGCAGACCGGGTGCGCGACTGGGTGGCGGCGATGTCGCTGCTGGGAAATGATTTCTTGCCGCGGTCACTGACACGGACGGTGCGAGACGGTGGTATTCCGGCGCTGCTGGGGGCGCTTCGAGATGAGGTCTGGTCAGAGGGGCGACAGCTGGTGGGGGCGGATGGGCGGCTATCGCGGACGGCGCTGCTGGCGCTGCTGCGGGTCTGGGCGGCAACAGAGGAGGCGGATATGACGGGGGCTGTGCGAGAGGCGGTGCGGCAGGCGGGGGTGGCACGGCGAAGCACGGGAGCACTAGAGGAATGGCAGTCATCGCCGGCGCGCTGGTGTTCGCTGGGACGGTTGAGTTCTGAGACAAACCCAGGGGTTCTAAAGCCCGCGTGGCGGCGGGTCTATCGTGAGATCTGGCGGGCGGGGCCGGCGGACGATTACTTGGCGGGACTCGCCTGGGTATGGGACTACTATTCGGGGCGGAAGGTCTGTCTGGGCTGGTGCTATGACCATCATCTGCCGCCGCTGTGGGGGGATCTGGTGGTGGCGTTGGAGGGGGGTGGGGGGGCAACAATAGAGCCTCCTGCTGTGCGCTGGGCGGAGCCGCTGCCGGCCTGGACGCATCTGCTGTCGGTGCTGCCGGCGGAGTCGGTGGTGACGCTGCTGCCGGTAGAGCGGGGGGCGCGGTATGTGGCGGCGGAGCCGTGGTGGTGGCCGGCGTCGTGGTCGCTGTTTGATATCGGACGCGGGCAGATGTGGGAGTGTGAGGCGGTGCTGCCACTTGTGCCTGAAAGCACGCTGCGGCGTTGGTCAGCGACGACGACCGTGGGCGGAGCGGTCTTGGCATAAATTTGACCGCGGCAGCCGGCCCACGCAAAACAGCCCGCTCAAACAGACATGACTGCCTCCGTAGAAGTTGAACTAATCTCCGCGGCCTGGTGCGGGCGCTGTAAGACAATCAAGCCCGAGGTGGCGGCGGCCTGTGCGGTGGCGGGGGCACGGTTCGCTGTAGTGGACTACGATGAGCTGGATGACTGCGACCCCGTCAAGAACTCCGTGACTGCTCTGCCGATGATTCGGATGCGTCGGCGCAGCAGCAGAGGAGCCGATACACCATGGGAGGCCTACACGCCGGCCCAGCTGCCGGCCTGGAAGGAGGCGATGATGGCGGCTGCTGCGGCTGCGACCGCAACGACGGGAGAGGATTTCTAGCCGCGCATTAGGGGAAGATGTCAGGCTCTGGACCTGTTGCTGCGGCTAACGCAGCCGATACGACATTGACTGCCGCGCTGCTGCCGTCGCGGTCGCTCCTGTTCTACACACTGACCGCTACGGTTCCTATAGCAGTTATCGCGGCAGCCCTCCTATTTTTGCGTCTGCGACCGGCAGCTCTGATGTTTCTGAGCATCATCGGTGCGGTGGTCTCCGCGGGTGCGCTCGGTCGCATCCTGGCAGATCTGACGCTGGATATCGCCGGCTATCCCGATTACAAACTGCCGGTCTGGGCGGTATTCTACCTTATTGTCTACGTGGCGGTCTTCTTCACATTTGTCTATTTTGCGATGCATCTATCGGCACCAGGCGTCTATTTTGGTGGCATCTCAGAGAGCAACCCGCGTGTGGCGTTTGTGGATGCGCTCTACATGAGCCTCGCGAACTACATCAACGCCGCGCCGGATCCCACCGTCATTGTACGCACGCAGTCGGGGCGCTATATGGCGGTGCTCCAGGGTTATCTCAGCATGTTTATCAACGTCGTAATCATTACGAAATTTGTCAATTCGTTTTAGAGGGGCGGAGGATGCGCCTAGAGGACTGTCAGATCGTCTGTATCTCGCTGGACCGACGACCCGACAGATGGGCAAAGACAAAGGCCAGTGCCGACCGGGCGGGGCTACCGATGACGCGGTTCCGTGCGGTGGACGCGCGTGAATTCGACGCACCGGCCCACGAACATCCCGACGTGTCGCTGCTGACGGCGCACAACCTGCTGAAGCGGACGCGGCGGTCGCATTACGAGATTGACCGTGCGGGGGCGGTGGGCTGTAGTCTGTCACATTACGGTGTATGGCGTGGCCTGTTGAACTCGGGGGCGCCAGCGGTGCTGATTTTTGAGGATGATGTGGAGCTGCCGGCAGATATGCGGGAGCGACTGGATCGGCTGTTTGCGGCGCTGCCGGTGGATTGGGATGTTGTACAATTTACTGCGACGCGTTTTGACACGGGGCTTGGTTGTACGCCAGACCCGGGGGTCGGTCCAGACTGGTGGTCCTGTACGTCGCTGATGGGTGCGCACGCCTACATGGTGAGCCGTCGCGGGGCGGAGCGGCTGCTCGCACGGGCCTATCCGATTGAGCTCCACGTAGATGCCTACATGGCGTTCATGGCGCGGCTTGGGCTGATTCGCATGCTCTGGAATCCGCTGATTGACATTAACCAGAGCGACATGGGCTCAGATATTGACCATGGTGGGTCGGGGATTCTGGATGTGCCGACGAACATGGAGCGGGCCGGCGTGTATGCGATGGACGGACTGGAGGTGGTGTCGCTGTTGGCGATGGCGGCGGTGGCGGGTGGGCTGCTGGGGGTCGCAGCGTTCGCTAGGAATAGGTATTCCTAACCAAAGCTGGAAAGATTCCTTTCCAGCGTTCGCCGGTCGTCGTTAAAAAATCCGTCCCGAACAATGGGCGCTGCGGGGTCTCGTATATGGTCCGAAATCTGTGCGATAGAATCCGACGAACTCCGAGCTATTATGATAGAGCGGGTATTTGCGGTCGGTGGAGACTATATTACGGCGGCACGGTCAGCAGGGGTCTATGAGACCGTGGTGGGGTGGCTGTCGGCTTACCGACAGGGATTTACTACTAATTTTCCATATCGCTCAGCACCTGCGTCATCACCAAGAAGAGACCGGATTGAACATGATACAGGTGGCGGTCGCGACATCTGGCAACGGTCGGGGCGGTGGTCGACCCCCTACATTCACGTGGAGGAGACACCGCGGCAACCCCCATCAACCGAAATGATCGTGTCGCCCGCGGCGAAGGCCCTGGACTATTTCCAGGAATCGCTAGAGCTGCTAGGCATATCTGAATCGGAAACGCTGACGGCGGAGCGTCTCAAGTCGGCCTATCGGCGTGCGTCGCTAGCGGTCCACCCTGACAAGGGCGGCAGCCCCGAGGAGTTTGATGCGGTACGACGTGCCTACCAGTATGTTGGACGCATTCTGGACCGCGTGCGGCCACCGACTAGCGCCGAGGAAAAGGCACGAATGACGGCACCAGTTACCATGGAGACTGCTACAGCGACTCGCGCCGCTGCCGCGCCGAAGATGCCGTCGGGTCCGCCGGTATCGCTGTCGGCCAAGAAGCTGGACATGAGCGCATTCAATCGTCTGTTTGAGGAGAGTCGTCTGCCCGACCCGGACCGCGATGCTGGCTACGGAGATTGGTTGAGCTCCAAGGGGGGCGATGCGCCGGCAACCGACCCCCGGCTGCGCGGCAAGTTCAATCAGGAGGTGTTTGAGTCGGTGTTTCGCGAACGGGCGCTCGCAGCGGCAGGTGGTGCGGCGATCGTGAGGCGGGAGGGGCCCGAGGCGCTGGTGGCGATGGGTGGCACGGAGCTCGGCGGAGAGTCGCGGAGCTACACGGCCGCGATGGGTGCCGAAACGCAGTTCATGGACCTGAAAGACGCTTACACGACAGGCGCAACGGTCTATCAGGAGGTAGCGGGTGTGCGAGTGACGGAGCGGTCGGCACCGAAAACGGCGGCGGAGGCACGGCGGCTGCGCGATGCAGAGATGGCACGGGTGGTGCCCGATGAAGAGGCGCGGATTGCTGCAGCGGCAGCAGCTATGGAAGAGCGCGAACGGGCGCGGCGGCTACGGTTGGCGGCGGCGGATGAGGCGGGGGCGGCGTGGTCGGAGGCGATGCGGCGACGACTAATGGTGACGAATCATTAGGTTTAACGGCGATGGCGAAGGCGACGATTGGTCTTCCTCCTGCTGCTGCTACTGCTGTTACTGAGACTGAGACTATTGCTGCTGAGGCGAAGCTCACGTGGAATTTCACGATTTTGTGGTCCATAGAAAGCGGAAATAATATCACGTTGGAGTGGCCGGCGCATGCTACGGGAGCGTGGCAGGCGGGCCAACTCCATTGTTGGCGAAATTTCATGGAACTCTATGCGCCCCCGATACTGACGGCGCAGAGCAGCAACGGCAGCCGCGTTACCAGCTACATATTCTGCGACAGACTCCGGCGTTGCCTTGACATACCGGTAGTACGGAGGCACCTCATAGGGCATGCCGTACTCCTGGCGGGCGCGGATGCGGGCTGCGATGTCGGCTGGGTCGCCGGTTACGTGGATGATGACAACGCGATACGGGGTGCCGGCCAGCTCCTCCATCAGGTCGTCTATCTTCGTGACACGCCCCGACCGTGCGGCGAGACTGAGGGTGGTCTCCCAGACGATCGGTATGCGTTTGGCCACGGCACGGGCCATAGCGGCAGCGTTAATATCTAGTAGGCGGGCAGGTGCCTCTGCATCAGCCAGTGGAGCAAACTCCGCGCGGACCGCATTGAACGCTGCGAGCGTTTCGGGAGGCACGTCAACAACAGGGAGTTCAGGACGAGCCTCGTCGTACCACTTGAAGAGCCCGAGGTTCTCCCGTCGGCTGCCGTAAGCGGTGATGCTGGCAAAACGGACCAGGCCGCTCTCCGCGATGGCTGGATCCTGTTTGAGAAAATGCGCCATACTGGAGGCAGCGCGGAATGGAGAGAGACTTTCTAAGAGCGTATCGAGATTAATGGTGGCGTAGGGGGTGCCGGCAGGAAACGGCAGCAGACCGAGGGCCGCTACAGATGATTTACCGGCACCCGGCGATCCTGCGAGAATAACAAACACGGGTGTATCCGATGGGGCGGCGCGGTCTATACCGTAGAGCCGGTCTACCACTGCCGGCGTTAGTGCCGACAGGCGCGGCAATGTTGCCATCCTTATTTGCGGCAGCGGGATTTCCGCAGGGGCTGTTAGGGACGGTCACAATGGTACCGGTATGGATAATCGGCGTTGGCATCGTAGTGGTGGTGTTGTGTGTTGCCTACGGAGTACGGAACCAGATTAACGGGCTGCTGGGGGGTGGCGGTGGCAGTGGTGCGGCGGGGCGGACGCGCATCTGGTGGCACGTGGATGATTCCCAGGCTAACGCGCGAGAGTGGCTGTCGTGGAGCGACCGAACCACGCGGGAGCCGAACGAGCCGTATCTACAGATCTGCTTGGCGCGGGCACGGGAGAGCTGGGGGGCAGCGGCCGAAATTGTTCCGGTTGTCGGTCGGGCGGCGGCGCTGACAGAGCTGCGTGGGGCGGGTGCTGATATCCCTGAGGGTGTGGAGCATTGTCCACCGCTGCTCTGGATGGCCTGGTGTCGCGCCGCCTTCATGCGCTATCGCGGCGGTCTCTGGATGGATGGATCGGTGCTGGTGTTGGGCGACGGGCGCGAGCTGTTCGGGCGGCTCGCGGGACATGACCTGCTGATGTTTGGCAGCGATTCAGAGGAAGGTCTGTCTGCTCCGGCTGGTTCTGCAGCGGCGGCCGGTGCGTCGGCAGCTTGGTCAGCTATGCCCGGTCATCCAGTGTGGCGTGCTGCGGAACGGGACTTGGCTGCGCTGGTGGCGGCGGGGGCGCCGTCATGGTCGGCCGTGGAGGCGCGGCGGGCGCTGCGGGCGCTTTGGGATCGACACTTCAGCGGTGTCGTGCGCGTTGACCGGACTGCAGAACTGTCGCGTGACCGCTATGGAGTGCGCCTGGAGCTGGACACTCTGCTCGGTGAAACAGACTGGCCAACTGGAACAACGGAGGGGGCACTGTGGGTGCCATGGCCCGAGGGGCGCGATGGGCTGGAGCGGGCAACACCGTGGCTATGGTTTGTGCGGATGTCGGCGGAGCAGATTCGGGCAGCACCATTCCTGTGGGCGCAGTGGGCTCGGCCCCTCTAATCCCAGGATATCTTTACTGGAGATGGATTTCTCTTTACAGAGCCTGTTTCCTGCTCTGTAGAAGATTTGAGACGCCAGCCGGTGCGCGTTGCTTCTATTTTAAACTGGTGGGGGCGAAGCAGCTGACGCAATAAAGAGCACACGGTATGCGGAGAACCGGGTGCGGCGACGGCGGCATTCAGGAGCTGTTGATGTGATGGGCGAATGTAGGGGCGAAACTGTTCAAATAGCTCAATAGGACACTCTGCCCACTCAGACCACTCGGCACCGCTCACTAATTTACATGAAGTCGTTGCTTCAAAAAAAGAAACAACTCTGACGAATGGCGGTGCGATGCGAAACTGTGCGCCCATCTCGTGAAATCTGTACACACACTCTATTGAATTCGAATAAATTGGTTCAACTTAGGCTGCGTTCAAGCTGCTACCGTACAATCACAAAGTTAAGACAGGCGGTTTCACCGCCTGTGATTGTACGGTACTACCCACAACAATAAGAATTGGATTATCTGCTTTAATAACAGATAGAGGTTGATGCCGCATGTCATTACAGCGGCGCTCAAGATATCCGAGACTACAGACAACTCCTGCTACCATCAGTGGAACACCGATAGTAGCACGTTCTACTGCTATTCCTGCTATTCCGCCACCAATCAGTAGCACAGCAGCGACCATGAATATGAGGGCTAGTCGTTTCATACCGTAGCTTTCCAAAGTGAAGACCTGTCGGTTTCCGGAGGAAACCAACAAATTTAGTTCGGAAAGCTACGTTAACGTACAATCACAGGCGGTGAAACCGCCTGTCTTAACTTTGTGATTGTACGGTACTGTGATCTGATCCTGGTTAGGCGCGGCACGACTCACATTTGCCTAGGCTAGACAACCAGAGCTACTCTCTCCTGAAAGAACTGCGATAAGATCTAGTAGCGTAGTGCGATTTAGAATCTGATAGATATGACCCTCGGCGCAGCATTGGAGCACGTACTGTTCAGCGGGAGTCATCGCAGCGCTGTAGATACGTACTACCAGCTCCAGCATAGCGATACAGTCCTCAAAACTGGCGCCGCGACTCCAGAGGACTAGTGCTGCCTCTGCTACGCCGACAATATCGCGCGCCACACAGGCCTTCTGGAGATGTTGCAGTATAGCGACGGGTGGCGTATTTACAAGCATCTGAATTTCAGCGGTGGTAACAGTTCCAGATGGAAGAGAACGACATATAATCGCAAACTGACGGGCATTTCCAAGACAGATAGATGCTATGAGAGATAACGAATCGGTTGACAAGATGGTTTCCGGTGCGTGGCGGAAAGCCATTTCGGCAGCACAGGCATGAAGCGCAACTGGGTATAGCTGAACAAGCACACAGCGGCTCTGAATCGGCTCTATGAAATGCTCGGGGCTCTGTGCGATGAAACAGAAGCGCGTCTGTTCGGCATTGAGCTCCAGGATACGACGAAGCGCCTGCTGTGTTACAACGGGGAGATTATCGGCGTCATCTACAATGAGCCAGCCGGTTCCAGGACGACGGCGACGCACAAATTCGGAGAGTCGCTGACGAATCGCATTTATTCCACGGTCATCAGCACTAGAGAGCCACATGGTCATGGAGGTCTGTTGCGCAGGGTCAGTGATCCCCTGTGCGGCGAGCTGCTCGGCAACCCATGCTGTGGCTAGCATCGTTTTACCGGTACCGGTGGGCCCCCACAGAATAAGATGAGGTGGATGCGTGAGGCGGCTTTTGAGGAAGTCAACGGCCTGCGGCTGGCCGAGGACGGCATCCATTGTGAGAGTGGGATGCCAGAATTTTAGGCGGGGGCTAAACTGGCTGATGTAAGAAAAGCACAATGACAACAGAGAACCTCTATGGCCTGCTAGGAGTAGAACGAGGAGCAAGTGCCGATGATCTCAAGAAAGCATGGCGACGGGCGGCACTTATCCATCATCCAGACAAGGGCGGCGATCCCGAGATCTTTAAACGTATTCAAGAGGCTTACACGGTGCTTTCCGACCCAGGGGCAAGGGCAGAGTATGATGCGACGGGGCGGGTGCGACGGGGCGATGATGCGCCGCCGCCACCACAGGATATCAGTGAAATTCTGGGGTCGCTGTTTGGTGGAGTGGGGGGAGGTGGCTTCCCGATCCCTATGTTTGGTTTTGGAGGAGGGGGCGCCGGCGCCGGCGGCGGTGGCCGACCAGCAAAGGGGCCAAATAAGGTTCATGAGATTGGAGTGCCACTGGCTGATCTGTGGGCAGGTAAGACATTCAAACTCAATATGAAGCGGGAGGTGCTCTGCGGACGCTGTGATGGGCGGGGCGGCACGCGGATGGAGAACTGCGGGGGATGTGGCGGGCGTGGCTTCCGAATACGACGGCAGCAGATGGGGCCAATGGTTATGATGGCACAGGAGGGCTGTGGGGAGTGTCGAGGGGCGGGGCAGCGAGTCCTAGAGCGGTGTGAGGGATGTGGAGGGCGGCGGGTGGTAGAGAGAGAGACAACACTAGATGTGCGGATTGAGCCGGGGATGCAGGAGGGAGATCGCATTGTATTTCCAGGGGCCTGTTCCGAGTCGCCGGATTTTGCTACGCCGGGCGACGTGATTCTAGTGATTCGGGCGGCGACAGCTGATGCGGGAACATGGGTGCGACACGGGGCAGATCTAACACTAGAGCTGACGGTGACGCTGGCCGAGTCGCTGTTGGGCTGGGAGAGACAGTTGGAGGGGCATCCATCGGGGACGGCTCTACACCTTGTTTGGACAGGAGGAGTTGTACGGGATGGAGAGCTGTTGCGCGTACCGGGCTGGGGAATGCCAGTACGTGATGGAGGGGCGAAGGGGGATCTGCGACTGATCTGCCGGGTGGCGACGGCGGATCAACCGGAGTGGAATGAAGAGCAACGACGGGCACTAGAGTCAGTGTGGCTGGATTGGCGGGCGCCGGTGGCGGCTGATAGATCACACCGGCCGATACGGGGATGACAGCATTCTGTTTATTGAGGCACCTGTGCCCCGCGGAACTCGCCGTATAGCGGGTTCACCGAGGCCTCCGTCACGAACTGAGGATTCTGTCCCGCATGTGGATACTGATCGCGGGCCAGGAGCATAGCGGGAGCATCATACGGAGACATGCCTCCATGTTGACGCCTGTGGCTGCGACGCCTGTGGCTGCGACGCCTGTGGCTGTGACGATAACGCCGACCACCGCCCTGCTTCGGGATAACACTCGGCAGCTCCGCAATATACGAATCTAGCCCGCCCTGCTCTGCCTGTACGCGGGCAGAACCGTCCAGCAGGAGTGCCGATCCAGTGCTCCAGGGAGCCATACCGCCCCGCTGACGATGACTGCGACGACGCCGGCGACCACCAACCAGGCCAAAAGAGGTGGTATTGCTGGGCATAGCGGCACAAGAGCCACCACCCCGCTGTCTGCGACGATGGCTCGCACGCTTGTGACTGGTGCGTCGGTGTCTGGCCATTCTCTACTCAGCATCAAGACTTTTCAATGGAGCACCTGGTCTCTCACTAATTGCAACCGCACGCCCTTTTCTCTGTAGCCGCCCCGCCAGCGTCGTCAGTGCGTTTGACCGCGGACCCTGGAGCAGCAGAAAGTGTGTGGCCTCCCGCTGAATTCGCGCGTCGCGCAGAATCCCAGCACGTCTTCCGCTGCGCACCCAGTCGGCGGCCACCAGAGAGACCGGCACACCCAGACGCCCGGCCCATGTAGCAATCACGTGACTGGATTCCGACTCAGCCGGTGCTACAATCTCATCAGGAGTGCCCCATGCCTCAAGAAGTGGGCCCAGAATATCCGCAGTAAACTCATCATAACGAACGCTGTTGCGAGTTCCGAGAACTCCTAACACCATTCGTGTGGGGGCCGGTAAGTGGGGTGGACTTGGAGTCCGGGCCCTCTTTGTGGCCATAGGAATATCGGGGCGTCCTAACCAGCCCAGAAGGGTCGGTGGTGGTGCTGTCATCGTTAGGGGGCTGTTGCTGACCGGGGGGCGTGCTGTCAAATTTACGCGCTGTCAAACCCCGCGACATCCTTTTTCTGCGTTGTCAGAGCGATGATGTAGATAGAGTTCTCAGTCTCTATGAGCATGTCAGTACCGGCTTTGTACTTCTTGACAATCGGGCTCGTATACTCCTCGCGATTCTTCACCAAAAACTCCTCACGGGTATCCTTGTCAACACCGATGAAGGCAGAGTTCGCCTTTGTCTCACGGTAGTAGTCCAGGAGAATAGGCTTATCCTTCTCCATAGCGAGCTTGGCGGCGTGGAGTAGTGTCTTCTCCGGGGGCAGATCGGCCAGGGTGACTGCAGCAGGGGTGGAGGCGGCAGCAGCGGAGCTCATCTTCTCTTCTGACAGTCGGATGGGGATGTTTTCAGATAGCCAGACGCACCAGGGGGGCACCCCTAGTTATCAGCATTGGCCGGGCAGGTGCCCTGCCACGAGATGCACTATGCCCCGGGGGCTCGCCCGCATCTTCTGCCGGAGAATTGCGGGTGCCGTGTCGGGTGGCAGTGGCACCGGTGCGGTTGTCTTTTTGCTGGTTGGAGCTGGCTCCTCCACATGGTCGCGCAGCACCTGATCGGCGTGTTTAGTGAAGAGAGCATTCATAAATCGATAAGCCTCCTCTAGCTGACAGAGCTGTCGGGCACCGGTAATGATAATCTTGCCCGTGCGGAACGGCGCGATGGTAATCTTCTTACATGCTCCGACCGACATACCGTCACCGTCGCCGTCGCAGGGGGTCGGGCAGACACAGATGCCGGGGGGTGAATCGGCGGGGCGGGTGGCGTTCCAGAAGTACTTGGTATTGACACCTTGATAGATAGTCGGCTCATATGTGCTCCAGAGGCCGTATTCACCGACAAGAATCTGATAGAGGCGGTCGCGACGAATCGCCTTCGGGAGGCCGTAGTCAGAATTAATCAGGCAGGTCTCAAACTTTGTGATTGTGGGCGGGGCAGAGGCCGGGGCCTCTGGCCAGACAGCGGCGACACCGATGGTCGCGGCGATGGTTGCGACTAGACGTGTCAGGGCGGCACGGGCCATCGGCTCAGAGCTGACACCGGTCATCTGGAAGCCGCCGTTCTTGAAGAGCTTGATATTCACCTCCTTCCACCGATCGGGGTGGGGCGTAATACCGGGAGGCACCGGGACAGTAGAGAGGTCCAGACGAAACACCACAGAGGACTGGTTGAAGAATCGTTTCTTGGTCTTCATACAGACATGTAGAATGTCATCGGCGCAGAGCCCCTTGCGCTGGCCGGCGAACTCGATTTTGAGGAGCCCCTCACCGATCCACCAGTAGGGAATCAGCGGGGCGCTGTCAAACAGCCGCTGGAGGTCGGGGGTCGCACCCAGGCCGCCAATGGTGGTCATCGTGCTGATACGGAGGGGAGTCGGTGTCAGGGGGACAGCAGACATCTTGTTTTAAGTGGGTCGGCAGGGGCTTTAGGTTGCCGGGGTCGTCAGTTTTGCGGCAACCGGGTTCCACGCGGCTGCCAGGGTGGCGGCAGTGGCCGCACGGTGAGACGAAACAGTGGCGCGGAGCCAGGCAGCCCAGGTGGGTTGACCGATAACGGCAGGAAGCCCCATCGCCGTCGCAAAAACCAGGACGTGGCGCAGAAGAATCCAGGCGGGGACGCGCTCCAGACCGTCTTCCCAGACCGCCTCCGTGCCCGCGGGGGTGGCGGGCGCATTCAACAGCCGCTGAAGCCACGGCAGCCAGATGTTGGGATCCTCTCCTTGTTGGGCCCGCTGAATGAAGGCACGCATGTCGCCCCGATTAATCAGACAGGCAAGCGGCGTCGGCAGTGGTGTGGTGCGGCCCTCGGCAGTCTGGATCGTTGTGAGCAGGTCGCGAATCTGACTGCTGGTGAGGTGCCCACAGAAGAGGGCAAGGGCCCGGGAACGAATAAGCGGAACAATACGACTGAGCGTATTACAGAGAAATAGAAAGATCGGCAACGGGGTGCCAGGCACCATCGGCGCATCCATCAGCGCGCGGAGAGTCAACTGGGCGGGCTCTGTCATTGTCTCCACTTCATCGAATATGACGATTTTGCGACGGACACCAATCCAGCTGGTACGGAGGAACTCGCAGATCCGTTCGCGGACTGTCTCTATGGTGCGTTCATCGCTCGCATTGAGGTACATTGTAGAGGCAGCGGTGGGGGCCGCAGGGTAGAGATCTGCAGCAAAGGCGAGTGCCAGAGTGGTCTTACCGGTGCCGGGGGGTCCGTGAAGAATCATATGGGGAGCGGAGTCGGGGCCGGTCGTAATAATCCGTTGTAAAAACGATTTTAGCGTCTCTTGGCCCGCGACGGCCGCGAGATGTGCGGGGCGATACTGTTCTGTCCATGGCGCAGTAGGAGATGGCGCATCTACATCACCAACCATGCCGCTTCGTGGTATACCTACTTTTCTGTCTGCCCCTCCTTGTAGATTTGTGGATGCCATCGTTGATTAGCCACCGTGAATTAAAGTTTAGGCGCTCGCAGGGGCCCATCCCTAGGCGCTCGGGGCTAAACTGGGGAGGGTCTGTTCTGAATAATGGAGTCAAAGCCGAAACGCGCACCGCGGAATAAGAAAGCTGTAGCGGAGCCAACAGCCCCCGCACTCTTCATTGAAGAGGTTGCTCCTGCGCCCCCACCCCCACCCCCCCTTCCCGCCCCCGCAAAGAAGAAGTCAGCCGCCAAACCAGCCCTTGTAG
>Ga0214917_10002493_pt1 | contig 22295 bp, 43 predicted proteins | sample LL_1208_BB_MetaG_FD_177983 | JGI IMG/M metagenome (GOLD analysis project Ga0214917, IMG submission 177983) | Freshwater microbial communities from Lake Lanier, Atlanta, Georgia, United States - LL_1208_BB | ecosystem: Environmental > Aquatic > Freshwater > Lake | place: USA: Georgia | collected...
GTCAGTTCTGCGAGCCATCCGGCTCGGCGGCCTTCACGGTGTACGCCTTGTCTGACGATCTCGGTTGTAGCGCATAGAGCAACTTGGTCTGCTCGGTGATCGCGCCCGCAATCTCACGCTGCGTCTCCCTGACCTCTTTCAACGTCAGGCGGTGCTCCTCCAGCAGGGGGAGCAGGAGGTCACTGCGAATGAACCACGCCAGAGCAATCGCGGCGAGCGTGGGCAAGCCCCACCGCTCGAGGATGCCGAACATGGTTTCCTTCGCTTCGCTCGTCATTTCGTCAACTCGTGTTGCATCACCTTGAGTATCGCACGATGCGATAGCCGCGAGAGCCACCATGTCACAAGCCACTGTACCGCTGCCACCGCGACGGCTTGCAGCAGGAACACCCAAATGAACCCATACTCCTGCGGGTCTTTGCCGCTCACCACCTGGTGCTCACGCCTCACCGCTGTCAGCAGGGCATGCACGTAAACGTCACGCTGCTGATTGTCCTGGCACGCGGCGAGGTAGTCGCCCGACCAGTTCGCCACGGCAAGCTGCACGAGGTCGTTCACCGTGTCGCGGCCCACGAGCCGCTTGCGGATCGGCGGCAGGGCGACCCAGCATTGAGCCTGGAGGTCGGCGAGGGTCATGGGCGGCACTTCCCGTCTGGGCAGGGCAGCACGACCGGCGGATGCTTGACCACGCTGGCCGGCTTCTTCCCGGTGCCTTTGCAGGCCGGGCACTGCATCACAATGCGCCCGTCGCCAATTTTCCCGGTGCCGTCGCAGTTCTCGCACACGTCCGACTTCGGAGCCGGAGCAATCTCATGTCGCATCACGGTGGCCATCCGGGCCGTCTCGCACGCGAGGTCAGCCGTGATGCTGGTGTCGTTCGGCAGCGATGCCACGCAGCCCACGAACGCGACAGTGAAACACAGCAGCCACCTCACAGGATGCCCTCCAGCCAGTTGCCTTCGAGCTTACGGGGAGCGAAGCCCGAGTAGCCCGACAAGGCAAACGAGTCCTCCCCCTTGAGCATCCGCGTGCACGTCTCGGCTCGCACCCACCCAGCCGACCGCTGGAACTGCACCGGCAGCGTCTTGTCCACGTCACCCGAGTAGCAGTCGCCCCAGCTATTCACGCACAGCAGGGCCGGATACGGCTTCCACCGCACGCCGGCAAACATCATGCAGTGAGCCCACGAGCCCATCGGCGTTAGGTAGCCCTCACGCTGGCTCATTGAGAACCCCTGCATGGAGCACACCGCGACCGGGTAGCCGTTCTGGATCGCTTTTGCTGCGTCCTCGAACGTCATCACGAGAGCCACGCTACTCACCTTGTGATTCGCGGCGTACTTCTCCAGCCGGTCGGGCACGCCGTCGCGGCCCCATTCCTTCTCTCGTGTGCCGCTGTTGTCGGTGAACTTGTCGCCGCCGTAGTCGATGCCGTAGTGCAGGGTGCCGTACTTCGTGACCGCCTTCGCGGCAGCACCGCCATAGGAGCCGTCGCCACCGAGGTTCCGCTGGCCACGCACCTCGACACGAGAGAATGCGTACACGCTCGCCTCGAGCACCCGCCCTCCGTACACCTCGGCTTCACTGCGAACGTGGATGTCGCACGCGGCGAGGATGTCGCACGAAAGAGCCCAGCCCCAGCCGACGCACGAGCCGATCTTCTGGGCACCACGCTTCCACGCCGGATCGCACTTGAGCAGATACGACCCAAGGAACACGTCGCGCGTCTCGTCAAGAGCGAGGTCAGGCCCAGCCTGGGCCAGCGTCGGCTTTGCGAGCGACGCCAGGAACTCGTCGGTGCCGTCGCGGTTCGGCGAGTAGCCGAACATGGGGATGAAGTCTGCCACGCCTCACCCCTTGTTGATGCCAGCCCACGCAATCGCTCTCGCCATCTCCGCGTACCGCTCACGCAGATCCTTCGTCACCGGCACTTCCTCGTCGCCCATGACGCTGGCGTAGACAGCCTCGACAGCTTTCCGCAGGGGCTCATTGTCACCCGGGGCGTGCCGCCCAATCCGCCGCCAGGCGATGTCGAGAGCCAACGCAGTGAACGCCCGCAGGCTCCGCGTGTCCGCGAACGCGACTTCCTTTGCGGCCACGTCGCCGGCCACAACCAGGGCCGCCTTGCTCCACGTGTCGGCCCACACGGCACGGTCTACAGGATTCATTCCGGCCATCGCAGCGGCCACCGCCTGCACGCTCGCTTGCATCGCATCACTCGGCGTCTCGACCTTCACTGTCTGCACAGCCGCAGGCAACGCCAGCGACGGCACCGGCACCTTGCCCCACGCTGCCGCGACGATCAGGGCTGCGGCGGCAATCCTGCCGAAGTACCCGCCGTGGGCTTGGATGAACCGCCACGCGGACGCCGCTGCGGCTTGGATTTGTGCCCGGTAGGGAGCAGCGAGTAGAGCAGCCGCAGCAACGACGGCTGCGATGCGAAGTGACGAGTCATTCACGACCGCATCCTCTCGATCTTTGCGACCGCCCACCGCACGAGCTGCTCGCCCTCTGCGGTCTTGAGCAGCGCCGCGAGGTGCCGCACGAGTTCGTCGTCGAGGCCGCTGTCCGTTTTGCTTGCCAGCCATTCGGCAAACTCCGAGACCACCACTGCCCGGGCGAACGGATCGAACGCGGCGAGGTAACGCTGCCCGAACGTGAGCAGCGGAGCCCATGCCTGGATCAGCGCGATCTTCTCCCAGATCGTGAGCGTTGCACCGTACTGCCCGACTTCCTCGGGCGTCATCTCGAAACTGGGCATGGGCGTTGTCTCCTGCGTCTATTCCGTTTTCGCTGGCGGCTCCCCCTCCCTTGCAGAGTCATCGGGATACCCCCCGTTTATCGTGTCATTCAGCCAGTCGTAGATGAACGAATACAGGTCAACCACCTCGCCGATAGCGTCCTGCCGGTCGAGCCTAAACGGGTGGGCGAAATGATCTTCATCCACCACCTTCCCCTCGCCGTCGCACCGGAAGATGCTCACGTACTTCCGCGACACGTCGATGACGATCTTCCCTTCAACCGGGTTCACCACTGGCACTCCCGGTTCAAGTCATCGAACGTGTTCCGCAATTCCTCTGGCATTTCGACCGGCCGCATCTGAAACATCTCAGGCTTCGCCACCTGCCGCGCCGCCCGCACCTCGTCGGTCCAGTGAGCCGAGACGCACGTTGCCCGTGCCGCCACCCACGGGGCAAGGTCGAGGCTGGCTTCGCTGGCGGCGATCTCTTGCGGCGTCGGCTTCTCCGCTCGGGGCGGGCGGAACCGCAGCCGCCGGTCGTGACGCAGCGGCAGCGGCAGCACATCGCGCAGCCTCACGAGTTGATCGCGGGTCACGGTCCAGAACGCGCAGATGGCGGCGTAGCTCGAGTGGCTCGCCCACTGGACGCGGAGGGTCTCGATGTCGATGCGTGAGGTGTCACCCGCCACGTTTCGTTTCCTCTGGAATCCAGAACGACACGCAACGCATCGCCGGATTGAGTGCCATGCGGGTGCCGCCCGGCCCGTGGTAGTAGTCGCCCTCTTCCTCCATCGCCGCTGATTGGATGCTCCGATGGAAGGTCACATGCTCGCAGTCGGAGCCGTGGTATCGTCCTTGCAGAAAACGCAGCCCGTCGTAGATCGCAAGCTGGCCGAAGGCAGAGTTCACTTCGACCGGCGGCGAGCCGATTGGCGGATGCCAGTGGTGGAACCACTGCTGATCCCGTTGCCTCCAGTGATTCAGACGGCAGGCGAAGGCGTCGTAATGAATCGCCATCGGTCTCGGCGCGATCGGCGGCTCCCACTCGCCCCACGAGTAGGACGCCAGCCCGTAGAGCGTGCTATCCCACGCCATGTGGGCCACGCTCGTCGCTACGCCGTCCACGCCCCAGCCGCCCCAGGGGTCGGTGTCGAACACGATCACGTAGTCGGGCCTCTCGCCGTTCCGCACAAACGTCTGGCACGCGGCGCGGTACTCGGCAAGGGCATGAGTCCGCACCGGAGCGGTCGTGTAGTTGAGGTGCGGGCGACCGTAGTCATTCAGCGATACGTGCCGCTTCTGGCCGTCGCTCCACGCGGCGAGTACTTCCTTCGTCTCGTCTGCCGAGTCGTTTTCGTGAATGTATGCCGACCACTCGCGGAACATCGCGCCGGTCTGCTCGACAAGCTCCAGCGTTCTCGGCAGCCAGGGCATCGCGTTGCGGCAGATCGCGACGAGGGCGACCGTCTTCGTCTTGGCAATCTCCCGCCCGGCCTGCACCGCCGCCGCGTAGTCATCCGCGAACTCAGGGTCGGGCGGCAGCAGCACGTCGGGATGGTGCCGCTCGATCTCGTCTAGCGTGATGGTTGCCATGCCCGCCATCGTCGCGCCAGCGTCAAGCCTGCGGCCACTCGTGATGCACCATCCGACCCGTCACTGCCATCGTCGTGAGTTCGGGGTACGCATACGTGCCGACCACGCTCATCTCGCCTTCGCCGCGACCCGTGCCCTTGTGGTTGTGATGCGTGCGGATCGAGAGAGCCGGGTTCACCACGGCATAGCCCGCTTTCATCGCCTCGCCTGCTATGGCGTTGTCGCAGCCGATGAACCCGAGCGGGATGCGGTCGCCGATCCCGACAAGCTCGCCGCCCATGAATGCCCACACATCCTGCGAGCCTGAGTAGAACCGCTCGCCCTTGTAGTGGCCCATCATGCGTGGCGTCGCGGGAGACTCCCACCTCGTCAGCGTGACGAGCCGCTTCTCGGTGACGGCACCTTCCAGCAGCCTCGCGGTGTAGTCGAACTGAATGTCGGCGTTCGCAAGCACGCAGATCCGACCCGCGAACTGTTTCGCACACAACCGGAACACATGCCCGTACCGCAGCCGCTCCTCGCCTACGCTCATCGGCACGATGTGCTCGAACACGCCGAGTTCCATGTTCGCCTTGAGCGTGCCGTCGAGTTCGGCGATTCGCTCAGGGTCGCTCGGCTTGTAGTGCTCGATCAGCAGGATCACAGTCGCGGCTCCACTTCCACGAAGTCGCGGATTATCTCGCCGCCCAGGTCATCGGCAGTCACAGGTACATGGTGGTACTTCGCGTGCCACTCCGGCCCCGAGACGTGCGTGCCCTTCTCTGCGCCGATGTTCTGAATCCGGCTGACTGTCGGGAACGCTTCCCACCGCGTGCGGCGGATCACGTTGTTCAGGATGATGTCCCACGATGGTCCGTCCTTGCTCGTCCATCGCGGAGCCATCTCGACCCAGCGATCCACCCACGTTCCCCAGCCCCAGGGCGTGAACCAGCGTCGCGTGCCGCACTCCTCGAGCCGACCGTTGCTCTGCTGCTGGTAGCCCGAGACCGTGAACACGTTCTTGTCGTGCCGGTACTGGTCGCGTGCCCAACTGAACCAGAGCAAGGCATCGCGGGTCGGTACGGTGTCATCCTCGAAGTGCAGGTGGAACTCGCTCTGCATGATCTCGAACCCGTACCGCATGCACGTATAGATCGCGTCATTGCACCCGGCGCGTTCCTCGAACGTCAGGCACTCAAACCCGTACTTCGCGGCGATCTCCTTGCTGGCTTCGGTCTCTTCGCACGGATCGAGCAGCACCGCGACGCGGCAACTCGACACGCCGACGCAACGCGAGACGGCATGACAGGTCTGGTCAAGGTACTGCGGGCGGTTGTAGCCGCTGATGGTGATGTTCATTTCTTCACGAAGATCGCCGCGCCGTTGCGGACATAGGACGAAGCCCAGACCAGATGCCATGCCGGATCACTGAGCAGTTCGGCCCGAGCCTGCGTGCACTTGTAGGCGTGGAACGCATCATCCAGCATGAAGCAACTCACGCGGTCACGGAGCAGCCGGAACTCGTCCCAGCCGGTGAACTCGGAGCCGTCAATCAAGGCAACGTCGAACCGCTCGCCGGGCGTCTCTTCGATGTAGCCAGGAACGCCGCCCGGCTTGCCCGCCATGTAGCCCACGAACTTCTGCCACCATCCGGCAACGGCTTCCTCGGGATACCTCAGCCCGTTGTACGGCGACTGCCACACGTCAGCGAAGCATTGCGGCGTCAGCGAACGCTGCGAGATGGATGAGCCGTGATAGCAGTAGACCCACGACTCACGGCGGTAGCGTTCCGCCAGCCGCTCGAACCGCATGCGGTCGCTCTCAATCGCCACGAGACGCGGCGAGACATGCTTGCCGAGCGTGCTGGCAAGGATCGCCGTTGAGCCAGAGCCGTCCCACGAGCCGATCTCGATGGCACTGCGGAAGCCGTAGTTCAGCACCGTCTGTGCGATGGCCCGCCCGAAGTCGTCGTTCAATGTGATTTCTGGCATCAGCAGATCCGCACTGTGGTGCGGCCCTCCGTTCCCCACGACTTCTCGACCACCACCCGCCCGACCTGGGTGTCATCCGCCCACGCCACGCCGTTCAATGAATCCTCAATTCCCTTCAAGCAGTTCGAGCAATCGGCCCTCGGCAGCTTCGGGGCGTCATCTCGCAGCCCGCTCTTGCGGAAATGCGACTTCGGGCGGGCGAACACCAGATCGACAATCAGCGTGATCGGTGCCGCGTCAGTCGGCGTCGCCCCAGCCTCGACGGCAGCCGCAGCAATCGCAGCCCGGTAGGCGTGAATCTTGTGGTCGCCCGGAGTGTAGGCGTGCCCATGCCTGCCTCGCACCGTGATGCGTGGACGCGGTTGCGGCACCGGATCGCCTTCGACTGTGAACGAGATCGACATCATCCCCTCGCCGCGAGATACAGCCCGACGTTGGCGAACGCATACCCGAGGTAGGCGAGACCTAGCCCCGCTTTGCCATGCAGGGCCAGGTCTGCCGCCACCACGAGGTAGATCGCTCCCGTCAATGCGATCAACCAAGGTGCCATGGGTCACCGATACCGGATGACGGCGAACCACATGCGGCGAGCCGGCGAGTAGGCCACTCCTTCCTCGACGATCTGCCGCTTGCCGAAGAAACAGCAGTTGCGCCGGGCAGCCTCGGGCGTCGCGCCCATGCCGATTCCCTCGTACTGGTTGCAGTGCGAATGCACCAGCGAGCCACGGCGGGCGATGATCGTGGCGTGATCCTGGGCCGTCACGACGGCAGGGCCACGAACGATTACGGTCGTGTCAGCCTGAGCCGAGACAGCAGCGAGACAGACGAGCACAGCGAACAGACAACGCATGGCGTGTCCTCCGGGGGTGATGAAACCACGCCCCGGAGGATGCCAAGCGTGTCAAGCAAACCGGCTCGCCTGCGTCCACTCGCCAGCGAGGTTGAGTTCGCGGATTCTCGCCTTCACCCACGGCGACAGGTCGCACGTCTCTTCCGCCTCGGGCTCGCCCCAGGCGTCAGGGCAGTCGTCCGCGCCGCTGCTGCGAAACATGGACGGCCTCTTCGGCAAGGCGTGCTTGCGTGCCAGGGCGTACAGCTGCTTGTCAGTGACGCCTAGCCGTCGCGCCACCTCCGCGAACGTCAACGTGTTGTCGGCCCAGGCCGCAAACAACACAGTCGCCGACACTTCCGCCTGACGGCGGCGCGCCTTGGGTGGACGCGCCGCCGCCGTGAACATCTCCAGTTGCATCGCTTCAGTCCTTTGCAAGGGGCATAATGACGCCCGTGAACGTGTCGGTCTTCATCACCACCGCCGACAGGTGATCCTTCGCCTGGATCGACACAGTAGGCTCGCCATCCGCCGGCAGGCCAGTCAGCCACTCCCGCACGAAGATCGGATCAAGCTTCACCGTGCAGGCGTGGCCCGCCTCCACGATCTCGCACGTCACGCTCGACTCACCGGCCTCGGACGACTGGCCGTGCAGGTGAATACCCTCGGCGGTGAACGTGTAGTCCACGCCCTTCGACTGCTCGCTGGTCACGACCGCCGCCGCCCTGGTCGCCGACAGCAACTGCTCGGCAGTCACCGTGGTCGGCTCGACATCGTGCTCTGGCGCGGCGTCACGCCAACGCGGGAACCGACCGTCCACGAGCCGACCAGTGACCGTCGTGGTGCCGATCTCGAAGATCACCTCACTCGAGGTCGCGTCGATCTGCACACCCTCGTCTCCGACCGCATGGGCGAACTTGCTGACGATGGACGCCAAGCGGCTGGCCACCAGCGTCGCAGAATCGTCCACCGCCAGGTCGTGCTCCATCTCGGCAATCGACAGGCGTCGCCCGTCCGTCGCCACGAACGTCACCTTTTCGCCCTGCACTTCGAGCAGCACAGCCCCCAAGGCGTAGCGGCTGCTCTCGCCGTCCACGGCGTAGCCAACGCCCCGGATCGCCCGGGCCAACTGATCGGCAGGCAGCCGCGTGATGGGCTTCGCGTCCACGGGCTCCCAGATCGGAAACTCTGCCGCGTCCTCGGTGGGTAGCGTCCACGTTCCAGATCCGCACCGCACGACGCACTTCGTGCCGTCATGAGTCAGCGTCACTTCCTCGCCACTCGACGCCTGCATGATCGCGAGCAGCCGCCCGTGAGGCAGCAGGATCGCGTCGCCGTGGTAGTCGATCGCCGCGTCGATCCGCACCTCGAGATCCGTGCCAGTGACGAGCCCGTCACCCAGACGCACGTTCGTCAGGATGGGCTTTGGTGCCCGGCTTGGCACCGCCGGGCTGACCGTCAATAGAGCGGTCGTAAGGTCTGATGACAGCAGCGTGATGCCGCCGGTCTTTTTTCGTGTTGCAGTAGCCATTGAACGCTTCCTTTCGTTTCAGAGAACAACCAACCAGAACGCCAAGAACGAACGTCAAGGCGTTGAGCGTCATGCCGATGGTCACGGCGGTAAATTGCTCGAGCGTCATCGCTTCGCCTCGATTCTCTCCATGTGCATCGCCTGCCTGACAAGCCGCACCATCAGCACGCGGATCGTGCGAGACGCAAGCTCGAGGGCCACGCGAGTCTCATCATCCACGTCATCGTCCCACGCTCGCCGGCGACACATGGCAGCGACAGACGCGGGCGGCGGCAGCTTTGGGGAGTCAGGCGACATCGCTCCTCCTTTCCTTGTCTGCATGCCTGTGGCACTTCTCGCACAGCAAGAGCACGTCATCCGGCAGTTCGTTGCCAAGCCGCTCGTATGTCACGTGGTGGGTCTGAAGCGGCACGCCCGTGGCGAAGCAGGCTTCGCAGTACGATGGCCGAGACGCTCGCACGCGCCGCTTGAACTTCCGCCACTTAAGCGAACGCATGTGACGCTGGTAGGGAGTCATGCGTCGCCCTCCACCGGCATGATCGTGCGGGCGCGGTTCGGCTCCCAGGTAATCCACCCTTTCGCCCGCAGCGGCAGAATGTGCGACACCGCACCGTTCTGCGATTGAAAGCCAAACGCTTGGCAGATGTCCCTCACGGTCGGGCTGTAACCGTGGCCAACGCGGTACTTGACGATGAAGTCAAGCACCTCGCGTTGACGCTTAGTCAGCGGACGGCGTTCGATGGTGACGTTCATAGATCCTCCTCCTTGAGTTTGAGGCCAGCCGCCAGCGCGGCGACTTGCTTGGGTGTGCGGTACGCGGCCGGGGACAGCCCGGCGAACTCACGGGCCTTGCGATCCAACGCGGCCCGCTTGTCTGCGTCGCCTGGCGTTCTGCCTGGGCTGCGGTTCGTGCCGCCCTGGTCCTGGCACCGGGACAGCCAGCGGACGACGAACGCCCTCCAGTTGCGGCGTCCTGCCCGGCTGGGGTTCGCCTTTAGCCAGGCGGTGGCCTTGGCGAGCTCCTGGTCGAGCACGGCACCTGGGTAGGCGGCTGCCCATTCCTGGCGGTCGCCGTCCGTGATGCCCTGCCAGCCGTCTGCAGCCGTCCACGACACGGCGGACTTCGCCCGCGAGCGAGCCGCAGGCTTGCTCGTGGGAACCGGCGCAGCCGGTATATATTCTTCTTCTCTACTCTTATCTTCTGGTCGTGACGCGCCGTGACGTTTCGTGACGCGCTCGCCGCCACGCTTCCGCTCCCGATATTCCTTGGCTCGCTGGGCGTCCGACTTAGGCTCCGACCGCATTTTCTGGGGCACGTTGTGCTCAGAAAAGTTCGGAAAAACAAGGCCTTTTTCGTCGTGGAGCGTCACCCAGCCTACAGCCACCAAGGCGTCCCCAAACCCAGGCACTCCGACGATGTCATCTATGTCACTGACGGCCATGTATGGAACCCAACAGTCGCCACCGACCACGTCGTTCAGCGCGAACCAGAGCTCAGTGAGCGCACACGCCGTGACGCGCGTCACGTTTTCAAACGTGACGATTTCCGTGACACTGTGACGGCACGACATGCGGACAGGATCGGACCACCAGGCCATGAACTCAGGGTTATGCGACAGGTGGCGAGCGAGCGCCACTGTCTTCGGCAGCTGCCGGATGCCTCTCCTGATGCGAATCCAATCACTAGCCATCATGGCCTCCTTTCCATTCCGCCCCGCCGCGTCGAAGCGGCACCGTGCCTATCACGGGGGCGGCAACTATCAGACTGCGGAAGCCTCGTTCTTGAAGTGAACACGTCCGCTTCCGTTTCTGACCTCAAGATCAACGACCAGAGAAGGCTTGCTGTACTTTCCATCCCCTTGCGACCCGCGCTTTGGAAGTTTGCGAGTTCCTTTGAGCAATGCCTTTCTGATCGTTTCGCGCCGGCGTTTGTGTCGCGCGGCATTGCCCTCAAAGGTCCTGCTTGGCCCTGGTCGCTTGAGCTCAAAGCCTGCCAACCCAGTCACGTCGCGACCTCGATCAAAGTTTTCAATCAAGTCCCGCATTTCCGACGACAAAATGAATCGCTCAACTCTTCGCTTGCCATCAGGGCCTGGCAGTTCGACATAAGCAACGGACCTCCAGAAAAGAACTTTCGTGGCAGCAAATTGCCTCTTGCATGCCTGAGCAAACACGCAGCAGCCAGGATCTTTTCTTGTCGCTTTTCGAACGTCTTCTGGCTGTATGAAGACACGGAGGTCTTTAGGTGCGTCAATAACTTCAATGTCCCCCCAAACTCGCTTGATCTCAGCCAAAGACCTCATTTGCGGGCCGCTACGAAAACTGTTTTTCGTCGCCATCTCTCGTCTCCCTTGCTTTCGCGTCCTCTCACCCATCATTCCGCCGGCCCACACGAGCCGATACGGCGTGTTCGTTACGCCACCCTCCACACCACCGCCATCCGTCCGCTCGCCGTCCGCCTGGTCCCGGCCTCAACCACCATCCCGCGCCGTGCAAGCTCTATCCGCCGTGGCCTCTGCGTTGACGGGTTCATCCCGAGCCGTCGCTGCATCTCCTCATCGGTCAGCCCATCGGGCGTGGCCTCCAGGAGCTCGAGCACCTTCCGCTGCATGGCATTCAGCGTCGCAGGCCCAATCGAGTCGGCCGCCTGGGCCGACGTGATCGAGCCGGCGACGGATGGCGCACGTTGGGCGAACAGCGGCAGCGGCAGGTCTGGCCAGTAGTCACTCACTTCGCCACCACCCTGTACTTGCCGTTGGCGATCAGGCACACCGTTGTGCGGCACACACCCAGCCGCCGCGCGACAGCGTGCTGCGGCACTCCCTCAGCGAGCAGCTGCTGCACTCGGGCGACGGGTACTGGTCGGCGGGCTGGCATGTCGATCACTCCTTGTCGTCTCGCGTGTGGTTGCTCACGCCACCGCTTCCGCGTCGAACAGCGTCTTGCTGTCCGCTTCGTGCCGTCGCCGCGCGAGGGCTAGGTTCTTCAACGCCTGGGCGTGGTACTCCGGCTTCAGCTCGCAGCCGTAGAACCTCCGGCCACGCTGGAGCGAAACGTAGCCCTCGCTGCCAATCCCTGTGAACGGCGAGAACACGATTTCACCCGGGTTGCTGTAGAGCCTGACGAGCCGGTCAATCACGTCTAGCTGCAATGGGCAGATGTGCTTCGTGTCTTCCTCGCTGCGGGCTTCCTTGACGTTGAGCGTGTTCGTCTCGCGGATGTCGCTCCAACAGCATTCCGCCCAGTCAATCCACTCGTTCCGCGACACCTCGCCATCGGAGTCGATGGCTACTTCGTTCTCACCTGGAGCCCGGAACTTGATGAGGTAGTCGGGCAGACAGCCGCGTTGCTTCGCTCGGTCGCTTTCGAGCCCGGCGAATTGAAGCTCACGGCTCCGCGTGCGAATCGCCTGAGCCTGCGGATTCTTCCGCACCACCCAGTCGTATTCGTAGACCAGCCCGGCCCGTTCCCCGAGCCGGATGTTGAGCCCGCGATAGTCATGCAGCCCGACTTCGCCGCTCCGCTTCAGTCGCGGGATCTGCATGACGTGAACGACCACGGCCCGGCCCGGCTTGAGCACTCGACGCAGCCCGCGAAAGAAGTAGCCAAGGTGGATCTTCGCTTCGCCCCGCATGTCCTCGCTGTTGCCGATGTCCTCTGCCTTGCTCGTGTAGGCGAACAGGCTCGGGAACGGCGGCGAAAAGACAGCGAAGTCAATCGATTTCGCCGGCATGTCCTGCATCATGTGAGGGATGCAGTCGCCGTGGTGGACGTGGTAACGGCCAGATTCATTCAGCAGCATCGCGGAACATAGCCTCCTGCTCTCGGGTGTCAGCCTCGACGCGACGTGCCTTCCTCAGCACGTTCTCAACCATCGGGCGTTCAACGTCAGATACCGGGATGTGGACGTGCAGCGGGCGTGTCGATCCGATCCGGTTCGACCGCTTCACCGCTTGGTAGTACTCCTCGTAGGAGTCCTGTAGTCCGCTGAAGACTTGGCGTGTGCAGATTTGGAGATTGAGGCCGAAGCCGAGAATCTTCGGCTTGCTGAGCAGCACGCGAACGCGGCCCGCCTTGAAGTCGTCAACAATCCGCTGCCGCTCTTCGACAGGCGTGTCGCCGTCGATGCTCGCCGCCTCCGGCAGCACTTGCTCCAGGGCTCGCTGCTCATCGTTGTAGCGGCACCAGATGAGCGTCGATTCATCGGGCCACGACCGCACGAGTTCCGCGATGTACTGCGGCTTCGGGCTGCTCTCGCACTTCGCCATCCGCGACAACTTTGACCGCGTCGTGATGCCGCCTAGCTCAGTGACGAATAGCTGCCCCGTCTCGGCCCGCACCTTCCGCTCTTGCTCATCAGACAGCCGAACCTCTTCGATGCTGACGTGAATCGGCGGGATGCTGTGGACGTTGTCCTTCCAGCCGTAGGTGCTCGGGTCCGTCAGGAAGATGCACCAGTGCGAAAGGGCACGGTAGAAGGGACGCAGGGCGTGCGGCTTGAGTTCCCAACGCTCATTCGTCTGCCCACGGTTGATAAAGAAGCGAGCCAGAAACGCATTGACGTTCGGAAAGGCGTCGAGAAATACCGCGTGATTCGCGTACTCGATCCGGTCGTTCGGTGCCGGCGTTCCCGTGAGGGCGAGCTTCCACGGCACGCCAGCCCCAAGCCGGAGGCAGACTTGCCCCCATTTCCCGTAGTGGCTCTTGAGCATCGAAGACTCATCGAGAATCAGCCCGCCTAGGTCGCCGGCTGGCGTGTCATCGCGCAGGGCGTCGTAGTTCGTGATGCCGAGCCGACCGCCTGGAGCACCAAGCCACTTAGCCAGATCCTTTGCCGCAACCTGCTCGATGGGCAGCGAATCGCCGTAGAACTTCGCCGCCTCTTCCATCGTTTGCTTCACCACCATGAGCGGCGAGACGATGAGCACCGGCTTATCCTGAACAGCCCGGACGTGTCGGGCGAACTCAAGCAGCATCGGCGTCTTGCCGAGCCCGCAGTCGGCGAAGATCGCAAACTTCCGCTTTTGGATGGCAGTGCGGACGATGTCCCGTTGGTAGTCGAACAGCCACTGAGAAGGCACGTAGTCTGCTGCCCGCTCCGCATCAGCGTCGATGCCGAGCGTCGCGGCGTACTCGTCGGGCACGACAGCCATCCGTCCGCGAATCGCGTAGCGCGGCAGCGACTTCACCTTCAGGAAGGTGCGGTAGGAGTCGATGCTGTCGTCGAGGTAGATGTCCACAAAGTCCCTTTCGTGTATTGGCCCCGTGTCGTGGGGCTGCCGGTCGAGTCACTCTTGGGAGGCACGAGCCTCGGCTGCGGTGGTTACTCGCCACTCCCGCAAGGCGGCCACTGCGGCTGCGATGATCAGCCAGCTATGCCCATGGCGGTGCGTTTGTCGTCAATCTCCTGTCCATCGCGGACGGTCATACCGATACGGGCGCGTCCTTTTGTCGTAGGCACACCACACTGCGTTCCACTCTTCCACCGTGATCTGCTTTCTCACCGCCGCCGCGTAAGCCTCTCGACTCACGGCGTACGCAGCGTCGTCCGTTTTTGCTGTGCGAATGCGCTCGATGTATTCCTCAGCAGTCATGCCGCCACGCCCTTCGCTGCCCGCAGCTCAGACGCCTGGTGCAGAATCTTTGCGGCCATGGCGGCCACCTCGTCGGCTAGCGACGCCTTGGCCTCGGCCTCGGTGTCGAACCAATCCGGCGTTCGCCGCCAGCGTGTGTCGCCTCCATCGATCCACGCGCCGCACTCCGAGACGTAGCCGTAGTGGCACCAGACGGTCGCACCACGGTGGTCGAAGTTGACGTGGGCTCTGTAGACCTTCTGTCGCTCGCTCATGCCCGCACCTCGTGCTCAGCGGCTTCGTGCGGAAACTCCTGGCCCTTGTCCTCCGGCTCGGCCAACAAGAAGTCCAGCTTTCCGTTGATGAGGTTCAGCAGCTCGTCGGCCTGGCCCGGCGTGTAGAACCGAGACCGCAGACGCTCTTCGACGATGCCCTGCATTCGCTCGAGCTGCCCGGCCGTAGCGGTCTGGACGTAGTGCCTTGCCTTCCGCATGTCATCGTCGGTGGCCCTCGTGGCGTCGCCAGCCGACTCGGGCGACGGAAACTTCGGACGCACCACCACGGGCTCCCTGGCGGGCTCTGGCGGCACGACGGGCGTGGGTGCGTCTGCAACCTCGTCCGGGTCGTAGATGCCCACCGCTCCCTCCCAGCCGATGCTCTTGAGCCCGGCCGTGATGGCACGGCTGCGGAGCATCGCCTTCGGGTGCTTGGCGTAGTTGTCGTTCGACGCCAGGCCGGCACGCTTGGCGTCCTCGATCGTGAACGTCTCGGTGTGCTCATCGCCGTTTGGATGACGCAGCACGAGCACGGCCCGAGTCTCTGTCAGTTCCTTGAACTGGGCTCGGCCTCCGCACGACTTGAACCGGGCCAATTGCGAATCAGCCCGCTCGGTTACGGTGCCCTTGATCACCTGCAACTTGCGGCAGGCGGCCATGGTGCCCATGCCAAGCTCGCGGCCCATCAGCACGATCGCCGCGAACGACACGCCGTCCTTGATGTGGCTGGGGAGAAATCCAGTGCGACGCAACTGGTCGCCCATGTGGACCAGGCCGTCGAACGACGGCTCGTCGTGAGAAGATGCGGCCAATGCTGTGGCCATCGGTCGAGTTGTCAGTCCCGTGCTCATCTGTCGCGTCCCTTTCGTGTTGGTTTCTGTCAGTTCATCACTTCGCCGTTCATGTCACGCCATGTCCCAACTGGTTCGTGCTGTTTAGCCTGCTGCTCGCGCAGAACATCGACGGCCGCGACAAGGTTTCGCAGCGTGTCGCCGAGTACCGCGATACCGTTATTGATTTCGCACAGGGCAACTACTGCCGCGTCAATCTGCGAGCCGTTCGCGGCTGGCTTGGCTGGCTGCTGCGGCTCGCTCGCCCTGGCGTTGAGAAAGGCCACGGCGTCAGATTCGCGGACGTACCACCGATTGCTCCCTCCAACACGAATCGCCCGCACCTTGCCTGCGTCAACCGCAACCCGCAGTTCCTTGTATTCAGGCGAATGGCCGTCGGCCTTGCCCCTGCTGCGGTAGTCCCACTGCGCCAGCGGCACAAAGCCAGCCGGAATGAAATCATCCTTGCTCATCGCGTCCCTTTCGTTGCGTGATGTGAAAGCCGCTTCCCCGTCCTGGCTCGGCGGCAACGTCCCTTCCTTGGTCATCCCGGTTCCACCGGGCTCCTTGTTCGTCAGAACGGCACCGTCTGCTCCTCGGTGACCGCGTAGTGCAGGCTGCCGTGATCGGGCACATGGCGGCGAACGTGGTAGGTGTCGTCGGTTAGCACCTCGACCACGACGCCAGCGAGCACCTCGCCGGCTTCAAGCCACTTGATCCGGTCGCCCACGGCGTAGCTCGTGACCAGCTTGCCGTTGAGGTAGACGCCGCGACCGCCGAATGTCTCGTGCATCTGGGCAACGGCACCGTGATATTCCGCATCACCGGGCATCGTTTCAGTGTTCATCTGTTCAATCTCCTCTGGCTGGGGTGCGTAATGTACTCGCGTACACATAGGGGTCAAGGGTCTACGGAACAATTTGTTGTGTCGTGTTTTCCAGTGCGAAACGCACATTGGCGGCGCTCGATTGCAGTAGCGTCATGCAGCCCCCACCAACGGTGCCGAGATGCCGAGGTCGGCGAGGCTGAGCACCGCCGGGTCGCACTGCTGCGGGGAAACGAGCCACGTGTATGGCCTGCCGCTCGGGTGAATCGACGGTGGCAGCACGCTCTGAGCGGGCTTGCCGCCCATGCGGATCTCAAGGCCACCACGCTTCACCCATCCGCGAGCCGGCAGCGGGTCCGCGAGGCGGAAGAGGTGGTGCATTCCACGCTGGCTCGACCAGCACGGCGTCTCGATCTCGCAGAGCGGCGTGCCGTCTGCGGTCTCAAGCTCGCGGAACATCTCGCAGCCGGCGAGGTCGTCGTATTCGATGTCGATCAGCCCGCCCGATCCGCACAGCAGCCCGACGTTGTCGCCGGCTGCGAGCCACGCGGCGATCTCGGAAGGGTCAGAACTGGCGAGCGTGTTCCACGCCATGCCGAGCGGCGTCTTGCCGCGACGGGCAACGCGGACGCAGGAGGCACCGCAATCGAGCAGGGCGAGCATGTCAGGGTCGAGGGGCATCGGAGGGGCTCCAGCGTTAGAGGCAAACTTGGTTTCGTACGATTCGTGCATATGTATACGCAGGTCTTTGCATATCGTCAACGGACAATTCCTAGGGCGGCATCGGCAAGGTCGAGAGTCGCCCGGCCAAGCTGCCGCAGACGCCCCGGTTGGGGCTGCGGCTGGGGTATCGGCTGATAGACCGGCTGGGCGTGGGGTTGCTGGCTGGCGATCCGCGTGGCGATCTCCAGCATGGCGAGCCGCTGGCGGGTCTCGACCAGGAGTGAGCAGCCGGCGGCGAGCACGGCGATGACGAGCGCGGCCCTGAGCGTGTCGTGGATCATGGCTGTCCTTTCTGTGTGCGATTGCCACCCGTTTCGCAGCTGTCGGCAGGCCGGGTGGCCCCACCTAAATGGTCGCTTTGCCTAACTGGCACGCGATGGAAGCCGGCCGGCGTTTCCCTCCAGAACAGCCCGTTCGTATTCGGCAATACGCAAATTGCGGCGAGCAGCCTCAGCAACGGCTGCCTCCTTGTGGCTCATCCTGCAAGACGGCTTGCCCTGCACGACTGCCAAGTACCACCCGCGACTGTCTCGAAACACCTTCCAGCTAACGCTCTTCATCGACGTGCCCTCTTGTTCGTTGTGGTGTTGCCCGCCGGCCCTGTTGCCGGCGGGCGTGGTGGTTGCCTAGAGCAGCGAAGCCTCAACGTCCTTCATCTGCTTCGTGACGTATCGGATGCCGTGCTCAACCAGCCCACAGGCCGCGCTGCGTACGCGATCGCTGCCGATCGGACGCCACTTCAGCCACACAACCGCCATGTCCCACGAGCCACTTCCGATCTCGACGCGGGCTTCGTTGATGTCCAGCGTGTCGGCAAATGCCTGAAGCTTTGCCAGGAACTGCTGCCGCTTTGCAAGCTTGGTTCCAGCGGCCTGAATCTTTGCGGTGGTCATCGTTTCGTCTCCCGGTTCGCGTCCGCGAGTCTCATTCGCTCGCATGCCCCAATCATATCGACAGATCATTGCATATTCAATAGGGGTAAATGCCGGGGAAACTCGCTTTTCCGAAAATTTTTCAGCCGCCCTTGGCCTTCTTGGCTGGTCGGGCGGACTTTGCCGCCCGCTTCGGCTTGGCCTCTTCGGCCTCGTCCTGCCCGCTGCGGTCACGCCCACGAGGAAATCCAACGCCAGCCGGACGGGCCGCCTCTTCCTCGAGGAACTTGGCCACGCTCTTCCGCTGGATCATCCACCCGTGGCCTGGAATCAGCGTGCCGGCCAGCCGCTTGCCATCGGGACGTGGCTTGTCCTCGTCATAGACGAGCCGCGTGACCGTGCTTGGGGCGCGAGCACCAATCTCGGCCATTACCTGCCGCACCGTCATGTAGCCCGCGAACGGGTTCGCCATTGCAATCATGCCCCAATCATATCGTCGGATCAGTGCGAATCAAACCGCCGCGACTTTCAATCCTCCCGCTTTGCCCCCGGCAGCCGACCCAGCGTAGGATCGACTGCCGGGGCAAAGTTTCAGCGGAGAGGGCTCCGTTGAACAACTGTACACCCCATGTATCATGGTCGCCAAAAGGGAGGTGCAAGATGACGATGAGAGAACTGCTCGAGCGGTATGCGCTGCTAATGAACCTGTCGGATCGGTCGGTGATCCTGTACGGGCACACCATCGACAAGGTGCGGGAGTTCCTTGGTCGTGAGCCAATGGTTGCGGATCTTGAGGACGTGACCGTCTCGAAGTTCCTGCGATGGCGAGCAACGAACGTGGCCCGCGGGCGGCTGGTCAGCCCGCACACGGTCGCCAAAGATCGCAGCCAGCTGCTCGCCATCTGGAACTGGGCGTGCCGCAAGAAGCTGCACCCCGGCGAGTGGCCCGGTTTGCCTCGCCAGAAGAAGGTGAAACGGACTCCGACCGCCTACACCTTGGACGAAATGAGCCGTCTGGTGCGTGCAGCCAAGGCCCGACGCGGCAGGATGTCCGGGCTGCCGGCGGCGTGGTGGTGGGGCACGCTCCTACAAGCCGCATGGCAGACAGGCGAGCGGATCGGTGCCCTGCTCGATCTGCGGTGGCGGGAGGTTGATACGGCACGGTGCAGGCTCGTGTTCCTCGCCGAGACCCGGAAGGGACGCGAGCGGGATCTGGTCTCGCCGATCACGCCCGAGCTTGCCGCCGAGCTGGAGTCACGCAGGGGCTCGCCTGAGGCTCTGGTGTGGCCCAGGACGGGCCATCCGCTCTCGCACTACGCGAGCATGCGGCTGCTGTGCAAAACCGCAGGCGTGCCCTCCAGGGCGTTCCACGCCATCCGCAAGGCGTCGGCGTCCTACGTGGCGGCTGCCGGCGGGGATGCCACCGCCCACCTCGGGCACGCCGACCCGGCGATGACGCGGGGGCACTACCTCGATCCCCGGATCACAGAGACAAAGCGCGGGCTGGATTTCCTGCCTCCGCTCGATCTGGCGGAGCCAAAGCCGCCAGAGCAGCCGCCCGGCCAACCAGCGGCATAATTGGCCCGCGAACGGGGGAGCGACGCGGGGAAAGGGAGAAACCCGCGCCGCTCGACCCGCCCGGATCATCACTCCTCGCGCACGAGCGTCACGCCGAACTGACCCGGCGCAGCCGGCGGAATCGTGTCGGTCGCGACGAACTCGACCACAGCCGGCTCACTGGGATTGCCAGCGTCATCGACATCGACGAGCGACAGCGTCACCGTCGCGCCTTGGTCGGCCCTGACTTCACCCAGGTTCGTGGCGTCGCCAGCGAACGTGAGCACGGTGGGAACCTCACCCGCAATATCGACCGTCAACTGCCGCTGCACCACGTCACCATCGACGGGCGGCGCGGCGGAAACCGAATAGATGAGCATGTTGCTCTCCTGTCTGTTCAATCGAACTCGAACCCTCGGCTGACGCAGCCACTGTGACTGCCGCCGAATCTCTGCTGTGAGTTTGTCGATCGCGTCGGTGAGCGATCCGAATAGCCATCGCATGCGAAGCCCCCTAGTCAATCCATTCATCTGCCTTGTCGCCCACGGCCTCGGCCAGGAACATCAGCAGCTGCGCCGGGATCGCGATGCCCACGGCGAGGATCGAGAGCGTCCAAGCGACGAAGTTACGCATTGCGGCACTCCTGATGGCAAGCTGCGTATCCGGCGATGTCCACGGCGGCATCGTCTGTGGGGGCAGTGCCACGCTGGCGGGCGATCTTGTCGAGCACCATCACGAGTGCCCAATCGGCAGACGTGAACGTCGTGCCGAAGGCGGCGTTGACGAGGGCTGCCGTGCGGGCGAAGTGCTCGGTCGGCGGCCCATACTTGGTGTGCCTGTCACGGACGGCGGCGACAGCCTGACGAAGCGTCTGCTCGGCAATCGTGACAACCGGCCACTCGGAGTACGGGTCGCTGTGGTCGCTACGCAGCCGCGTACCTTCGCAGCAGGATTGTCTCGCGAGCAGTTCGGCCGCACATTGCTGGGCCGGTTCGCAGCCAGCAAGCGGCCCCGGCTTGTATCCCTGCATCTTCGGATCGCTCGGGTCCGTCGCCGCCATCCGCAGGGCCACGGCGTCGCGGAGTGAATCGTTTGCAGACTCAAGAGTCACGGTCATGTTTTGCCTTTCTCAGATCTCGGTCGCAGAACAATGGATATGCCTTGGTCACCTCGTTGCGTCCGTGGTCGATCACGAACGCGGCCTGGCACGGCGGCTCGTAGTTGGCCTTGATGCGGATAGCGTAGGCACTGTGTCCAATCACGCTGCCGTTCGTGACGTAGCGACCGCTGCGGCCCCACGAGAACTGATGCCAGTGACCGATGCACGTCAGGTCTGCCCGCGTGGTCGAGTCCCACGCGGCGATAGCCTTGTTGAGCGGGACATGAATCCCGCCGATGCCACCCTGGTAGCGAATCGCATGACCGTGGCAGAACCGCACACGGAACCCGTCGAGTTCCACGTAGTTCAGATGCCCTTCACTGACGAGCCAGCGGACGTTCTTCCGCTTCTCCTCTGCCTGCATCGTGAGATACAGGTCATGTTCGTAGCTGGTGTCGGCTTCGTTGGTGCGAAGTTTCTCCGTGGTGCGACCATGATTTCCGCAAGAAGTCGCCACCACGATTTCTTTCGCATGCTCGCTCGCTTGGTCGATGAACGTGCGGAGCCGAGAGCCAATCCACCTCTTCGCCGCCAGCGGATGCAGGGCGTTCTCTTCGGCGAGTTCCGGGTGGATCATGCCGCTGATGAGGTCGCCGCCGAGCCAGATGCACACGCGGTCGATCCGGCACAGTTGCCGCTCGTGCTCGAGCATGGCGAAGAACCGCGACCACAACTCATTGAGCCGCTGTTCGCAGATGTCGAGGCTGTATTCGTTGAGCCCGTTGACTGTCTCGGGCCGCACCGTCTCTTCGCAGTGAATGTCACTGAGCAGCACGACCATCGTCGCGGCATGCCTGGAACCCTTGACACTACTGGTCAAGGGCTTGGCAGGCTCGATGCCCTTGAGGCTCACGAGCGAGTCCGCACGCTCACGCTGGCGGTCGATCTCGCCCAGAGCCGCCTTATACCTGTTTCGATATGACGCCAACTCCGACCGCAGCCTTGCCAGTTCGGCGTCGGCGGCAAGCTGCGATGCGTCGGCCACCGCAGCATCGATCTCGGTCAGCTTTGAGCGAGCCATTCCGCCACCCCCTTTCGGCTGCAGATTCGCCAATTGCGTTTCTCGGCGTAGTCGATCAGGACGGATGCGAGCGAATACTTCGGAATGTTGTATCCGCCGGCATGGAACTTCTCGCGGGCCGCCAGCAGCGTCGCCTTCGCGTCCTCTGGCAGAGCGTCGAACCACGTTCGAGGCTTCAGTGATACGGCGGTCGCCGCCACTGCGGAGTCGATCTCGTCAAGCAGGCCTGTTGCCTTTGGCATGGTCACTCCTTTCGTCGCCACCCGAGACCCCAGAGCAGGCGGGCCAGATCCCGAGCGTGCTGCGAAACGACCGTCTCGTCGTAGGACGGATTCAAGGCGTGATACGCCTCGTGGATCAGCAGTTCGAGGGCGGCCCGGTTCGCCTTCTTGTACGTGCCCTCGTCAATCAGAATCCGCTCGTTGACGTTTGGGTTCCGCTCGTCCTTCAGGAACGTCCAGCCGATTGCCGAGCCACGCAGTCGCGTGAAACGAATCAACCAGCGTTTGCCGGCGAGCGTGTAAGCGTGATCCTCTGGCACGGGCATCCCTTTCGCCCGTCACCGTACGCGGGGTGTCAACTCTTCGGCGTCTCTTTGCCCCACTTCCCGACCGGGCACTCCGAGTCTGCCCACGAGAGCTTCGACACGTACTGCTTCGCCCGCACGATTGGGCAGCCGCACTTCTGGCAGGCGTTGTCCCTGAAGAACTCGCACGCCTGGCAGATGTCGTGCCGGCGGATAATCTCCTCGTCGCTCGCCATCGGCATCCCGGCGGCGACGTGCTTGGCAGAGGCGA
>Ga0214917_10002494_pt1 | contig 22278 bp, 11 predicted proteins | sample LL_1208_BB_MetaG_FD_177983 | JGI IMG/M metagenome (GOLD analysis project Ga0214917, IMG submission 177983) | Freshwater microbial communities from Lake Lanier, Atlanta, Georgia, United States - LL_1208_BB | ecosystem: Environmental > Aquatic > Freshwater > Lake | place: USA: Georgia | collected...
CAGAACCAGCATCAGAACCAGCATCAGGACCAGCATCAGGACCAGCATCAGGACCAGCATCAGGACCAGCATCAGGACCAGCATCAGGACCAGCATCAGGACCAGCATCAGGACCAGCATCAGAACCAGCATCAGAACCAGCATCAGAATCATTCCCTGCTCCACCAAATATTAATAATCCTAATAATTTTGTTAATTCATCGTCATCGTCATCGATACCGCTCATTATTTCTAAATTCTATATGTTATATTATAGTAATATAATACTTTTATTCATACAAAAAGTATAAAAGTATTATTTATGATGAGTTTTACGGTTTTTGTTTAATTTTACTTGTTTGCGTTTAGATAGATGTTTTTTGGCTGCTTTTTTAGTTTTGTGATGGTTGTTATGCTTGTTGCGGATTGTCTTGAAATGTGTGTTACCTCCTTTTTTTTTTATTAATTTGGGTATTGGATTGTAATCATTATCTAAATCTATCGACAATTTTTTACCTAATTTTTCCATTGTAATAGTAGTATATTTTACATTATTTGCATCATCTTTTTTTATGATTGCTAATACCGCATTTTCAGGTTTAAAATCAATAACATCTCTATATTCATTATGATTATATATTAAATCTTTTATACCCTGTATTTTTTCATCAAATTCGTCATGATCACTTATTCTATTAGCAGGAACAGTAACAGGAACAGTAACAGGAACAGTAACAGGAACAGAACTACCACCAGAACCAACACCACCACTAGAACCAACACCACCACTAGAACCAACACCACCACTAGAACCAACACCACCACCAGAACCAACACCACCACCAGATGAAGTAGTACTAGTACCAGAACTAACAGGATCAGGAACAACAGGGTTAGTGCTAGGAACAGGAAGAGGAACAGAACTATTGACAGCTGGAATGGTTACACCACTTGTGATTTTAGGAGGTTTTTGTGGAGCTGTATCAACATCCTGATTTTTACCTGTTATATTCGATAATTTGCTTTTTAAATTACTAATATAATCGCCAAATATTTTTTCAGGTTCATTAAGATTGGTATCATATTCTCCTTCAGCTATTCTAAAAGATAAATCTCCATAAAAGGTATCAAAAACTTTTTGTAATGAATCAATCTTATCTTTTTTTGAAGAATCTTTTTTTAATTCATCAATAACTTTTTCAAATTCTTCATATTTATCATTAATTATTTTATTTAATTTTAGTCTTTTATCTTTTTTTTCTTGATCATTTACACCACCGACACTAATTTGAGGATATTTTTTATATTTTTTTATAAAATCATCATCGCTTATAGCGTTATTATTATAATCTTCTAATAATTCATTTTCTCCTTCCAAATATTTTTGAATTAAATTTTCATAGTAGTTTAAAGTTCCAACAACAAGATTCACATTCATAATAATAGATAATTCATATCTTATTTCACCTAATAATTTTGACCTGGGTGTTTCTTTACCTTCAACATTCAAAAACTTATCCAAATTTGAAATCATTGAATTCATTTTTTGTTTTAATTCATTTACTCTATTTTCATCATTACTACTCATTATATTATAAAATATATAATATAACCCTATATTTTTTTCGCTAAATCTGTTTGTTTATTCTTGTTTTATTTTTATTTCTAATATTTCGATTTCTTGTTTTATATAAACGAGCATTTTTTATTTTTTTTGAAATTGTATATTTTTTATTAGGAAGTCGTTTTATTGTATATTTTTTTTTGTTCGACCCTCCAAACCATGAGTTTTGTTTTGGTTTCGGTTTCAATGGTAAATTGTCATTTTTTAAAAAATCGCTAGCCTTTCCAATTTTTGAAAAGCCTATACCAGTATCATCTTTTGAAACTTCTAGATTCTTATTATTTGAACCCATTATATTGGGCTTTGTATATGATGAAGCACTACTTGGTCTATCCGAAAATATTATTTTGTATAAAGCATTGAATCCTTCATCATCATCATGTATTTTTTCATTTATATTTTCAACAATTTTCTCATTGGTGCTGATATAAACATTAATATATTTTTCATCAATCGTATTTTTATTTTCTAGTATTTTATCATATAAATATTTACAATCACCATTAATAATGCGTAAAAATTCCTTTTCTTGTTGTAATACACTTTGAAAATCTTTAAGTATTTTAGAATTGTTATAATTTCCGTTAAATTTATTCTTGCTTTTTATAAAATGACTTCTTTTACTTATGAGTTCATTTATAAAACCATTATTTTTAATAATATCAAATATGTTATAATAAATTATATTTCCATTGATTTTATCAATATTTGAAAATATATTTAAAATATATTCTTGAAATACTTGAATAATTTCATAAATTTTGTTTGTAAATTTTTCTGTATTCTCGGTTGGTTGTATACGACCCAATTTAACTGGTTCAATCTTTTCTATTTCATTCAATATATACTCCGATAAATGATAAATTTGTTTAATTGTTTCTATGTAATGATTTACATCATTTTCTTCTGGACTGATTATATTTTCATCATCATATTGATTTGCATTACCAGTCTCGATTGTTTTACTGCTTGTTATACTATCATCATCATTAAAATCATCATCATCATCAACATCATCAAAATCATCAAAACCCACCGACTTTGTTGTTTTTGTTTCTTTGTTTATTTCAACACTATTGTCTATGATTCGTCCGTCGTCGTTTGTATCTGCTGTTATTACTATTGTATCACCATTTTTAATATCAAGTGATTTCATTATCGAACTATGTTGTCTATTTGGGTCATATTTTTGTTTTAAATTATTATATAAAGATTCTACATCATCATAGAATTTTTTATGTTTTTTTTGTTGTTCTCTTGCTTTTTCAAATAAACTACTCATTATATTATTATAAACAAAATTATTGTATATAATAAAAATATATTTTTTTTACCAAAAATCATAAATCAACGGAATTCTATTGAAATCACACATAACCATCATTGGTTCTCTATCTTTCAGTGATGTCCAAAACACATATTTGCGATTACGTATCGCAAAACCTATACAGAATTCGATACCTATATGTCGAAATGAAAATATCTCGGAATATTTCGTAGGTTTAAACGTTGTTCGGTCCAACGCAACCATTATATGATAATAACGTCTTGGTAATGTAGATTCACTTAAATGTACTAAACCTATTAAATATTCACCATTATCAATAAATTGTGTTGAACCTCGCACTCGATGAAATTCTGGTGCGTTGATTATATGTCGATAAACAATATTGAGTTTATTATTTTCATCTAATTTTCCTACTTCCATCGGATACCATTTATAAATGAAATATTCTTGTTCTATTAACTCACCATTATCGCCAATGGGTTCTTTACGTACCAACGGAATCCAATTCTTTTCACACCAACTTTCATATGGCGGTTCTGTAATCCTACAATTCGAATATGTTTGTGTATCTGGGTGATATTCACCGACAATCATTCGATTCCATTCCATCGGCGAATAATCGATATTGGTTGCTATAAAACGTATTGTATTACGATATTCATACAAACGTATATCCTCCAAACCATAAAAATAACACCGTTTTGATTGAAATCCCACACTGGCATCGTCCATTTCTTTATAAAACATTGGCGTCAGCGTATCCTCATCTAATTCCGAACATATATTTTTTGTAATAATAAAATCTTCTGGATGCTTTATATGACAATGACCGGTTTCCCAATACCAGTAATTCACATAACGCGTATTTAATATATGTTTCCCTTGGAAATAAATATACGATGCCGATGCTGGCTCATATGTATCTATTTGTGGATAATCGTATGTAGTCATCGTGTCAAACCCATCTTGTATTAAAACTATACAACATACATCCAACGGAATATGAATAATACAGTCATTATGGTCCGCTTTATACCATCTTGGAGACCATTCTGTATTTGCCTCTAACCATGCCCAGAAATTGACTTCCCAAACTAATTTTTGGTGGGTTCGTATCCATTCTGGATAATACTGTTTATATAACAAAAACATTTGTTCTACCGATTTCGCATCACCTAGTAAAAAACCACCACAATATCGCCAATAAACACCATTCGATATTTGGTCGACGTTATTTTCCGCGATTTTATCCCAACACCCCGGTATCAATAAAAATGGTTCTTTTATGAATGTTCTCAATGATAGTGCTGCCAAATATTCCAACGTTGCCTCTTTATTATGGAATACATACGAAATACTGAAATCTATCCATGCGAAATGGGTTGACCCCCATGGGTTCTCTTGTATGGCATCATATAAAAATTCGCATTTCGAATTAATCAACATCATATAATGTGGTATATCTTTTGGATAATTACGATATTCCGGTAAATAATATTCCACATCGGCGCATTCTTTCGCTATCCATGTCGATTCTATAGATACCCGTTTCATTATTTTGACATTCGCGAAATCTTTTACAAATTCATATAAGACATCATAACATTCTGGACTTACATATACACAAATTTGTATTCCAGTTGAAACGATATCACGGAATTTTTCAAAACGCCATTCTATTGTTTTGTCTTCAAATGTAGTCTCATAAATATCGATAAATGACGTAACAAATGTTATTTTCGATTCTTTTGTTATAAATTCTGTCATTTTCTGTGTATTTTTACTCTATATACTACAAACCTTTTTATATTGATTTTTATACAAACGGTATAAAGTTATCTAATTCTATTATATATCCATAATGAATCGCATTTTCGCTATTTTATGCTTGGGTTTATTACCTTTTTTAAACGCGTCCTCGCTCATCAACCAATTTACTGAATGGGTTGAATTTTTCAATATCGAATTCAAATCCGATGAACATTTCCATGATATTTATAAAAAATGGCAATCCAATCATAAATTCATCGAGGAAGTCAATGGAAAAAATCTTTCGTATCTCTTAGGCCATAACCAGTTTTCAGGAATGGATAGTGAAGATTTCCGTCAATATTTAGGCTACTCTGGCGTTCCCATGGACCGTATTTTCAATAAACTAGATTCCGAACCAACCATATTGATATCAGAAGAAATCGATTGGGTTAAAAAAGGTGCTGTAACCGAAGTAAAAGACCAAGGACAATGTGGTTCTTGTTGGAGTTTTTCAACAACCGGTGCTCTAGAAGGCGCATATTTTGTCAAATACGGAAATCTCGAAACTTTCTCTGAACAACAATTAGTCGATTGTGATACATTCAAAAATGGTGGTCGTGATATGGGTTGTAATGGTGGTTTGATGGACCATGCTTTTGCTTGGATTGAGAAAAACGGTGGATTATGTACAGAAGCCGATTATCCATATGTTTCAGGTGAAACCAAAACCACAGGCACTTGTAAAAAAACATGTAAAGTCGTCGACCATAGTAAAATCACTAGTTTTGTTGATGTTGAACCTAGTTCTGACATCGCCATGATGACAGCACTTTCCCAACAACCAGTATCGATTGCTATTGAAGCTGACCAACGCGAATTCCAATTATACAAATCCGGTATTTTTACTGGTGTATGTGGAAACAAACTAGACCATGGTGTTTTGGTTGTTGGATATGGTCCAGACTATTATTTGGTGAAGAATTCTTGGGGACTTTCATGGGGCGACGGAGGATTTATCAAATTGGGTTTAGGTCCAGAATTCAATAATGGCGATGGTCAGTGTGGTATGCTATTACAAGGTAGTTATCCAAAAGTATAAAACTATTTTGTGAATTAAATTATAATCATAATATCAATAATTGGTTATTATGATTATATTTTTCAAGAAAAATTGATTCCAAATCATAAAAATATATAAATCATATAAATCAACAAAATCTATTAATATGACAACCATTATTGTTCCATCTCCAGTTCGTAAAAGTCGTTTTCTAGTATTCGACGTTGAAACAAATAATTTAATGCCGAAACAGAAACAGAATGGTCCTCGTTTGACTATCGACGATTATCCTCATATATTACAATTGAGTTTTGTAATATATGACTTGAATGAATCAAAAATTACAAAATCATATGATGCTTATGTAAATATAAATGAAAACGTGGTGATTAGTGATTCTATCACCGAATTAACCGGTATCACAAAAGATATATGTAAAAAAAAAGGCGTTCCTATTGTTACTATTTTGAAAGAATTCTACGACGCATATATGAATTGCGACGTTTTAATCGCGCATAATATGGAGTTTGACGTAGAAATGATTAAAATCGAAATTGAACGTAATCGAACACAAATATTATCAGTTTTCCCTGACGTTTTAACTACTTTTAGCGATACTTATGAAAAAATCAATAACATCGAACGTTACTGTACTATGCGTAAGGGTATTCCTATTTGTAATATTCTAGTCGAATCCAAAATTCCAGGAAGACCTCCTACTAAAAAATTTCCGAGACTGATAGAATTGTATCAGCATCTTTTTACGGGCGAAACAGCAACTGGTCTCCATAATTCGATGGTAGATGTATTAGTTTGTTTACGTTGTTATTTAAAAATGCGACATAATATTATCATTGACGCTAATGATTTCGAGCATATCGTAAAAGCATCCAAAAAATAAACATCTAAAAACCTCAAAAACACAAAAATCAAAAACCTTACATGGTTTTTTTATGAAGAACACATTTCACAAGGTTCATCGTCCTCATAAAATTCGGTTGTTCCGCCATTTTCTTTCTTTTCAGGTTCAATTGTAAATTGCTGTGCTTGATGTCTGCCTCTACGTCTCAAATAATAAATACCGGTTTTCAATCCCTTACTCCAAGAGTAGAAATGCATCGATGTTAATGAATTGTAATTTGGGTCTTCTAACCATAAATTCAAACTCTGACTCTGACAAATAAACGCACCACGGTCTGCCGCCATATCTATCAAATGACGCATTGGTATTTCCCAAACAGTCTTGTATTTATCTCGAATATTTTGTGGAATAACATCAATGTGTTGAACACTTCCATGGTTCGCAATAATATTATTTTTTATTTTCTCATTCCATAACTCGAGTTTCATTAAATCATTCATTAAATACTTATTTGCTAATATAAATTCACCAGCCAATGTACGACGATTATATATATTACTTGTAATAGGTTCAATACATTCATTGAAACCTAATATCTGTGATGTCGATGCGGTTGGCATTGGTGCCAATAATAGCGAATTACGTAATCCATGAGTTTTGATTTTCTCCTTTATTAGTGACCAATCATATCGTTGTTCATCTTTTGATGGATCTACTTCCCACATATCGAATTGTAAAATTCCCTGACTCGCTGGTGACCCTTGGAATGTTTCGTATGCGCCTTCGGTAATTGCCATTTCACATGATTGTTCTAATGCGGCATGGTAAATCGTCTCGAAAATACGTTTATTGATACGCTTTGCGTCCTCGCTTATAAATGGAATATTCATCAACATAAATACATCTGCTAAACCTTGTACTCCTATTCCAATTGGACGATGACGCATATTACTACGTCTTGTCTTTTCGGTTGGGTAATAATTAACATCAATAATACGATTTAAATTATATGTCACTGTTTTTGCGACGTCATGTAGTTTTTTATAATCGATGAATGGTGCGGATGGACCCACTGTATTCACAAATGTTGGTAATCCTATACTGGCCAAATTACATACGGCGCTTTCTTTATCGTCTGAATATTCTAGAATTTCCGTACATTGTGAAGTAATTAAACCGTTAAATATGCCACTATTCTTTTTTGGTTCAGTAAAACAATATGTATCATCTATTCTACCTTCATCTAGGACTTTTTCGATTTTTATAAATTGATTTGCCGAACGATTTGGTAAATTTTTTTCATTTATAACAAGTCGTTTTGGTTCAAACCCTAATTTTACCAATTTTACTAAATCATATGATGTAATTAATAATCTAAATAATGGTTGTGTTACAAAATCTTTATATCCTCCTTTTCCATCTGGTAAATAACTAGTACCTGTTTCTCTCATTTGTCTAATTTTTGGATTCATACCACATGTCTGTAACATTAGTTTTACATTCATTAAAAATTCCCTATTAATACTAGAAATCTGTAATTGTTGATTATTTTGATTATTTGTGATACACCCGTCCGCATCACAGTAACCAGAAAACCATTCCATTTTATCTTTGATAGAATTATTCATTGGAACAAAATATTTTTCTTCAATATCAAGTGGTAATTGTAAAACAACCCTATTTTGACTTTCAGTTGTAGTTCTATAATCCATGTATTTCAATAATTCTTTCTTTTCATCGTATAAATAAATAATTGGTTTTTTTACATATGATAATCCATTACATCTATTTTTTTCTATTGTTTCATCATTATCTAATATTTGAATACTATGTTCTGTTTCAAAATCAATATGTCTTTTACAATAATAACGACCATCCATACATTTGAAATTACAACGTACATTTTCTTTATGGTTATTTGAATATGTTCCATCACCACAAAAGAATCCATGAGTATATGGATATATCATTTTTTCAGCGCCATCAATAATTGGATATTCACATTTTATTATTTTATCATTCGGTTTAAGGTCTTTTGCTTCTACGGTTTCAATTGATTTTGTCGAATAACTATTTTGAATAAAAAATTTATGATATTTTGTACAACTTATCTTACATCCATCGCTTGTATATACATCTATTAATTCTTGGTTTTCTCCGGTTTTGAATACTTGTACATTACTAAATTCTTCACCATTCCAAACATTTACGGATTGACCTTCTAATGTTTTAATTTCGATATGACCTTTATCGGTTAATATCTTTGTTTCTGGTGCTACACATAAATTTGACGACTTTATGGTGCCAATATTTTTCTGGTTCGATTTTTTATTACAAGCATCCTTATATAATAAATAAGGGGTTCCTGTTTCCATTTGAGAATCCAATACTTGAAACCATAACTCGCGTGCTTTGAATGTTTTGCGCCCTTTACCACTCTCCTCATATTTTGTATATAATTCTTTGAATTCGTCGCCATATACATCACTCAAACCTGGACATTCGTCTGGACACATTAGAGTCCAATTTCCGTCGGTTTTCACACGTTCCATGAATAAATCCGGTATCCATAAAGCATAAAATAAATCTCGGGCTTTTAATTCTTCATCTCCATGATTTTTACGCATTTGTAAAAACATTTCTATGTCTGCATGCCAAGGTTCTAAATAAATAGCAAAACTACCATTTCTCCGACCGCCACCTTGATCTACATATTTTGCAGTATTATTGAATACCCGCAACATAGGCACAATTCCATTCGATACACCATTCGTTCCGCGAATATGACTACCAGACGCACGAACATTATGAATATGAAGCCCTATTCCACCTGCCCACTTTGAAATCAAAGCACAATCTTTCAATGTATTATAAATACCTTCGATACTATCTTGTTCTAATGAAAGTAAAAAGCACGATGATAATTGTGGGTGAGGTGTTCCAGCATTAAATAATGTCGGCGTGGCATGCGTGAAATATTTTTGTGACATATATTCATAGGTTTCGCATATTTTTTCTAGGTTATTACCATGAATTCCAATCGCCACACGTAACCACATATGTTGTGGGCGTTCAATCGTCTTTTTATCGACTTTCATTAAATATGCCCTCTCCAATGTCTTGAACCCAAAATAATCTATCAAATAATCGCGTTCATAATTACATAAATTATCTAACATCTCAGCATTTTCGGTAATTACATCCATTAATTCCTTTGTTATTATTGGCGAATGCTTATCATGTTTATCCTGATAATTATATAATTGCGACATAACATAAAAAAACGAACTCGATGTGTTTCTATGGTGATTGGATACTATTACACGACCTGCTAATACGTTATAATCTGGGTGAATCGATGCCATGGACGCACACTGTTCTGCCAATAATTCGTCTAATTTTGTGGATGAAATTCCATTATATAATTGGTCAATCACCTTCATAACCAGTGTAGTAAAATTAATTTTGATATTTGCTTCCTGTCCTATTTTTTTTATTCTTTTCAGTATTTTATCGAAAGATACGATTTCCTGTTGGCCATTACGCTTTGTTACATACATTTCGTCTTGTTCGGATAGAGTGGATGTGTTTTTAGGTGATTCCATGTTGGCCTAATTGAATAATATACTGAGTAGATTTTATATTGTTTTTCTTTACTGATAAAAACAATATAATTAGTTTGAAAAACCGCGTAAAAATGCGTATTTTTCTAATTCTCCAATTTGACTAAACAAACCGAATTTGTTAAAACTAAATTATTAATCATATATGAATTTGAACTATCTGATGACAATACCACATTGATTTTCGGCACGCGTTTTTTTGATGAACGATGTTCATAACCATCTACCCGTTCTTTTTCGATTGTTTGCCATACGGATTCTATTTTCGGCACTGCTAATTCAAACCATAATTTATTTCGTGGTATCAAAACACACGAAAATTGGTCCATATACCAATAAATCGTTGAATATAAAACCAAACCCTTTTTGCGGAATTCGTCCTTTGTGATTTGTATCCACTTCATGATGGTATCACGGTCGGAGGGAACATCTACGGGCATATAATGATATACGGGATTCGTATTTTTGGTAACACTATTTGTTGTTCGTTCAATAAAATTCAATATCACTCCTTTGTATTCATGAGTTTCGTCATTATAAAATGCGGACTCATCTGGATATTCTAAGAATCGGGTTTCGACAAAATCACACTCCTCTAATTCACAAGTTTCCATTTGAATTTGGGTTTGTATCCAATATTCCTCTTTTGGAATACCCGTTATTTCGCGATTCACTATGTTTTTTATTTCTAACATACGCCCATATCGTTGATTCTGGGGGTCGATATTAATACCATCTGGACTTGCTCCTATAAATGGGTATTTTGAATGTTTAATACAACCAAATTCGCCGACGCGTGTTTGAAACATATGTTCATATACCATAACAGTAACTGGTTCGTATTTTACACCCCAATGTAATGCGGAGTCTGTATTTGTATAGTTATAATCGGTACCGTTTAGATTCAGTGGTTTACATTTTTCATAAATAAGACTATTCACTTGAGCCTCACTCCCCAATGCCTTCCATAAATTACTGGCGGTGATTAAATTGTATCTATATTCATGCCATTCTTTTGTTTTTTGTTGTGGTTGAGGAATATTTTGTAACTCTTGAATTTTGGTTGTGATAGAGGGGATATCGATTGATGACGGATTATTGATAGTATCTATTGTATATTTTTTTGAGCGTTGAATATGCCCACTTTTTTCTATAAAAATCTCTAATGTGGACTCGATTAGTTCGGTTAATTCTTCATATACATCATCAAAATCATCATCGTCGCATATATCGGAATCTATCCATTCGTTGATAAGAATATTAGCTGTATTTTCGATAGCATTTTTATAATAATTTGGCGATGAAATTTCTAGAATATGGGTTGTATGATATTCATCTAATAAATCAAAAATGTCGATAGTCAATTCTATTATATCGTCATTTTCTATTGGAAGTGATTCGTCGATTGATTCGTCGATTGATTCATCATTGGTAGATGATATTTCGGTGTTTGATATTGAAATCGAATCTGGTTCGGTTTCAGTTTCTTGTATATATTCAGAATCACTAGTATTTGACATTTCGTTAGATTATTATGTGGATTTATTTCTATATTTGTTTTTTTTTGAATATCTTTTTTTTCTGGATTGAGTTTTTTTAGTCTTTTTGTTTCGATGAGATTTCCGGGTCTTTTTGTTGTGTTTCTTTGTAATGTTTTTAGAACCACCTCTAGACTTGCTGCGAGGTGGGCTTGCTTTTTCTGCTTCTCTTTCTTCTTTAAATTCGGGTCTTTTTTTATTACTGGTAGTATCATCGTCATCTGAATCATTATTGTTCATTGTAAAACTGGCTGAATCATTATTGTTCATTGTAAAACTGGCTGAATCATTATTGTTCATTGTAAAACTGGCTGAATCATTATTAACTGGGCTAGTCACATTATCTGATAATAATTCTATATTTGGGAATAAATTTTTTGGGAATAAATTTTTCTGTGTAGAACGTAAGATTTCTTGTTCTTTTTTAGGAATGCCTCTTAGACTAAAATCGTCGTATTTTGGTAGTACATTTGGTACTACCTTTGGTACTACCTTGTCAAAAATAGGGGAGTCTATGTTTGTTGGAACAACGTTCATTGCTTCATCGTTCAATGAATATTGACTATTAAAACCATCATTTGTTTGCCATGTTGAACCATTATTACTATCTAGACTATATTCTGGTGGAACAAAAGTGGTATCGTCGTCACCATTACTATCATCACCATTAGTATCATCAATCATTTTTCCTTCATTCTTCGTATTATTTGTACGCATATTACGTCCATGTTTTTCAACAGTTTCTTTTGTTACTTGACCAAATATTGTATAAATTGACCTATCAGACACGTATGATTCCACAGAAGCGCATGTTTTCGCAGAAACACATGATTCCCCCGTATTAGTTTGATTGTCATCATTTTCATTTAAATATTTCGAAAATATTTTTTTATCAAAACTTATATTAAACAATTCAAAACCGAATTCTCCGGTAAACAATTCAAAACCTAATACTCTGTCTAAAATAAAACCCTCCAAAATTTTGTAGTTTACATGATTTTTATAGAAATCAATATTTTTTTTAACAAAATTTAATAATATATCAAATACTTCTTCTTGAATAACTTGCGATTTTTTGTCACTGTCTTCTATTGCGCCAGTATTATCAATTAATATGTATAAAGCTGTCATTATATGTTGATAAAATGTTATTGTGTTCTCAATCAATACTACGTTAGTTCTTCCTCTACCTTGTACTGGAATTATAAAACGATTGTTTGGCCATCTTAATATATAATCTAAAAAATCTACAATAGTATATTGGTCTAATACTTCTCTAAAAGTATCTTCAAATTTTGCTTTAACCTCATCGGTTATAATAATAAGTTTTCCATCCATTTCAGGAAGACCAGAAACTATACTTTCTTCTATAACACGACCGTTCTTAGTGTCACTCGTAGGTTTAGAATCTTTCGTAGTTTCTTTTGTATTCGGAGTTTCAGCTTCTATTGCGAATTGTTGTATAATTTTATTTTTATTATTTGTATCTTCTATCTGTATAATATTATAATAATAATATTCACTGGTAAATTTACCTTTATCATTATATATTGGGTCTTTAAAAACACCCAAACTCACAAATTTATATTGGGGCGGATTATAATTAGAATATATTGTTTTATTTATTGAGGGGTCACGTTTTATATTTCCATAGTTGTTCATATTAAAAGTATTATCTGGTAACTCATCATATTTTATAATTTTTCGAACAATATTTTTTCTCGATACTACATCGAAGACTTTATTTAAGTCTATGTCATAACCTGTAGGTATATCGTCAATTTTAGAATATATTACATTTTCTATTTCTGTAGCGGTTATAGTTAATTTTGGTATATCAGACCGCATTTCTTCCATAATTTCTGGTATTTCTACTGTTTGTATTTTTACTTTATATTCATCTGTTACGATTTCTAATTCTAAATCATCAATAAAACCCATTAACTTATCATAATATTCATTTATTTTTTTATTCATTTCATGAATTCTTCCATTATATTTTTCTGCTAACATAATCATATATAATGCCATTTTGGTAGCTGGACTATTAATATCTGTAATATCATACAACTTTATTATATAATCAAATATTTTAACCATATATTTTTTTTCTTTCATCATATCTAGAGAATTTTTCAAATTAAATAATTTTTTTATTAATTCTTCATCTGGGTTTTGTAAAAAATATGGTGGTATATAAAAATCTGTTCTTCCGTTTGGTCTGTTGTATGCTGTCAATTCTTTACATGCTTTTGCTGCTAATTTATCTCCTGTCATAAACCAACCTTTTAAATCTGGATTAATTAATTTAAGAATGTCAAGAAAATCTATAGGACATTTATCTCCTGCTGCTTTGCATATTAGAAGAATTTTTATTAACAATTCCAGAAATTCTGGGTTTGTACTTTCTATATTTTCATTTTCATCAAAAAATTTTTCATCTATTTCAACCGGTATTTTATTGTCTAGCGAATCTGATAACAAACAACATTTAAATATATTTTTCTGTGTTTTTGACCTTCCTTTAAAACCATATTTTTCAGCTCCTGGAATTAATTCTAATAAATTACTTAATATAGTTACTCCTGCTTCTTTTTGACAATACATAATAGGTTTATCACCTTTAAAAATTACTATAGGATAATCGTCTAGAGGAAAATCTTCAAGATATTCTAAAGGGTGAATAAATTCTCTCAAACAAAAACATATATCTCCTATACATACTGGCTCTTTTTCCAGAAATTCTGTTAAATCATTATCATATACTTTTTGAGCATTCTTTAGTGTTGGTTGTTTAGCAGCATCTATCACAGCAACCGTTTCATCTAATTTTACTAACTTACCGTTTAAATTATGAAATTCTGATAACATTGCTTTATTTGCGGTATCTATAAATAACCGAATTCCTTCTGCGTCCTTTAAATTTAATTTTTCTAAAACAGATTTAATTCTCCCATCATCGACCGCATTTGCATTAGCATCATCATCATCATTATCATTTCGTCTTTTTGTTTCATGTAAAAAAGCGGTTGGTAATTTTATATTATATTTGTTGTTTATATAGTCAAAAACCGCATCGTTAGCTTCGTCCCATATTTCAGCTAATCTTTCTGTGTTTGCCACATTGTATGCTTGTTCAATTTTGGTTTCAACTATAACTATAAAATCTCTATCTATCTTTCCTTCGTGTTTCTTTAAATAAACTTCTTTACAATATTCATAAAGTTTTTTTGTTAAAAGTTTCGTATGAAAATCATGTGGTGTACCAAATGCTGCTATTGCTGTTTCTTTCAAATAATTCAATAATATTTTGATTTTTTCTATATTATCGTTAAGATTGTGTGTTTTTTTATCTAAGTTTTTGACTAAAAAATCTTCTAAAGAATTATTTTTTTCGGAGTCTATTGATGATAAGATTTTTTCTACATTTGTATCGTCTTGTGTAATTTCTTCTTTTATATTAAATATTTTATCGCATGTTTGTCTCAATCGGTCGAGGGGATTTTCTTCTTGTGGTTGTTGTTGGTCTGAACTCATTATAAAATTAATATATAATATATATTAATAAAAATATCGAAAAGATAACATCATTTCTTCCTTTCGTTATGTAAATCAAATCTATGTTGTTGTAAAAAATGTAATGAAATACGTAATGTTTATTTTAGTAAAAAAATAGATTATATATATATAAATATGAATTTTTCTTTTCGAAACCCATTGGGTAATATTTTTGGAGATAATAAACGCAAAGTTGTTCCTGATGTACCCACTAACGTTGGTGCTGATGCTGATGCTGCCGTTTCTAAAAAAATTAGAAAAAATGAAATATTCGACCTCAATATCGAAAAAATTAAATCCCTTTGTGATAAAAATAGTGTTGATATACTAGATACATGTAATCTTGATGAAGACCAATTAAAAAAATTTGCGCTAACACAAACTATATTAGAAATTTACGATGCTGACCATGATTTGAATCGAAGTAAATACGATAAAAATCCATTAGTAGAATATTGTAGTTCATTTAAAAATTATACAAAACATGTTTTTATAAATAATCAGATTGTTGAACTTAATAATACTGATTTAGAATATATACACAGAGACGATAGATGGAAGTCTACTAGTCAAAGTGCTATCAAAAATAATATGGAAAATATTTTAAAAGGTTTAGACCCAAATTTTCTATCTGATTTTGGACGAATTCCTTACACAAGTTCAATGACTAAAGAACCCAAACAATTAGTAGATTTACAACTTTCTTTAAAGAAAAAAGATATAGATTTAACAATAGTTGAAACACATAGGGGTGAAGAGCCAAAAAACGATAGTGTCAATGCTGACAATACTAGAAATGTATCAATAATGTTAAAAGGAAGTGCTAGCACACAATTTGACTTAGGCAGTAATGCCATCCCACTAATAAAAAATAATGATATTGAAGATAATTTCTGTCTTTTAAAAAATATAATTAGTGATGCCAATGGATATAATTATATAAATCCAGAAGACCCAAATGGAGATACAGGTCCTAAATCGCCATTATGTAGATTTTTTAGTAATTATTTTCCAAATTCTTTCACTATTGTAATAAAAAATAGTGAATTAACAAAAGAAAAATTAACAGGAATATTTGGGCAAATGGGTGATTATTTTTCTCGTTTTGGCATGAATAATGAGGTTGTTGCTCAAATATTGGCAAAACAAATAAATGATAAAAAACAAACAAATCCACTATTCTTTCCCGATAGTACGGATGACACATATCTTTTACATATGTTTATGGATTCCAATAAAGGCAAGCCTACTTTTTCAATACAAAAAGGTCAAATCACTGCCGACCAAGTTACAGAAGCATTATATGGTGTTAAACGCCGATGTTTATCATCCAAAACACAACCAAAACTTATTTCGGATTCTCTTTTAATATTAGATGATGATATAACACCAATTGTTAAATTTTGTCATATCTTATACGGCAAAACAATTGGCGATGGAATAGCAATTGAAATTGTCAAAATATTAGCAAAAATATTTAGAATAACTGTCAATTTATTATCAAATGATGTATGCTGTACTTACAGAAATGTTTTTGTAAATGGATTTTCCACAAGACAAGCTCCTAGTTCCTTAGCGGGAACCGGTTTCGGTTCATTAAGTCCAGATAGAAATGTTGAAATATTGTCTATGATAAAACCTAAAAAAACTTCTCTTTCGGAATGTATTCGAGCCATAATTATTGAATATAATCAATCCAAAATGAATACTACTCCAAATCTTGAAATGATAGCTAGAAACAAAAAATATTTTGATATGGGTGGGATTGATGGGTTTGATAATGACGCATTAAATGATATATTAACTTGTGCTTACCGTAAAATTTATGACGATGAATATAATGCTGCTGCCAAAACAAAACAAGACAAAATAATATATCTCATTGATAATATTGAAAAAATTGAATTGGAAATCGATGATGATTATTGTCTATTATTAAAAGAATTATGTATGAATCCTCAATTATTATTTATAAAAACAAAAGTAGATAATTCATTTGAAAATTTTAAAAATAGATTGAGAAATATTCTAAAAAAAATACAAGAAGATTATCCTTTATTAATTAAAACACGTGTGAGTGATGATGATGAAATAGCATCGACCGTAGAAAGAGGTATTTCACTTGTTTCTTCAATGGAACAATTATTAGGTGAAGTCTATCCACCTGATAATGATGGTCAATTAGAATTAAAAAAAATTGTTTTATATTTTTTAACTGTTGTCATTCAAAAATCTATTATTCCAGCTCAAAGAATTATTGGTAGATATATCGAGATGTTGAAAGGCAGATTAATACAAATTATTAAAGTTCAAGCTACTTTAAACAGAAAATATGTAAATGATTTACATATTGAATCTTCATATGAAGAATTGTTAACTGAATTTAACGCTTTATTTAATAATTTTGCTCCTAGTTATCAAAATACTCAACTTGAATTAGAGAGATACGAAAGAAGACAACAAGCAAAACAACCTTTAAATCTATTAAAATTTATTTTAAGATCAATTGAGGCATATAATAAGTCAAATGATGATGATAATTATAATAATTTATATAAATATATTAAAGAAAATTATGAAAAAATAATTGAAAATCCTAATTTAGCATCTCCATACGGAACACAACTTATTTTGTCACTACAAGAGAGCCTTTCCGAATCATACAAATCATACAAAGGACCAGATCTAACAAATAAAGATGAAATCACAAATATACTTAAAGAAAAATCAAAGCTAAAAGAGGGAATTGAACAGTATATTCTAACTAATTTAAATTCAGATATTATTAAGGAGGGGGAAGAAAAAGAGGAGGCTAAAGGAGATGACATAATGAAAGAAGATGCTGATTCAGATGCAGAAGCAGAAGCAGAAAAAATAAAAAATGATGTAAAAAAATTCGCGGAAGACATAGCAAAAGGAGAATCATGGATAGTTGGTTCTAAAACTGATAGGTCACCTGAAGATATTGCTTATATTGCCCTCCCATCAAATAATTTAAATACACCACCACCAAAAGAAATTATTCGACAGAGATTATATGAAAAAGAAGATAATTTTTCTGTAACAATAGCTCCTGCACCTGATGCTGAAACCCGTACGAAAGATATTGCTGAAGAACAATTAGATGAATTAGAAGATACCATCGAAGCAGACGATTACAATAAATTAATAGAAATATCAAGTCAAACTGAAAAACAAGAAGACGATACTGAAATGACCGGCAATTCTGGTGGAAAACCATCAAGAAAAACAAAAAATAAACGTAACAAAATAACCCGAAACAAAAAAACAAAAAACAACCAAACAAAAAAACATAAAAGAACCAAACGTCGTAAGGTTATCTAAATAAATAATGTAAATCAATCACATTATTTATATACAAAACACTAAACATCACCATTATCCTCTTTATTTTTTGCGGTAATTCGCTTCGGCGTCAAAGACTTCAATGTCGAAACTCGTTTTGTATCTACAATCCTCAGCGTGAAATTATGCGTTACATTATTAAAAAACAATGCCGGTATCGAACTGATATCCCGCGAATCTTTCTCGAATACTACATCCTTCGCTTTTTGTAATTTATTATTATCTAAACATGTATTGAAAAACATTTTCAATGATTTTATCTCTTTTATCGGTATTCCATGTTCTTTGCCATATTTCTCTGCGAATTGGTGTAGTTTTTGGATTTTCACAGTCTTGTCCAATTTATTCCACGGTTCTGATTTATTATGTTGTTTCTCTTTTTCGAGTAAATTATCAATCATATTATAATTTACTTCATCACTATTATTTGTATTCAAATTTATAATATTTTTATATTTTGCCTGCTCTTTTATGGTGTCTGTTTCGTTTTCGGGTTTTTGTTGAGGTTTTTCATTAGCATTGGTAGTAGTAAACATAGTATTTGTCTTTATACTTTAAGTAGTTTTATGTTTATTTCCTTTTTATAAATATAATTATTTTTTCATTTCGACTGAATTTTTATTGATGAATACATTTTTCGCAATGTTTTTGACAATTTTATCAGTCATTTTCTCTTGTTTTTCATCTACATCACCAATTGAATTACGCATTAATTGAATACAAAATTCGTATTTTGTATCTTCGATTATATTACATTCTGGATTTTGTTTTCGCCATTCTGGTATTTTTCTATAATTTTTACTAGCCACTTTTCCGATAACTTGTTTCAGTTTCGTTTTTTCTTCGGTATCTTTATTCCATTCATTATCGTCTCTGAAATACATTGTTTCGCGTTTCAAATCTGTACAATGTAATGGTCTTTTTGTGATATCTATTTCATTCAAGCGATTCAAAATAATATCTGTAATACCTACAACATACCCATTTTTTCCTACGTTTTCTAATTCTTTCATTTGGATTTGTAGGTTCTCGATAAAGTCTTTTATATTCATAGCGTCCTTACATGTTTCATTTAAAAATACATTCAAATTAAATTGATTGTTCGTTGTGTTGTGGTTATTAGTTGTATTGTTTATAACACTTACTTGACTCGATAATTCCATTATTTTATTTTGTTGCTCTAATATTTTATTGTTTTGTTCTATCATCATGCTTTTGAATTCTTGGTTTTGTTTGATAAATTCAAGAATATGACTTGGTTCCATATAAGCCATATTAACAGGATAATCTGTTATTTCGTTTGCTATTATAGGTTCATCGTTTGGTTCATTACAAGTTTTTGAATGTTTCCATAAACCTTGACGGTGTTTATAACTCTTACCGCATTTGCAGTGAAAATTCTTTTCGGCATTTTTCGGCATTTTTTCGTCATCATTTGTAATCATTTTGTCATCATTTTTCATATTTTTATGTTTCAGTGTCAATAAATGACTGGTATAGTTACTTTTTTTACAGCATTTAAAGTCACAAGGTTCGCATGTAAATATTTCGGCATTTTTTGGCATTTTTTTGTCTCCTAAATATACAATATGAGGAGACAAGAAAAATGCCGATATGACGAATATGCGTAAAATTATGTAAAAAGTTATGCAGCCATGTTTTCCTCGGATTTTCGCATTTCACAGCATTTCAGTCACAAATAGTATTTTCATACATCTTTTGTAAAAACTTTTTTCAGCTTTTTAAAATTGGACATTTATTTTTGTCCATTTTTAAAAAGTGACCCCGTTTTATTTTTCGATTTTTCTAATAGTAAAACTATGTAATTAAATAGTTTTATATAAATATATAAAATATATACAATATAATTAAGAACAATTACTAATTTTGAATATAAGAAAACAAAAATGGCTGGTATTATCATTTGGCATTTTATTTTGTCTCCTAGATGTAATCCATTGTAATCCTTTTAAATTATGCTTTGTAAATTAATATTATAAATTTGATATGTCAAATCATTCATGGTGCCCATATTAACAGAAATATTATTTCGGCATTTTTTCATTTCAAAAAAATGCCGTTTTAGGAGACAGAAAAAATGCCGTTAAGTAGTTTTGCGGGAAATTATGTAAAAATGTTATGCAGCCGTATTTTTCGCGGATTTTCGCATACCAAAGCATTTCAGTAACAAATCATATTTTATACATCTTTTGTAAAAACTATTTTTAACTTTTTAAAATTGGACATTTATTTTTGTCCAAAAAAAAAAAGTGACCCCGTTTTATTTTTCGATTTTTCTAAAAGTAAAACTATTTAATTACATAGTTTTATATAAATATTTATTAAGTAAACTGTGTATATGCCATTTTTGAATATAAGAAAACAAAATTGGCTGGTATTATCATTTGGCATTTTATTTTGTCTCCTTAATGTAATCCATTGTAATCCTTTTAAATTATGCTTTGCCAAATATCGTTATAAAAATGATATTACAAAGCATATATAGTAACAATTTTGTAAATTTGTATTTTTGGCATTTTTTCATTTCAAAAAAATGCCGTTTTAGGAGACAGAAAAAATGCCGTTCAGTAGTTTCACGGAAAATTATTTAAAAATATTATGCAGCCATGTTTTTCGCGGATTTTCACATACCAAAGCATTTCAGTAACAAACCATGTTTCCAACGACCTTTTGTAAAAACTATTTTTAACTTTTTAAAATTGGACATTTATTTTTGTCCATTTTTTAAAAGTGACCCCGTTTTATTTTTCGATTTTTCTAATTTTCCAAGCGTAAAACTATGTAATTACATAATTTTACAAAAATAGTATAAATATATATTGATATAGATTATCAGACTGACCGTAAATAAAAGAATGATTTTTTTCATTTACATTTACATATTTTTTATAACAAGATTATCATATGCCAAATTGTCTAAGATGGCACAACAACAAATCAAATATATTATTCAACACCCGGGTACAACCATTGAAATGCGAGAAAAAATAAACAACGTGCTATTTCATAGTTATAAAGGATGGGCTACTTCAAAAGCAATTCATTTCAAATGTTGTTATAAACAACCATGTTATCATATAAAAAAAGATGAAATAATATCATATGGACTACATGGATTATATGAAGGAATCGAAAAATATAATGGAAATGATTCTTTTATCAATTACATAGAACTTTATATGAAACATCGATTACAATTATGTATGAGAAGTTTAATGCCAATAAATGCGTTACCCAAAACATATTTCAAAAAAAAGATGGATTCAAAAGAAAAAGGAAAATTATACAATATTTATCTGAACCCAATATATATTGGATTCGATAATTATCTCATTGAAAATACAATATACAACGAATTGTATTATCATAAAAATAGTTGGATAGAGAACGAAGATGAATTTTTATTTCAAACAAGAATTTGGAGAAAAATACGAGAATTGCCTCCATTCCAAATAAGGTTGATGTATTACAAATATTCAACTGATTTTCAAATAACAAAAAGTAATCGTATAGTAGCAGATAAAATGGGGTGTTCTGAACAGACTATTCGTAAAAATTTGATTGATATCAGAAAAAAAATATTACCACATCTACATGATTATAGACA
>Ga0214917_10002495_pt1 | contig 22278 bp, 19 predicted proteins | sample LL_1208_BB_MetaG_FD_177983 | JGI IMG/M metagenome (GOLD analysis project Ga0214917, IMG submission 177983) | Freshwater microbial communities from Lake Lanier, Atlanta, Georgia, United States - LL_1208_BB | ecosystem: Environmental > Aquatic > Freshwater > Lake | place: USA: Georgia | collected...
CCCCAGCACGGCGCGCTTGGCGGCCACATCAATGCCATGGGTCGGCTCATCCAGCAGCAGGGTGTGGAAGCGGCCGATCAGCCAGCGGGCGAAGATGATCTTCTGCTGATTGCCCCCCGAGAGTGCCCGCGCCGGCAGGGCGGGATTGGGCGGGCGGACATCAAGGCGGCGGATCAGTTCAACAACCGCGGCATCGGCGGCGGCGGCGTTGAAACCACCCAGCCGCGTGGTCATGGCGGTCAGATGCGGCAGCACGATATTGTCCCGCACCGACAGATTGGGGATCAGCGCGCGGCCACGCTCGCTGGGCACATAGCCAATGCCGGCGGCGATGGCGGCGGCCGGGCTCTTCGGGCTGCCGCCCGCCCGGCCAAAGCCCCCGCGCAGCAAGGGCCCGGTGCCGGCGCCGAGCAGCCCGGCCAGGCCCGTCACCTGGCCGGCACGCGCGGCCACCCCACCGCCGGGCGCGGCCAGAACCAGCCGCTCGGCCCCGGCTGGGCGGATGGCGGCTTCCTGCTGGGCATCGAGGGCGCGCCCGGTCATGTCGCGGGCGAGATCGGCCTCGGTGAAGCCGCCACGGGCGTGGCTGGCCACCTGCAGCCCATCGCGCAGCACGCTCACCCGGTCACACAGCGCGCGCACCTCATCAAGGCGATGCGAGACGAAGACCACCGCCAGCCCCTCGGCGCGCATGCGCTCAAGCAGGGCAAAAAGGCGGTCCACCTCGGCGCGTTCGAGCGAGGCGGTGGGCTCATCGAGGATGAGGATGCGGGCCTGACCTTCGGCCAATTCGCGGGCCAGCACCACGGCCTGGCGCTCGGCGAAGCCCAGCGCGTCCATCCGCCGCCTGGGGTCGATGGCCAGGCCGAGGCGCGCGAGGGCAGCCTCGGCGCGCTGTTGCACCGCCGCCTGGCGCACAGCGCCGGCGCGGCTGGGCCAGCGGCCGAGCAGCAGATTATCGGCCACACTCATCGCCGGCACGATCTGCAACTCCTGCGGCACGAGCGCGATGCCGGCCGCGCGCGCCGCATCCGGCCCCCCTGGCGCGAAGGGGCCGCCGGCGAGGCTCATGCTCCCCGAATCGGGGCGGTAAATGCCGGTAATGATCTTCAGAAGGCTCGATTTGCCAGCGCCATTCTCGCCCACCAACCCATGCGCCTCGCCGGGCATCAGCCGCAGCGACACGCCGCGCAGCGCCAGGGTATTGCCAAAGCGCTTGTGCAGGTCGGTGGCGGTGAGGAGAGGTTGCATCGGCAAATCGTCGCCCGTGCCCAGGGGGCGGTCAATATTGAACAAGCCTCGGATTGACGGCAGGCTCCGCCGATCCTCCGTCAGGCGCTGCCAACCCGGCCACAGGCTGGGTGGGGCTAAGCCCGCCCAGCCTGTGGTGGAGGATTTGTGCTGCGACCTGCCGGTCGGTCAGACCTGGTCGAGGTTTTCCGCGATATAAGGCGGCAGGTGGAAGCAGCTGGCATGAATCTCTGGCGACCAGTAGCGGGTGAGGCCCAAAATCCCAGCCTTTTCCGCCCGGGCGCGGATTTCTGTCGCAGAGAAGGCGCGCAGGCCCGCGGCCTTGGAGGACCAGCCCAGCGTCATGAAGCCACCCACATAGGTCGGCACCGCGGCGACATAGGCCGAGACCTCGGCGAAGAATTTGGCGCGGCGGATCGAGGTCTCGCGCAACTCATCGGCCTGCATGAAGGGCACGCCGCATTGGTTCACGATCAGGCCATTGGCGGTGAGAATGCGCGCGGCATTCTGATAAAATTCATCGGTGAAGAGCACCTCACCCACGCCAATGGGGTCCGTGCTGTCAACGATGATGACATCGAAGCTGGCATCGGGCGCGCGGCGGACATAATCAATGCCATCGCCCACAATCACCTCGCCACGCGGATTGGTCCAGGCATCGCCGGCGATATCGGCCAAATGCTCTTTGCAGAGCCGAATGACCTCGCCATCGATCTCAACCATCACGGCTTTTTCGACCGTTGAATGCTGCAGCACCCGCTTGAGCACACCACCATCACCCGCGCCGATGATCAGCACGCGCTTCGCGTCGCCATGCGCCAGCAGCGGCACATGGGTGAGCATTTCCTGATAGACGAATTCATCCCGCTCGGTGATCTGAATGACGCCATCGAGCACCATCACCCGGCCATGCGAGAAGCTCTCGAACAGCACAATGTCCTGAAATTCGGACTGGGTGCGGGCAAGCTCGCGCTTGACGAGGAAGCGCTGGCCCCAATCGGGGTAGAGGGTTTCGTTGATCCAGGAATCGGTGGTCATTGGGGCACTCCATAATGCGACAGGGCGGAGCCTTACGGCTCCGCCCCGCCACAGTCACACGACAGGTTTATGTCAGCCGATCAGGCCGCGCTTATGCTCGGAAAGCTGGATGCGCTCGGGCAGGAAGCCGGTCTTCAGATGCGGGATGGCCTTATAGGGGTCGCATTCGCCGCAGACGAAGATGTCGAGAGCCGCATAGTCCCGCTCGGGCCATGTGTGGATGGAGACATGGCTTTCCGCCAGCACCAGCACGCCCGAGACGCCGCCATTGGGCGAGAAGTGATGGAAATGCCCATGCAGGATGGTGGCACCCGAAGCGATGGCGGCATCGCGCAGCACCGTATCGATATGCGCGGGGTCATCCAGATTGGTTGCCCCCCACAGATCGATGATCAGGTGGGTGCCCGCGAAGCGGACGCCATTGCGCTCGACGAAGTAATCCTTCGCTTCGCTGACATGGGTGACGTTGTCTTGGGTATTGCTCGAGAGCATCCCCAGCGGGAGAGCGTCCATATCGGGCACCTTTCCAACCAGAAGATGACCAGTTTCGGCTGTGCGGCCACAGCGGCCGTCGGTTCGATCAGGTCCAGAGCCCCTCATATGAGGCAAAAGCGAAGGGGGCGCAAGTGAAATCATCACCCCAGCCAAAAAAATTTCGGGCCACCCCCGGTGTGACGCGGAACTCACCGCGCCATGGCGCTTCTCATCCGCAACTGATCCAGCCTGGCTGGCAATACCCGGAAGAGTTCCAGTTCGCGCTGCAACCGCGGCAGGTCCGCGAGGCCCCGCACCGGATCGGAGGTCAGCAGGTTGAAGGCGGCCTCCCCCGGGCTGCCGGCAAGGATGGGCCCGCGCGCCGCGCGCAGGCCGGCCAGGCCCGGCGCATCCTCGGCCAGGGCCAGCAACGCCGCCTGCCGCACCAGCGCGCGCACCAGGCCCGGCTGCAATGGCGCCGACTGGCCCTGCACCGCACGGTCGAGATGGCGGCCCAGCGCCGCCGCGGCACCGGCGAAATTGCGCCTTTCGGCCAGGAATTCGGCCAAGGCTTCATCACCATCAGCGCCCAGGGCTGCGAAGGCGCTGGCCTCGCCCTGGCCCTCGCCCTGGCCTTGGCCTTGCCCCTGGGCGGCACGGGCGCGGGCTTCGAGCAGCGCCCGCTCACGCTGCAAGGCCGGGGCAAGCTCGGCCGCATGGCTCGCAGCGAGGACGGCGAGCGCGCGCGGCGCATCACGCCCGCGCAAATGCAGCATGGCCAGCCGCGCCCCGGCAGCCGCGCGGGCCTCGCCGGGGGTGGTGCGGGCCATGACTTGGTTCAGCAACGCCACGGCCCGCTCGGGCAGTTCCAGCGCCACGAGCCTTTCGGCCAGCATCGTCAGCGCGGCGGTGCCATCGCCGCCGCTGGGGATGAGTTCGCGGTAGGCATCATACATGGCCACGGCGTTGAGCGGTGTGGCTTGCTCCATGGCGCCGATGAAGGCGCGGATGATGGCCGGCTGCAAAAGCGCCTGCCGGTCGGGGAATAGCGCCGCCGCCTCGCGCAGCAGCGCCAATGCGCCGGGGGCATCGCCGCCTTCCTGCCGCAGCGCGGCGATGCGGCTGCGATGGGCGATTTCATCCGCATCATCGCGCCAGGCGAAAAGGGTCTGCTCAAGGTTGCGCGACGCGGTCATGGCATCGATCTCACCGCGGGCCAGCCGGAGTTCGGTGGCGCGGCGCATCGCCTCGGCGCGCATCCGCCTGTCACGCCCGCGCATCATCGCATCATAGGCGGCCAGCGCCGCCTCCCCCTCGCCCTGCCGCTCGGCCAATATGGCGCGGGCGAGTTCCAGCCCGGGCATTATCGGGCCACCATCGAGCAGCGCGCGCGCGGCGGGCAATTGCCGCGCATCGGCCAGCGCCTCGGCCACGCGCGGCAAGAGGTTGCGCTGCAATGCCTCGGGATAGGTGCGCAGAATGGCGCGGCCATTGATCAGCAAGGCCGCCCCCTCTTCACCCTGGCCGGTAAGGGCGAGGTAAAGGCCGCGCCAGAGCGCCGCCTCTTGCGACACCGGCTCGATATCGAGGAGGGCGGCCTCCTCCAGCCGGCCCGCGGCGAGCGCGGCGGCGCCGAATAGCAACGCCGCCCTCCCCTGGGAGGCCAGAAGCGGGTCCTCCTGGCGGGCCAATTGCACCATGGCCTGGGCTTCCTGCGGCTGGCCGAGCGCCAGCAGGGTTTCCGCCGCGGCCAGGCGTTGGCCCCCGCGCGCGAGCGGTGCCATCTCGGCCAGGCCACGGCTTTGCGCCCGCAGCCTTGCCGAGAGTTCACCGGGCGTGCCATGCGGCAGATCAAAGCTGCGGGTCACCGTCTCAGGCAGCATGGCGCTGGCCTGCTCAGCCACAGAGGGCATGGTGCCAAGCGCCAGCCTGCCGCCGCCCTCGGCATCGAGCAGGAAACCCTCGCCGCCGGCGCGCATGATCAAGGCATCGGAGCGCGCAATCACCGCCACCCCCAGCGCCGTTTCCAGCAATTGCAAATCGACCAGATGCCGGGCCATGGCCACCCGGGACTGATCGAGGCGCAGCGTGCCGACCAGCATGGGCAGGCCCGATTGCGGATCCTGCAGCGGCACCACGCGATGCGCCCCGCTCACCGGCATGGCCAGCCTGCCCTCGCCTTCGCGCACCGCAAAGATCGGCGCGCGCTCAATGGCCGCCTCGGGGGCGGGCGCGGTATCGAGTTCCCACCGCCCCCCGGCGCGCCGCAGGAGAGGGCTGGCCTGCCCCCCGCTCAAGGTCAGCAAGGCGCCGGCGGGCAGCGCCCGATACGCCATGCCAGGGCGCGGCGTTGCGGCCAGCGGCATGTCAGGCGCGGTATCGAGAATGATCAGCCATTCCGCCCCGCGCTGCAGCATGGCAGCGCCCGTCTCGGGGGGGAATGGCAGGGTCCAGCCCGTGCTCATCCGCGCCGGGGCCGCGGTGGCAGCGGGCAGCGGCGGCGGCGGCACGGGCGGTGGCAAGGGCGGTGGCGGGGGCAATACGTCACGGGTGGGCGGGGGCGTGGCGGCGGCCTGAATCTCGGGCGGTGGCGCGGTGGGCTGCGCCACCGCAGGCCGCGGCCGGGCTTCGCGCATGGCGGGTACCGCCGGGGCCCGGCTCGCAGCCTCGGCCGGCGGGTCCAGCGCATCAAAGACCAGCCTCGCACCCATGCGGAAATCCCGCAGGCGGGCGCCGGGCCGCAAGGTGATCTCCACGCCAGCGGGCACCACCCGCAGCGCGCTGACATTGCGCGGCAGCCGCCGCAGCGACGCCACCGCCTGATCAGCACCACGCGGCAGGCGCACAAGATGGGTCTCGCCGCTTCTTTCCACCGAATAGGCGGGCGGGCTGGGCCAATCAAACACCAGGCGGCCATAGCCGGCATGGTCACCCACGCGCAGGGAAATGCGGGCAGCTTCAACCGCCGGAGCCTGGGTCGGCGCCCCCCCACCGCCGGCACTCTGCGCCGATACCCCGCCGCCGATCAGCATGGCCATCAGCAAGCGGGGCAGCAGCATGGCCTTAGGCATGCACGGCCAGTTGAGCGATCTTCTCCCGCAGGGTTTGGGCATCGAAAGGTTTGACGATGTAATTCGACACCCCCGCCTGCGTCGCCGCCAGCACGTTATCGGCCTTGCTCTCGGCGGTGATCATGATGAAGGGGATCGCCTTCAGCCGGGCATCGGCACGCATGTCCTTGAGCAAGTCCAACCCCGTCATCGGCGCCATGTTCCAGTCGCTGATCACCAGGCCGAAATCGCCGGCATGCAGCTTGGCCAAGGCCTCGCTGCCGTCACTGGCCTCTTCAACATGATTGAAATTCAATTGCTTCAGAAGATTGCGAATAATCCGCAGCATGGTCCGATAATCGTCGACGATCAGAATATTGGTGTTGCTGTCCATCGGCGTGTCCTTTGCGACGGTCATGGATTGGTGGGCCGGCTGCGCAGCCGGCTGAGTTCGGCGGTGGCGGCACGCGCCCTTTCGGGGCGCATGGCGGCCAGCACGGGCGATGCCTTGGCCTCTCGCATGCGTTCGATCACCTGCAGCAGAATGGGCATGTCCAGATCATCCAGAATGGCCGCGGCATCACGTGGCCGCATGGCTTCATAGACCCGCGCGAGTTGACGAATTCTTGCCTCCTCACGCTCGTCACGCGCGCGCACCTCCCCCTCCAGCCCCGCCTGCAGCAGGCGCAGTTCATTCACCCGCTCGGCCATCCGCCGCTCAGTCGCGCCCAGCAGGAGTTCGCGCTGGGCCAGCTCCTCGGCCTGGCGATCCAGTTCGAGCCGCCGGGCGCGGAGGTTTTCCAGCAATTCCCGCTCGGCCTGCGCGGCCGGGGGGGGCGGCGGGGCCTGGATCGGCGGGGCCGATGCGGCGGGGGCGGGCGGAGCCGCCGGCGCGGAGGCCAGCGCGCTCGCCATTTGCGGCGCGCCGCCGCCCAGCACCCGCTCGAGCTTCACCACCGCCAGAACCGCCATGGCGGCCAGGGCCAATGGCAGAAGACGTAGCGGGCGCAACCATTGCAATGCCCCAGGCTTGGAGGCCGGCGCCATCATGGCCGCCCTGCCAGGGCCTGCAGCAATTGCCGCTCGGCCGCGCTGCGTGGCTCAGCCCCGCGCGGCGAAGCGGCGGGGGCAGCGGGTGCAGCCGGATCAGGCTGCGGGGCATGCGCCTCCTGGGCCCAGGGGCGGGCGGCGCGCACGCCCTGTTCCAGCCTATCGGCCAATGTCTCGGCGCGCTCAGTCAGGTAGCGAAGATCCTCGCGCAGCGTGTCGGCCACGGCGTTTTTCTCCGCCAATTGCCGGCCAGCCTGTTCCGCCCCCGCGCGCAGACGCGCCAGCGCCGCCTCGGCCGCACGCGTCGCCTCGGCCAGCCCCTCCGCCCCGGCGGCCAGCGCATGGCGCTCGGCCCGCACGGTGGCCAGCGCCCTTTGCAGCCGCCAGGCGATGGGGATGGCAAGCCCCAGCAGGAGAATCACCAGCCCCTGCGCCAGCCATTCCAGCAGCGTCATGCCACCCTCCCAGCCGGCAGAAGGCTTTCGGCAATGCGCACCGAAGGCCGCCCCGCCACCTGCCCAAGTTCGCCGATGAAAAGCGGCACCTGGCCGCATTGCAGCGAGACCGGCGCATTGGGCTTGCTGTCGAGCATCAGCCGATCCCCAGGCTTGAGATCGAGAATGGCGGAGAGCGGCATCATCTGCTGATGCAGCACCACATCCAGCGCCACATTGGTGTGGCGCAATTCCTGGGCCAAATGATTCTCCCAGATGCCGTCACGGCCAAATTTCTCGCCCATGAATTGTTGCAGCAGCACCTCGCGCACCGGCTCGAGCGAGGCATAGGGCATCAGAATTTCGATCTTGCCGCCGCGATCCTCCATCTCAACCCGCAACCGCGCCAGGATGCAGGCATTGGCGGGGCGGGTGATGGTGGCAAAGCGCGGATTCACCTCAAGGCGGTCAAACTCGAAATGCACCTTGGCCAGGGGCGCAAAGGCGGTGCTGATATCGGCCAGCACCACATTGAGCAAACGCTGCACCAGCGTGCGCTCGATGGTCGTGTAGGGCCGGCCCTCAACCCGCATGGCCGAGGTGCCGCGCCGCCCGCCCAGCAGCACATCCACCACCGAATAGATCATCGCGCTATCGAGCACGATCAGGCCGTAATTATCCCACTCCCGCACCTTGAAGACGCCCATCATCGCCGGCAGCGCCATCGATTCGAGATAATCGCCAAAGCGCTGCGAGGCGATATTGTCGATCGCCACCTCGACATTATCCCAAGTGAAATTCCGCAATGATGTGGACATGATCCGCACCAGACGGTCGAACATGATCTCGAGCATCGGCAGCCGATCATAGGAGACGAGGCCGGAACTGATGATCCGCTCCAACCCGCTCTGGCCGCCCTGGCTGCCCCCGGCCATCAGCGTGTCAATCTCATCTTGGTTGAGCACCCGGCTGGGTTGTGCCGCGCCACCAGGCTCCTGCTCGCCGCTCAGCGCACCCGCCAGCCTTGCCCCCAGGGCGGCCCCCCACTCGGATGATAATTCCGCATCATTCTGCGCGTTCGGGCTCATTGCATCAAAATCTCCTGGAACAACACGTCGGTCACGCGGGCGGGATGGGCGGCGATATTGGCGCGCGCGATCAGCTCCTCACGCAGCCGGTGGGTGCCAGCGGAGCCGCGCAACTCCTCAGGGCGCATCTCACGCAGATAGACGGTGAAGAGATCCACCAGCCGCGGCAGTGCCGATGTCAGCGCCGCCGCGTCATCCTGGCCCAGCACCTCGATCTGGCTGCGCATCTTGATGAAGGTCGCCCGCCTTCCCGATGCGTTGAGGTTGGCGGTGATCTCGGGCATCTGCACCAGCATGGCCACACGGGGCGCTTGCGGCCGTGGGCCGGCACTCCACCCCCCAGGCCCGGCCGGCTGCATGCCAGGCACAAGCCCCGAAAACCACAGCCCAACGCCGCCGCAAAGCAGCATGACCGGCACACCCAGCAGCAATAGCCTGGCCTTTTTGCCCCCCTTGGCCGATGCGCTCACAGCCGCGCTGGCCGGTTCAGATGCAGCCTTCCTCTCCGCCATGGGCGCGGCATTCCTTCTGTCCAATCTCTGCACCACATCTCGCATGCGGGCCTTAACAAACCCCTACACGCGCCAGGCGCGGAGGCGGCAGGCAAGGCCCGCCCGACGGCCATTCCAGGCCAGCCACGGGCAATTCCTGCCGCCCGGCAGGGCCACAGCGCTGGCACGGCGCTTGCCCCGCCCCTCGCGCAACCATCAAGGCGGAGCCACAGCATGGACAGCCCCGGCTACATCATCCTCAGCCGCATGAGCGCGCAGCTGCGCAGCCAGAGCCTGGCCGCGCAAAACCTCGCCAATGCCGATACCCCCGGCTACCGCGCCTCCCGGCCGATCTTCGCCGAACACCCAGCCCTACAGCGCGACACAGCCCGCATCCCCGGCGCGCGCGAGGTGAATTACCCCTGGGACCGCGCCTCCTGGCGCGATGAAAAGGCCGGGCCCATCACCCGCACCGGCAACCCGCTCGATGTCGCCATCTCGGGCGCAGGGTATTTCGCCGTCGAGACCCCGCGCGGCGAGCGCTTCACCCGCGCGGGGCGCTTTACCATCGGCGCCGATGGCCGGCTGGTCGATCACGGCGGCAACCCGGTGCTCAACCGCGAGGGCAACCCCATCGCCATCTCCCCCGGCGATACCCGCATCGAGATCCGCGGCGATGGCTCGATCCACTCCGAAAATGGCGAGATCGGCCGGCTGCGCCTGGTGCGCTTCGCCAATGATCAGACCCTGCTGAGCGAAGGCGATAGGCTGTTCAACGCCAATGGCCAGCAGGCCGAGCCGATAGAGCGCCCGGCGGTGGTGCAAGGCGCGGTGGAGGGCAGCAATGTGCAATCGGTCATCGAACTCACCCGCATGATGGCCGAACTCCGCGAATTCCAGCTCGCCAGCCAATTCGCCGAGCGCGAGGGCGAGCGGCTGCAAAGCTCGGTCGAGCGCATCCTGCGCAAGCGCTGAACCCAGCCCCCCTCCCCCCAACCAGATCGGCACCCCCAACCGGCGCCGCAGAAGACGGATCACACCATGCGCAGCCTGCACATCGCAGCCACCGGAATGTTGGCCCAGCAGACCAATGTCGAGGTCACCTCGAACAACCTCGCGAATATGAGCACCACCGGCTACAAACGCCGAAGGGCCGAGTTCCAGGACCTCATCTATCAGAATCTGCGCCGGGTTGGCTCGCAAAGCTCCGATTCCGGCTCGCTGCTGCCCTCGGGCGCCCAGGTGGGCCTGGGCGTGCGTACCGCGGCCATCTACCGGATCAACGAGCAGGGCAACCTGCAACAGACCGAGAACCGCTTCGACCTCGCCATCCGCGGCAATGGCTTTTTTCAGATCACCCTGCCTTCGGGCGAGGTGGGCTATACCCGCGATGGCACCTTCGCCCTGAGCGCGGAGGGCACGCTGGTGACGGCGGAGGGCTATCTGGTGCAGCCGGGCATCACCATCCCCGCCGCCGCGCGCGATGTCACCATCAACACCTCGGGCGAGGTGCTGGCCCGGCTCGATGGCCAGGTGGCGCCGCAGAATGTCGGCCAATTGCGAACCGCCATCTTCGCCAATGAAGGCGGGCTGGAGGCGGTGGGCGACAACCTCTACCTCGCCACCCCCGCCTCCGGCCAGCCGCAGGCCTCAGCCCCCGGCCAGCCCGGCCACGGCACGGTGATGCAGGGCTTCATCGAAACCTCGAATGTGAACACGGTGCAGGAGATCACCGCGCTGATCACCGCCCAGCGCGCCTATGAGATGAACAGCCGCGTCATCACCGCCTCGGATGAAATGCTCTCCACCCTGACGAGGCTCAAATGATCCGCGCGCTGATCCTGCTGCTGCTCAGCACCGCCCCCGCCCTGGCGCAGGAGATGGCCTTCCTGCGCAGCCATGCGCTCGTCGAGGACCAGACCATCCGGGTGGCGGACCTATGGGACAATCCGGGCGCCCGGGGGGCGGCCAGCCTCGGCTCGGCACCGCCGCCAGGGCGGCGGATGGTGATCGAGGCAGCCCAGCTCGCCGCCATCGCCCGCAGCTATGGCGTCAATTGGCGGCCCATCTCGCAAAACGACCGGGTGGTGGTGGAGCGCCCCGGCCGCGCCCTGCCCCGCGCCGAGGTCGAGGCGCTGCTGCGCGAGGAATTCGCCCATTCCGGCCTCGAGCCCGAGACCGAGCTGGAGATTCAAGGCTGGATTCCCCCCATATTGCCCAGCGCGGCGCTGCACCAGGCAAGGCTGGAGGGCGCGGTGCTGGAGGCCCCCTCCAACCGCTTCGCCGCCACCTTGGTGGTGACGGCCGATGGCATGGCCACCCAGCGCCTGCGGATCACCGGCCGCGCCCTGCCCACCCTGCCGGTGGTGGTGGCAACCCGGCGGGTGGCGCTGGGCGAGGTGATTCGCCCCGGCGATGCGCGGGAAATTCGGCTGCGGGCCGAGCGGGTGCGCCCAGGGCTGGCCAGCCGGCTCGATCAGGTGGTGGGGCAGGAAACCCGCAGGCCCCTCGCATTGGAGGGCATGTTCGCCCTTATCGACCTCGCCCCGCCCAGCCTGGTGGCGCGCAACCAGCCGGTGACGCTGCTGCTCGATGCGCCGGGCATCACGCTGACCGCCGCCGGCCGGGCGCTGGATGCAGCACCGCGCGGCGCCATGGTGCCGGTGATGAACCTCGCCTCACGCGCCGTGGTGGAGGGCCAGGTGATCGGGCCGGGGCGGGTGCGGGTGGCGCTGGGCGCGGTGCCCATGCAGCGCGGGGGGGATGATTGATGCGCCTGCTGATGATCATGCCGCTGCTGGCCCTGGCCGCCTGCGGCCAGGCCGAAAGGCTCTCGCGCATCGGGCGGCCACCGCCGCTCTCGCCGATCACCAACCCCACCGCAGACCCGGCATGGCGGCCGGTCTCCATGCCCACCCCGGGGCCGCAGGAGGTGGCAGCGCCCTCCAACTCGCTCTGGCGCCAGGGCAGCCGAACCTTCCTGCGTGACCAGCGCGCCGCCCAGGTGGGTGATCTGGTGACCATCCTCGTCGCCGTGGCCGATGACGCACAATTGCAGAACCGCACCCAGAGCAGCCGCACCAACACCGCCTCCCTCGCCCTGCCCAACCTGCTGGGGCTCGAGGCCAGCACCAACCGCATCCTGCCCAATAGCGTCGATCCCTCCACCTTGCTCAACACCGACAGCAGCAATGTCGGCAATGGCCAGGGCGAGGTGCGGCGCAATGAGGCGATCAACCTGCGCGTGGCCGCCACCGTTCTGCAAAACCTGCCCAATGGCAATTTGGTGATCGCCGGGCGGCAGGAGGTGCGGGTGAATAATGAACTGCGCGAACTCACCATTCAGGGCGTGCTGCGGCCGCAGGATATCGCCAGCGACAACACCGTGCGCCATGACAGACTGGCCGAGGCGCGGATCGCCTATGGCGGCCGCGGTTCGCTCAGCGATGTGCAGCAGCAGCGCGTGGGGGCGCAGATTCTGGATGCCCTGCTGCCATTTTAGAGCATCATCCGTTCAAACGGAATTGTTTGAGCGGATAAAAATTCCAGACAAACAGAATCTTAGAGCCTGTGCAGTGAGCCGAGGCGAAGGGAACAGGCTCTAGGCCTCGCCGCCGATGCGCCCTGGCAGCTTCACGTTTTGCGCCACCGGCGGGGTGATGGCACGCCCATCGGCCGAAGCCGCCAGCGCCAGCAACCCAGCGCCAGCCAGCAGCGCAGCGATGGCCGCGACCGCCGGGCCAGGCAGCGTCTCCCCGGCGAAGCCCGGCAGGTCGAAGTGCCGCCGCAGATCATGCGCTGGGCGCAGCCAGGGCCGGTTCCAGCCCTGGCCTGCCATTGCAGCAGTAGGATCGTGGCGGTTGGCTACCGCTTGCCGTGTCAGGCCGGTGATATCGGATGGGGCTGCTGGCTGGTGGCGCGCGGGCGCGCATGGAGGAGGCCCCCGACATGCGCGATGGCGGTGGATGGGTGTAGCGGCCCGAGGACGTTGCGGCCGCGATTCTGGCGGCGGATGTGGTTGTGGTTGGCGATGGATATCTTGCGGGCGGGCTGGGCTGCCGGCGCTTGGCAGTCTTGGCGCCGCCATTGGGCGAGTGGTGCTGGGGCATGCCCGGCACCGCTGCATGCTGGTACCCCGCCGCCAAAATCTGTCGCGCCACTCCGACGCCGCAAGGCATTGACTGGCGCCCGGCGCTGGGCCCCCTGGCCTTGGCGGCTGGGAGTTGGAACGACGCCCAGGCGCGCCACCTGTTCAAACGATGCCGTTTGAGCGGGCGATGTTCTCAGCCCGAGCGTGGCTCGGACGCGACGTCCAGGCTCAGAACCGCCCGTGTCTGGCGATCCATGACCAAGGTCACTCCAACGGCCCAAAGCCTGCGGGTGTTACCGGCATGCCCGGCGAGCGAGAATTTTACGGCGTCGCGCTTGCCGTGACGCAGCAGCGTGCTGCCTTGCAGCCGAAGCTCAAGCCGGCCCTCCAGGGGGCCGCTGAGATCATGAAGCAGCGGTTCGCTTTGGCCATGCTGTGCCGCCGCGATGAGCTTTGGGAGGATGGCCCGGATTGAGGCGCGAAGGCTCGCATGGAGGGGGGATGGCTCGGCAGGCGGCGACCAGAGCGTTGTTTCGGACATTGCAGTTAGGCCGCCGCCAGCTTCTGGACGGCCACCAAGCCGAAGAAGAAATATCCCATTGCTCTATCCCCATCCGATCTCATCAATTGCGGTTTGTGCGCGTAGGCCTCTGGCTTGCTCGTCGGCCACGGCGCCAAATTATTCACCACCAAGTCAAATTTTTGGTTATTTTTATCGTATAAAAAATTTGTATCGTCCTACATCTCGATTCTTAACAATTTATTTAATGTTGCTGTTGCTCCCTTTAATTTCGCGTCCAATTCATTACTTTTAGCGGAAAAATTAACTTTTTCTATACCTACAGCGTCAATAATAATAGCGAATAAATCCCTCATAATAATATCACCTGTACTTTTTTTGAGATCAAATCCGTTAACAAGGGTTACTCGTCCACCCGTAAAACTTCCGGAGGCGAGGCCGGTAGTAAACACATTTTGACCACCCACATTAACGCTAACATTAGCACCTGCAGTCACTGAAACACGCCCAGCAAAATTAAGATCCACTCGTGCACCAGCAAACAAAGACAAAGATACACCCAAACTTAAATTACAAATTAATGCGAGACTTACGCTGGTAGTAGCACTTATCGCCACCGTATTGAGGCTTGCAAGATTAAAAGTATTTTTCACACCCATGAAAAAATCGGTCTGCACACCCCAAACATGGCTGCGCCGGTTTCCATAGATGGTCGTACTATCATCGCCTATGGTTTCATAATCCGCTTTGCCCCAAGTCTTCGTTTTCACGTCGCCCTGGGCCTCGAGATTGATGTCCTTCATCGAAAAGAGGTTAATTTTCCCATTGGCCTTGATCCGGGTTGCTCCGCCCGAACTGATGTCCAAATCGCCGGTGCCGTCGGCTCCCGCCATGAGAATCAGTTCATTGCTGGCCTTTACGCCAAGATCGCCTGCCACGCCGAGGTAGCGCTGGCCTTTGGTGTATTCAAAGATCCCGGCCTTGGAATTGAACAACATATCAGTCCGCGCCACCGGGTCCGCGCCCTTTCCGGTGGAGGCTGCGTAGCCCAGCGCGCCAGGCTCGGCCATGGCTGCGGGTTCCGCCGGGGAAGCGCCCGGCTTCACGCCGAGCCTGATGCTGTGCTGAATGCCCGATCCGGCAATGCCGTCTTCAACATAAATCCGCGCATATTCATTTTTGTTGGAAAGATTAGAACTCGCGGCATTGGCTGCCGGGGTCGCCACTCCCGGGGCAGCCCCCGCTGGCGCCTGGCCACTCACCGACATCTCAAACCCCATGCCGCTGCGGGTGACGAGGCGGTTTTGCGAAGAATTATCCGACGTCACGACGGATTTATTGACCGCGTTGGGCACCGCACCCAGAATCACCGGCCGGTCGGGGTCACCATTGACGCAGCCAATCACCACATCGGTGTTTTTGAAAAGCGGGAAATGCATGCCATCGCCGTCGCCACCAAAGGGTGAGGCTAAGCGGGTCCATTGCGAGCCCTTGCCATCTGGCGAGCCGGCGAGGTCAAAGCGCATCCGCACCCGGTAGCGCCCATCCTGGTCGATCTCAGCCTTATTGCCATCGCCCGCGCCATCGATCCGCCCATTCAGCAGCCCATCCATCCTGGGCACCGGCGTGACGCGCGCCGGACGGAACTGCACGTTATCGTCGATCATCTCAAAGCTATTGCGATAGCCCACCCAGTCAGATGCCGGGACGCCGGCCAAGGGCACCCGCACCTCATGGCGCACCTGCACCACGAGAAAACGGTGGTTCCAGGCGGCATAGGGATGGCCTGCCAGTTGGATCAACCGGCCCGGCGCCAGACGCGCAACGGTGGAATTGCCATGCCAGCGGCTCTGTTGGCAGCGCAGCTCCTCCGCGCGGATCTGGGCCAGCCTGCTGCCCTCCGTCGGCGAGCGGTGATTGGAGCCATATTCCACCCAATTGCCACGGCCACGGCTATCCACCTCGGCGCTGACCAGCAGGGGCACATGTGGCTCGCGGTAATTATAGTCCTGCAGCCAAATTTTATTCGGCACTGGGGCGCATTCCTGCACCAATTGCTGCACGCTATCCGGCGCGGCCGCGCTCTGCCCGCTGGTCCAGGGTGTCCATTGCAAAATCTCCCCATTCTCCAGCACTGTGGCGAAAAGATTATCATCAGCGAAAATCACGTTTTCGCGGTCATTTTTATCCTCGAAGAAGTAAAAAATTCCAGCATTTTCGGCCAGTCGGGAGATAAAATCGAAGTCCGTCTCCTCATATTGTGAGATATGGTCACGCTTGGGGTAGTTTTTGGCATCCTTAATGCGCATATCATACTCGAAAAAGCGCAGATCACTATCCACTACCTGGGTGGCCGAGCGCAGCGTGTTAAGCATCTCGGCCTCGATCACATCTGGCACCGATACCGCATTCGCCGTGCCGTGAATCTGGTTTGAGCGGGAAAGCTTCAGCCGTGCCAGCCCGGGCACCAGGCGGAAGCGATAGCGCGCATCGCCGAAGATTGAGGGGCGCTCGATTCTCACCGAGTCGACAATGCCAAATACCATGCGCGGTATGCCGCCTGTAAGGCTAATGGAGAGAATCGCGCGCTGGCCCACCAGCGTCACCGGGTCCATCACCAAGGCGGTCGGCCCCAGGCAATCAATGTCGAAGCTGTAAAGGCTGGACAACGCCTCGGTGCCGTCAACCGCATAGGCGCTGAACGTCGCAGTGTCGTGGCCGGCGATGGTGAATTGCAGAGCGACGGTCATGCTTCGGTCCCTGGAGTGGCCACGTGCCCGTGGTTGGCTGATGTCATGCTGTGGAGTTGTAGCGATGAATTGTGCTTCTCGGAACCAGTATGATCAGATTACGCCGCGTCACGCATTTATGCGCAGCAGTATCGCAGCGCGGGACTGACGCGCTTCCGTGAAATGGCAGCATTTTTCGGTAAAGCCTGCTTCAGAACGAGACAGGCGGATGACGCGCAGCGGGTTGCGCGATGCGTGCCTCAGCGAGACGTTGTTCAGCCCCATGCTGCAGGCCCCAGCGGTGCTGGCCACTGGGCGGCAAGATGACAACACCATCCGGTCGCACTCGAAACCGGGCAGTGTGCATTCTGGGAATTCCCCGGTTACCGCAGCGTGTTTCACGATTGCTGTATCGACGCCCCCTTTGAACGCATGATGATGTAAAACCAGAATCAAACGCAGGTGCATGGAACTCGTCGACATGGATGTCGACCCTGCTGGGGTGCTCGAGGCGCAAAGCGCCTCAAACTTGTTTTCCCCGGCCGACCAGAGAATCATCCGTTCAGACGGAATCGTTTGAGCGGATCAAAGATGCTGGACAAACAAAAACTTAGAGCCTGTGCAGCGAGCCGAGGCGAAGGGAACAGGCTCTAAGGCCGCACCGGCGCTGTCAGCCTAGCCCCGCCCAGCACGGACCTGGCCCAGCCGCCATCCAGCGGCACAGCAGCCGGCAGTGCTTCGCCCGCGGCCTCGCCCGGTCTGGACAAATCGGCCTGGCGGAGGGTTCTGGCCACGAAATCTGCCGGCAGCCGGGGGGGGGAGGCCTGCCCGGCCGGGCTCGCGGCGGGGGCTGGTGTGTTGGTGGTGCCCGGGTCATCCAAAGCCGGGGGGGTATGGCCTGGGTCGTCCAGCGCCTCCATGGCGCTGGGCCGGCCGAGGGCCATGAGTTCAGCATCGCGGCGCTGGCGCACCACGCTGCGCAGCCTGGCGTAATAATCCAGGCTATCGGCGCGCAGGATGTCGAGCGTGTCGAGATTTTCGGCGCGCAGGTCGATGCCGCCCAGCGTGCCGCGCGTGGTGTTGAGGATACCCAGCGTATAGGCCGAAAAGACCGGCCCCAATGCGAGCAGCAGCGGGTTGCCAAAGCCATCCACCGCAGCGCCCAGAGTGTCACGCAGGTTGGAGGGGCCGGTGATGGGCAGCATGAGGTAGGGGCCGCTTTCCAACCCGTAACGGGCCAGGGTCTGGCCAAAATCGCCGCTCTGCCGGGCCAGGCCCTGCGCTGCCGCCACATCGAATAATCCTCCACCGCCCAGGGTGGTGTTCATGGCGAAGCGGCCGAAGGTGGTGCCCGCCGCATCAAGGCGAAGTTGCAGCAGGTTATGGGCAAAGATCAGCGGCTCGCCCAGATTATCCAGGAAGGCGCGGAGGCGCAGCCGGCCGAATTCGGGCAGCAGGGCGCGGTAGGTTTCGGCCACGGGGCGGAAGATGTTGTCATCGGCCACGGTGTTGATGTCGAGAATCCGGCGGTTCAACTGCTCCAGGGGGTCGCCCGGATCGGTGGCGCCGGCGTATTGCGAGGCGGCGGAGGGTGCCTCCACGCCGCCGCGCACCACCAGCGTGTCACCGCAGGCACCCAGAAGCAGCAGGAGCGGGAAAAGAATGGCGCGCATGCCCCGGATATACGAAGCCAGGCCGTGGCCTGCCATGGGCCGGGGTTGGGCTGGCGCATGATTTTCCTGTCATGGCTGTTTGCGCTGCTGGCGGGGCTGGGGGCGGTGCAGGTGCTGCTGGCGGCCCGCGCCGCCGCCCGGCTGGCGGGGGCGGCGGCGGCGGCCTCCGATGCTCCTGGCCTGCCCGCCGCCATCCTCAAGCCATTGCATGGCGCCACCCCACAACTGGCGGAGAATTTGGCCGCGACCCTGGCGCAGGACCATGCCGCCGGGTTTGAGATGCTGATGGCGGTGGCGGACCCGGCGGACCCGGCAGCGGCCCTGGCTGCGCCCTTCTGCCCGCCTGGGCGGCTGCTGCGCGGCGGGGTGGTGCTGGGGGCCAATCGGAAGGTCTCGCAGCTGGTGCATATGGCGGCGGCGAGTGATGCGCCGGTGCTGGTGCTGGCCGATGCCGATATGGCGGTGGGGCCGGGCTGGCTGAACGCCGTCACCGCGCCCTTGGCCGAGCCGGGGGTGGGGCTGGTCACCTGTCTCTATCGCGGTGTTGCGGCGGATGAGGGGGTTTGGTCGCGGCTGACGGCATTGTCGGTGGATTGGCATTTCCTGCCCAATGCGGCGCTGGGCGAGGCGCTGGGTCAGGCGCAGGGCTGCTACGGCGCCACCATTGCGCTCAGGGCGCAGACCCTGGCGGCGATTGGCGGGTTTGAGGCGTTTTTGGATGTGCTGGCCGATGACCATGCGATGGGCCAGTCGGTGCGCCGGCTGGGGCTGCGGGTGGTATTGGCGCCGGTGCTGCCGGGGCATGTGATGGCCGAGGCTGGGCTGGCGGGGCTTTGGACGCATGAGTTGCGCTGGGCCCGCACGCTGCGGCTGCTCAACCCCGCCGGCTATGGCGGGATGGCGCTGACCCACCCCATCGCCTGGGCCGCTTTGGCGGTGCTGGCGGCGCCGGGGGCGCTGAGCCTTGGTGTGGCGGGGTTGGCTTTGGCCGCCCGATTCGCCGCCTGCGCCTGGGTGGATCGCGCCTTGGGGCTGGCCCCGCGCCTCGCCTGGGTGGTGCCGCGCGATGGGCTGTCCTTTGCCATATGGCTGGCGGGGCTTTGGCCGGGGCGGGTGCGGTGGGGTGGCGAGCGCTTCCAAATCAGCCGCGATGGGCGTATGCGCCGCGATTGAAGCGGCTGGCCCGAAACGCCACTTGAGCTTCGTCGCGGCTTACCGCACACCGACACAAATTTCGCAAAGGTCGCTGCCCCTATGATGCGCACCCTCTTCCTTCAGGCTCCCACCTTCGATGGTTTCGATGGCGGTGCGGGCTCGCGCTATCAGGCGAAGCGGGAAATCCGCAGCTATTGGTTCCCCACCTGGCTGGCCCAGCCGGCGGCGCTGATCGAGGGCTCGAAGCTGGTTGACGCGCCGCCGCACAACCAGTCCCTGGCCGATGTGGCGCCGATGGCGCGGGATTTTGACCAGGTGGTGCTGCACACCTCCACCCCCAGCTTCGCCTCGGACATCAAGGTGGCTGAGGCGCTCAAGGCGGTGAATCCCTCGCTGAAGGTGGGGCTGATCGGCGCCAAGGTGGCGGTGCAATCGGAGGAATCCCTGCGCGATGCGCCGGTGGTGGATTGGGTGGCGCGCAATGAGTTTGATTTCACCGTCAAGGATGTGGCGTCGGGGATGGATCTTTCGGCCATCAAGGGGCTGAGCTGGCGGAATAATTCCGGCGTGATCGTGCATAATCAGGACCGCGCGATGCTCGAAAATATGGACGAGCTACCGTTTGTCTCTGAGGTCTATAAGCGGGATCTGGACTGGAAGAAGTATTTTATCGGCTATCTGAAGCATCCTTATGTCAGCTTCTATACCGGGCGTGGCTGCAAGAGCCGCTGCACGTTTTGTCTCTGGCCGCAGACGGTGGGCGGGCATCGCTATCGCACCCGTTCGGTGGGGCATGTGATTGAGGAGGTGAAATACATCCTCAAGGCCTTCCCGGAGATGAAGGAGCTGTTTTTCGACGATGACACCTTCACCGATGACCTGCCCCGGGCTGAGGCGATTGCCAAGGAGCTGGGCAAGCTGGGGGTGACGTGGTCCTGCAATGCCAAGGCCAATGTGCCCTATGCCTCGCTGAAGGTGATGGCGGAGAATGGGCTGCGGCTGCTGCTGGTGGGGTATGAGACCGGCAATCAGCAGATTTTGGTCAATATCAAGAAGGGCATGCGGATCGACGTGGCGAAGCAATTCACCAAGGATTGCCATGCGCTGGGGATCAAGATTCACGGCACCTTCATCCTCGGCCTGCCCGGTGAGACGGTGGAGACCATTCAGGAAACCATCAAATTCGCCATTGAGACCAATCCGCACACCATTCAGGTGTCGCTGGCGGCGCCCTATCCTGGGACTTTCCTGTGGGATCAGGCGGCGCGTGAGGGTTGGCTGGATACGGCGAATACTGAGTATGTCGATGCGCATGGGGTGCAAATCGCGCCTTTGGCTTATCCGCACCTCAGCCATACCGAGATATTCACCTCGGTTGAGGCGTTCTATAAGAAATTTTACTTCCGGGCGCCGAAGATCGCGGCGATCTGCAACGAGATGGTGCGGGACCGGCAGATGCTTGTGCGCAGGCTGCGTGAGGGGGTGGAGTTTTTCCGCTTCCTGCGGGAGCGCAAGGCGGCGGCCTGAGCGATGCTGGCCCGCCTCGCGGGTGCGGCGGTGGTGAGGCTATGCGCATTCGCCTGATCTTCAACGCCGATGATTTCGGCCTGCATACCCGGGTCAATGAGGCGGTGGAGCGGGCGCATGGCCAGGGCGTGCTCACCGCCGCCTCGCTGATGGTGGGCTCGCCGGGGATGGAGGAGGCGGTGGCCATTGCCCGCCGCACCCCCAGCCTGGCGGTGGGGTTGCATCTTGTGCTCACCGATGGGGTGCCGGTGCTGCCGGCCGCGCGGATTCCGGCGCTGGTGCAGAAGAATGGCCGGTTTCGCGATGATATGGCGGGGCTGGGGCTGACGCTTGCGGTGTCGCGCGAAGCCCGGGCGGAGATGGCGGCGGAGATTGCGGCGCAATTCGCCCGCTTTGCTGAGACCGGGCTGCGGGCGGACCATATCAATGCGCATAAGCATTTCCACCTGCATCCGCTCATTGGCGCGGCGGCGCTGCCGGCGGCGCGGGCTTCTGGCTTCCCGGCCATGCGGGTGCCGAATGAGATGGGTGGGCCGGCGCTGCAAAATGCCTGGTGCCGGGTGATGCGCGCCACGGGTTTGCCCGCGCCGGATCGGGTGGTGGGGCTGCGCTGGTCTGGCGCCTTCACCGCCGAGCGGGTGCTGGCGGCGCTGCGCCGGATACCGGCCGGGGTGAGCGAATTCTATTTCCACCCCGCCACCAGCGATGACGTGCCGGGCGGCGCGCCGGGTTATCGCTACACGGATGAACTGGCCGCACTCATCGACCCGCGGGTGATCGAGGCGGTGCGGCATATTCCGCGTGGCGGCTATGCTGCGATGCTGCGGGCATGAACCGGGTAGGGCTTGGGCTGGCGCTGGCGGGGTTTGCCGCCGCCTGCTGGGTGATCTGGCAGCAGGATTTTTCCGAGGTCTGGCATGTGCTGGCCGCGGCCGGCTTTGGCCTGGTGCTGGCGGCTTTGGCGCATATTCCCTCCATGGTGCTCAACGCCCATGCCTGGGCGATGCTCATGCCCCGGCACAGCCGGCCCACCCTGCCCGGCATGGTGTTTCAGGTTTGGCTGCGCGAGAGCGTGAACAACCTTTTGCCGGTGGGCCGGGTGGGCGGCGAATTGGTCTGCTACCGGCTGATGCGCCGGCAGGGGCTGCGGGCGGCGCCGGTGGCGGGGGGGCTGATTGCCGATGTCGCGCTCTCACTGGTCTCGCAATTGCTCTTTGCGCTGCTGGGGCTGGCTTTGTTGGGGTTGAGCGGGGCCGCGCTGGGCTGGGGGGCGCTGCTGGCGGGGCTGCTGGGCGGTTTTGTGCTGGCAGGTGTGACCATCATGGTGTTGCGGGCCTCGCTGCTCGGGCGGGTGATCGGCGCGATCAATGCGCTGGCGCAGGACAGGCTCGCTGGCATGGCCGAGGGGGCAAGGCGGCTCGATATTTATCTGCGCCGGCTGTGGCGGCGGCCGCGCGCGCCCTTGCTTTGCACCCTGTGGCAATTCGCCGCCTGGCTGGCGGGGGCGCTGGAGATTTGGGTGGCCTGCCGGGTGCTGGGGGTGGAGGTGAGCCTCGCCGATGCAGTGATGATCGAGGCGCTGATTCAGGCCCTGGCCTCGGCCGCCTTCATCATGCCCGGGGCGCTAGGGGTGCAGGAGGCGGGGTTTGTGGGGCTTGCGGTGCTGGCGGGGCTGGACCCCAGCATGGGGGCGGCGCTGGCGGTGACG